>Ga0114918_10004016_pt1 | contig 12861 bp, 6 predicted proteins | sample LantaG_FD_87015 | JGI IMG/M metagenome (GOLD analysis project Ga0114918, IMG submission 87015) | Deep subsurface microbial communities from Baltic Sea to uncover new lineages of life (NeLLi) - Landsort_02402 metaG | ecosystem: Environmental > Aquatic > Marine > Oceanic > Sediment | place: Baltic...
AGGGTCCCTGTTCGGGGTCGAGGGGACAGGCGAGCGCGCGCGCGGAACGAGAGAAAAACCCCATTGACTCTTCTCCCGCGGCGCGCACAGGCCCCACCCTTCCCCCCATGCTCACCATTGCCAGGTCGGGCAGCTCCTGACCAGAAAGTCGCCCGCCGTCACAAACTCGGACGGGGTGAGGACGCCCCGCTCCGCATACCCGGACGTGGACAGGACGGGCGTCAGCCGCTCGGCTGCCGACTTGTAGGCCGAGTGGAGGGCGTGCTTCATGTTTTCTCTCTCTTTCTTGGCGCGCGTGCGCGAAGGGGGGGAGGGTGCTGCCTAGGAGAGGGCGGTGTGGCAGCGCGCAGGGCGCACACGGGAGCGGAGACGCGTGCCGGAACAGCGCGAGGAAGAGGAAGTGCGACTGCGGCAGAGCGGCTCTCGCGCCTCTCTCTCGATCTCTCTCTTCTCTCTTCTCTCTACAAAACCTCTCTCGTGGTCGAGAGAGAGGCGAGGTGCCCACCCTGCGCCTGCGCAAGGCGGCCACCTCTAGTCCAGCCTGAACCGCACGTCCAGAGACGCCGCCGCGTCCGCGACCGCGCGCTCCGCCGCGGCCGCGGCCGCCGCCACCTGCCCCCGCGTCAGGCCGGCCCACGCAGCGTACGGCGGCCCCAGCGCAACCAGCGCCCGCCGCCACACCGCCTCCGCGCCGCCGCCTTGGCCGCCGTCGCCGCCCGCCAGCGTCCGCAGCACGTCGTCGCCCGCGGCCACGGCCAGCCAGTCGCCGGCCCGAAGCTCGCGCTCCAGCTGGCCGGGCGCCCAGGCGGTGCAGCCGACGAAGGGGAGGACGGGCGAGGCGGGAGGCTCGCCACCCGCCGCTGCCGCCGCCGCCGCCGCCGCCAGGGCACCGGTGTTGAAGAAGCGCAGCGCGCCGTCGGCCAGCGCCACGGCGCCGGCGTGCTCGGGCGGGGTCGGCCGGGAGCGCCCCGCGGACGCCGCCGCGGCGGCGTCGCCGTGCACCAGCGTCGTGGCCGGCACGGGGCCGCCCCACCACAGGGGGGCCGACCCCAGGGCGCCCCAGGCGGCCGCCAGGTCGGGGCCCTGGCCACCGCCGCCGCCCGCGACCGCCCGCCCGCTCTCCTCAGCCAACCAGCCCGCCAGGCGGGCCTCCAGGGCGGCCAGCGGGAGCACCGAGGCGCCGCCGCCCTCTTCCTCCTCGCTCTCCTCCCCCGCCCCCGCCTCCTCGTCGCTCTCGCCGTCCTCGTCCTCGCCGGGCGAGACGGAGATGACCAGGGCAAGCGGGCGGTGGTCGCCCTCCCCTCCCTCCATGCCTGCCTCATCCCCCTCTGACCAGGCGCCGCTGTCGCCAACGCTGACGCCGACGCCGCCGCATCCGCCTGTGCCGCCGCCCAGGTCGGAGGGCGAGACGCGGGCGAGGCGGACCGACACGCGCGGCGCGGCCCGGCCGCCCTCTGCGCGCCCGGGCAGGCCGGTCGCCGCAAAGGAAAGGGAGCCGGGTGGGCCGGACCCGCCGCCGCCGCCCTCGCCCCGGGCGCCTAATCGGACTAAACCGAGCACCCTGTGCTCAAATGGGTGCAGCCGGCCCGGGCGGGGGCGAGCGGCCGCCGCCGTGGCCAGGGCTTCCGCGGTGGCGGGCAGGTGGCGGCCGAGGACGAGGCCGCGCGGGGCGGGCGGGGCCGGGGTCAGGGCGGGAAGAGGCGGCGCTGCGGCGGCGCCAGGGAGGCGGCTCCCGCGGCGCCGCCGCCGCCCGTGCCGGGGCTCCGGCACGCCATCCCACAGGAGGACGACCGTGCGGGCAAAGGCGGGGTCGCGCTGGAGCGGGTGGGCGACCAGGACGGTGCCTGGGCCGGCGGTCCGGGCCAGGGAGGCGGTGGGGGTGGCGGTGGCAGTGGCAGTGGCGGGCGGTGGCAGCGGGGACGGCGGGGACGGCAGCGGCGCCGGTCCTGTCATGTTTACGGCCGCCTGAACGGACCCCAGGTAGCGCAGCGCGGCGAAGCCGGCATCAAGGTCGGGCGGGGCGGACTGCGGTGTGTGTGTGTGTGTGTGGAAAGGGGGGGGGCGCCTTGGCTAGGGGACGAGCGAGCGCGAGCGTGTGATTGAAAAGTGCCCTCCACTCACCGTCTTGTCTCGGAAGGCCGCCCGCACAGCCCCCAGTACGCCACCACTCGAGCGGCCAGGCGTGTACTTGGCCGCCCCGCCAAACAGGCGGGCTCGCCCCGCCGCACCCCCTCCCGCCAGGGGCACGTTGTGGAGCAGGGCCCGGCTCGCATCCGCGGCCGGGCTGGACCCCTCAAACGTCCGCGCCGTCCGCACGAGGGCGCGGTACAGGGACCGGGCCGTCTCGTCGAAGGAGGCGGGCGTGGTAGCTGCTGCTACAGCAGCTACAGCTGCTAGCCGTCGCCGGAGGCGGGGCATGGCTGCGAAAGAGAACGGGAATGGTCTTTTCTCTTCACGGGCCCGCCCCGCGCCCACACACACCCAGAGAGCACGCGACCACAGGGCAAGATTCACACGTCCCAGGCTTGCTCTACCACATCGCTACACCGCTCGCCCACAATACGGCTGTGGGAATGATGAGAAGGAGCAGCGCACGCCTAACCTCACGCCTTTCTCCCTCCCCTCTCTCTCTCCAATCACCCCCGCATGTCCCCCCGCTCAAAGCTGAGCGTGCTAAGCAAGTGCCGCAGCTCCCGCCGGTCCGCGAACCAGGTCGCAAAGGACTGGCGGCCGCCCGTGGCCGCGCGCGCGGCGCCACCGCCATCGCCACCACCCCCGCCACCACCACCACCACCACGCCCGTCAGCTGGGTCAGCGGGCACGACCACCTCCGCGGCCGCCAGGTAGGAGAAGAAGGCAACAAGGTAGAAGTAGCGCTGAAGGTAGTGCAGGCCCAGGCGGCGGGCGGCGGCGGCCGTGGCGGCGGCCCGGGACCGGCGGGCCTCGGTCTCGCCGTCGGCGGCGGCAGTGTCGTCGCCCCCTCCCTCCGCGTCGGCGACCGCGGCCGCGGCCGCGGCGGCCGCCTCGCACCGCCCCACGTCTGCCCGCAGGTCGCCCACCGCGGGTGCGGCCGCGCCCGCTGCCGCGTCCACGGCCGCCTGGGCAATGCGGCCGCGGGGCAGGACCCGGCACAGGTTCATCAGGGACCGGTTGTCCGCAAGGGGCGAGAGGGCGGGCGGCTTTGGGGGTGGGAGCGGGGCAGAAGAGGGGGTGGTGGTGGGTTGGTCCCGGCCCCCTCCCCCTCCCTCATCCTCCTCGCTGATGCCGCCAAGGCCCAGGCCGCCGCCCGGCGGGCTGCGGCTGGCGGCGAGGCCGGGCCAGCCGCCCGCGCGGAGCATGGCGCCCGCCCCGCCCGGGGAGGTGCTGAACAGGGAGGAGGAGGCGTCCCCGGCCCGGCCGCGGCGGTCGCGGGCCCAGGCGGTGGCGGGGCCGCCACCGGGCACCACCCACGCCGCGCTCGCCGCGGGCGGGCCACTCCCACCACCGCCCGCCCCGGCCAGGTCGGACAGGGAGGACGCCGCCGACGCGGTCGCGGTCACCCCATCGTCTTCACCCACGCTGAGCTGGGCGGCCAGGGCGAGGGTCAGGCCGCCCGGCCCGGCCGCGGCGGCGGCGGCCGCGGCCGCGCCACGCAGGGCCAGGACCCCCGTCGCCAGCACCGCCGCAAAGCGGGCGGACGAGCCCGTCGCGGTGCGGGACAGGAAGATGTGGACGGGCGTGCGCCCGTCCGGGTCGTCGGCGCCCACGTCCATCTGGCGGCCTAAAGCATCTAAATCAGCGGCATCGGGCGTCCGCTCCCGGGACAGGGGGACACGGGCGTAGCGGAGGGCGAACCCGGCCGCCCGCAGCGCGCCCGCGGCAGCGCGCGGCGTCGCGATGCCCGCGCCCGCGTCCCCGGGCGGGCCCGCCACCTCCCAGAAGGGCGTCACCGCCTCCGCCGGGCGAGCGTCCAGCTCCACGGTCACGTCCTCCTGGGCGGCGGGCGGAGGTGGGACGAGCGGCGTGGCCAGGACGTTATCACGACCACCACCGTCCCCACCACCCCGCGCAGGTGAGCCCGGCCCGCCAGCCCCGCCCACGCCCGACCCGGTCCGGGAGAGCGGCGGGCGAGGGGGGCGCCCGGGAAGCGGGCTGGAGGGAGTCGTGGTGACGGTGGCGGCCGCGCCCGCAAGCTCCACCCCGCCCTCTCCACCCCCACCGGCACCAGGCGCCGTCGGCGCGGCCGCGTCGCCCCGGTGGAGCAGGACCCGCCCCTCCCAGGCGGCCGCCTCCGCGACCAGGTCGCCCACCAGGCGTCGTTCCAAGCTCTCCAGGGAGGCGGCGGGCGCGCCCGCGTGGTGCAGGGACGCCGCCGGCTGGTCCAGCTCCCGCCGCAGGTAAGGGACGCCCCGCACGTACACAGCCAGCTCCTCCCTTAAATCCGTCAGGACGGCCAGGCGGGGGCCGCCGGGCCCGCACCCCAGGGCGGCCAGCATGGCGGCCAGCCCCGGTACGGTGGCCGACCCCACCGTCACGACGGGTGGGGAGCCGCCACCGATGGTGCGCACGTCGGGCGCGCCCGGGTGCAGGTCTGCCAGGTCCACCCCGCCGAAGGAGGAGACGCCAGGCGAGGGCGAGGGCGGCGGGCAGTAGGACTTGAGGATGGACCGCCGGGTGAGGGTGCCGCCCTGGCGGGCCGCCAGCACGCGGCGCAGCTCCGCATCCGAGACGCGGGTGGGCGTGGCGGAGGACGGCGCGGCGGACAGCGGCGGCGGCAGCCGGCCAGGGTCGCCGCCGCCGCCTCCATTCCCACCACCCGGCGGCGGCGGGACCGGCGGCACGACGGGCGCCCGCACGGGCGCGAGCGCACCCGCCGGATTGGCCTGGATCGCGTCCGCCGCGCCCTGCAGGTCGGGGCGGGCGGCCACCCAGGCCGAAAAGGTCAGGGGCGGGCCGGGAGAGGGCGGGGAGGGGGGTTGAAGGGGTGCCCCGTCGGCCTCGCCCCACTCGCCAGAGCCCGTCCGCCCGCGGCCGCCGCCGCCGCCCGCCCGCTCGCTCAGGTAGGCGGCCAGCCCAATCAGCCAGCAGTACCGCTCCAGGCAGGCCAGCCCCCGCGTGAAGGCGGCGTGGCGGGCGTGGATCTCCGGGCGGTAGAAGCGGAAGGTGCGGCGCGGGCGGCGGTAGCGCGCGATGGCCGACCGCAGGTTGACGACCTGCCCGGCCGCGTCCACGGCCGCGTCCGCGTCCGCCTTGGCAGCCTCCCCGCCCGCTAGGACGCGGGTAAAGCGGCGTACGCCCTCGTAGTCGCCAGAAGCCAAGGCCGCCGCCTCCCGCGGGTCGGCGACGTCGTGCGAGGGGTGGTGGTGGGCGTGGGCGTGGTCGTGGTCGTGCGCGCCGGGGCGGCCGAGCGCGGCCAGGGCCCGGCCGCCGCCGCCGTGCGTGGACGCGCCACCGCCGCCAAAGGCGGATGCGGTCTCGCTGTCGGCGCCGCCGTCGCCCGCGCCGATCAGAGAGGCGGCCGAGGCGGAGGCGGAGGCGATGCGGGAGGGCGCCAGGCCGCCGCCGCCGGCGGCGGGCGGGGCCCACCAGGGCGCCGCGTGGACGGCCGCCCCGCCGCCCGCCCGGGCGGAGCCGGGCGCGGAGGGTGGGGCGGAGGCCGGGCCCAGGGCCTGAGTGCCGCGGATCGTGGATATGGGGGCCAGACCAGGGGGCGGGCGGGCGGGCTCGTCCTGCTGCAGGGGCGACAGCGGGCGGGAGGGGCCGCCGCCCCCGCCGCCGCCGCAGCCGTCCGCCTCCGACCCGACCGTGTTTCCGCCGCCCCCGCCTTCATAGTACCGGGGTGACAGGCCGTCGATGCGGGAGAAGGAGGGCGGGCGGCGGGAGGCCGGGTCGACGGCGGCCGCGCCCAGCCCGGGGGCTGGCGGCCAGGCGGCGGCGGGTGCGTGGCCGCCGGCACCAAACCCCTGGGGCGAAGCGCCCTCCGGCGACCAGGGCGGCGGCGTGGACGCGCCGCCGCCGCCGGCCCCGCCGGGCGACAGGCCGGCCAGGGCCAGGGCGGGCGGGCGGGAGGAGGCGGAGGAGGGACGAGCGGGCGCGCCCTCCCCATCATCCCCATCATCCCAACCACCCTCACCCTCACCCCCACCAGGCACGCCGCACAGGACACGCCGCACCAGGCAGGCGACCGCCATGCCCGTCGTCGTCCGCCCCCCGCCCATCTGGCAGGAGACAATGACGGGCGCATCCACGGGCGCGCCCGCGACGGCGGACACCAGGGCGTCAAAGGCGGCGGGGCGTGGGGCGGCCCCGTCTGTGAGGGGGACGCGAACGTACGAGAGGCCGCCAGCTGTCGCGGGCGAGGCACCGGCCGCCGCGCTCAAGTACACCTCCCGAGGCGTCTGCACCGCCTCCGGGCCGGCGACGGGCTCCCAGGTGTCGATGACGGTGCTGGTGCCGCCGGGGATGGCGGACGTGGGCGCGGCCCGCGCGTGCGGGTGCGAGGCGGGGCCACCGCCACCGCTCCCGCCATCCTCCTCGACCACCTCTCGCGCGACCAGCACCCGCCCGCCGCACGCCGCCGCCTCTGCCAGCACGTCCGCCTTCAGGCGGGCCTCCATGGCCTCCAGCCGGCGGGCGGAGATGCCATCGTACTCCCGCATGTTCTTGAAGGGGCGCCCGGCCTCCCGCAGGACGAAGGGCGTGCCGTTGATGTAGAGGCAGACCTCCTCCCGGAGGTTGACCCAGACGGGGGGCGGAGAGGGGGCGCCGCCGCCGCCAGCGCCGCCACCGCCACCACCACCACCACCACCACCGCCCCTGGCGACCGCGGCCAGGACGCCCGCCACGCCGTCCGCGGTGGGCGCGCCCGACCCGTACACGCGGGCGGGGCCGGGGACGCCCCGGAAGTTGGGCGCCCCCGGGACGGCCCCGCGGGACCCCACCAGGCCGGGCGCCTGGCAGCCCGGGAAGTGGTCCTCCTTGAGGATGGTGCAGGGCCCCAGCACGCCGCCCGCCCGCCCCGCCACCAGGGCGGCCGCCGCGTCCAGGGCGGCCGCCTCCTCCGCGTCCGTCTCGGAGGCGGACGGATCGCCCTCGCCCTCCCCGTCCGACCCCGTCCGCAGCGGGGACCGGAAGGCGCCGGCCGACGGCGGCGGCGCGAGCGGCGGGGAGAGCGGGGGTGGCGGTGGAGTGGGTGGAGCGGGGCCGGCCGTGCGGCCCCTCCCGTCGCCCCCGCCCTGGTGGTGGTGCAGGGCCAGGGCGGCCAGGGGGCTGCTGCGCAGCATGCGCGCCAGGACGGACCGCAGCTCCGGGCGGGCCCGCATCCAGCTGCCGAAGGGCTCATGCCCGGGCGCTTCCGGGTCGGCCCGGGGCGAGCCCAGGTAGGCGGAGAAGGCGATGAGCACGCAGTACCGCTCCAGATACTCCAGGGCGACCGCCAGCAGGGCGGACCGCTTGTCGTCATCGGGTTCGGCCGCCAGGCGGGCCCGGTAACCCGCCACCGCCTCCCGCAGGTTTTGCATCGCCTCTGCCGCGTCGATGACGCCGTCAAGGACCGCCTTGGCCGGTTTGCCCCGCGCCAGGGCGCGCAGCAGGGAGCGGACGACCGCGTACCGGCCCGCCCGCAGGTCGGCGTCCGCGGACGCGGCCGCGCCGTGCGAGCCGGGGGGCAGGGAGGATGGAGGGCCGTCGGCGCCCGCCCCCGCCCCCGCCGGGGCAACAAACCAGGGCGGCAGGCCTGGTAGCGGGGCGGGCGGCAGCGCCCACCGCAGGCTCCCGCCGCCGCTCGCCGCCGCCGCGCCCACCGCCCGCCGCAGGGTGACCAGGGCGGCGATGACCATGCCCGTCGTCGTCCGGCCCCGCCCCATCTGGCAGTTAAAGACGAGGGCCGCCCCCGTGGGCGGGCGCCACAGCTTGTCCAGCAAAGCTCCAAAGTCCGCGTCTTTGGGAGCTTTCTCGTCCGTGATGGGCAGGCGCACGTACTCGACGGCATACCCATCCTCCGCCAGCTCCGCGTACAGGGCGGCGGGCGTCTGGACGTCTGCCTCGGACGCGCCCTCCCAGGCGTCGACGACCTGGAAGCCCGCGCCCTCGTGCGCCACCAACACCTGCCCCCCGCACCGGCCGGCCTCCCGCAGCACGTCCGCACGCAGGCGGGCCTCCATGTCCTCCAGCCGGGTCGCGTCGATGCCGGTGTATTCCAGGTTGGCGAAGGGGCGGGCGGCTTCGCGCACCACAAAGGGCGCGCCATTGATGTAAGTCACAGGCTCCTCCCGCAGGTTGACCCACACGACGCGCCGCCGCCCACGCGCGGCGCCCAGGGCGTCCAGGACGCGGCGCAGGCCCGCCGCGGTCGGAATGGCGACGCCGTAGATGGGCAGGCCCGGGATGGACCGGAAGTTGGGGGCGCCCTCTAGTAAAGGCGTCAGCTTCTTGTTTTGGCAGCCTGGATGGGAGAGAGGGGGGAGGTTGAGAGGGAAGGCGCGAAACCGCCGCTGGAACCAATGCCCTCCTTTTTTATTCGCGCAGGCCACCCACCCCGCCCGCACCACCCAACCCTGTGTGTCTGTGTGTGTGTCCACCGTACCTGGAAAGTGGTCACTCTTCAGCAGGGTGTGCTTCAGCAGGACGTCGCCCGACCGGGAGGCAATGACCGCGTCGGTGGAGGACCGGCCGTCAGCGGCGTCGGCGGGGCGGCCGGCCGCGGCGGAGCCCAGCACGGAGGACGCGCGCGAGGAGACGGCCGGCGGGGGGCGGGGGGGCTCATGGCCGGCCGAGGCGTCCGACATTGTGGGTGTGCGTCCGTCTCCCTACCCTCTCCACGCACGGGGAAGAGAAGGAAAAATGAGGGAGAGGGAGGGGCGAATGCGTATTCTTTCGCCTTCACAGCGGAGTTGTGAGCTGCGCCACTGTCGGGTGGACACGGCACCGCACCTTGATTCCGTGCGCCCCACGCCAGTCATGGACGCCACTGTCTCTGGATGCTTTGACGCGGCCAACGTGCGTGTGTGCTGGCGGGAAGGGGGAGAGGCACACGCGCCCTCTCAACCCACCCCCCTCTCCTCCTGAACCTAGCCGTGCCTGCCCATGCCCTCCCCCCCCCTCCCCTCCCACGCAGGCCGCCCTGGACGCCCTGGAGGCCGCCCTGACCCCCTACTGTGACCTCTCCCTGCCCGACCTGGACAGGGCACTGGGTGAGCAGGAGGAGGTGGGCGGCGGCAGCGGCCACGACCCGCGCTCCTCCTCCCACCTCGCCGCGGCCGCGACCTGCACCGCCCTCGCGTCCGCGCACGCGGCCCTGGCTTGCCTTGGCCAGGCCGCCGCGGGGCAAGGGGTGGGCGACGACCCGGCCCTGGCCAGGGAGGTGGCCGCGGTCGGCCGGGCGCAGCGGCGGGTGGAGGGGGCGGTGCAGCGCGCGGCGGGTGGTGGCGGTGAGGAGCAGCAGCGGCCGCGGCCGTCACCGCCGCCGCTCGCGGCCGGCGGCGGTGTCCGCAAGGTGAAGGCGAAGAAGAAGAAGGGGAAGCGGAAGGGGCGGTGAGAAAGGAGAGAAGAGAGAGAGGGACGGAGGGACGGCGGGGCGTGTAGAGAGAAAGGCAGCAGGTTCGGCACGTTAGCGTTCCCCCTCCTCTTCCAACCTCTCCCCACTCCCGCCGTGCGTGCGTGTGCCTGTTTTTTTGTCTTCGTTGAAAATCGTCTAACAGGAGGGGAGCCGACACACCGACAGGGCGGCGCCGTCGGTCCTCCAGCGCCGCAACCCCCCCCCCGCATCCCCATGCCCCATCACGCACACACACTCCCCGCTCCACACCCCACCCCCCACGCCCGGAAATTTTGGATTCTTCTCTCTCACGATGGAACCTCCCCCCCATGGCACACACACGCACACGCTGAGGCAGAGCAGTTTTGTCCCGGGGCGGCCGCGCGCGTGCACACACACCAGGGCAAGGGGGCTGACAAGACAAGGGACAAGGGAATGGCACACAGGCGGCGGACAAAAAGAAAGGGAAGAAAGGCCGCGCACGTGCTTGCTTCCATTCCGTCCCGTTGTCCGTCCGCCTCTCACGCCAGGAAGCCCAGCTTCTCCCCGTTCTTCTTAGCCAGCCGGATCAGGCCCTGCACCTGCTTGGTGTCCGCGCCGATGGACTTGCCAAACTCCTTGATGACTGAAGGAGAGGGGGAGAGAGAGAGAGGGGCAGAGGGAGGCGGACTGTGAGTGCGAGGGTTGGGTCTCGGGTTGGGGGTCTCTCTCCTCCTCTTCCTTCTTTTCTTCTCTTCTCTTCTTCTCTTCTCACCTTGGGAGTGCAGGGAGATGGCCTTGCCCCGGAACATGTTGAACTCCTTGGCGCCCATGGCGTTGCGGACGACGACGACGAGCGGGGCGAAGGGGCCGCCCGTCGCCTTGTTGCCCATGCGCGGGGCGGTGCGGGTCGGGTTGGCCGAAGCGGAGGCGGGGGCGGAGGTGGAGGGCGTGCTGGAGGAGGGGCCGCGGCCTGGAAAAAAAGGGAGGGACAAGGCATAGAGAGCGTGAGCGTGTGCGGCAAGCAAGAAAGGAGCGGCCTCGAGTCTGGGCCGGCGCGGCGCACGCCAAGGAGAGGGGAGGCGGGAGAGGACTCTCTCCCAGCGTGAGGGGGGCCCGCGCGCCGCGCACGCCCGGCGGCCGCTCCCTCGCCGAGAGGGTCGAGTTTTCAGCGTTGGTGTTGTGTGGGCCACCGCCCAATGCGGGCGCCAAGCGGTCCCATTGCCACGCCATACCACCGCCCCTTTCACAGGGCAGGACTTTAGCCGGCCTACGGGCTGGGCTGCTGGCCAGGCCCGGCCGGTGCCGCCCCGCGGGCGTGCACGCCCCCCCCTTGCGGCAGCGCCGAACGGGAGGGAGAGAGAGCCAGCGAGCGGCCGACGGCGCGCTCCCCCTCTCTCAGGGTCGCGCCCGCCCGCGCCAGGCACACGCGTCAGCACGTCCCAGCCATTGGAGCCAGGCTCTGGCCGGCCCGTTTCGCGCGAGGGTGTGTGTTGCATGCTAGGCCCAGGACAGCACGTATCAGCCCTTCCTCGCCGCTCCCCTACCCCCCGCCGACGCCGGCGTGTCGGGCGAGCGCAAGAGAGCGCACCGGAAAAGAAAAAAAACTCTCTCACACCAAGCCCCCTTAACAACGCACCTGCGATGGGCACAAATGTCGCCGACTTTTCCCATGTCCCCGTCAGGGCCACAGCCCGCGCGCCGGCTATGCTGGCGGCGGCGGGGCAGGCTGGCCGGGCGTGCGCGGCCGGGCGCGGGGAGGAGCCCAGGCGAAGGGAGACGGCCATAATCGGCGACGAAGGCGAGAGCAAAGAGCGAGAGCGCGGGCGGGTGTCTGTTTTGTTTCACACCTCCCTCACGCGCGACACGACGGACAGCCGGTCCGTGCGCAGGTGCGGGTCGAGGAGCTTCTAGTGAGGTCAGCCCTGGAGGGACTGGGTCACGAGTTCAGGCCGCACACAGGCACACGCGAAAGAAAGGAAACAGGGAAGCGAGACGAACCACACCAGCCGAAGGAGCGAGTGAACGAGTGGAGGCGACCCGGCCTTGCCTTCCCCCCAACCTCCTGTCTTGCTTCCTCGCGTCCGTCCGAACAACAAAAAATCCGACACACTACACACAGGCGCGCGCACGCGCACAATCACACAGCACATCAACACCACCCCCGAACGCCCTGGCGGCCAAAAGGGAGGGAGAGAGAGACCGAGCGCGACAGCCAAACACAAAAAGGCACCCCACCCACCCACCTCTCCATTTTAACCCCCGCTCGCGGGCTCGATGCTGGCGATCAGCCCGTTGCTGCGCAGGCCCTCGCAGTACTTCTCCGCGTCGGGCTGGCCGCACACGATGACGGCAGCCTTGCCATTCTGGTGGGCCTCCTGAGAAAGATAGAGGGGGGGAAGAGAGAGAGGATGGAGCGTGAGAGATGGACGGATGGGGGGGAAAGGCGTCTCCCTCCCTCTCTCCCCTCCCGTCCTTCTTCACGCACATTCATGACGTTGACCGCCTCGTCCACGCCCAGGCCGTCCACGACCTTCATGAGCACCGAGACGACATACTCCCGCTTGTTGGTATCGTCGTTGTGGAGGAGGACACGGTACGGGGAGGAGCGGGACCGGTCGCCCGACTTGGTGGGGGTCAGCGAGGGCTTCAGGGCGGGGCGCTCGGCGACGCCGCCGCCCACGCCGCCGGGCGCGCCCGCCGCGGAGACTCCGCGGGAGATGCGGGAGCGGAGGCGCGTGGGGATGCCTGTAGGGGGCGTGTGCGTGGAGTGAGAGAGGCGGGGTTGGCGACCGCGCTGCCAAGGCCGGCCAGGCGCACGGCCTGCCAGGCGCCGGCCAGGCAGAGCGGGGCGCGGCCACGCGCGGGGGGGTCTCGCCGAGCGCGTGTTTTTGTTTCCTTCCTCTCGCACGCACAACCACAACAAGCCCTTCTCTTACCTGGGCGCCCCGCCGGCGGGGTCAGCTGAGCAGCTGGCGTGATCATGGGCGTGGCGGCGGCCTGTGTGGATGAGGGTGTGTGTGCGTGAGACGCGCGAGTTGTTTGGAGGCGTCCGCCCGCCCCGCCGCCGCTTTTTTTTTTTTGCTCTCACCGGCCTGGGTGCGGGCTCCCAACGGAGCGGCTGGGCAGGCGCGCCCACCGTGGCGGCGGCGGGCCCGCCGCCACGGTAAGCGCACGTGCCAGTTGGCATGTGCACAACTGGCATGGTGCAGGTGAGGCCGAGCGTGTGGCGCGGGAGAGAGAGAGGGAGGGGCGAATGCGCGGGGGCGCGGAAAGCGCGTCTGGAGACGAGGCGCTCGACCTCCTCCTTTCTCCCCGCCCGCCCGCCCGCGCGTCACCGTCCGTGTGAGAGTGAAGCACCACCACCC
>Ga0114918_10004017_pt1 | contig 12860 bp, 12 predicted proteins | sample LantaG_FD_87015 | JGI IMG/M metagenome (GOLD analysis project Ga0114918, IMG submission 87015) | Deep subsurface microbial communities from Baltic Sea to uncover new lineages of life (NeLLi) - Landsort_02402 metaG | ecosystem: Environmental > Aquatic > Marine > Oceanic > Sediment | place...
AGGTGAAATGTCAAAATTATATATAACAATGGGAAAATCGGCTGGTAGTAAGCTTCCGCTTCAACGATGGTTGGATCTGCGGTAACCTTGGCGGCAACGCCTGTAAACGCAGCGATGATCTGTGCGGTTTGAAGGTCGGCAAGCACTTTAGCGAGACGGCCTTCGATTTGGGTTAGGATACCGGGAAGGAATTTGATCCCGATAAAGTTTTCCAAAGAACCACGGGCTTGACGTTGGACTTCATCCGAGATCGTGATGATCGTGGGGGTCTTGGTCAAGATATTGGACATATCCGTGGTGAAACCCTGACGCACCGAGATGAAAGGAACACGGTCTTCAAGAACGGTGACCCCTTTGACGGCAACTTGATTTTGTTGTACGGCATCCAATTGACGGGCCAATTGATTCCAACCCACCAATTTACGGTTGGTCCATGGGGTAGCAACATCCAAGTTGGGGGACACAAGGGAACCCACCAAAGAAGCCGCGAGGTATGGACCCTCTACCAAGTATTCGGTGGTGTTGTTCAAGGCATCGGTAAGACTCAGGGTGGCTGCATCAGGATAAACCAAACGCATACGGGTATCACCAATGGCTTGTGCTGTTAGACCTGCATCAGAAGGTTGGGTACCACCTGCCACCCCAATAACTGCGGTGCGTTCATTGCGGTATCGAATATCCGATTGAAGATCAACATGCTTGGACAACAACAAGAAGTAGTCAAGGGAATCACCACGCAAAGGTGTGATGATATCCAGACTCAGACCACCGGGAAGTGGTTTGGCCAAATCATCCAAAGCATTAATGTAGCTGTTTAGAGATGCTTGACCGGAACCCTCTTCTTTTTGTACCTGTTTGATACCCACCAAGATGGCACCGTTAAGGAATGCCAAATAGGTGGCCAACGAAACGGGATTATCAGGACTGATCTCCCCAAAGGATGCTTCCACAGAAGATAGTTTGGTGTAAAGACCCGTTGCAAAGTTTTGCTTCGTGAAGTTGTAAGTGATGTAGTACAGGTCACCTACAGCGGGTTCGTTACCACCACGTTCGAAAGTTTCAACCACAGCGGTGTCACCGGGGGCAACATTCACGGTGTTGGAAACCAGTAACTCGACTCCGTTCAAAGCACGGATAGGAAGATTGGAGTCTGTGGTGACTACTTTGGAAACTTCATACCTAAACGAAGCGGATACTGTGGGGTACTTTAGACCACCTGTACGGGGCAGGATGGTGAAAGTCAACCCGGTAACCGAATCACGATAGGTTTGGCCTACAAAGCCGTCCTGACCCACACCTGAGTTCAATACCGAGGTGTTTGCTGAACCCGAACCGTTGGGGTCTGTGGAGACCACATAGAATCCAGAAATACCCCGTTCACCCGCTTCGCCATCTCCATCCACGACACCCAGACCAGCACCGAAACGCAAAGCGTCATCAGTGGTAGCAGCATCGAATTCAATAACGGAACCGGCACCTGGGGATTGACTTTGCAGGAACAAGAATTCGTTATTGGCACCATCGGTCACTAGACCTGCAAGGGCTTCATCTGCAAAGTAGGTAGCCGCTGTAGCAAAAGTGGTCAACCATGTACCCAAGGCACCTGAGGCATGGGACATCAAGGCACCAATAAGTTCCACAGCTTGCACGGGAACGCTACTAGCGCTTGCGTTACTAGAAAAGCCCAACAGGCCAGTGGCAGAACCCGAATTGATAACAACAGACCCATTTTCATCTGAGGCACTTATTCGGATACCGGAACCTTCTTGACGAACTAGCAATGCCGTTTGAATTGCCGCTAGTACACCAAAAGGAGTCCCTGGCAACGCTGCCAAGGCATCTTGGATTTGGCGGATAACCGAACCTACTACGGTTTCTGGACCCAAGGCAGTAGGGGTACCTCCTGCCGAAGCAGTGAAGGTTACGGCAACGGGTACACCATCCAGGGTGAAGCGGAAAACATTATTTGCCGCTTGAGTCCCTGTACCATCATAGAAGGGTACAATGGGTTGACTATCTCTTGCATCACCAAAGATGGACAATTGCCCACCTGAGAAACCTACACGACCAAGCAAAGAGGCTGCTTTCGTGGTAGCGGTGCTGGAGGCGTTACCGTACATTCCTTGGGACAAACCAGCTTTGGTATTACCCGAGGAATTTTGGATCTCCAATTGGGATTGCTCTACCGTGTTGTGGTACGAAAGAGTGCCGTCTTTCCCAGGCATCAAACGGTTGCGCAAGATCAAACGATCATGCACCAAGGGTGTACCGGCAATGCTAAAAGTCTTAGCAATGTCGGCATCCAAGATTTTGGTTTGGCCTGTTGCTGTTGCAGTATCAGTATCAATACCTGCAATGATCGCGAAATCCTCAGCGGGTAGGGCATCACTGATAAACTCAAAGAAACCACCCGCATCAGCAACAGCTTTTACAAAAGTGAATTTGAGACGACCATTGGCATCTGCCGTGCAAGTAACAGTACCGTTCAATCCACCACCACCATTGATGGTAAGTAGTTGGGCGTTGACCTGTGCTGCCAAAGCGGTTGCCGAAGCATACACCCCTGGTGCCAGAGTGATAATTTGGTTACCCGACAGACCAGACACATCACCTGTGTAATGCAGGGTCAAATTATCATATTCACCCGCTGCGACGGTGTAGGGTCCATTGAATCTAGCCGCACCCGCGTAGGTGGGTGCTGCGGCACCACCAGCGGTAGCAGCGGTGTTGATTGCCGTAGCAAAATCTGCGACGGTAAGACCCGCTGCAGGTGCGACGGTGGGGGACAAAAGAACACCATCAACACTCATATTGAGAGAATTGTTGGTGGCATCCAGGGTGTAGGTTACACCCCCGGTGCTAGCATCGTAGGAGACTTCATTACCCAAAACGTGAGCCAAGAACCCTGCGGTGGAACCCGTGGGGTCACTCAGATCAATACCTGTAGCACCGGAAACCAGATCTGCGTTGTCTATTTTGATCCGCAGTTTATCAGAGGCACCACCAATAAAATTATAGGGGTCAAAACCAGGGACCGTGAATTTTGCGGGGGTATCCGCAGTTTCACCAAAAGTTACGGTGACGATTTCTTCTACGGGACCAGTGAAACCCGAAACATTTACGGATTCAAAATGAAGATCCGGGGCCAACTCGGAACCACTAGGGAACTCAATAGTCAGACCTGAAAGACCCGCACTCTTGGTACCAATATCAAAGGACGGATTGAAAACGTCGTTCAATCCCGAGTCTTGAATGGTGTAGGTACCCACAGAAGCCACACCCGAAGTTACTACTTGTAGTGTGTACTCCTGATCCGTCAACAGGTTGTAGTAAAAAGTAGCGTAGACCGTAGCACCTGGAGGCACTGGGTTTTGCAGAGTGATCTGTGAGGTATCGGAGTCTACTTTGAGAACTGGTACCGCACCGCGATTCAAAGCATCCTGTACTGAAAAACCCCAATAGGCTTGAACTAGGTCGGGTCTATTGGTGGGAAGATCAATTCTATTGTTGGATACCGTCTGGAATAGACTTTGACCCAATGGTGAATTCCTACCATTACCTGTAGTAGGTTGGAATGGTAGGGTGAAAACGGTTTGACTAGCAACTACAGGGATAGTAGCAGTGTTGACCACCGGGGTACAAGGAGACAAATACGATTTATTGTCGATCAGAGTGGAAGTGATTTGCTTGGTCCCGAAGAATTCACCACCCGCAGTGTGTTCACCGCTAGTGATCAAAGACGCGGTACCCCAAACGATCACATCATCTTTCAAAATGAAGTCGGATTCCTCAACGAAGTCTGATCTATTTGAGGTGATTCCAGCACGAAGAACTTCGGTGATACCAATGTTCGCCAAGTAATCAAAAGTATTTTGCCAGCTATTGAAGTAATAGGTAATAGCTACGGTGGAACCAGCTTTGGGGGCAAAGGGAAGAGTTACCCCCCGTGTTTGACCATTGACAGCAGTGGGTATGACCTGGATGTTATCCACTTTCACTGTGACGTTTGCGGGGTCCGTAGTGGTAATACCACCGTTGGAACCATCCACGATGGGTCCCTGATAGGTGTAGAACACACGATTACGACCCGAGGTGGTATTGGCCTGGAGACCCAATAATTGATTGGCGGTCCCACTTCCAATTTGAATGTCTTCATCCGCCGTAAAAAGAATGGCCACCTTACCTTGGTTGTTGGTGTAGGTGGAAGCGGTTAGTGACTCTACCCCAGCACCCGTGATAAAATTGGCTGTTTGGGCCGCAGTTAGGGAAACGGCACCACCTGAACCCAAAGGAAACACAATGGTGGTTTCAGAACCACGATCTACCGTGAGGGTAAGTTCGTTGTTGGAGGCATTAAAATCGTAGGTACCCCCAAGATCAAGTCCAACTAGCCCATAAATTTGGGCCGACTGAGCGGTTACCTGAGCAGAAAGATTATCTGTGATCAAAGTGTCTGTTCTGTTAAAATAATAGGTGACACGCACTAAAGCAGTTGGTGCAGGAGCAACCACCAATTCAATAATTCCCGTGTTACCATCCACCGATTTCACCACAGTGGGTTGACCATCGATGGTAACGGTTACGGCACTTCGATTATTGGTGGTGGTACCGGAACCCTTCCCGTCAACAACGGGAAAATTCCGCACTTGGAATTTAGTTCGGGTGCCATTAAAAGCACCCAGGGTTACCTGTCCTGTATTTGAAACAGATACCACGGCACGTCCAGTTTCATCCTCTTGGACCACTAATTGATCCACGGACGATGAACTACCTCGGACAACTTCCAGATCTTCTTGTAAGAGGATTTCATTACCCTCCCCAATGAAGACTGGGATCTTAAGACCCTCCAAGGTCCCTGCAACAGGGTTCTCGAACAGGGTTCGAGTGTAGACACCAGGGGGTGCATAGTTATTTCCCGGAAAAGTCATTTGAAACACCTCATGATCTATGATTCGGATAGCAACTTCGATATATCTACCAAGATGGGAATTATAAAGTCATTATTCTGGCAACTAGAAATGTTGCAAAAATCAAAGTTACTAAAGTAATAGAAGAGGTGTTGGATAGGGAAAAAACCAAATCAAACTCAATCCACCTTTTTTATATGAACCCTCTTCTCCCGTTCCTCTTTAGGAACTCTTTTAATAACACCCATAGCTTTATTATTGAGGTTTCGCGCCACGGTAGAAGCCTGGATTTCTTGGGATGTGATGGGGCGGTAATGGCCTTCGGGGTCTATGCCAATAGCATGTTTGGAGTCCAATTGGTAATCCCGCATGACTTCCCTCTTGTCGGAATTTCGAGATTCTATTGCAGCCCAACTCATTTCGGCACTTTTACCAATAACCCTATCAATGTGGTGATCTATACTAGCGACCCCCGTATTTTGAGGTACAGGATCTCGGATGGTTTGGTTAAAAGAAAAGGAGAATGAACCGGTTTGTTGGCGTTTCGCCATGGAACCACATTGACATTCTTTTTCTTGATCTTTGGCTTTGGCAAATTTTTCAAATTTCAAGCCACACTCAAAACATTGGAATTCATATAGTGGCATATCAACACACCGTCTCAAAATTAGGATTACGACCCACAAAGTAGGGGTCCGTAAAGGGATGCATTTCAAAACCCTCCGCGATTTTTATATTGTAGGTGGACACATCTATGGGGACGGATGTGTCATAGGTGGCCACCTGACGCAACTCACCAGAAAAGGGTACCCTAACCGCCCATTCCGTTTGAACAGACAGACTGATACTGGCATTGTAGAAGTAGTCATCACCTGTTTCGTCATAGACCTCTTCTGCCTCACCACCCCCACTGATCTCCATCAATTCGATCCCATGAGTAGAGAGACCCGGACGGGCTTCACCCCAAAGATGCATCAAACTATAATCCGCAATTTTGCGGCAAGCATGTACGTCCCTCGCGATGATATCCAGGTCCATAGACATCTCCCAACGTCCACCATATTCTGAGGCGCAAGGGGAACGTCTATTTTCTACCACGATCACAACTTTGTCGTTATCTTGAACCCTATCCCCAAAAGCTATTACCACCCCTGGGATAGCCCTGTTGTTGGCACCATTGAGTGGAAGTTCATGTGGACCTGTGGTGTCACCTGGAAATCTATAGTCGGCAATGAGATAGTTATTAGAAGGAAGTGGTGTTGTCAGAGTGATCTTCCCCGTGGCGGGGTCACCTACATAATGTTCACCCTCTTTGAGCATGAAACCACCGGGTGCCTCAAACAACCGTAGGGTACCTGCATGGTATTTACCTGCTTGTAAAACACCCTCTGTAGGGCTGGTCATCATAACAGCCTCACCCCGCACATCTAACAAAACATCTACATAGAAAACATAGGATCTACCACCGGGTGTTTTTTGGATGTCCAGAAAATAAATACCTGCTTGGGTGGGGAAACGACCACCATTATTTTGAATAGCGGTGGCATCCTCTATCACCCATTCCACAGAAAGTCCTGGGTACTGACCTATTTTTTTCAAAGCCAAATGACTGATCACGGTACCCACAAAGTTATCTGCGGATAGGTGGACCCCATTGGTGCCACCGGGTTTAACAATGATACCATACTGGGGTCTCTCTTTAAATGAATATTTACCTTGGATGTTTTCAACAAGATCAGGATAGAGGGGGTGGGTTGCCCAAAATCTACGTAATTCAATAGTAAAACGATTTACGAGTGCTTCGGAAAGTTGAAAATACATGAGTCACCTCAATTAAGATCGTGGAAGAATTTCTTATAAACATCCTGTTTTTTAAGAACACCCACAACTTTTTCAACTTCTATTTGGGCATACCATTGGCAAGTGGTACCACAGAAAACTTTGTCACCCAGAAATGGGATGTAAATCCCATCGGGTGGGATTTCTTTCTGGCAGTACACACATTTCATGGAGTTGTGGGGGCCTCATTGAGGATGACACCGTTGACAGAAAAATTTATTGTTTTTGAAGGGGTCAACTCCAGGGTACCATCGGTATCACGTATGAAACCCACATCTCTATTCTGATCCACACTACAGTTTTCCACATGAAACACCACCGGGGGTAAACCCTCGTATTCCACCGTCACCTTAGCCTTTGTCATGATTCTTCTCCCTTTGGTACATTTCGGACATTTGAAGTACACCCTCAATATTCACAGTGGTGAATTCATCACCACCATCCATTTGGTAGGCATTCCTATGTTTGAGGGATTCCTCACGCATATGAAATCCCTCCACATGCAAAATATAGACACAATCCTCACCCTCAATTGTGATTTTGGTGGTTATGGGTGCGGATATATGGCCCCTGTTTACTTGGTTGCCTAATTTCAAAAGATCACTCATCTGCATACTCCTGCATTGCTTGGATTAACATACCATGTGCGACGGCATTCAGGGGGTTACTGGCCTGTCGAATCTCACTGATTTCGATGGGGAATCTTTTGCGTTTCTTCTCAAAAACAGAAGTGAAGAATTCCACAAAACCCCCTGCTTTACTGGTACCCCCTGAGATCACAAGTGGGATAGGTTGAGGCAAAGAAAATTGCCCCTGGATTTTTTTGAATTGGTTGGCAATGTGATCCAAGGCATATTCAATCATAGCCTTGTAGTAAAACGTAATGGCCTCTTCTTCTCTATTTTTTGGGTTATTGAGGTCAATGCCACCTTCTTTGATGGCACAAATACGGGCATGGGTGGAACCTATGCTGTTAGCGGCACCCGCATCGATCCAATCCCCACCTCTGGAAACCGAAAAGGTTAGACCTTCTATGGTGTTGACAGCCAATGCAACGTTGCACATCCCCGCGCCAAAACTCAAAGACAACCCCGAAAAGTTTTCCGCAGCGGTCTCCGCAAAAATGATAGCCATGGCCTCATTGGAAGCGATGGCCTCATAACCACAGTCCGTGACAATCTTTTCAAAAACACCCTCGTGATAAATAACATCACGACCCGGCACATCGATAGGTGCCGCTGGGATGGAAAAGAAACACACTTCGTTTTCCACCATTGGGCTACCCAACACAGAGGAAATCAAAAGACCTAAAACTTCCAGGGATTCTGTTTCCCCTGGGGAGATCAAACCAGAAGAAAGGGGTCTTCGGGCTTCTCTTCCGAAAACATTGGCGATCTCCAATGCCGTATCACCAAGAACAAAGATTTCATCATCCCGTTCCACGAAGCTAGCTTTTGACATTTTGAGCATTTTTTTGGCACTAGAGGGCAGGTCCAGGAATGCGTCACGCATTCTCTTGGTCTCGATTTTCCCCTCCGCATTCATTTTAGCGGCAACAATATTCATGGTGCCTATATCCAAACCCTTACCTGGAGGGGTTTCCGTCTTTTTCTTGGCAGTCATCTAATGTGTTCTCCATTTCATTTTTTCTTGGTTTTTTTGATGTTTTTCAAAGCCGCAAGTGCATCATCCAAATTACCTTCCTCTTCCACAGACTCGACCTTAAAATCTTTATTGTCACCCTTCGGTACCAGATCACTTGGAATAAAAATTACATCTTTCGTACTGTACCCCTGAGAAGGGGGTGTGGAGATGGGATTATGAGGTATTTGTTGAAGGGACATGATGATCTTCTGCAACGCCACTTCATCTAAACCCTGCGAGGGAGCCTGGATTTTTGTGATCAAATGGCTTAACTCTTTCATTAGGTCCACACGAAATTTACTAAATTCCTCAGCAAAAACCTCACGTATGTGATCCAGGTTAACCCCCTCTTGGGCTAATGGAGTCTCTACCACAGGGGGGATATGTGCGGGTGGAGGTCGGTAATTAGCCACAAACGGTGGTGGTGGTTGTTTGGTCATGGGTTCTCTCAGTTGTCGGCATCTATTTTCCCATAGGACCTTCACCGCTCCGATCCTTTGAGCGTGTTTTAAATCTTTGGAGGAATTGGCTTGACCTTCGGGTAACCAAAAAAATTCATCCTTTCTAATCGACTTGCTCAAATCCTTAAGATAGTATTGAGGACAAAGGCAAATAACTTTGGCTTCTCTCACTTGGTGGGGTCTCCCTTCTGCAATAGATCCCCTAGACCTTCGATGATCAACCTTTTCACTTCTTCCAACGTTTTTTCTTTGGCTTTTTCCAGAAAGGTATGCTTCGCCACTCCAGGGTGAATCCAGTATTCCCCCACTTTGAGGGGGGCCATACGAAAGATCAATTTGTTGGTGCCATGTTCCCTCATAGGAACAATCAAGGGTTTTTTGTTTTCACTTTTCAACCACCTCATAGGATATTTCTCCTTACCCTCAACCAACACCTCAAAACCCGGCCAACTAGACATAACCTCTATCTGGTTATTTAGGATTTGATAAGAGAATGAATCATAGAACTCACCCGCATCAGGTAACCCCATAGGTTCACCAGGACGACGACCCCTCTGTTTAGCGTGTTCTTTTTTGGCCTCGTTAATAATGGTGGCCACCAAGAACTTGCCAATTTTGTGCAAAGATTCTGGGGGCAAGACAAAATCATTGATAATTTGGGTCCAGGGTTTCCCCCTACGTGGTTTTGATGACATGGTGATCCCCTATCAATAATTTATATTTTCCCAAACTTTTGAACGGCCCCTTAGTTCCCGATCATCCGGTATATTTGACTTCTCGGTAGCCATTGGACTAACAGGATTGGCACCCTCCGTATAAGGGGGTACCATATTCCCATCGGCATCCAACCATGCCACATAACCGGGTTGGGGTTGACGTCCTGGATACGAGATGGGTGGTACATCGGTGCGACGGGATTCAGGCCAGGGCAACAATAGAGGACTATCCAGTGGCACCTGATATCTAATGTCCTGTTCATCCAGATAACCAATCTGAAAATGTTGTTGTAACACATTTCCTCTATTGGAGGGTTTCCTTACGGGCCCTATTGAATAGCGTTCATTGGTTTGTTTGACCACAAAATCTCTTTGTGTCACCAGAGGACTGGGGCCCATCCAAACTTCGTAGACGTGTTCCATTCTGCGACCTTGAAGTTGTTGGGATATCCTACGTTCTGCATCATCGGGGGCCATGATAACATCGAAAGGACCCTCGTAACCTCCACAAAATCCGGTGCCATAACAGATAAGGCACCTGTTGGAAGGCTGTTGGGCCAACTCTATGGACTTGGCATGTACAAAATCTGGACAATTGCAGGGTATGCCATTTTGACGACGAATGAAAACCTTGACCCGTTCACCACCCTGTTCCAAGATCCAGTTGTTGCGCCGAATACCCTCACGCCAAATATAATCAACGACCTCAACTTCAACGTTGTGGTGTGGTTCCGCATAATCCAACGGGGTCTCTGCCAAACCAGATGGGGTGCTTGGGTCCAATACCACCGTTGTAACCCGATAGTGGATCTTGGCATCCAACCCCGAATGTATGAAATTGCGGTGTGTCAGGTAAGACACCTCTACTACATCAGAGGGGTCTGTAGGTAGAAGTGCATTCACACAAAGATCGGTAGCAGGATCGGTAGTCGGGACATTGATCAATGTTATTTCACCACGACTGCCAAATATACTATCCACCTCTACGGGGACACCATTAATTTTCAAGTAGACATTACGAGGACTGTTTCCATAAACGGGATGTTGATGAGGTCCCTGATCTTTAATCACAATGGGATTAAGAGTGCGTAAGAGGAAGCGACGATTGTTTGGTGCATCACCCTGGTAGATCCAACGATCAGGGGTGATGATTTCATCTTGGATAGGGACGAATTGGGTTGCGTCACGATAAAAGGTGGAACTCAAGGGGTAGAGGTTAATACGATGGTAGGGTCCACGATCAGAAACATCCGACCTGTAAATATTGACACCTACTACCGTAAAGGGTGCATTGGCCCACTGGATAGCGGGGTTATCCCAATGTATGTCGTAAGAACCTATCTGGTAGGGACTCGACACATGCACGTTTGCAGGGGCCCTCGGAAATTGATCCGCACCTGCATCCCACCCCTGTACCATAATTACACCTCGTTAGCGTTAGGCAACACCCGCACTTTCTTGTCAGGAGTCACCTGCCATTGAGAGTTTGCGGGAATATCCAGCCTCTTTGCAATTTGTTCCATGATTTCATTGGCACGGGATTCTCCTTTTTGGATGGCACCCAAAATCCGTGCCTTGGCCACTTCCAATTGACCGATTTCCAACAAGTAAGAATTCATGTTATCCCGCAAGGTTTGCAGAACAGCCTGTTCCTCGGCATTCAACTCACCCACTACCAAAGGATCTTGACCGGGGGATTGGGTGTTTTCATTTGACATAATTGTCACCTCATAATGGATTGAATGGATTCCCCAAAAAGGGATTGATATTTTGTACAATACCACCTTCAATCTTTTTAACCCTCACCCCTCCATATCTCTGTGTATATAGAAGGACTATAAATGATAGGAGACACCTATGGCCATTTTTGAACCATTTCGAATTTACACCCACTGTGAAATTGAAGATATGCGATCACAGATACGGGAAGCCAACATTTACGACGCCATGGACTTCTGGAGTCGCCTGGAACCCAGGGGTTGGAATTCAACCCCAGAATTGATCTTTGCTTTCAGACCCACCCAATTTCAGAAAATGAAAAAATGGGTCCGTGATCATTTAATAACCCTACAGTTGGTAACCCCCCAAGGTGGTGAACTAACCCTAGCGGAGTTTGATCACGAGGTGGGGTCATTGACCCTCCAGAATGAGGGTGAGTGCATCCATAAGGGGAAGCACACCCTTTTAAAATAGAACCTCTAAAATAAGTGCGTCTGTTATTCCTCAAACGTGTATATAAAGGGAACAGACCCAACCCTCTTTAATGGAGAAGTCACCATGTATGAAGTGTTGTCCTTGGTGGACCAAATTATTACGATTCTTGAAGACGAACGCGAGGAATTCCTCACCCAAGCGCTTTCCGACACACGAACCCCCAACGAAAGCTTGTATTTTTTGGAAAAAGTGAAAAAAAGACAGCGTTTACTGGGGCATGTGGATGGATTCTTGGAACTGATCCGAGATCAAAGAGAGGATTCAGACTTAGAATCCGAAGAGGTCTTGGAACACACCCAAGAGGTGTCGCCCGAAGTGGAAACCGACACCGAATTGGTGATTCCTGAGCCACCTGCGTTACCCAACCGCAATCAGGGTATCCTTTTTGAGGCACCCAAAACCATCAAAGAGTATTGGCCGGATATCCGTCAAGACATCCTGAACCAATTGTCAGATGGCCACCCCAAAACCTCACCTCGTGTGATTGATGAGGCACTTGGTGTTTTCCACCCCCATGAATCACCATGGTCGGGACCCACGATGCGGAAAGCGGTGTCTTCCCGCATCCGTCGTCTCAAAGAAGAAGGTTTAATCGAAACGGTGGAGGGTACCTCCAAGGTGCTACAGCTTTCGGAGCAAGGGAAAGTTGCCGTGGGCTTTGAATCACCTTCTCAAGAAGAACCCACCACACAAGAAGTGGACCCAGAAGAACAAGAAAAAATGGCCAATGCGGTAACCCAACAATTGACCGCCAAATTTCGACCCCTGGAAGACCCTACCCTCTTTGGGGCCCATTCCTAAATCATTTATTTCCCCATATCCTGTATAGTCAGGGTAGGAGGAAATAAATGAATATCATTGAATTTGCAAAAAAACACGGTGCCGTTCGCTACTCGGATCAGGGGTTCACCCTGAAATCCGGTCAAACCTCAAATATCTATATTAATTGGCGTCCCCTTATGGGGGATGTCCATTGCCTTGATCAAATCACAGACTACATCATTGAAGTTCTTTTGGATTCTGGACTAAAACCACAAGCCATTGTGGGGGTACCTCATGGTGCCACCAAAATAGGTTTG
>Ga0114918_10004018_pt1 | contig 12853 bp, 22 predicted proteins | sample LantaG_FD_87015 | JGI IMG/M metagenome (GOLD analysis project Ga0114918, IMG submission 87015) | Deep subsurface microbial communities from Baltic Sea to uncover new lineages of life (NeLLi) - Landsort_02402 metaG | ecosystem: Environmental > Aquatic > Marine > Oceanic > Sediment | place...
ATTCTCTAGCCCATATGTCATGGTTTCCTGTGATGTAAAATAGATTCTTAATAGACATTAATATCTCTATAGCTTCAGGAACTTCTGGCCAACCATCTGTGACATCTCCTAATATTATAAATATATCATTTTCTATATCGGCTCCAGATCTTTCTATAACTTGTAATAAAGCTTTAGCTGCGCCATGAATATCTCCTATAACGAAAGTTTTTTGTTTCATATTAAATGTTTTTTTGCGAATTGAATTCTTTTATTATCTTCTTCATTAAATTTTATTTTAACTTTTGAACTATCACCATTACGATCTACATATTTTAAAGAATATGATTCGAAAGAAGATTGAGATCCATAAGAATCGTTTGGGTGATCAATACTATATCCATCAGGATTCATTTCTTCTAATTTATCATTTATAAAATTTTCAAACTCTTTATCACTTTGACCTTCTATACGTATATTATTATAAGCTCTAAAATTTATATAACTTGAGAAAAAAGCATCATATTCTAACAAACCATCATAATTATCATAACCAGCTCTTCCATTAGGGTAAGCTACACAACAACAAGCAGCTGCTAATATTAAAGGTTTTAAATCTTCTATTTCTTTTTCATCTACTTTAAGAGTGGATGACGAACTAGTGCTTCCATTCATAAAATCTATCGTTAAAATGTAATGAGGATTTCTATTACGATTAAGTTTAATTCCTTCTATTATTAATTCCATTTTATTTAGATTTTATTAATAATTCTATTATTTTATCTACTATCATATTTTCAAAATCCTCGTCATCTTTTCCACTTAAACTAAAATTGGTAGATGTGTAATGGAACGGATTAAAACCACTTGTTAAATCATGTTCCTCTAAAACTCTTACTGCTTCTTCATTATCTGAAACAAATGTTAGTTCTTCTTTTTCTATTTTTCCAAATACTTCAGAATGTTTACCTAAAACTTCTCCAAAATAAACTTCTATTTCACTTTCAATTAACATATCAACTTTTTCTTTAGTAGATATTAGAACTCCTTCTAAAATTCCCATTCTTCCACAATCAGCGTAGAATTTATAAATCGCTTTTTTATTCATATTATGCATATATTTTATCTTTAGTTAAGTCGAAAGCTTTTTCAACTAAAATTTTTTGTACAGAATCTATATTATTATTAATTAAAGAAGATTGATATATTAAATATTTTTTTAAACAGTCTTCTATATGGATGGAAAACTTATCATAATCTGATTTAGCATATATCATTAAGCCATATTTTTCTAAAAAGAATCTTTGATAAACACCAAAAGACATACTTATATGTTGATTAGTTATATCATCAGCTTTACTAGGCATTTTAGTTTTATCTAAAAAAACAGCTTGTTCTTTTTCATACCAATTTTTAAATTCTTGTGTCATTAATTTTATTAGTTTTGTTTTATAAAATAAGTAGATTCAACAAATTTATCTAAATCTTTGAAAGTTTTACAAATTCTAGCAAAAATTGAAAATTCTCCTAATATTGATTTAGCTTGATGTGTATCTATATCATAACTAATAATGAAATTTTGAGCATTATATTTACCATTATCAAAATGCATCCATGTTTTTAAACCACTCCAAGGATTAATCCCTAAAGTAAATCCTAAATCTTTTAAAACATCATCATTAATTTCGTTATTCATATTAATTATATTAAAAATATTTAAAAAAGATTATATTTTTTTAAGGTAAAACAACTTGTAAATCTCCATTATCATCTATACACGCTACAATATTTCCAGAGTCTTTTAAAAAAGCATATTGTTTATATTGTTTAAGCATATCTTTTAAGAATTCTTTAAATTCAATAGTTGTTTTAGTACTGTTTTTAGAATGAACGTATAAAGCGTCATCTATTAAAACATCAACATCATTTTCATTTCTAATTATTATTAATTCGTCTTCCATTATTTTATTTTTTTACAAAGTTTTTTACCTATTTTATAAATTTTATCTACTAAAAATCCATTTAACCATGAATGAGGTTCATGTTCTTCTATATGAAATTCATGATTTATATCATACATAAAATTATGTGTTAAATGAAAACATTCATGGGCACATGTATTTAAATCAAAATATTTCTTTATAAACATTACCCAATGTTCTCCTGAAGAATCATAAAAACTTATAGCTGATGCAGGAAAAAAATTATTATTTTCTTTTTTAGTTTTAGTTAAAGAATAATACCACTCTTCTAGATCCTTAGAATTTTTACACATTCCTATATAAACATTTGTTTCATAAACATCTACATATAATGAATCTTTATATACTTTATTCTTCAATATTCTTTTTAAAATTCTTTTTAACGTAACCAATAATCATTTGATGATAAAAATGATTAGCCATTTTTTCAAATTCATCTACACCAACATAATCATCTGATGCATAAAAATCTAATCTTGATATGTATTCTTCTGTATTACCTATATACTCAAATTGAGTTCCAATAGGTTTTTCACCTTTATAATTAGGATATTTACCAAAATCAAAAAATAAAATAGCTATTTGATACTCAAATCTTCTTTCACCATCTGAATCTTCATAATATTCAAAAGATTTCCAATAACCATAATCTTCAGATTTATAATGACCTTTAAATTTTATATAACCTTTAGATTCTAAAAGTTCACAATATTCTAATTCTTCTTTCTTTGTAAATTTCATAATTTTATTTTTTTAATACCAATCATCACCTTCAGCATTATTTAATCTTTTTTCTGTTGGCATATACCCTCCAGTATAATTAGAATTAAAATCGATTCCATAACCAATAAACATTTCAGTCTCATAATCAGGATCACAGTTTTCAAAATATTCTTCTCTTCCACATATAGATAAACATCTAGAATTTTTCAACATATCTTTTTCAACATTAATAAAATCTATCCAAATTGTATAATCATCTGTTTGATTATTTATTTCAAATTCTAAACCTGCAGTTAATCCTTCATATATAGAAGATATTAAAACTTGAGCTGAATAACTATCTCTATTTTCCCATTTTGAATGGTGCACAACAGCCCTTTCACACAACTCTATTAATTTTTCTCTTGTATAAATCATGATTTAACACAAATTAAAACTTCATTTGGATGTACCCATGTAGCTTGTTTATTTAGAAAATTTTCAAAGTAATTATTCTTTTGAAAACTAATAGTTTCATTATTATCTAAAAGAACTTTACATGATTCGGGGAAATCTTTAATTTTAGGAGTAGACATAATAGTATTTCTACCTCCAATAACATCAGTAATTACAACTTCTTTACCAATTAAATCTGAAGTTTTATCATTATAAAATTTTTCTTTTAATTTCCAGTCAGTATAAAGTTCCGAAAACCAATCAATAATATTAGAATTACACATTCTAATTTGTTCTAAAGAAGTTTCATAAAACCTTAATCCTCTTTCCTGTATAATAAATTCGTTAAATGTCATATTTATATTAAATTTTAATTGTTTCGTTGTCAAAATAATAGAATTGATGCTTTGAATAATCATAATCTATTTCACTTTTTACCCATTTAAGAAGTTCTGGATCTATACTTTCAGTTAATCCTTTAAATTCAATAACTTCTAATTCCCAATAACCTTCACTGTTATCAGTTGGTTCAAATTTAGATATATCTTTAATAATATCACTTACTAATTTTCCATTATGTTCATCAGAAAAATGTATTGAAGAATAATCATCTCCGCTTATTTTTAATATTTTCATTGTTCCCAATTTTCTATTTGTGTATATTTTTCTCCATCATAAGTATAAATACCATCTGGTTCTAAATCAAGATCATTAAAAAATCTACTTATACTTACATCAGATACTACAGCACCACTTTCAAAATATACTACTACTTCATAACCTTCTTCTCCATTATCATTGCTCATATTGTTAGTTTTTGTTATCTCTACAGTTTTAACAATATCACCTGGTTTTACTATTTTGGTATAGTCCATATTAAACTTATTATTTGGATTATTATATTAATGATATTTAAAAATACAAATAATACTAACATTAACCTATCTTTTTTATCTTTTATTTTAGTACGAAAGAATAAAAAAAATATTATAGCTATTACAGATAGTATTATTATTATTATATTGAAAATCATATATTGAAAATTTTAACTCTATTATGACGTTTATGTATATCTTTACAATCAACGCATGTACATTTATTCATATCTTTATATCCTTCTAAATCATTAAAGTTTAAAATAAATACTGCTAAAGTTGTAATATATTCTGATGATCCACATTTAGGACATAAAGCATGTTCATTTTCATACCATTCCATAAATTCATCGTAATCTTCTGTTTCTATCATTCTTCTAATTTAAAAAGGTTATCAATTTTATTAAATACTAATTCATATTTATTATCTATATAAACACTCATTGTAGATTTATGATCCCAAAACCATAAACTATTTATTTCTAAAATCGTAATATTGTCATAAAATTTTTTAAAATCATTAGAATTATCAAAATCCTCTTTAAAATTTTGGATAAATTTAATACCTGCTTTTTTATTTTCAACTATTTTAATATCTTTAATATTTAAATAATCTTTCCAATTATCTACATCATAAAAATCTTCATCAAATGATATTATATTATAAAAATAACCATTAGAATCTCCAGGTATAAAATCATAATAACCTTTTGATCCTACGAATCTAGTAATAAAATTTGATATTTCCGAATGTGATTTAAAGATATAAAAATCATATTTTTTTCTTTTAAGAGTCATATTAAATTTAGAATATGTTATATCACTATACATTTCTAATTCTTTAGAAGTTATTATTTTACTTCTATTATGAAGCCAATCATTTAAATCTAAATCTAAATTTTTCTGTGCAAAATTAAATGCTGATTCTACATCTTTATATGTAAACTTACTCATATTTTTTTATTTAATACCTAAATACTCTAATAAACTATCTTCGTTAGGTTCTCTACCCATAAAAGCTTTAAACATTTCCATACTAGGTTTTTCGCTTCCTTTACTTAAGAAATTATTATAATAACTTTCACAATTTTCTTTGTTAAATACTCCTTCATTAACAAATTTAATATGACAATCAGAGCTTAATACTTCTGCCCATTTATAAGAATAATATCCAGCAGAATAACCTCCAGCAAATATATGACTAAATCCGCATTGGAATTTATTATAATCTGGTGTTTCTAGTAAAGAAAATTTAGATCTAATTTTATTTAATGTTTCTTGTACTTGTTCTGCTGTCATTGGAATGTTGCTTGAATGTATTTCCATATCAAATAAACTATAAATAGTTTGACCTATCATTTTCCATGCACTATGAAAGTTTTTATTTTCAACCATTTTATCAACCATTTCATCAGGTAGAGGTTCTCCAGTTTTATAATGTTTACTAAACATTTTTAAAATTTGTTTATCATATACAAGAGATTCTAGAAATTGACTAGACCATTCCACTGCATCCCATTCTATTCCATTGATGCCTGAACATGATAATTCGTCTCCTTCATAACATATATGTTGTAGAACATGTCCCATTTCATGAAATAATGTAACAACTTCTCTTGGTGTTAAAAGAGATTCTTTATGAGCCATAGCAGGAGTAAAATTTGAAACTATAAAAGCTATTGGTAATTTAATTTCATTATTTTCATTTACATGTCTACTATGCCATTCGTTCATCCAAGCTCCAGCATTTTTATCACTTCTATTTTCAAGATCCATATAAACTCTAGACATTTTCATATCATTCTTGTAAACATCATAAACATTTACTCTAGAATCCCAAACTTTTGCTTCATTAACTTTTTTAAACACTAAACCAAACATTTTATAAAGGACTCTAAACATTCCATCAACAGTATTATTTAATTCAAAATAAGGTTTATATTGTTCTTCGTCAAAATTATATTGTTCTTTTAATAATTTATTAGTATAAAAAGATGTATCATGAGATTTAACTGAATATCCAGCAAAATCGTTTAATTCTTTTAATTCAAGATCACCCATAGTTTTAGATTTATTACCTAAACTTGTAAGGAACTCTGTTACTTTTTCTACTGAATCTACCATCTTAGACTCTAAACTCACTTGAGCAAAGTTCTCATAACCTAAAAGAACAGCTTTTTCATGTTTAAGAGATAATATTTCTTCTAATAATATTTCATTTTTATCAGCAGCTCTTGTAGTAAAAGCTTTATAAAGCTCTTCTCTAATAGAATCATTAGATCCATAATCCATATAAGTAGAATATGAAGGATAATGAAGAGTAAATTTATATTTACCGTTTTCTGTTTTTGCTCTTTCTTTAAGATCTTCTGGAATACCTTCCATATCTTTTTCTTCTACTATTTTTTCATATGAAGAAGTAGCTTCTAATAAATTATTAGTAAACTGATTTGATATTTCAGAAAGTCTAGCGCTGATTTCTTTAATCTTATTTTTAGTATATTCATCTTGACCTATACCAGATAATTTAAAACTTAATAATGCTTCATCTAAAATTTTAACTCTTACACTATTAGTTTCATTTTTTCTAATATCATTAAAAGATTTAAATAAATCTTCATTTTGACCTAAACTAGAATAAAATTCAGATATATGAGGTAAACAATTAGTATATGTTTCTCTGATTTCTTTATTATCTCTAACAGATTTAAGATGTGATAAAGGATAGAAAAAATCACTTAATGTATTCATTAAAGTATCATAAGAATAACAGAAAGTATCATATGTTTTATTTTCTTGTTTAACTAAATTGGAAACTTTTTCATTTATATCTTTTAATAAAGATTGAAGTCTTTCAACATAAGTTTCCAATTTTAAATCTTCTTGAGAAGGGAAATCTGGGAACTGGTAATCTTCATTTAAAGTTTCACCACTTTCTTTAATATTAAGCCACGCACTCATTTGAGTATCATAAACTTCATCTAAAGAGTTCCATTTTCTAGTTTTTGTATTATATTTCATATTATTTATTTTCTTCTTCTAATTTTTTATCAAAATATTGATTAATATTAAAATTTCTAATTAAATTGTTTCTTCTTTCATAAACTTTAACAAACTGCGTACCGTTCTCTAAATTAGATTTGTAACACATAACATGTTCTTGTCCATCTTGAAGTTCATTTTTACTGAAATTTTTCATAGCCTCATCAAAAGTTCCATTATATGAATCTCTATTTGCTTGTTGAACTACTATTATATCAATATCATTATCTTTACTGAAATTTGCAAGTCTTTCACAAAGATCATCATAAAAAACTGAATGACTTATAACACATTCTCCTTCAGCACTACTTATTCCTGATAATTTATCTATTAAAACACAATCATGTCCATTTAATACAGCGTCATCTAACATTACTTCTAATGTATCATCAGTAACTTCTCCAAAAGGAATTGCTTTTACTTTAATTTTATTAACTATAATTTTATTAGTATTTTTTTCATAAGATTTTAATCTATTTAAAATTTTACTAGGTAAATTTTCATTAGTAATATATAACGCATTTTCGTATTGAGAATTTACAATTCTATCTAAAGCATTGAATGACGTGCCACTATTAGCTGGCCCTATTATTCTATATAACATATTATTTTATTAAATTAATATTATCCTTGTTCAACAAGTGAATCTTCAACAAAAAGACTTTTTTCTTTAAGAATTTCTATAACAGTATTAGTTAAATCATGTTCTTCTTTAAAGAAAACTACTTCACTTCTATTAAGAACTATTTCAACGTCATTACCAATAGATATAAATTCATTAACTATATCTGTAATACCTGTATAAGCTTCAGTAACAAGTCTTCTTTGTTCTTCATCAGCTTCTTGTTTAAAAGTTCTATCTTTTAACATAGCTTCTTGTTGAAGTCTTTGAACTTGTTCTTGTGCTTCTTGTTGTTTAGATTGTAAAGTAGCTTCGTCTAAAACTAAACCATTTCCACTAGCATTAGCCATTATTTCTTGAGCTTGTTTTTGAAAATTTCCTAATTCTTCAGAAAGATCATTTGATCTTTTTTCTAAAATTGTTATACCATCAATATATGGTTTATAACATCTTGCTACTTTTTCGAAATCTAATATTTTAATTTTCATATTTATTTTATTTATTTAATTATATGGAATATAATGAACGTATATCGCTGTTACATTTCCAAATATTGTTAATTTATTTATATCGTTATTGTAAATGAATTTTAATTCTTTACCTTCTGTGTCCCAAATTTTATCAATTGCTTTTACTTCTAAATAGTAATAACTATTTGTTCCGTCATAATCTTTTCTAGATAATCTAGTTTTACCTTTATCTCTCATAACAATTAAATATTATTTGTTTAATATCTATTACCAAACTTTAAAAATATTGAAAAATCTTTTCCACCATGGTAATTTAACACTATTTTCTGTTACTTTATTTTCATGATCACAACAATTTTCACCACAACATTCTGGGTCATTTTCAGCTTTCCATATAGGAAGATCATCATCTCCTTTTATAAAGTTTTCTCCTTCTTCGTAATCAGCTTCTACAACTTCTCCAGACGGAATCCATATATCATTAGAAACTGGATCAATAATTTTGCTATCAGCATAAACTTCTCCTTTTTCATCATTAAAAACAATATCTTCTTTATATTTTTCAATAACTTCAGATATACCTTTTTTAATAGCTTCTTTGGGTTTTAAAGATTTTATTTTAGTTTTAATACTTTTTTCATCTCTATTTAAAAGTCTTGCTAATTCCTCAAAAGACATTTGATTTTGATTTTCTGTTAAAACTTCTAAATCATGTTTACTCCATTTTCCAGTTTTTTTATTTGGGAAAACTCTTTGTCTAGTTTTCTCAATAAAAGATACTGTTCTATTAAGTTTAATACTAAGATCTTCATCACTCATATGAATATTATCTTTAAATATAGTAAAATCATCATTAGATAATCTTCCTTTTTTGAAATCTGTTTTAGCTTTTTTCTTTGCCATCTTGTTTTATTTGTTTTTATTTGTATATTCTCTAATATTAAATTCTATTTCTGCTATAGTTATTTTCTCTAGAGCTATTTTATTAGCTTTTTGATATGCTATACTATATAGTTGAGTATATATATCTGATACTATTGTTTCCCATTGTTCAGGTTCTACTAAATTAGGACCATCACTTTCATTATAAACTCTATATTCATTTTGATAAATATCTTTAATTTTAATATTAAAAATCTTACCTTCAGTATTTAACATATTATTTAGTTGATAATTCAAAGGAATTTCTTCCTTTTTATACTCGACATAATCAACTAAAGCTTTTATTCTATCTATCTTTTGTATAAGTTCCATTATTAATTAAATCCTGTAAAATTTTCAGTGTTTAAAGAATTATTAGATTTTGTTCTAAATTCTTCTTCTTCGCAATATTTTATTAATATTTTAGCATCAGTTTTTTCTCCTTTTAAAGCTGAGTCAATTAAATATTTTTTAGTAACATTTTCAATTTGACCTCCTGTAAATATATATTTATCAGCAAGATTTTTAGCTTCAGCTTTTTTAAGCCATTTATTTCTATTAGACCACATTTTAGCTCTATTTTCAACTTCTGGTTTATCAAAAGGTATTTTATATAAAAATCTTCTATCAAAAGCATTATCTATATTATCTATTAGATTTGTTGTTGCTATCATAATACCTTTAAAATTTTCCATTTCTTGTAATAGAATATTTTGTAAAGTATTATTCATTTGATCGACACTTCCTTTAATATTTGAAACTCTTTTACTAATTATAGAATCAGCTTCATTAAATAATAAAATTGGAACATCTTGAGTTTTTTCTATATAAGAATAATAAGATTCAAATATAGCTTTAACATTTTTTTCTGAATTACCAACATACATATCTTTTAGTTGACTAAAATCAACTTGCATTATTGATCTTCCTGTTATTTTAGCTAATTGTAAAGCTGTTTCGGTTTTACCTGTTCCTGGAAAACCATGAAATAAAACTGTCATTCCTTGATTAAACCCTGATTTTTCAAGAGTAACCATTAATTTTTTAAGATTATCAGTTTTAAAAGCTGTTGTTAAAATATCTATTTTATCGGCTTCTTTCTTATTATAAAATAATTTTTTAGGTTTAATAGAATCTGGTTTGATAACATCACTAAATTCAACACTTGGTTCCGGTAAAAATTTATGAAGATCATCGTCATTAGATAAATAATTACTAATGAATTTTTTAGTAAATTTTATAGATCCATTTTGATAATCACTCTTTAAAGGTTCTATAAGACCCAATTGAGATAATAAAGATTTTTTACTAGTGAAAAAATCTCTTAAAGAGCTTAATGTTTCACCTATAGGAAATATAGCGCTTAATAAATTACCAATATTAAAGGAATCCATCCCTTGAAATAATATACAATATACTAAATAATACATTATTAATTTAGCGTAATCATTAGGGAAATCTATATTCTCTAATTTTTTAACTATTTTTTCATTTTTATTAAGTTTGATAGAATTAGCGAAATGACTTATATACATTTCGTAATATTCATCTTTCTTAACTACTGTATCATCTTTAGCTACAGTAATCATAGAATTTGCTATCATATTAATATGAGTGAAAAAAGCATGTATTCCTTTTACTTCTAAAGTTTTATAATAAGAATCTAATTCATTAAAAAGAATAAAATAGAATAAACTTTTTTCAAGTTCGATACATCTTAAAGACATATTTTCTATTTTTAATAGAAGACCTTTGAAAAACATCATATTAATTTGATGTCTAACACCAGTTAATTCTGAAAGAGTACAATCTAAATGTCTTGATATTTCACCATTTGTTAAATTTTCTTCTTTAACTCTATAAGAGTAAAGTAGAGCCATTATAATAGCTTGTGTTTCGTTATCTAATCTTAAAAGTTTCTTAATCTTTTTAAGTTTAGTCATTAACTTAATAGGAGTTTTTTCCTTTTTATAAAGACCTTTAGATTCTCTACAAGTTGCTTCTAATAAATCAGCAAGTTTATTTTCAGTTTTTAATAATTCGTTCATTCGTTATTTTATGTATATAATCCTAATTTATAAGTTATATCATATATAAAGACAAAAGTTTAAATTTATATTGTTTAGAATATTGGTCGTACATCTGTTTAGAAAAAGATTCTTGTCCTACTTTAATAAGAATTTCTTTTAAGTTACTGATTCTCTTAGCTTGTTCCAATCCAGCTTTATAATATTTTGAATCATCAGATCTATTATAATACCAATCATGTTTTTTCAATTCTTCAGTATAAATTCTTTTAATTGCCATTATTTCAACAGCATTTAATGTTTGATTACTATTAATTTTAATTAAAGCTTTTCCAACTAATCCGTCTTTTCCTAATAATTTAATGTAAAATTTATTAGCATAATTTAAATTAATTCCACCTTCTTCCATTGTTAGAAATACATCTCCAATTTTAAATGTAATTGGATTTGAATTGTAAATATAAAAATCTCCTATATTAGTTTTAAAAATATTAGACTTAGAATCAAAACTATCTATAATTACTCCTGGAACTATTTTATTTATAGCTTCTTTAAATTCAGATTGTATTTTATCTTCTTTTTCCTTTTCTTTTTTCTCTAATTGTTTATTTATAATAGGAACCATATATTCATCATAAGCTTTAAAAAATTCTATTCTTTTATCATGCACATCATCATGTGTATCTGGATTATAGATAAAATGAGCTAATATATATCTTTTATAAAATTCAGGAAAATTAGATAAATCATTATCAAGAACTTTATAAACAGCTTTAATAGGAATCCAAATTTGATATTTCTGCTTTTTAATCTCAAATCCATATAAAGCGGATTTACCACTTTTAGATTCAGCGTATTTCTTAAGATAAAAAGTTTTACTATATTCAAACTTAGTAGCTTTACTTTCAAAAAATTGTTTATACTTTAACATTATTATTATTTAAAACTTTTAATATATATAAATTATGTTATATAAAACTTATGAATCATTTAACGAAGATAAAAATATTAGAGATTTAGCTTGGCTTTATTTTCTTCATATTACATATAACGGAGAATTATCTATTAAAACTTGGGGTAAAGATAATAGAATGGGAGTTAAACTTTCAGATTCTATGGAAAAATTTCAACTTAAAGGATTAGTAGATATTACTGATGATTTTTATAAAAGTAATAGTAAAGCGTTTAATATATTATTAAATTATTTTGAATCTTCTTCTATGGAAGAAGCTTTTAAAAAATCAATAGATTTAAAATCATATAGTAATGAAAAGGATTATGATGAATATCCTATTAATAAAATACCTATAAAATTTTGGAAAAAACTTAATCAAGAAAAAGAAGATGTTATTGATGATTGGCATGATTCTTTCTTCACTCCATGGTGGAATACACATGGTAATGATTTGATATTAAAAAGATGGTTAAAGAAAAATGGTAAAGAAAACCAAAAAATGATTAATGAATTTAATTTAAGAAAATATTATTATCCAAATCCATTACCAAAAGAAATTATTATATATAGAGGATTAAAAGCTGAATATACATCAGAACATAATAAAGAATATACATCGTGGACATTAGATTTAGACCAAGGTAAAAGATTTGCTAAATATCATTTTTCTAAAGGTTTCACTGCTAAACCGGATGAATCTAAAATTCAAATTCTATTAGAAGCACATGTAAATATAAAAGATATTGTAATGTTCATTGGAGGAGAAGAACATGAAGTAATTCTAAAAGAACCTGTAAAAATTTATAAAAAAACTAGAATTAA
>Ga0114918_10004019_pt1 | contig 12851 bp, 4 predicted proteins | sample LantaG_FD_87015 | JGI IMG/M metagenome (GOLD analysis project Ga0114918, IMG submission 87015) | Deep subsurface microbial communities from Baltic Sea to uncover new lineages of life (NeLLi) - Landsort_02402 metaG | ecosystem: Environmental > Aquatic > Marine > Oceanic > Sediment | place: Baltic...
CGCCGGCGCCCCCGGTCTGAGAAGCAGAGCTCCTTCTTCTCCTTCCTCTTCGTCGCCGGCCTTGGCGCTCGGAGGGGGGCAGAGCCCGCTCCCTGAGCCCCCGGCCAGCCTCGGGCCCGAGGCCGCCGCGGCGACGAGCTCGAGCGCCGGGACGGGCACGGCGAACGAAGGAGGAGCAAGGGCAAGGGCGGCAGCGGTGTTTGATTTCGTCGAAGAACCCAACGAGGAAGGCGAGAGCAGGAGGTGCGCCCCGGCCCACCGGATCAGCAGCCTGCCCCCTCGCGAGAACCTAGGGTTGACCCCGGCCACGGCGGCGAGGGCCGCGGCGTGGTCGATCCGGGCCCTGAGCTCGGAGTAGGAGCGCAGGGCAGCGGCGTCGGCCGGCGTCGTCGTCGTCGGCGGCGGCACGAGAAGAGCGGCGGCGGCGGCGGCGTTGCCTTTCGCTGCCGCTGCTGCTGCAGCTCTCGCCGCGGCCGCTTTCGTCGCGGCGCGCTCCCGGGCCCTGGCAGCGACCACCGCGGCGTCGTCCCTCGGGGACCAGAGCAGGCAGCGGAACGCGAAACCGTCGACGAAGGCGTCGAAGCCGCCGCCGCCCCCACCTCCGAAGTTTGCTTCGACTCCTCCTCCGCCGTTGCCGCCGCCGTTTTCTTCACCAACGGCGTCGACCTCGAACGCGCGCGCCCTGAACCCATAGTCCGACTCCAACCTCTCCGCGATCTGGCACGCCAGGGCGGCCTTCATCTTGGCGGCGGCGCAGGCGTCCTGAGGCCAGCGGCCGCTGCCCTCGAGCTGGACAGCGACCTCGACGGCAGGCAGCGTCCTCGGGATGAACGACGACGACGACAAAGACGGCGACGACGACAGAGGTAAAACAAAGCCTCCGTTTCCGATCCCGTTCGCGCCGTTTCTCTTCCCTCGAGACGCAGATGAAATACCCTGCTGCTGCTGCTGCTGCTGGAGAGCCAGGAGCAAGGGGTGCGGCGCCGGGGGGAAAGGCGCCGTCCTTCGTCCGAGGAAGCCCGAGGTCGCGGCGACGCCCACGGGCCGGAGCGCGACTCCGCAGCTCTCTCCGCTCCCGTTCGCCCCTGCCCCTGCCCCTGCCCCTCCTCCTTCGCTCGCCGAGGAGGCCCCCGGGAGCCCGCGCAGGGCCTTGGAGAGCTTGGAGAGGGCGGCGTCGAGGGCGGCGGAGGAGGAGAGGAGGAGCGCGCTTTCGGTTTGACTTTGCTGCTGCTGTTGTTGTCGTTCGTCAAAGGTGCCGTGCGCTCGAATCCCTCCTCCTCCGCTCCCGCCTCCTCCTCCGCCCCCGCGCTCCACCAGCGCCGGCTCGAGCGCGTCCGTGAGGCCCACCACGCTCGCCTCAGGCGACGCGTGCCTGCGCATCGCGGCAGCCAGCGCCGCGTCCGCCGCCGCAGCAGGAGAGGAAGAGTTAACATTTGAACTTCCTCCCCCCCAGACGACAGCCTCTCGGATGGCTCCGTCGCCGAACCTCCGCAGGTCGGACAGCGGTCCCCAGAAGGCGCGGAAGGCGGCCGCGGCGCGCGCCGAGTCGGCCGGGGGGCCGACGTCGGCGCGGCGGGAGAAGGCGGAGGTGTTCGCTCGCGCGGCGAGCGTGACGAAAGAGGAGGAAGAAGCAGAAGAGGAAGAAATGAGAGGCGCGGCAGCAGGGCCCAGTGTCGGGTCCGACCGCGGCCTCGGCCGCGGCACCGCTCGCACCTCGGTGACGCGGCCCCCCAGAGCGGCCCGCGCGATGGCCTCGACGCGGGACTCCAGGGCCTGGAGATGGGGGAGATCCCCGGAGAGAGGGGGCGCGGAGGCGGAGAAGACGACAGAAGAGGTCGAAGAAGGCGCAGCAGCGGCCGTCAAACCCTTCTTCTTCCCGCTCCCCGCCCCCGCCTTTTTCCCTCCTCCTCCTCCTCCTCCCACTAACGGCACCCTGACCCTCCAGAAAGCGTCGTAGTCCCCCAGCCAAGGGGCTACCCGCCTCCTGAGCCAGAGAGCTGCGACGCACGACTCTGGGTCCCCGCCCGGAGCCCTGGCCGCGTCGAGCGCGGCGACAGCAGCAGCCGCCGCGGCGGCGACGCGCCTGCCGGCCGCGGCCGTCGCCGCGCCGCCAGGCGCCGCCGCTGCGAGGTTGAGGTGCCCGCCGCAGCAAAGGACGACCAGCTCCGTGCCACTACTGACGAAGGCGGAGACGGGAGGGGGCGGAGGGTAGGAGGAGGACGAAGAGTTGGAAGAGGAAGAGAAAACTGTCGCGGCCGGAAGGAGCGAAGAAGGAGAAAGAGCCACGACCTCCCAGCCCTCGCCAAAGCGCGGGCTCGCCCCCCTGCCCGCGGCGGCCTCGACCTCCCTCCAGACGGCCCTCGCGGCCTGCAGGGCGCTCATGGATCTGGCGAGCCTTCCGGCGGCGGCGGCGGCGGCGGCCGCGGCGGCGAGCGCGCGCGACGAGAGCAGCGGCGCCGCGGCGGGGTCCTCTGTTCCGCTGCTCCCGCTTCCGCTTCCGCTTCCGCTTCCGCTTCCGCTTCCGCTTTCGCTTTCGAGCCTCTGCGCCCTGGCCCACAGCCTGACGAGCGTCACTCCCTCGGCGACTGCAGGGCAGTGCTTGAGCGCAAGAGAGAGGTCCTCGCCCTCGGCCTCCGGGAAGAAGTCTGCAACCAGAAGCGAATTGTACCGCGGTGTCGGCGGCGGAGGGACCGAAGCCTTTCCGTTTCCGCTTTCTCCGCTTCCTCCGCCGAGGTTGCCCCTGTCCGGCGCCAGGCGGGGCAGCCAGCTCCTCGCCAGCTCCCTCGGCGCCGCGGGCACCAGCCTGAGAGCGATCCCCAGCTTCGAGAAGGAAACCACAAGGCAAGGCTTCCTGGCTTCGCCGCCGAGGTCGCTCCAAGAGAGCGCCACGCCCTTCAAGATGCTGCTAGCCTTCTCTTTCTTGTTATCCTTCTCCTTCTTATTCTTCTTCTCGGCTTTCGAGACCGCCCTCTCGAGCACGGCCTTGGCCCCCTGCAGCCACGCGACGCGGCGGACGAGGTACCGTCCTCCTTTAAAGTCCTTCTCGTCGAGGACCGAGCGCGGGAGCTCGACAGAGAGGTCGACGACGAGGAGCGTCGGCGAAGAGGAAGAGGAGGAGCTCGACGAGCCGGGGAGCGCGGCCCGCAGCGGCGCCGAGCCGGTCAGGCGCGGCGACTGGGCCGGCGGGGCGAAGCGCAGGCGGGACAGGAGGGAGGCCTGCTGTTTATTTTCGTCTTCGGAAACGCCCCCGAGGAGGAGGGCCTTGGCGAAACCCGCGACGGCGCCCGCCGGCACGGGGCAGCTCTCCGCCGCGGCGAGCTCTTTGCCGACGGCCTCGGCCGCCGCCTCTGCCAGGGGAAGGAGCGCGTCGTAGTCCGGGAGGGACTCGAGGAGGACCTCCTCGACCTGGGAATTTCGGCGCGGGTTGTTGTAGAGGTGGAGAGGAAGAGAAAGGTGAGGAAGGGTTGACGGAGACGGAGCGACAGGGAGCTAGCCGCCGCTGCTGCCGCATTCGTTTATCTCTCTCTTCGGTTCCATTTATTCGGACCCTCTCTCTCTCTTTCCTTACCAGCAGCGAGAGAAGGCTGGACTCTGGCGTGGCTCCGGCGACCAGGAGCTGGTCTCGCGCGGTCAGGGAGGCCGCGGCGGCCGAGGAAGAGGGAGAGACGTGCGGCGGCGGCGGCGGCGGCATCGAACAAGGCGTTGATGGAGGAGGAGGAGGAGCCTGTTCCTGCTGCCGCTTCTTGCCGGCTGCTGCTGCTGCTGTGGCAGTTCCGCCCGTGTGGAGAGCAGGAGCGTCTCGAAAGGATTTCGCTCTCTTCGCGGCGGCGACGGGGTCTGTCAGCTGCTGCCTGCGCGGAGTTCTGGGTACGAGGCGACGGGCATTAACTCTTGACGCTTTTTCGATTTTGTAAATTTCGAAGTTTCGCCTTTGCCTCTCTCAGCAACTCTCTCTCCCCACTTTTTGCTTCTCAAGCAAAAACTTAGTTAAAAGCAAAAAAGACGCTCGATTTTCTCTCTTGATTCCCATTAGCTTCTCACGCGCATCGAGAGAGAGAGAGAGAGAGAGAGAGAGAGACCGAATAGCTACACGAGCCCAGCGATGCCAGGCGACGACGAGGCGAGGCCCCCGCGACGGGGTGGGAGGCAGCGGTGGCAGAGGACGTCGCCTCTTTCGTCGATCGTCGACTCCTCTGTCGCCCTCCTCCTCATCTTCCTCGTCTTCTTCCTCGCCTCCTCCTCCCGCTCCATCCTGGCCTCTCCGGCGGTCGACGCCACCCAGAAGACGACTCTCGTGGTCGCCAAGGACCCAGCGTCGTCGATTCTCGCCGAGAGCAGGTGCGGATTGGAAGAGAAGGAGGAGAAGAGAAGAAGAAGAAAAGAAGGCGAGCTCGAACGAAGAAGCATTGGCTTCCTCGCAGCAGCAGCGACGACGGAGAATTGAGGCGGGAAGGTTTTCTTTCTTGCTCTCCCTAACTGCCTCCATGCCGTGCTTCTTTTATGGTGCTCTTTGCATCTCTGGGGGGTCCTTGCGATGAGCTCTGCGCTCTCGCAGCAAGTTTGGATCGATACGATGCCCCCAAAAAGATGCGGTTCCGCATCGAAGAGAAAGGAAAAGAGAGGAGAAGAAGAAGCGCGATCGATCGCTCAAAACAACCTCGACCTTTTTCTCGAAACCCCCCAAAAAAACCAAAAGCAGGCCTCCCCTCCCCGCCTCCTCCGACCCGCTCCTCGTCTCGCTCCTCGACGGCACGCTCGTCGCCGTCGAGCCCTCCTCGGGGGTACCCCTCTGGGCCTTTGACAGCGGCGGGCCCCTGGTCTCCTCCAGCGGGCTCGGTGGAGGCGGGAGCGAAAACAGCGGAGGCGCCGCTCTTGTGCCGGGAGTCGACGGTTCCCTCTACGCCTACACGCCCCTCGAAGCCGCCATCGAAGGAAGCGGCGGCGGCAGCAGCGGCAGCAGCGGCAGCAGCAGGGGCCTCGCCAGGCTCCCCACGGGCGTCGCCGACCTCGTCGACGCCTCCCCTTCGCTGGCGGCGGACGGCCGCACGGTGGTGCTCGGAGCGAGGAGGACGACGGTGTTCGTGCTCGACCCCGGCTCGGGCGCGCTGCGCCGCGCTTTCGCGTCCGAGGAAGAGGGCTCCGGCGGCGACGACGACGACGACGACGACGACGCTGGCGCCGAGGGCGACGGCAGCAGCTTCTTGCTGCGGCGGAGGAGGACGAGGACGAGGACGAAGACGAAGACGAAGGGCCGGAAGGGCGACGACGCGGGTATCGGCGCCTTTGCCGCGGCGGAGGAAGGGGGCGGCGACGAGGCCTTCTTCTCCTCCTCTCCTCCTCCTTCCTCCTCCTCTCCTCCTCCTTCCTCCTCCTCCTCTTCCGAACCCTCGCCCTCGCCCTCGAGTCGCCGCCCCCTCGTCATCGGCAGGCACGACTACCTCGTCCGCGCCGTGGACGCCGCGACGGGCGAGCCCGTGTGGAACATCACGTGGTCGAAGCTGGCGCGGCTGAGCGCCTCCGGGGGTGGAGGCGGTGGAAGCGGTGGAAGCGGAGAAGGGAGTGAAGGAGCGGCGGTCGCTGCTGCTGCTCCGGCGACGACAAAAGGCGCTTCCGGCGCTTCCGCTCCTCCTTCCTCTTCTTCTGCCGCCAAGTCCGACCGGGGCGTCTCCACCGCCGAGCCGGGGCTGCTGGCCATCTCCGCCGTCGCCGACGCGAGCGGCCACGCGCTGCGGAGGCGCGGACGCGGACGCGGACGCGGAAGCGGAGGAGGAGGAGGAGGAAATGGCAACAAAGCCTCTCCTTCCTCCTCTTCCTCCGACGGCAGCTGGACGCTGAGGCTTCCTTCGCCCGCCATCGCGGGCTTCGACTCCCACGGGGCCTCTCTGCCCTTGCTCGGAGGAGGAACCGAGGGCGACGGCGACGACGACGAAGGAAACGTCTTCGGAGGAGGAGGAGCAGCTGCCGCTTCCGCCTCTGCTTCGGCCTCGGTCGTCGTCGTCGGCGAGCTCGAGGGTTCGCTCTACGCGCTCCCGACGCACAGCGGCTCCGGCCTCGCCGCCGCCGCCGCCGCTTCGTCGTCTTCTTCTTCCTCGTCTTACGAAGAAGAAGAGCAGCAGCAGTGCTCCGAGAGGCTCGGGGGCTGCCCTTTGGGCGCGCACCCGCTGCTGTCGCTCCCGGCTTCTTATTCTTCCTTTGGCGACGACGGCAGCGCCCAAACTCTGCCTCCTTCGCGCGGCTTTGGCTTCGGCTCCGGCTTCGGCCTCTTCTCCTCGCCTCCCTCCCCCCCCATGCCCTCGCCCTACTCCTACAGGGGCGGCCCTCTGTTTCTGCCCGCAACGTCCGAGGAGGCAGAGGCGCTTCGGGCGCGGGTCCTGGCCGTCGAGGCCGCGGCGGAGGCGGCGGAGCAGAGAGTGCGGAGAGGCGGCGGCGGAAGTTTTTCTTCTTCGAATTCTTCGAGTTCGACGCTCTTCTGGCTGTCCCCGGGCCTAGCCTTCGCTCTCGCCCTCCTCCTCGCCGTGGGGGCCCTCCTGCACCTGGCCCGCCAGCAGCAGCGGCAGCAGCAGCACCAGCAGCAGCGGATGCAGCGGCAGCTGGAGGAGGCGACCGCGGCGGCTGCGGCGGCCGCGGCGGCGGCGACGGCGACGGCGGAGGCGCTCAAGGCGACGAACAAGGAAGGGAGCGGCGAGTTGGCTTCGGCGGCGGCGCCGGCGCCGGCGAGCAGCGGGAAGGACGACGACGGCGAGACTGCAGCAGCTGTCCCTTCCGACGACTCCAAGAAGAAGAAGAAAAAGAAGAAGAAGAAGGAAAACGAGGGCAAAGGCGAAGGCGACGACGACGACGAAGACGAAGAGGAGGTCGAAAAGATCGAAACGACCCCGAATGACGAAAATCCTTCTTCCGCTCTCACCACAGCAACCCGCCAGCGCTCCCTCGCCCTCCCTCCCCCACCTCTCCAACCGGGCGCCGGCGCCGTCGGCCGCCTCCGCTTCGGGCCCGAGATCCTGGGTTACGGCTCCGGAGGCACGCTGGTCTTCGGGGGAGAGCTCGTCGACGGCGGCGTCGCGCGGCCCGTCGCCGTCAAGCGCCTGCTGCGGCAGTTTGCCGCGGCGGCCGCGGCAGAGGTCCGCGCTTTGGTCGAGGCCGACGCTCACCCGAACATCGTCCGGTGCTTCGCCCTGGAGGAGGACGAGCAGTTTGTTTACCTGGCGCTGGAGAGGTGCGAGCGGAGCGTGGCCGATTTGGTCGCCTCTCCCGAAGGGAGGGAGTCGCTGCTGCTCGCGGTTTCTTCTTCGCCATCGCTCTCCTCAGACTCGGGTTTTTCGACCAAGGGGGGGAGGTCTTCTGCGAGCTCTTCGTCATCTCCTTCCACCACCGTCCTCCTCCGCCCTTCCCCCTTCGCGATGCGATTAGCGGAAGGCGCGACGCGGGGCCTGGCGGCGCTGCACTCTCGCGGGATCGTCCACCGGGACCTCAAGCCGGCAAACGTCCTCGTCTCGCTCTCGTCCTCAGACTCGGGTTTTTCGAACACCAAGCGGTCTCCTTCCTCTTCCGACCTCGCCTCCTCCCGTTCGACCTCCTCGGCGGCCACGGCCGCCGCCGCCGACGAGAGGAGGGTCGCCAAGCTCTCGGACATGGGCCTCTGCAGGCTCCTGCCCGACGGCGCGTCCTCGTTCGAGACGACGGCCGGGGCGGCGAGGACGACGGTGGTGGTCGTCGGGGGAGGAGGCAGAGGCGGCGGCGGTGAAAACGGCGGCGGAGACAAAACGACGACGACCACGACCACGACCACGACGACGACGATTGGGGGCGGCGCCGCGGGCTCAACGGGCTGGCAGGCCCCCGAGCAGCTCGAGCTCCGGCGCAGGATGCATAGCCTCCCTGCTGCTCCCGCGACGGAACCCGAAAGCGACGGAAACGGAAACGGAAACGGCAGCGAAAACAGCAACCCGCTCGTCGCCGCGGCCGCCGCCGAGCGTTCGACCTCCGCCCGCCTCGGCAAGGGCGTCGACCTCTGGGCTCTGGGCCTCTTCCTCGCCCACCTGCTCACCGGAGGGGCGCACCACCCTGCGGGCCAGCCCTACGAGCGAGACTTCAACATCCTGAGGGGCAGGCTGAGCTTGCGACAACTGGCGCACCTGCCGGAAGCGCACCACGCCGTCGCCGCGCTTTTGGCCAAGAACCCAAAGGCGAGGCCTCCGGCCGCGGCCGTGCTCTGCCACCCGCTTTTCTGGCCCCGGGACCGCAAGCTGGCGTTCCTGGTGGCGCTGTCGGACAGGCTGGAGCCGGAGGACAGGGCGGCGTCGGCGACGGGCAGGGGCAGGGCGGCGCTGGCCGCGCTGGAGGCGGCGTCGGCCGAGGCGCTGCTGCCCGGGGTTGCAAGCGGCGGAAGCGGAAGCGGCGGAAGCGGGAGCGGAAGGAGCGGCGGCGGCAGCCTCGGCGCGCCTCTGTCTTCGGTCGCCGAGGGGTCCCTCCAGCCCTTCCCCTGGGCCCCTAGGGTGCACCCGGACCTGCTCGCCCCTCCCGCCAGCCGCCTCGCGGCAGCGCAGGCGGCAGCAGCAGCAGCGAACGTCGAAGCGGCAAACGGCAACGGCAACCGCGGCAATCCGCCACCGCCTCCGGCGGCCAACTTCTTCCGCCGCTACGACGGCCGCTCGGCGCGCGACCTCCTCCGCCTCGTCCGCAACAAGGCGGCCCACTTCTCGGAGCTCCCGCCCCGCGTCCGAGCAGAGGTCGGGGCTCCCCCCGACGCCTTTTTCGCTTACTTCGAGGAGCGGTTCCCGAGGCTGGTCCTCGTCTGCTGGGCCGTGGCGCTCGCTCACCTGGTTTTCCCCCAACAACGGAATTCTTCCGCTTCCGCTTCCTCCGCCGCCGAGGAGCCCGGGCTGGCCCCCTTCTTCCCGCCTCAGGCCAGGGCGTGGCTCCCGACGCTGGGCGTCGCTGCTCTCGTCCCGGTGGTCGCGACGCCGCCTCCGCAGCAGCAGCAGCAGCTCCAGCAGCAGCAGCAGCTCCAGCAGCAGCAGCAGCTCCAGCAGCAGAGACAAGCGAATGCAGATGGCGAAGACAACACCAATTCCAACAACACCCCTTCCGGGCCTCCGCCCCAGCCCCCTCCACCCCCACCTCCCGACGCCCTCATCCCGGCGTTCCCGCAGAGACCCGGTGCCCCGCTCTGCGACTTCTTCGCGAGGACGGGGCACTGCCGCTACGGAGAGCTCTGCCGCTTCGACCACCCCCGTGCGTTTGCTGTCGGGTTGTGTCGCGGGTCCGGGTTGCCGGTGCGCCCCGGTGAGCCTCGGTGCTCCTTCTTCGAGAGAACGGGGGCCTGCAAGTACGGGGCGTGCTGCAAGTTTGACCACAGCGCCTTTGTTGGGGGGGGAGTGGGAGTGGGAGTGGAGGCGGAGGGAGTTTGAGAGAGAGTTGAGAGGGAAACTTTCTCTCTTCTGGCGCACGAGACCGCCTTTCAAGAAGAAAGAACACTCAGAAAAACTCCAATTGTAGTACTAAAATCCCTTCATCTCTTCTCAAACACACAGAGAGAGAAAGGGAATTGTCAGATAACAAAACGGATTTATAGGAAAGCGGGCTGCGAGGGGAGGAGGAGAAGAAGGTTGGGCGAGCGTTCCCCCCTCGCCCCCTCTCTTTCAACCCGACCTCTTCTCTCTCTTTTCTTTTTCTTTCTCTTTTTCTTTCTTTCTCTCTTTCCCTTTCTTGTGATCCAAATAGTCGTTCACCGCCAGCACCAGCGGCACCGTCAGCAGGGCCCCGCCGAAGAAGACGGTGGCGCGGCCCCCGTCGCCTCCTCCGCGCGGCGTCCTGAAGGAGAAGGGAAGGAAAAGGGGCATGAAAAAAGACGAACGAGTGAGCGAGCGAGAGCGAGAGTGAGCGAAGAGGATTTGATTTTTCATTTTTCTTCCTCTCTTTCCTCTTTCTCTCTTCCTTCGCACACATCCGCGCTTCCCTCTCCCTCTCCGATTCCAGTCGAGAGGGATGGACACGGACGTCGCCCCTTCCCCCGGGGGCTGGTGCGAGCTCCCGGGATGCGGCGGCGGCGGCGACGGCAGAGGCGGAGCAGCGACGACGACGACGACGACAACAGCTGCTCATCTGCCATCGACGTCGCTCCCTGCGCTGCTCACGGCCCTCGACGACGCAGCGTGTTGCGCGATCTGCCGCGACTTCCTCGACGCGCCGATGGTCCTGGAGTGCGGGCACGCCTGTGAGTGGCGATGGCGGCGATGGAGAGAAGGCGGGCGGAGAGAGAGAAAGAGAGGCGATTTTGATGGCCATCAAACCACGGCGACGAAAAACTCAACCTCACCTCCCCTTTCTTTCCTCATTCTCATCTCCACCAAAACAGTCTGCTCGGCCTGCATCCGCTCCAACCTCGAGTTCCAGGCCCGAGAAGGGACGCGCAAGGCAGCAGCAACAGCAGCAGCGCCGACGGGAAACGGAGGAGGAGAAACGGGAGGCGCCCCGCCGCTGCTGGGCAACGGCAGCTCGGTCGTCGGCGGGTGCTACTGCCCGGCGTGCCGCGAGCCCGCAGACGCGAGGGCGCTGCGCAGGGCGCCGCTGGCGCTGAGGAGCATCGTCGCGGCGCTGAGGAGCGTCAGGGGCCCGCTGGCGGCGGCGCTTCGGCGGCGAGGAGGCGCCGCTGCTGCGGCGGAGGAGGAGGAAGAGGAAAAGGAGCGCGCGGCGGCCAAGGGGAAGGCGGCGGCGGCGGCGCGCCGGCGGCAGCGGCGGCAGCAGCTTCCCTCCCCTCCTGCTCCTCCTTCACTGCGCTCGCAGCCCGCGCGCGCGGCCGTGGTGGCCACGGCAGCCGCCGCCGCCGCCTCCAAGAAGAAGCGCGGGTCCAGATATATCGACGAGAGCGACGAGGAGGAGGAGGAAGAAGAGGAGGAAGAGGAAGAGAGGGACGACGACGACGGGAACACTGCCACGAACGGCGACGACGACGAAAAAGACATTTTCGACGACGGCGACGAGGAGAACGAGGAGGAAGACGACGACGACGAAGACTTTTCCGAAGAAGAAGAGGAGGACGGAACGGTCAAGGGCTCCGCGAGGGCTCGACGACGGCGGCGACAGCAGCAGCAGCAGCAACAGCGGCAGCGCGGCCGCTCGACCTCTGCGGCGCCTCCTCCTCCTTCCTCGAGCAAGAAGAAGACGAAGAACAACACAAGCAGCAAGCGCTCCAAGCCCTCTCCCGAAAACGCCGATGCCGCCCCCCTCCCTCTCCCCGAGGGCACCGTGCGCTGCCCTTCTTGCGGAGGGATCGTCGGAGAGGCCCTGATCAACGCCCACCTCGACTCCTGCCTCTCGAAGGTGGCGGCAGCGGCGGCGGCGGCAACAAACGGCGGCGGCGGCGGCGGCGGCGGCGGCGGCGGAGGCAACAACTTCAACTTCAACTTCAACAACAACACCAGCTCTCGCTCGGCTCCTCCCTCCTCCTCCCTCCTCCTCCCGGTGCCCCCCAAGCTCTGCCTCTCGATAGTCAAAGAGAAGGAGCTCAAGGACCGCCTCCGCGCGCTCGGGGTGCTCCGCGGCGACGCCCCGGCGGCCGCGACGAAGAGGCCGGCGCTCGAGCGGCTTTATCGCTCCTTCCGCCTCGCCGTCGTCGCCGCCAACGACGCCGGCGGGGCCTCGGCCGTCGCCGGCGGGGACGGGAGCGTGAGTTCCGCGATGAGGGAGCTGGCGAGGAGCGCCGCAGCTGGCGGAGGCGGCGGGGGAGGTGGTAAAGCGGTGGCGGGCCCGGCGGCGCTGGCGGTCAGGAGGTCTGCCGCCGCCGCCAACGGACTCAAGAGCGGCAACGGCAACGGCGGAGGGGGGAGCGGGGCGAATCTTGGGACGAAAGCAGCAGCGGCGGCGGCGGCGGCGGCGGCGAACAACGACGACGCCTCGTCCTTCGAGGCGCTGATCCGCGGCGCGAGGGCGAGGAAGGAGGCCGCGGCGGCAGCGACTGCGGCAGCGGCGGCGGAGACGAAGAAGAGTGGCGGCGGTGAAGGAGGAGAAGCAGAAGAGGTCGTCGTTCTCGACGACGACGAAAACGGCGCCGGAACCGACAACGACAACGACAACTCCTTCCCCGCGCTCGGCGACGACGGCGACAGCGCCCACGACCAGGTCTTCGGCGAGGATCTGGTGGTGCCCGCGGGGGGCAGCGGGGAGGAAGAGGCGGGAGGAGGCGGCGGCACGGGGGAATGGCTAGAAGAGGAAGAAGACGACGAAGAAGAGAAAACGGCAAAGACCCCTGCAGAAGAAGAGAAGCAGAAGCAGAAGCAGCCTCCTCCTCCTCCTTCTTCCGCGCCAAAGAGGTCCTCTCAGAGACTCTCCCAGTCCCAGAAGCAGCAGAATCAGCAGCTTTTCTCCCCGGAGCTGCGAGGCTCCTCGCCCGCTGTCATTCGCCACGCGAGCGGGAACGGAGGAGGAGGAGGCGGCGGAGAAGAAGGCGAAGAAGCTGAGGCGACGAAAGCAGCAGCAGCAGGGGCTTCTTCTTCGCTCCCTCGTCCGCGCTCGCAGACCGCTGCGGCTCCGGCCTCCAACGGCCCCCCTCCAGGGCACTGGTCGCGCTTGAGCGGAGGCGGAGGCTCGGCGCCGCGCCGCGGGAGCGGCGTGAGCGCCACGGCGGCGGCGGCGGCGGCGGCGGAGGAGCGGCGGGCCCTTGAAACAAAAATCGAACTGTAAAAAAAAAAAAAAAAAACCCAGGGCAACACGCGGCGAGGGGGGAGAAAAAAACTGAAAAAAAAAAGAGGAAGGAGAAACGAAAAGGAACCAAACTTGGGGGGGTTTGTTGGGTTTTTTTTTTTTTTTTTTTACAGTTCGATTTTTGTTTCAAGGGCCCGCCGCTCCTCCGC
>Ga0114918_10004020_pt1 | contig 12851 bp, 23 predicted proteins | sample LantaG_FD_87015 | JGI IMG/M metagenome (GOLD analysis project Ga0114918, IMG submission 87015) | Deep subsurface microbial communities from Baltic Sea to uncover new lineages of life (NeLLi) - Landsort_02402 metaG | ecosystem: Environmental > Aquatic > Marine > Oceanic > Sediment | place...
CGTTACTAAATTTTAGTTATTTAAATCTTTTCTTTTTTAATATAACTTATTAGTGACGATTTTTTAAATTTTATATAATTACAAAAAAGTTTTTTATATAATTATAAAATTATTTACACAATTATAATTTTACATAACTATATTTACCAAAAGTTTTATAAACTAATAATGATTTTTATATATAAAATGAAATATTTTATAACATCAGACGGAAAAATTCATCAAGTAATAGATGAAATACAATTTTGTGAGACACACCCCAACGCCCAAGATATAACTTTATTACCTATGGTTTATAAATTATATGTAAAACAAAAAGTTAATGAAATTGTATCTTCACAAGTAATTAAAGTTAAAAAATTTAATACAAATGATAAATTATTTTATATTTACTTCCCTAATGGAGAAACTGAAATAGGAGAATTGAAAGAATGAAAAATAAATTTTCGTATCAAGGAACTTTTAAGTGTTGTTGTGGTAAAGTCGTCCCTTATTTTAAAGTTTTTAAACTTAGGGGTTTTAATGTTTGTACAGATTGTTATATGAAAAAGACAGATTATAATACTGTTTTTGTTAGGAGTTGAGAAAATGAAAATAAAAATTAGAAGTATAAGAGATGATAAAAATTTTTTTGTGTGTGACGAATTTACAGATTTAAGATTTTTAGATTGTAATATTCATTGGTCGGATTCTGTATTAGGTGTTTATACTATTACATTGGATAATAATTTTTTTGTTACTAAAAATAAAATATCTAAATATTTTAGAATAATTAATTCTAATCATAGAAAATTATTTTCCGAAAGTGATATATACAATTACAGTGATATAACCCAGCATAAATTTTGATAATTTGTTTTTAATCCAAGAATCCATATAAACCCTATTATCTATTATTTTTAAATCTCCAAAGTAAGGAAGTGGAGATTTTAATTTTTTATAACCGTAATTTAGAAACCACCAAAGAAACCAATATAAGACTATATAAGAAATAATTATTATAATTCCAAGTTTAACTATATAAGTATTAAATTGTCCACATAATGAGGAATAAGAGCCAAGAGAATCAAATGTATATCCGTTATAAGATTCTTTAAATCCAAAATCTGAAAAGTTACTACCATTTTTTATTAATTCAGTTTTTAAAAGTTCTAACTCATTCATTTTTTAGATTCCAAATTTTTTACGTCAATATCTTCAATTTTTATAATTTGTGACGTGTCATATTTATTAAAATATTCGTTACCAATAAAAAATATTTTTGTAGTATTCATAGAAAACATTTCTTGCACTTCTAAAGTTATCATAATCTTAATATTTTTGTTTAAGTTTTGATTGTGCATAACATTTACCCAGGTATTATTAATATAAGCAAATTTGTCACAGTAATACAAAAAATCACACTCGTCCCTAATTTTTACGTCAATTTTCCTCAGCGTCTGAGAAGTACAAAAAAGACTAATATCTCTCTTTCGTAATTGACTAATAAAATTGTCGGTTATTACTCTACTCCTCTTACTCATTGAATTTCTAGCACTTAATAATAAGTGTATTTCATCAATAATAACAATCCCGCTTTCTAATTTGCAATTAATAATATCATTATAATCAAGTTTTTTATAAGGAAATGTTAGGTGTACATTAGAATAAACTGTTCTTCCTTGCTTATAATATTCCCAGGCTTTCTTAATTAAAAATAGTGTCTTACCCGAACCTTGACGCCCAAGTATTATATTAATTCCCATTTTTTACTATTTACAATTTTATATAACCAAATTTGTCCAAGTATTGTAATATTAAAATATATCCAAACTGACATTCCAATTATTTTATAAAAGTATAAACAAATTATTAAAGTACATAAATAAGGAAAGTATTTAATATTCATTTTTCTTATATATTTTTTTGTCTTTAATAATTTTGTTTATTATGTACCTCATTTTTTCTAATTTTTCTAAACTCATTGACTTATAAGCTGATACTATTAGTTTTTCTCCTACTAAACCAGTATTATAATCTTCTGCGTTTTTAGATTCTTTCTGAATCTTCTTTATAATATTTATTGCGTTAGCCATTTTTGTTAAAAGGATTCATTCTTTGTAAAAAACTTTGTTCTTTTTGTACTCCTCGTACAGCGTCTAAAATTTCTTTTCTTGACTTTCTATCTTTTGATAATAATATTTTACAGTAAAATTCTAAGCCCTCGTCCCATATAGGTATTTTTTTCATTGAGGCTATCATTTTTATTCTAGTACAAATTTTTATTTCCTCTTTTGTTAAGTCGCCTATTGCATAAATTTTCTTCATATCAAATAATTCTTTGATAACTTCTGTTACGTCGTTCTTATTATTTAATTGTTGAAATTGATCCATTAATTGGTCGTCAGAGTTAATATTTTGAGTAAGAGTTTTTTCGGTCATTTATTGCACGTCTTTCTATTTCATCATCTATAATTGATTTAATTTTTAATAATTCATCATCACAAATTCTTTTTCTATACTTATATATTTGTGCTTTAATAATCATTTTATTTATAATTGTCCAATATAATATAAGATTACAAATTGTAATATTATTATTACAAATAATGATAAGCCCATTAATAAATTTATTGTTTTTATATTGTCAAATCTCTTAAAAAATTCTAAAGTTGTATCCTTATCTTCAATAACTAATTTATCTAAACTTGATTTTATCGTTTCGACAATTTTCTTTTTATCTTCCATTTTTTTACCTCACTTATTAAATCATATCCACAACAATCGCAAATTGAAATATTTGGATTCATTCCCTCTAAATATGCATTACAATTAGGACAATATTTTCTTTTATCTTTCAATCAAATCCACTCCATTAGTTTAGCTATAACGAATACTGTGGCGATAGTGTTTACTATTGTTAAAATCATTATTAACATCATTAACCTTTTTTCATCTTCTAAAGTTAATAATTTTTTAAATAAGTCATTCTCTTCAAAATCGTTTAATTCCTTGCTTGAAAAACCAACATCTTTCTTTTCAAAATCGAAGTTTATTGGTGTTGGATTATTATAAAAGTAATGCACTTCTGGATATATACTTTTTCTTTTTCTTACAATTTTTAAATCTTCAAAACTATATTTTTTACCATCTATAATAACTACATTTCTATTATTATCTTGTTTAATAAAAAATTCGTTATCTTTAAGTATTGTTTTATCTGAAAAACTGTATTTTTTACTTTCAAAAGTAAATAAGTTATCGTCAGGTATTAATCTCCAAAATTCTTTATATTGATTTCCTACGTAGTGAATTACTACTTTTAAAAGTTTTTCGGGAAATCTAAATTCATAATATCTTTTCCTTATTCTTTCCCTATACCAAAATATTATTACTGATAAACCATAAATTAAAGAAATAGAAAAATAAATCCAGATAAAAATTCTTACGCCTAAAAATATATTATTTAAAAAACTCATATTGTATTAAATTAAAGTTATGCTATTATATAAATTTATGCTTTTATATAATAAAATTTTTATAAAATTTTTTATATTATAAAAATCATATATATTTTTATTATTTTTTTGCTAAATTATAAAATATTATAATGTTAATAAATAACATTATCAAAGATAATATTATATGTACACTACCAAGTATAATACCAATTACAATACCAATAAAAAACCCTAAGCTAGTAAATCCTATATTTCTAAAAAACATTCCAATACTCATAACGCCGATATATAATATTATTAGAGAAAATAATAATAAAACATTAGCTACATTATTAAAATTAAAATTAAATAATCCAACACTTATACTTTCTTCTTCTACTTCAAAAAATATTGTTCTCTGAACAATATTAAGGCCACCAATAGATGAAAATTCCAAATCCTCTAAAGGTTGTAAATATAAAGTAACAATATAAGAATCATCAGATTCTTTAACAACATCAAACTTATTAATATTAATATTTTCAAAATCAACCCATTTTGACGACGCTGGACAAACGAAATGGGCTGTATAATCAGAATTTTCTCTATAAATAATATTTTTACAAGATACTTTAAACTTATGCTTTATCTCTTTTTCAAATTTGTCCGTATCATATCTAACATCATATTTAAATTTATACCTGTCAGTTTCTTTAATAACTTCTGTTTTTAAAATATCATAAACTCCAATATAATCAATACTGACATTTTTGTTATCAAATTTAAAATTAATAGTTTTATCTTTTAATATTTCATTATCGTACTCTTTAATTTCTGTTAATGTGTGGTCGTCAGAAACATTAATATCTAGACGCCAAGTACCCAAAATATTTGGCGTTATTTCTTTTATTATCTCTTCGGTTGTTGTTTGTAAATTAGTTTCAGAATAATTATAAGCTAAAACCCCAAGTGTGTCATAAATACTTATGTTATAAGCAAAAAGATTTATATCACTAATATTTATTTTTAAAATATTTTGCGAATCAATTATAAAAACTGAATTATTAGTTTCTACAGGATTTATAAAATTTATAATAGGATTTGTTGTATCATTTATAGAGAAGTTTCTTTGTGCATAAGTTTTATTTAATTCATCATCAATAGCGACAACATCAACTATATATATACCGTCGGTGTTTATTTGTGTGTTGTTTAAAAAAATATTTAGTGATGTTGTACTCTGTTTTATTAATGTGTTATTACTATAACTAACATTTATTGAATAAGAATTTATTATGTCATTTGAAATATCTATTATTATAGTATAATTATTTGAGGCCTCAATAAATTTATTATTATCAAATTTTTCATCATTAATACTTAAAAATGTTATGTTCAAATTTTGGTTTAAAACATTGCTTGTTTTTTCTCCTATTGTACTATTACAAGTTACATTTATTTTTAAAAGGTTAATTCCTGAATTTGCATAAGTGTAAAAATAATTATTATATTCATATCTTTTAGCTGTAATATTGTAAATCATATCTTCTGAGTGTGTCGAAAATTTTCTTTTGAACGTTAATAAATTATTTTCTCCATTTTTAATTATTTTTAATCTTTTATTAACACCATTACAATCAGAGCAAACTAAAGAAATATTAAGTTCAGAATCTCCAATATATTCATAAGTTAAATTAAATTCTGAATGTTTCCCATTAGTACATAATGGAATTACCGAATTTAATGTTTTATGTATTACACCATCAACAAGAATATTTAAATTTGGTTGTGGTACTGAATAACGACAAACAGAAAAACTTATTATATCACTTACTGCATTTATTGAACTTTCTGAAATGTCTAGTTCTAAAATATCTCCTGTTGTTGATAATGTTTTATTTTCGCCCTCTTTATTAAAAAAGGCTGAAATATTTTCGGCTGTAAAATTGCAAACACCATCAGAATTTTCAATATCATCTATTGTATAATTTCCTCTAATATAAAATTTTTGTAATTCAAATGGTGTTGTTATCAAATTTAAACTTTTATCTTCTAAATAAACATCTACATTTGAAACACTTGGGCTTTCAACAATAGAGTAAGTTCTAAAATCTGCTTGTACTGAGAAAAGATTTTTCCATAAGTCGCCACCGTCATCTGATTCTGCCCATCGTCCAGAGCCACCAGTTCCTTTAATTAAGGTATTCGTTCCTGTTGTATCCCTACATATTACTAGCCAAAATTCCTCGCCTAAAACTACATCGTAACCTATTTCACTAGAAAAATTTAGGAATCCACCAACAGGAGAAACTCCTGTTTCAAAAGTGAATAAGTGTAAATTAGGTCTGTCGGCGGTTGTTGCATTATTCCATATACTACCATTCCAAACGCCCTGGTCGGCGGTTAGCCATTGGTCGAATTTTCCCATTTTATAACTTCTATTAATAGTAATTTTTGTTCCTGAACAATCCTCTGCATTTGGTAACGAACTCCAACCACCACTCGCCCCAAACCCTACCCCTTGTTCCTCAGCGTATTGAACAGCAAATACAGACGGTATAAGAACTAATAAAAACAAAGTCATCATTATGTATAACATTATTTTTTTCATTGTTAACCGTCCCAAATACTCGATATTATAAAAGCTATTGTGATAATTGTAACTAACGTACTCCAAACGGCAAAAGGAATACTAAACCAATTCGGCGTATCATCTGGAAGGCCAACGCCAAACCCAACAAAACCGACAAATCTTAAAACACTAACGCCAGTAGTAAATAAGCCACCAGCGTCTATTTCATCAGCTGTAATATCAGAATCGTTTAAACTTATAGTATTTGTATAATTATTATCTGTTAGTAAATCGCCACTCATAAGAAAGAGTAAACTAATAATACCATAATAAAAAAGTAGTATTGCTAAAATTTTTATTTTCATTTTTCATTTTTTAATCTAATCAGAGCCACCAGACAAAACAAGCAATATAACAGCCATTATTAAAACTATAAAAAATAATCCGAACATTAAAAAGAGTGAAAGCCAACCGACAACAGCAAAAAATATAGCTAACATAAAGAAAACACCCATTCCGACACTAATAGAACCTTTACTTCCATTCCCGTGATAAATTATAAAAGCTGGAATTAAAATCATAAAAAATAATGATATAAAATTGTTAGTATTATCATCTTCCCCGAACTGTTGGGTTTTAGATGCTGAAATTCTAGCCCAATAAGATGGTTTTGTACAAATATTATTCTTACACTCTCCTGATAAGCATTGATAATCAAAATTGCACTCAACACCAGAACCTTTTAAAACACAAAAACCGTACTCGCATAAACCAGATTTACAATCGTCATTAGAAAAACAGGGGTCGCCAGTATTATTTAGTAAACCCTCTGCGTCAATCGAACAATCTTCGGGACAGGTTAAAGAGTTTTCGGAATTTTCGCAAATGTCATTACCACAAATAACTGAACTGGCTATATTTCTAAAAATAAATCCTGTTGCTGTATCAGTATAAACAGCGTTTGGGGACGCGTCAGTATTTCCGAAAACTGTAATTAACCTACCCACTCGCGAAGTAGATTTAGAAACTCCTGTATTATAGCTCTTAACAAAATCTGACCCGTCTTGATAATAAATACCATCATATAATGCTATTCCAAGATTTGACGATGAACTATTATAATCGGCCATAACAGAACCGAAAAAATTGTTTTCTGACGCGTTTAACACGTCTGTAACATCAATATCACTTTGTAAACTCAAATCTGAATCGTAACATTTAAGCCAGGTCGCATTAGTTGGATTATATGCAAAAGTACCGTTTTTAACAATTATACACGCCTCGTTAGAGCCGTCTTTATCATAATCTCCAACCATAAAATTACTTATACTTTCCTCTTGAGTGTCACTTTTAGAAGTGTCAACTAATTTAGTACCGTCTAAAGTTCCTATTCTATAAGAAACTCTACTTCCGGCTGTTGTGTGTATTTTTTCTGATACGAAAATTCTAAAAACATTTCCTAATTTTGAAATAAAAGCGTCTTGTTGATAAATTCCATCAACTGTAAAACCATAATTGTTACTGTTAAAAGTTGTTACTCTAGTACCTGTAATGTCTGTAATGTCACAGTAAGAAATACCAGAGGCGTACTGTCCACAAATTGTAAATAAAAAGTTTGTTGAACCTAAAGTTCTACTATTTGAAATCCCAGTTTTGTACTGACTACCACTATTAACCCAATTTTGTTGTAAAGAATTTGGAACGTTAACAACTGATTCATTAACTATATTTATTAAAATAATATCTTTACTACCCTGTTTAACTGCTAAACAAGTAAAGTTTTCAAAATTATTAGCACAAGAGAAAGCGTCTAAATTTGTTGTTATCGAACTATAATCAATATTTTTAAACATTTCAAAAGAACCTGATAACTCATTATATTCAAAACCCATTAGTGACGAACCATTAAGAACAAAAATTTCGATTAATTCGTCCCCATCAGTATTTAATAAAATAGGTTCAGCCCTTATATTACCGTTGGGAGTAAAAGCATTAGAAAAAGCACAATCAGAATCGTAAATTCTTATAGTGCTTGATTGAGTTGTTACAATTTGGGGGACACCAGAATTATCAAAATCAGCTGATACAACAGGAAAAACAGAAGTTTCAATCTCACACTTTTCATAAGATGCGTTAGAAACACCATTATAATTACTAGCATAACCGATAAAAGCATTACCACCAGTAACACTTAAATCAGAATTTGAGTTTTGAAACCAATTAGAATTTCCTAAAAATGTGAAAATTAGTAGAATAATAAATATAAAATACAAAATTATTTTTTTCATTTTTAAATTTTTAAAAAAGGGGGTACTCCAACCAGTAGACCATTTTTTGGTTCTGACGTCGGAGATTTTAAACGCCTAAAAAATAATATTCTTATTATTTCTTAGACATCAAACCAGATTGTTTTACAATTGTAAAAACAAGTGCTAAAACAATAAACAGAGTTGTTAAACCTAACAGAGTTGTCTTTCCACTTCTAATAATATTTTAAAATTATTAAAAACTGTGGTTGTTAGGTTTTCAGCATTGTTAATGAAAGTAACAATTACTGGTATTAATGCGGTTACAAGGACTACATCAACAACAACCGAAGTTATGTCTATTCCACCTTTACAACTGTCAAACAACTTTTTTAAAGCTGTTTTCATTGTAAATACAATTATAAAATAGGTAATATATATAATTTTCTATTTTTTATTAATTAAATATGAAGAGAATCTAAAATGTGAAACCGTAGATACTAAAATAAATATAATTCCAAAATTATAAAAAGCAAAAATATGATAATAAGGTTTAAAAAAATTTACGAATAATAATAAATTAGGTAAGAAAAAAATAAAAGAGGCTATTAAATTTTCTAATATACCCCAAGTTTCTGACGGTATCAACTTCATTTTGTAAACACATCATAAAGTTTAATATCGTTTTCTTTATCTTTAAGATTTGGTTTAGTTCCTGTATAAACAATTTTTACGCTATCCATAACATTTACACCAGACATATTAGCCTGTAAAACAACAGTTGAAAACACGACAAAAAGTTTACCGTTAGAATCTATTTTGTAAACTTCATTACCGTACTTACCACCAATTTCTTTACTTCTCAAAACGCCCTCAATACTATCCCCGATTTTTTCAAAAGAAAAAATTTCGGCCTCTGTTTTTTTCCATTCATCTATCATTTTTTTACCCCGCTTATTAAATTCTTTTATAGTTGGAAAACCAAAGTTATGAAGTCTTTGGTTTCCCGTTTCTAAATATAATTTATTCATTATTCCAAATAGTCATTAATATATTACAAATTATAAAACCAACAATTGCACCGAATAAAAACATTATCCAATGATTAAAAACAAAAGTATAACAAATATCGTTAGGTGGAATAGTTATATTCATTTTTATAAACTCCTATTTTTTATGCAAGACCATATTGCAAATTTGTAAATTTTACGTCCCTGTCATAAAGTGGAATTTTTAAACATTTCTTACAAAACTTTCTTGTCTGTCCCTTAATTGGAATAAAGTAAGTTCCACAATTAACACAACGTGTTTTAAATTTTACATTATTTTTATTAACAAACATTTTTTCAAATTAAATTAATTATAACATAAATTAAAGAGTAAAATAAAATAAAATAAGTTGTAACAAAAAACATCATTTCCAAATTATTATTAAATATGTTTTTTAGGTCCAATCGTACCACCTAAGATAAATACCTTTATTTAAAGCATATAAAATAAATCCTGTCGTCCAGCAAATTATTTTATTTTTTCTTTTTTTGATTTTTGTATAAATAAAGGATAACATCTTCTAATTTTTTAAATTTAAAACTTCGTTTATCTTTTTCCAATCTATCCCTTAAATTTACTGAAATTTGTAATGTAGCCATTTTTATTAAATTATATAATTACTCTTATATATAAGTTTTGTCATTTGTTAATAATTCTTTTAAAAATAATTTTGTATCAATAATATTTTTTTCAAAATCAATAATTTCTTTTTTCAAATTTTTAATTTTATTTTCATCTTCTGAAATTCTAACTCTCAAATTCTTTATAATTGTTATTTTTACGCTATTCATTTTACTATTTTATAAAAATGTACTTATATATAAGTATTATTATCTTTTTTAATATAGTTTTCATTAGTAAAAATTAAAGGTTTGCTATCTTGAACTTCTAAACCAAAATGTTTTTTATCCCATAATCTTTTATCATCATCTAACTCCATTACTTTACGCATTTTATAAACTTCATTAATATGCTTATTACTATTACTTAAAGAACTTCGTAACTTCCTAAACAAAATAACTTCTCTATCTAATTCCCCTTTTCTAACATCTTCCATAAATTCTTTAAAAGAATCATAACCCCTAGATAATCCTTTTACTTTAACATTATCACTTTCCAAAGTTTCGCCCCCGTACATTTTAGGCTTAACAACACAAACACTTTTATATTTATCCTCTAATTTTAATTCTCCAATTTTTAATGAAGTATTAATAGTTCTCGACGTGAAAATACAATCAGTATCAGAATAAATAACCCTATCCAAACCCACTTCCTTAAACTTTTTGTACATTAAAATTTTAGCCTGGGCCGTAACATATAAAGATAAAATAGGAAAAACATAAGACGGGGGTTTAGAACAAGTTCCCGTAACACGAAAAATTTTATTACCACAATAAGGATAAATAGTAACTTTATCCAAATCATAATCCCCCAAATTATTTACTTCAACCAACATTTCACTATTTAAATAATTAAAACTAAATTTTCCGTATAAGCTATTCATTAAAATTTTAGGTACAATCTGAGTATTATCATTAGCCTTTTTTCTTTCTAACCTATAATTATATAAATCTGTAACAAAATTTTTAAAAGGATTAAAAACATTTTCATAAATTAAACCCTTACCAAACTTTAAAATTTTATAACCCAAAGTAAGAGCGAACCTAATTTCAATAAATGAATACCTACCTTTTATCAAACCGACAGGAAACATTAACTTATTAGTTTTAACAGGAAGAAAAGGAATTTTTAAATCTAAAGGACAAAACATTACTATATCAGTAACACCCTCAAAATTTTTTAAGTCGTCCAAAGTAATAACTTCCTTAAAATAACTTTTGGGAAAAGGAAACTTCCCAGTTTGCATAACAAAAGGATACAAACTATTAACATCATAAACATTAATAAACCCGTCTTTCTCTTTAGTAAACAAACCCCGTTTAAACGCCTCAGTTCTCCCACCATAATACGCCTTATAACAAAAATGTATTTTTTCCTTATTCTCCTGATACAATTTAACTTTTAAAAATTTTCTCCTAAACAAATCCATAGTCGAAGAGGAAATCGTAACTTTCAAATTACACCCCAGTTTAAAATACTCGTCCCTAAGCCAACACATAAACTTAAAAGTAACTTTAGAATCATTAATATTATAAATTAACATCTCATTAATATCTTCATAAGACTTAGGAAGAAAACCTAAAAAATCAGGGTGTTTAAGTTTAGGTAAATTAATAATTTTCCCCAAATTCTCGACGCTACTTTTAAAATGGTTAAGAGAATCGATAAAAGTAATTTTGTAAAAATCCTTTTTAGTTTTTTCTCCAGAAGAAATTAATAAATCTCTATCGTGCTTAGAATAAATATTAGTATCTTTCTTGTCATAAGTTACATAAGTAACACAATACAAAATAGTACCGTTTCTTTCAATAGGATTAAAATATTTAATCATATCCACAGCCCCAAAAATAGAAGATAAATCAAAGCCTAAATTAGTCGCACACAAATAAGAACCCCTTAAACTTCTATCAGTAGTAATAATTTTTTGAAACTCAACCCTATCAAAAAATAGTTTAATATAATTTTCTCCGACGATAGAACCACAAAACAAATTTTGATTATTATTAAAAGTTTCAGTATCAAAACCAAAAATTTTCTTTTTCCTAACCTTACCAGTAAGAGGAAATAAACCCTTCTTAAACTTATGCTGTTTCTTATTCTTTTCCATTATGAATAATACTGAAATCTAGTTTCCAAAATTTCAGCTTTAATATCTCCCGTTTTACAATGACCGTGAGCCTCGCCAAACTTATACAAAGCCATAATAATAATAGATTTTTCAGCCTCTTTCATAGTTCTTTTTTCCCCAGTATCTTTATCAAAACCTAATTTTTTTGAGTAACAAGTAAAAAAATCCGTGATTTTTCTTCTTTCATCAACAACCCTAACAAAAGCCACAACTTGAGGATTTTTTTTATTACTCCTAAAATTATCCTGAGTAATAGTAAATTTAGAGCCGTCCAATTTTTGGTAAGTTTCTTTAATAGAAGTATTCAATTTTATTTTATCCTGTTCAATTGCACTTTGTAATTCTTGCTGAGATTTATATTTAGAAACAGGAAATTTTTTTAGAGTTTCAGGTTTCTTATTTTTTCTAAAAAGTTCCTGTAAAACATATTTATTTTTTATTTTTTTAATTCTCAAAGTTTTTATATGTTCTTCAAAAACAGAGCGACCATTCTGGTCTTGAGTAAGTTTCGCATTTTTAAAAGATTTAGCAAAAATAACTGTCATTGTAAAATTACTATAATTATGAAGTATATATAATCTGTTTGTAATTAGAAAGGGGTTAAAAATAAAAGATAAAAAATGTTACTAAGAAGTAATAGCTTAAAATTTAAGACAAATATAAAAAAATATATAAGCGTTGTCATCTATAAGGAGTACAAAAAACAGTTTTTCAAAAATTACAAAAAGGTATACCTATATGTTATTACAGCAACATATAGTTTATAGTTATGTAAAAATATAAAAAATAAAAAGGCGATTGGTCGACGACGAAAG
>Ga0114918_10004021_pt1 | contig 12847 bp, 25 predicted proteins | sample LantaG_FD_87015 | JGI IMG/M metagenome (GOLD analysis project Ga0114918, IMG submission 87015) | Deep subsurface microbial communities from Baltic Sea to uncover new lineages of life (NeLLi) - Landsort_02402 metaG | ecosystem: Environmental > Aquatic > Marine > Oceanic > Sediment | place...
ATCTGACGTCTCCGCCTTGCGATAAATCTCGTTCAGATCACCGATGTCCATTTATCATCCATCCATGGATCTATTCTGGTGTACAATCCGGTCTATATTCTGTTGCTCCCAAATATCAGGGTGCATTATCATCATCTCAGTATCAGCGGCGTCTTCCATAATCGCCCTCTGATCACTCGCCAACTCCATCGAAACATCACCGCCGCCTAAAAAATTCTGAGGGGCCGCTGTTTCCCTTGAAACGCTGTCTACAATTGGTTCTGGACCAAAGGTAACCTCAACATCCCCAAACTTCAAGCGAGATACGTTCGATTTATGGCATGCTCTGATAATAGCACATAGACCCACAGCATCAACTCCCATAGGCTTCGTTCCACTCTCGGACCTCGCTTTCCCACTCTTTCCACTCTTTACCACGCCCCGATTTGCGCTTTTCTCGATCGGCATCTACAGTCCCCCGTCTCTCGTTTTCTACCCACTCGTCATACTCACTCTGCGTGAAAGACCTGTCCTCAACGGGTTTCACCTCCGGCGTACCCGTCAACATCGACCAATCCCAAGGCACCGACGTACATATATAACGAATCGCACCGTCGATAAAATCATCCTGCGCCTTGCGCTTCACAACATCCGTGCGCAACGTCACCAACTCCTGGCCCAACTTGCGCAACTCAGACGTGTCGAATATGAACAACATATCGTTCTTAAAAAGTGTATTTATTATATCTTCGCCCAAATCATGGGACTTCTCAGACTTGCTAAACGACTCACCAGCACGACTCGCCACCATAAAAAAATCTTTACTCGCCTGATCGTAAAACTGATTTCGTAATATCAAATTCCCACGCGTCTCCCTGTAGGCATTCAATATATCACCCGACGTCGTGTCCTCACCATCCATACGCAAACCCCTACACACGTACGCCTTACGCATACTCGGGTCTACTGCAATAATACCCATAGCAGCAGGATGACCAGCGCCCCCGCCGCCAGGGTCAACGCCACCGTAAAAATGCCACCGACCAGGATCAAGATGGAAAGCAGGAACAAAATGACGCGATGGATCAAACGCTGGGTACTTTCGGCCCGTGTCCGCAATGAACTTTCCATATACCCGCCGCTGTACCTCGTTCTCCGATTTGCACTTCGCAATAATTCCCGCGATCCGCTCCGTATTAAACGCACCCGCCTGACCATTCCTATATCGCTGACAGTCGTACATCGAAATCTGCTGCTTGAACGCCTCGGGAAATTTTTCCTGCTCATCAGTTCCCTCCATCGCCTGCCACCACATCTGCTGATTTAACGTCGCAGTAAATACCATGTGGAAATAACCATCAGTACCTGCCAGACGAAACTGTAATTCGTCATAAATGTGTTCGGGAAGTTCTTCGTCGCAAAATATCGCATGGACCGTAGATGACTGTAATGATTGGGGATTCTGCATGTAGGTCTTAAAATGTAGCGTACATCCGTTGTTCCAAACAACCTTCTCTATACGCTTCTTATCATATACCGCCGTCCAACCGTAAACAGGATGATCCTTAAACATACCCCGAGGCATGAACTCAGGCACCCACTTACTCTCAAACTCAATCGTCGCTACCTTACTATCAGGATACAAATACCAAATATTACGTGGCACTGGATTTCGTGGCCACAACACAGGCCACAACTTAGTATTCGTACTCCACTCGATCGCCTTCCTAATCTGCGTCGACGACTTACTAATCTGATTCGCAGCACACAACAAATTCATCGTGTTCGTTGACTTGAAAAAATTCCATGCCCACGCATACCAAGGCCAACCATACAAATGAGGCAAACATGCGCGAATCTTCTCGCCCATCGTCTTACTCATCGTCATCCTCTAAAAACTCAGATATGTCCCACGACTCATCCTTAGTACTCGGCGGCTGAGGCGCTAACAAATCATCAGGCTCATACTTCACAGGACTCTCAGACAAAAACTCCATCCGATTCTCACTAGCATCCTGAATCGCCTCAATCGACATCGCCTCAATAGGATCACTAGCAGGTAAACTCTGGTGCTGGTGCTTAACCGCCAACCTACCCACAAGTGAACCCTGAACACGATCCGTCATCGAATCCATTAACTTCCTAGCCTCAGCCAACGCCTTAACATTCAACTCATGAACCTCCTCAGTCTCAGAAGATCCATCCCGATTCACTCGCGTCTTTATCGTCTTGATGTATAAATTTTCATCAACAAGCGCCTCGCGAACCAACTGATGCGTGCGGTCCAATATCGACTTCTGACTCGCAACAAAATCTTTCGGAGGGGTAAGAAACCACATCAACAAAGGAGGACGACTCAACATATCGTAGTAACTCGACCGCGCACCACCAAACACATGACTCATCACTATCGAACGAGTATCATGACGATCGAAATCCTCCCAAAAAGCAAACCGCGCATTCTGCAACGACTCACTAGGACGATGATTCTTATATAGTATATCCGGATCAGCCAAACGAGTCGCCTCCGGGATCGAGTCCATCGCACGACGCATAGACTCGCGCACACGACTTTACACACTACGAGGATTCTCTCGATCCCAAAGACCTACCCACTCTTCACTATCTACTGACTCATTGGCTTGCATACATAAAACGTACAAGACTTGTACATATTTTGTCTATAGGCGAGATGACGGGCCAGGCGCGACTCTGGCAATTGTTGGTCTATGAGCGTACTCACGGGTTAGAGCCCGCTTTGGGTGTTTCGGGGTTTCTCATTGCCAACACTACTACAAACCCTTATTCGTGCGTGTCTCCAGGGCATCGGGCATTCTACCGATCCGCACTATTCCGCCCAGCTTCCCACGCCGCCGTCACACCTTTTTAACACGATTTCCTTTTTTTTAAAATTTGAGACGCAGGACCCAGGTCCCTTCGCGCCCACCACAAGGCCCGCCCCCCCCAAAAAAGCCAATCTGAAGGCCGGGGTCTAAAAAAGGCATCAGGGGTGGCAAAGTATTCTAAAGGCCCTACAACGCAGCCATCTAGGCGTCAGACGAGCATCATGGTGAGCAATCCCAATATCTGCGGTGAGTCACTGGATTGGAAGGGAGGACGATTGGAATACTGGCAGCAGTGTGTATCCTAAGGTGTACCATGAGATACCAGGGGGTAAACACTACATATGGTGTGCTGAAATTACTCAGTTAATTCTCAAACCCTTGAGCAGTGCGGCCTGGGACCGAAGGTCCCTCGTAACCAATACGCTACATATGCTTCTATAGTATGAAACTTATCCCCAGTTGTGAGTCACCATTGAGACACGTTTGAGTCACCATTTGAGACACCAAATCAGCCCTTAACCCGATGATATTATTAACTGAGTCAAATGAGTCACCATTTTTAGCACTTACTAGGAAGTATAAATATATATTCTATACATACAACTAACCGGGAAAAAAGGTGTCTCACGTGACTCATCCTGATAAAACTAACCATATTGTGCAGTTACAAAAAAAAGACGTGACTCAAAGGGTGACTCATGAGTGACTCACCTGACTCAACTTCTGTTCATAATTTAATCGGTGTAATCGAGTCCGGCTGTCAGGAAGACTCCGGCGTAGGCACGAACTTGTCGGCCTTTGATGCGCGGCCTTGCTAGTTCGGTATCGAACTTTCTGAGAAAGTAGTCACGTAGTTTGTCTCGTTCGCTCTTTTGAGTGGGGTAGTAGTATTTCAGGATATCCTGAACTTTCCCGGCTGTTACGGGTTCTACCTCATCATTAGCTTGCGCTGCAAAGTGACGTTCTAAGATAATATCCCATTCAGAAGTATTATGTCCAGCGATTTGCTGTATTTCGGTGTCATCGGTGTGTATCGGTGCGTGTCGATATTTGTTGAGGTGAGTTTGGTATAGGTGCCAGCAGTATGAGATAAAAGTAGGCATTTCTCGTTTCATCTCGTTCTCGTAGTCGCCTGGGTAATATGTGGGTGGCCTGGTGATGTGACAATATATAATTCGTCTCATGTCGGCTCGGTTGTCGGTGACGAGAGGTTTTTCGTTGGAGACGAAGAGGTATTTGGCGTTGAGGTCCATGGTGACGATAGCGCCTTTTTTGAACTCGACCCTGACTGCGTCGCCGCCTGTGAGTGATTTGAAGAGTCCGGATGTGACGAATCGTCGGTCGTTGACGTCTGGGAAGACGACGAGTCTCTTTCCTACAAGTCCTGAGGTCCAGAATTTATCGGTGGGTGCGGGAGGTTGTTCGGTGCCGAATGATGGTCCGAATAAAGATTGTAGTTGTCGTGTGAGAGTTCCTTTTCCGTCATTTCCCGATCCGTGCAGCCAGACGTATTGTTGTCTGGGTGAGGAGGGGTCGAAGAGTGAGCCGATCCAGGTCATGAGGGCGTGAGAGTTTGAGGTACGCGACATGAGTTCGCCAGTGTGTGGGCAGGATAGGGCGAGATCGAAAGAGGGTGCGATTTGGACGGGGTCGAAATTGAGCCGGTGGTGCGCGAGGGTGAGGTCGGATGCGAAGGCGACGGGTAGGATCGAGTCGGCGGGTATCGGGTGTGTGGCGTGTAGCCAGAATTCGCGGACGTCCTTGATGGTCGACATGGTGGGTGGTGTTTTGAAGTGCCACCCTTTTTTTGAGGGTATCGTTTGTGTGAGGTAGCGCAGGATCGCGGCGTCGACGGATGCGGCGACGACGGGTCGAACGACACGGTCGGTTTCTTCGTAGAAGAGTCGGTCGCCTTTTTGGGCGGCGATGGCGACGTATTTTGGTCCGGTGTATGCTGGCCAGTCCTTGGGTACAACGTCGTCGAGTGCGAGGGCCGTGTTTTTTGCGATAGACCCGGCTGGATATGTTTTGACGTTAGACTTAGGTTGTGAATCTGGACTGGTTTGGGTCATGTCTTAGTGTCCTGCTCGATGAAGTTTGTAACGATACGCGGATCGTATAGTTGTTTTTAGTTCGTTCTCGGGTAGTGAGATTGACGAGAGTATGTCGAAAGTTCTGGCCTCGTCTAGTCCTCGATCCTTTAGATGTAGTGCGTAACGAAATGCGGTGCGATTTCGGCAACCTGGATCGATGCCTGAATTTAGTTCAGTGATCATCCATGGTGGTACGTCGTCGCGATTTTTCAGCACGGTAGTTTTCCGTGTTGCGGTGGCGTGCTTGTAGGGAAGTGGTTTGATAGACAGCCCCGGTTGTGAGTAGACAATATTAACACAGGGAAAGAACAGACGCCCAGCGTCGACGGTGGCACGATCGGCGGGTAGTGCGCGTGCTAGTCGTGCTACGTTTTGTTCGTATTGGTTGCGGTCGAGGATGCGCTTTGACCAGCGTAAAACAAGGCGGAATCTATCGCAGGTGAGGCCCATCTTTTCTCGTTGATGCGACTTTGTTGTGCCGATGATTGCCCATGATGCGGTGATGTTGGCGGCGAAGTCGATGGCGTCGTCGAGTGTCCAAACGCCGGAGTCGAAATCGAAAGCGGCGAGGTCTGAGTGAATGAATTTCTTTTTGAGTCGTTTGCCGCCGTCCCATACGCAAGGTGACCAGACGTTATTTGTTATGGCGTGCGCGACGTCGTCGACGGTGCGACAAGTTGTTGGTTGAAAATAATTATATTTTGAGGCGTCGTAGTCGATGAAACGGGCCGTAGATATTGAGATCATAAGTAAACCATATTACGAAAAGCCACCTCTTCAAGAAGTTCAGTGGAAAAATTACTGTAGCCTACAAGGATGATTGGACATGCGTAGCCCTGTATCTCTTTTAAATTTGGTTTCACTTTGAAATATGTCTTATAACCAAACTCATCAGTGACATAAGCCACATGAGCTGCTGCGTAGTGAAGCTGGAAAACGCCCCGTGGGTAAAAACCAGCTACGTGTTTTTTCATGCGTTCATGTGTATCAAATAATATTATTCTATCGCTCATTCACTTTATTACCTTTGTTAAAGCAGAGTGTAGTTTATTGGTGCTGATTTCTCCTGACCAAACCGCGCCGGTTGCGCGTGATGTTATGGTGACGTGAAACGATTCTTGTTGGTCAAGTTCTTGTCGGTAGAGTTTTGCTGATTCGCTGGCGTTGCGTAGATCCTTTAAGAAAGTATCGACGATTTTTCTTGATTCTTTGTCAGTCATTCCAAATTACCTCGGGTAGATTTAAGCCTATTATTAGCTTGTGAATGTTATCGGCGTCCCTACACAAAAGGTAGCGACCGTCCATTTTAGTGACCATGCGTTGAAACATGCGTTGGTGTTTGCTGAGTACCGCACTTCCTGATTTGCATTCGATGGCGAGTAGTTTTCCGTCTGATGTGAGGCCGAGAATATCCGCCGATCCTTTGAGTCCGAATTTGATAAATCCGGTCGGTGTTTTCACAGCGCCGGTTGCATTTTTCCATACCCTACACACTGGCAAGGTGCCGAGTCGAAGTAGCACGGCATCAACGAGTTCTGCGTGTGCTAGTGAGCTACCTTTATTGGCCATCGCCGCAGATTTTTTACTCGTTTCCATGCTAGTTCCGCAATCTCATTGCCGTAGATGGTTTTTATATGGTGAAAGACGTATCCCTTTTTGTAGCCGCGTCGTTTTGCGGTGTCAATTAGATTTGGTAAATCAATTTCCCATTGTTCTGGTTCATACTCTATGAGCGATCCATCGGTGTTTTCTATTTCTCGTCCCTTGCTGTCTGTTGCAATTCTTTTCATTTCGTGCTTGCACGCTGGGCATACCCAGTGCGTTTCGTTTTTTAGTCTCTCGGAGATATGAAATGCGGCGTAACAATTTTCGCACATCGTCATGTTTGAGATATGGTTTTTCTTTTTGGTTGGTTCGATTTGTCCGATTAGTTCGGCCTCGATTGGGCCTAGTTTTAAAGTGTTTCCGGCGAGGTCGATTACTTTGAAGTGCGTTTTTCCAGGGAACGGTCGGGTGCCTCGCCCAAGAATTTGAATCCACATATTATGTGACGCAGTAGGTCGACAAACCAGCAGACAATTGAGCGACGGGATGTCGACTCCTGTGGTGAGGACACCGACCGAACAGATAACGTCGAGATTACCGCTTTCGAGCCGAGCGATTGTATGGTCACGTTCATCCGGGGGCGTGTTACCATCGATGTAGCCACAACGTGCGCCAACGCTTTCAAGTTGTCCTCGTAATTCTCGTGCATGGGCACGCGAGACGGCAAAAAGCAGGCACTTTGTTCCTGGACTGAGTTTTTTCCACTCGCTTTTAAGACAGCCATGGAGTCCTGATTTTTCGTCATCTTCGTTAAGCCTCTTTTCTAGTTCTTTGAGCGAGTAGTCGCCGCCTCTGGTCGTCTTTACGCCCTTCAAGTTCGGCTTGTGGGGTACAGTGTACTTCGCGCCGACCAGATACTGTTGGGCTATCAGTTCTTTGATCGTGATCGGATATATCACGCCTGATCCCACGTGCCCCAGGCCGGTCGGCGAGAATGGTGTAGCAGATACCCCTAGAAAGAACGAATTTTTGTAGTTCTCGTGTGTTGTTAGCCATTGGTATGAAGATCCTCCTGTTAAATGACACTCATCGACAACGATCATGTCTGCAGGTGGTGTTACCTTGCGGCGGTAGAGGGTGTCAATGCTGCATACTTGAATCAGGTGGTGATTGTCTTTAGTTTTGTTGGCCTGGTATATGCCGTGGGGCACGTTCTCTCTTTTTAGTCGCTCGCTGGCTTGGTGAACTAATTTAGCTCCTCTCACAACCATGAGAGCATGCGATCCTTTCTCATGACATGCCTTTAACATGGTACAAAAGCACATCGTTTTTCCAGCCCCCGTTGATAATTGGAGGATGACTCTGCGCCTTGCATCGTAGGTTATAATCTCGTCATCTGCCTCAAAAGAGGCTTGACCTTGGTCGGTGCTGTAGTAGTTTCTGATTTCATTTATAGATTGTATTTGGTATTGACGTAGCACGATATTAATTCTCGTAAAAAGGTGAACACAAAATGGCAGCAGTGAAGAAATACAAAACGATCTCGATTCGCTTGGACCTGGCAGACTATAGGGATCTTAAGAAGAAAGCCAAAGCAAAAAAGCTGCCTCTGGCTAGCTACGTAAAGATGTGTACGTTTGGCACTTGACAGTAAACTAATATAGTTCTAATTCAGTCACCATGGATAATCATTTTTGAAGTGGGGGCTGCGACGTTGTTTGAATACCCGGTCATAACCAAGGATCAGATAAAACCTGGCGTTTTTCGTATAGATCATGACGAATATCATGAGGGTGAGGGCGTATCGTCGTCTGAGCTGAAAACGATGCTCAGATCACCGGCACACGCTAAGGTCAAGGGTACGTATTCGCCAGCTCTTGCGTTTGGACGAGCGTTTCATATGGCGATACTTGAGCCTGAGCTATTCGAGTCGACCTACACGCTTATGCCTAAGTTCTCAGGCACAGGTATGAAAGCCAGAAAAGAGGCTTGGCTAGCAGAGAACGAAGGCAAAGAAACGCTGTCCGAGGACGACTACGGCACGATCCGGCATATGTCGGCGGCGGTAAAGGCGAGCAAGTTCTGGCCTCGGATTAAAGACTACGACGTCGAAATAGCGCACTTTGCACAAGACCCTAAAACAAACATCTTAATGAAGTGTAAGGCGGATATGATCGGCGACTGGATCATAGATGTTAAGTCGACACAGAATGCGTCGGGCGAGTCGTTCGTTCGCGATGCGATAAAATTCGGCTATCACATATCGGCGGCCTACTACCAGGACATCGTGAAGTTGGCGACTGGCCGAATGTTGCCGTTCATGTGGATCGCCGTTGAAAAGAGCGAGCCCTATGGTGTGGCGTTTTATGAAGCGGATAGCGCGATGCTAGAAGTGGGCCGCGAAGAGTACCTACGTGCGCTGAGTATTTACGGTAAATGCATAGGGACGGGTGAGTGGCCAGCGTATCCCGACACGATACAAGAACTGCCGATTCCCGGCTGGTTTTGGAAAGGTTAATGGGCTGGAAATACTGTTTGCAGTGCAAAGAGCATATGCCTTGGGGTAGGTTGTACGAGAGATTCTGTAGCGCTTTATGCAAAAAAAGGAACGACCGTGGACGAGATAAAAACAGCGATGATTGATCATAGCCCGACACTTGGAAAACTATTCGCAGCACTAGCCAATGCTCAAAAAACTATAGGATTGGCGCATAAAGGCGCGACCGCCCACAAGTACAAGTACGCTGACCTGCCAGAAGTTTATGAAGTGAGCCGGGGGCCGCTAACTGAAAACGGTTTGTGTATCACGTCGTTCCCGGATGGTGTCGATGGATTGGTGAACGTCCTCGGTCATTCGTCGGGTGAGTACATGATGACGCGTGCGCAGATGCCGCCCAGAGATAAAACGCCGCAGAGTATCGGGGCCGCGCTGACCTACATGCGACGTTATGCGCATGCCGCAATTGCTGGCGTTGCTACAACAGATGATAAACATATTGAGAACAAAGAGGCGAAAAAGAGAACGAAAGTTTCTGATGCGCCGAGTAATGAGGCGCGTTGGTCGAAGGTGAAAGCTGCGTTTGCATTTTACGGTATAGATGAACAAACCTTGCTAGCTGATAAGGCGATCGGGGTGAAAGTTGAGGATCTGAATGAGGGGCATTTCGAGTTCCTACACAAGTGGTATATGGAGTGCCAGAGTGCCGCTAGTTCTTAAACGTATTTGGTGTGTGGCCTATTATCGTCGACACGACTGGAAAATCCAGCCAGTGGTCGGCGGTAACTTCACACTCTCAGGTACTTGTAGAAGATGTGGCTATCAAACAACTAAGACAACGAGGAGTTTTTAGATGTCCGAAGATGTAGTCAAGCAAGAGATCGAAGTTTTAACGAGGCAGTTCAAAGAAGAGTTCGATGTGTTTTCTACGGCAGAGCGATCCGCTGAAAAGGCAAAAGAGATCGCCGATAATACGGGTTCTCGTATCGTTTCGTTGATGAAAAAGGGCAACCTAGAAAAGCACAAAACAGCATACGGCATCGTTACGGTAATAGATGGCGATCTGTCTCTGCATAATCATCCAGCTAAACTAGTTTCTAAGAAGACCAAAGGTAGTAAGGAGGGTTCAAAATGAACCGTTGCATTATTACAGGGAATTTAGGCACAGACCCTGAGCTGCGCTACACCCAAGCGCAAAAAGCAGTCGCGTCGATCAGTGTCGGCGTCACCGATCGCTGGACTAATGACCAGGGCGAGAAACAAGAATCGACCGAATGGTTTAATGTCATCGTGTGGGGCAAGCAGGCTGAAAATTGCAGCAAGTACCTTACCAAAGGTAAAAAGGTGCTGGTCGAGGGCAAGATCCAAACGCGATCCTGGGAAGATAAAGACGACCCAGCGAAGAAACACTACAAGACTGAGCTGATCGCTAACAATGTCGAGTTTCTTTCTCCGTCGTCGCAGCAGGGTGGTGCCCCGTCTGGCGGATTTTAAATGACTGGGAACTACATACTCAAAGACGGCAAGCCAGTGCTTGAGGAGGATATCCTCAAGTGGGCGAAGTGGTACGAGTCAGCGGATCGAGTACTAGCTTGCGAGGAACGTGGACACATTAAGGTGTCCACTGTCTTTTTAGCTGTCGACCATAATTTTTACGGATCTGATCAGCCTGTGCTGTGGGAGACGTTGGTTTTCGGCGGTGAGTTAGATGGCGAGATGGATCGGTATTCGTCAGAAGAGGAGGCCATAGCCGGTCATCGTGCAATGGTTAACCGTGCTTGGCCTGAGGTTTACAATCAGTAAATATGGTGAGTGCAAAAACTGCGGTGCCCCTCTGGTCAAAGGTAGACCCTACAAGACGGACCGATCGTCATGGGGCCTGACAAGCTGGGCCTGTAATCTCGTTTGCAGTGTTGGTGGCGACGGCACGTTCCAAAGTGCGCTGGGCTGTCATTTTCAAGGTGTGGAATGGGCCGCTGAGTTGGCCGAACGACCGTTATTTGATTTGATTACTGAGCATGGTGATCATTGGCGCGGCGGTTATATTGAGATTCCGTTTAAGGGTCAGAAAAAAGGGTAACAGGTATGGCTGGTAGACCAAGGATCGCGGAAGAATCAAAAAAGAAAAAACTCACAGCCACTATAGACCCCGTAGCGTTTAACTGGGTACGAAAAAAAGAAAATTCCAGCCAATATGTTAGCGACCTGTTGCTGAAAGAGATGAAGCGAGAAGCGAGAAAAGCATGAATCGACGTCAGCTCATCAAAGGTATCGGTTCGGCTCTGTGTGCTGGTGCGATCCCGCCGTTTCTGCCTGGGCTGATACCCAAGCCCATAGATTTTATTGCTGCCTTGAGAAGAGAAGTAGACGACAAGACTGCTGCCATGCGGCGGATTACCGAAGCGCACGGCGTTCGGAGTGTGTTTGATGTTGGCGGCGCTAGCCTCACAAGGAAAGACATCTGGGGCGCATTGGCAGATGCCCGTAAGCGTCGTTAACAATGTATCCCAAGGTTGACCATGAGATACATCAGTGATACAATGCTAAGGTTCGAGAACTTGTCAAGTGTTTTCGTGCCCTTAACTCTGTATCTTAAGATGGTGGTTTTTGATGAAAAACATAGCAATCTATACCAGGGTATCGACGGAGCTGCAAAAAACTGACAGCCAAATGCATGCCATTGAGAAATATCTCAAAGAGAACCCCGTAACGCGCCCTATCAGCTATTACGAGGATTTAGGTATCTCAGGGTCCAAATCAGAACGACCGGCGTTCCAGAGGCTATTGCAGGATTGTAGGGATGGTTTGATCGACACGGTCATGGTCTACAAACTCGACCGCTTAAGCCGTGTAACGACGACCGCCTTGAAGCTAACCATCGAGTTCGACGAACTCGGCATTACTTTCGTATCGGTCACCCAGCCAATGTTTTCTGAGAGTCACTTTCGTTACGTCATGATTTCGCTATTTGCGGAGATGGCACAAAAGGAAAGAGAGGCCATCAAAGAACGGCAGGCAGCAGGGATCGCGGCGAGAAAAGCAGCGGGGCTACCTGGCGGTCGTCTACGATCGGTGAGTGACGAGAGTGTGCAAAAAATACGAGAACTAGGTGTTAAGAACGTCCCCTACAGGGAGATCGCCGAGAAAGTTGGCGTCTCGTTGCGAACCGTGCAGAGGTATATAGCGTCATGAATCTACTAATGACACGAGATGATTTTAAGCTTCAGTATGAATACGCTAGGCGTTGTTATTGCGAGATGTGTAGCAAACGTAGGGTTTTGCATTTCTATCTAGGTAAAGCTGTTTGTTATGACTGCGCTTGCTGGGTAGAAAAGGAAAGTAAAAACCCCGCTGCTAGTAGTGAGACGCTGGATTAAATCGCCCTTTCAATCCTAGACGGGATCAAGGCGAGGCGGGTTTTCAAATTAAACAGGAGTTAAAAATGAAAAGATTAGTAGAGGAAGTTTCAGGTGATGGATTAGAGAAATTGCTAGGAGAGCGTGTGATTTTGCTGTGTGCTGCATATTTTTATGAAGGAAAGCTTATCGGCGTCAATGAAACCGATGTTGTGATTTCAGATCCTCATATAGTTTTCGGAGCTGGGGAATGGGATAAACCAGGGTACGGAAATGTAGAAGCTATCAAACATGCTGATGAGTGGTTTATCAAAACGCAGTCTATTGAATCATACGGGCGGAGTAAGATAAATGATTAGACCAAGACGGCATAGGTCGCGGTCGTGGTCGTGGTCGGGGTCGCGGTCGGGGTCGTGGTCGTGGTCGCGGTCGGGGTCGTGGTCGCGGTCGTGGTCGTGGTCGTCGTCGGGGCCGTGGTTGAGGTCGAGGTCGTGGTCGTGGTCGGGGAAGTGTTCGTGGTGTCACTAGAGC
>Ga0114918_10004022_pt1 | contig 12846 bp, 12 predicted proteins | sample LantaG_FD_87015 | JGI IMG/M metagenome (GOLD analysis project Ga0114918, IMG submission 87015) | Deep subsurface microbial communities from Baltic Sea to uncover new lineages of life (NeLLi) - Landsort_02402 metaG | ecosystem: Environmental > Aquatic > Marine > Oceanic > Sediment | place...
CCGTTCACGATGTACGCGATATCGCTGTTCTTTCTCGGCACTTTGTTTTACGGCTTTATCGGCCCGGATGCGGTTGACCTGGTAAAGATGCCGTTCGGTCTGGATCTGCCCGTCGGAGCAACCTACGGAGCCGGGACGGTTATTGAGGCCGGAGGTATCAAGATGCTCCAGGTTCCACTTTGGAGAAGTTACCTGGCCGGCTGCATTCTGCTCGGTATCGCTCCTTGCACGGCTATGGTTCTTGTCTGGGGCTATCTTGCCAAAGGTAACGATGGTCATACGCTGGTCATGGTGGCGATTAACTCTCTGACGATGCTGTTTCTTTACGGGCTCCTCGGCGGCTTTTTACTCGGCGTCGGCCGGCTGCCGGTACCGTGGCAGGCGCTCTTACTCTCAATCGCAATCTACGTCGCCCTGCCCCTGGTCGCGGGATACTTCTCGCGAAAGTGGATTATAGCAACCAAAGGTGAGCTTTGGTTCAAAGAAAAATTCCTGCACATTCTCACGCCCCTTACGATCATCGCATTGCTCGTGACACTGGTCCTGCTGTTTTCGTTCAAGGGCGAAGTAATTCTCTCGAATCCCCTGACCATACTCTGGATCGCGATACCGCTGTTCATCCAGACCAATCTCATATTCTGGCTCGGCTACGGGCTGGCCAGAATTCTGAAACTCGAATATCGCGATGCGGCACCATCGGCGATGATAGGGGCGTCGAATCACTTCGAAGTAGCGATTGCCACCGCAACGATGCTATTCGGCCTGTCCTCCGGCGCCGCTCTGGCAACGGTTGTCGGCGTGCTGATCGAGGTGCCGGTAATGCTGATGCTCGTACGAATATGCCTCAAGACACAAAACTGGTTTAAAGGAGCAAGAGAAATCAAATGAATACAGAATATAATATCTCTATGAAGATTAGTCCTATCGGAATCATTCATTCCTCACTTTCTCAGGCTGATGGAGCGCCGATTCAACCAATCTTCGCAAAAGGAAGTGAAGGTGTCGTAGAAGTCTATGAACCATATAGACAGGGACTAAAAGACCTCGAAGGTTTCGAGAGAATATGGCTTCTGTGCTGGTTTCATAAGGCCCGCGCCCCAAGTCTTATCGTAAAGCCCTATCTTGACAATACCCCAAGAGGACTGTTTGCAACGCGCGCCCCTGCCCGTCCCAATCCAATCGGACTATCGTCGGTTCGCCTGCTGTCGATAGAAGCCGGCAGTATTCGCGTCGCTGAGCTTGACATCCTCGACGGCACCCCACTGCTGGACATCAAACCGTATGTCTCCAAATTCGATTGTTACCAAGTTAAACGCAATGGCTGGATTGACAGCGTGCCGGACAAGCAGGGAATCGCCGACGAAAGATTCTACAACCATGACAGAACAGGAGATTGATAAATGAAAAAAATACAAATTCTCGGCACCGGCTGCCCGAAATGTAAGAAACTGGCCGAAAACGCGGAGGCCGCGGCGAAGGAACTCGAACTCGAATTTAAGGTGGAGAAAGTAACGGACATTAACGAGATGATGAAATTCGGCGTGATGATGACGCCCGCCCTTGTTGTGGACGGCGAAGTGAAGGTTGTCGGCAAAGTGCCGTCGCCAGATGAAATTAAGCAAATGCTTACGTAGGTTTGATTTTTTTGGCAGGTAGGCAAAAACAAAAATCAAGAAAGGTAATCAAAATGAATAAAGCAGGAAAAATTGCGATTGTCGCCATTCTAATTGCCGCAGTTGTTGTAGCAATCGCCGTGAGGCAAAATAAGTCCGGCGGCGATAAGGTTCCCGCGGAATTCAAGCCGGAGCAGCTCACGGGAAAAGGCCTGCCCGTTTTGATTGACCTTGGATCGGATGAATGTATCCCGTGCAAATTGATGGCTCCGATTCTTGAGCAATTAAAGAGCGAATATGAGGGAACGCTAATAGTGGACTTTATTGATGTCTGGAAAAATCCGGATGAGGGTCCAAAATATAACATTAAGCTTATACCTACACAAATATTCTTCGATGCTTCCGGAAAAGAGCGATTTCGTCATGAAGGATTCTTCTCCAAAGAGGACATCCTTGCAAAGTGGAAAGAGTTCGGTGTCGACCTGGCTGGCCCGGCCGCGCAATCGCCGGCATTCGAGCGACTCACTGCCGCTCAGGCTGACAATCGCGCAAAAGACCAAATCTGCTACATGTGTGACGGTGATATCAATGCCAAAACACTTGTGACGGTTCAGACCGACAAAGGGCAGGTCCGGCTGTGTTCGCCCCACTGCTATTTCATAATGTACTCCTGCCTCACGGAAGATAAAACCGATTTCGAGAAAAAGGTCTCCGTGACAGACTGGGCCACGGGCGAACTCATGCCGGCATTTGATGCTGTGTACGTATACGACATGGACGGCGAAACCGGAAGGCCCGCTGCCAAAGCCTTTGCCGACAATGAAAAGGCCGAAGCGGAGCAGAAATCCGCGTCCGGAAGCATCATCGGCTGGGAGATTCTGCAGGACAAGGAATTAACTACACGCTGCGGCTTCTGCGACCGGGCGGTCTACCCTCAGGACGCCGCCCGGGTCATAGCAGGCGGGCTACATACCTGGGGCTGCTGCTCGCACTGCGCACTGGGCGTGGCCGCCAGAACCGGCATGGACATCGAAGTCCACGAAAAGGACCGCCTGACCGGAGAGGAAATCATCGTCAAATCCCTGGACGGCAAGATGGCCTCACTGGAACCGGCGAGTGCCGTAGCGTGGTTCGGCCAGCGGCAAAAGCCAGATGGAACGTGGGGCTCGGCCGGGTGCTTTCATCAGGGTTTCTTCGTCACAGCTCAAAACCTCGAAAAATGGGTCGAGCAGAATCCTTACGAGACGGGCAGGCTAATCAGCATCAGCCAGGCCCTTGCCAATAAAATGAAGCTCTCGCCCCAGCAGATTCAAAAGGCCTGCAAGATCGGCGAATGTGTCCCAAAAATATAGGAAATGGGGAGCAAATAGCGGATGGAAAAACTTTTCACAACGCTGACGCATGCCGTTGAGGGCACTGCAGCAATAGCTCTGGCTGCCGCCTTCATCTGGGGTATTCTGAGCATACTTCTCAGCCCGTGTCACTTATCAAGCATTCCTCTTATCGTCGGATTTATAGGCCGGCAGGGAAAGATGTCGGCTAGGCGGGCCTTCATCACATCGACACTTTTCGCAGTCGGCATTCTCATTACAATAGGCGCGATCGGGGCCGTTACTGCCGCTTTGGGCAGAATGATGGGCAACGTCGGGCAATACGGCAATTATTTTGTCGCTGTCATTTTTTTCGTCGTCGGCCTGCACCTTCTGGATGTAATCCCAATGCCCTTCTCAGGCCCGGGGAATGTCGGCATGAAACGCAAAGGCATGCTGGCAGCCTTCATCCTCGGCCTTGTCTTCGGCATCGCGCTGGGGCCGTGTTCTTTCGCCTTCATGGCCCCGATACTTAGTCTAACGTTCAAAGTCGCATCAACAAACCTGGCCTACGGCATCGCCCTGCTTCTCGCATTTGGCGTGGGCCATTGCTCTGTGATTGTATTGGCCGGCACGTGCACCGAAATCGTCCAGCGTTACATGAACTGGAACGAGAAATCCAAAGGAGCAATCATTCTCAAAAAAATCTGCGGCGTCCTCGTCCTGCTCGGCGGCCTCTACCTGATTTTCACTGCCGCTTAAGAATATCCCGCCTTTCATCCCTTTTTGCTGGCATCCCGGGCATGATCTGGTATCATATCGGACGATTTGAAAGACCGTATATCGTCAAGCGGGTGAAAATAGTCCCCGCGCAATTAAGGAATTTAGTGAATGAATCCCGGTATTTTTAAGGCATATGATATAAGAGGTATTTATCCCGAGCAGCTTAACGAGGAGGATGCGTGGAAAATAGGCTGCGCTGCTGCCCGATTTTTGAGGTCGCTTCTTCGCGGTTACGAGCGGGGCCAGGCCGCTTCTCAGTCGTTGTGCGTCGGCCGCGATATGAGAACGCACAGCGAAGCGATTGCCAAGGCCCTTATCGAAGGAATGAACTCCACAGGTGCTAATGTGATAGATATAGGAATGATTGATACGCCCCAGATGTATTTCGCAATAAATCATCTTGGTACGTGTGGCGGCGTTCAGGTGACTGCTTCTCACAATCCGGCCAAATATAACGGATTCAAAATATCCGGCCTGGACGCCAAGCCGATCGGCGGCGATACCGGCCTGAAAGATATTGAGCATATCGCGATGGCCCTGCTTCATACCAAGGGCAAGGCTACCGGCTCGGTCGAGAGCCGTGATTTGACCGCTGAATACAAAAAGCACGTACTGAAGTTTCTCAGGTCGAATGTAAAGAAAATGAAGATTGCTATAGATGCTTCCAATGGAATGGCGGGCAAGATGGTTCCCGCGATTTTCGGCAAGCTGCCGGTGGAAATAATCGAACTTAACTTCGAGCACACCGGCAAATTCAAACACGAGCCGAATCCGCTGGTCGAAAGTAATCTGGCCGAACTGAAAAGGGTGGTAAAGAAAAACAAGTGCGATTTCGGCGTATGCTTCGATGGTGACGCCGACAGGCTGATGATGGTTGACGAAAAGGGCCGTACTATCGGCTGCGACCTTATGACCGCTTTGATGGTTCCGTATTTCTTAGAAAAAGAGCCGAAATCAACGGTCGTTTACGATTTGCGCAGCAGCAGAGTCGTCGTCGAGGAAATCATTAAGCACGGTGGTACGCCCCGAAGAGAAAGGGTGGGACACTCTTATATGAAGAAAGCCCTGCGGGATTCGCACTCGATATTCGGCGGGGAACTTTCGGGGCATTTCTATTATCGCGACAACTTCTATGCCGACTCGGGCATGATTACGCTGGTGCACGTAATAAACATTATCAGCGAAGCAGACGATGTCCCGATAAGCGACCTAATCAGTCCTCTGCGAAGATACCACGGCAGCGGCGAGATGAACTTCACGGTTGAAAACAAACAAGCTAAAATGGACGAGTTGGCAAGAAGATACAGCGACGGGCAAATCGACCACCTGGACGGCGTGACAATCGTATACAAAGACTGGTGGTTTAACTGCCGGCCGAGTAATACCGAGCCGCTGCTGCGATTAAATATAGAAGCCAGGAGCAAAGAGCAGCTCGATGAGAAACTGGCCGAAATTACCGAACAGCTCGGCAAGCCCGTATGATTGATTAATTTTGAATGCAGATTCCCGTCTTTTCAGGAATGACAAAGGAATAATTAATCATGGAAATTAACACGAAAACATATCAGACGCCAAACGGCCTCGTCGAAGGCGTGCAGACCAAATGGGCGGGATTTAATATCCTGCTGGTGACCGGCTCGAAGGGTTTTTTAGCGTGCCCCGCGATTGACATCGACGCCTGTGAAGGATACGGCGTCGCCGCAGCGATAGTGGAAAGCACGCCTGACAACCCGATAGGCACGCTGGAACGATTTGGCGACCGAAAGGTCACAAAAGCAAACGCAAAAGCCAAAACCCTCGGCATTGAAGAAGGAATGAACGTGACCGAAGCCTTTGTGCTTATTGCGTAATCCGGAGAAAACCCGGCGAATTTTTTATAAAAGCAGGAGATTATTATGAAAGAAAACAGTCTTTCCCGCCGTCGATTTATAGCCGGTGTCGGTGCTGTGATCGGCATTGATGTAACCACAAAAAGGACAACCATCGCATTCGGGGGCGCAAGCAAAGCCGACTCCGGATCAAACGTGCCGTTTCGCTACTGTTTCAATACCAGCACGATTCGAGGACAAAAGCTGAACCTGGAAAAGGAAATCGAAATTACCGCCCAGGCTGGCTATAACGCAATTGAGCCGTGGGTTGAGAAAATTCACAGTTACGTCAGGGACGGCGGCAATCTCAAGGATATTCGCAGGAAAATCAGCGATTCGGGCCTTACTGTCGAGAGCGCCATTTCCTTTTTTCAATGGATTGTGGACGACGACGCCCAGCGTGCCAAAGGTCTCGAACAAGCCAGGCGGGACATGGATGTGCTGGCCCAAATCGGCGGCAAGCGCATCGCCGCTCCTCCGGCCGGTGCCACCCGCCAAGCGGGACTCGACCTGATGAAGGCCGCCGAGCGTTATCGTGCGCTGCTGGAGCTGGGCGAGCAAATAGGCGTTGTGCCGCAGGTTGAAGTATGGGGTTCCTCACAGAATCTGCACCGGTTAGGCCAATCGATGTTCGTGGTGATTGAAAGCGGCCACCCAAAAGCTTGCCTGCTACCCGATGTCTATCATATCTACAAAGGTGGTTCGGATTTCAACGGCTTCAAACAATTAAGCGCCCACGCCATCCAGGTCTTTCACTTGAATGACTATCCCGCCGACCCGCCGAGAGAGACGATAAGCGACCGCGACCGTGTCTATCCCGGGGACGGTATCGCCCCGCTGACGCAAATCATCCGGGATCTGCACGCCAACGGCAGCCGGGCGTTCCTGTCGCTGGAGTTGTTCAATCCAACCTATTGGAAGCAGGATCCGCTGGCGGTTGCGAAGACCGGTCTTGCGAAGATGAAGGATGCGGTAGGCAAGGCATTAGGTGCAAGCTAAAACCGGAATTTCCGCTACATCTTTACACGAATCGAGCTAAAGCCACGACACCGGGCTCAATTGCGGTAGAAGAGAGGAAAACATGAAAATCAAAACGTATTATCTCATTTTGGCTGTCGCCGCCGTGAGTTTCTGCGCTGCGGTTCCGTGCCAAGCAGAGCAATCTCCGTCCGGCGAGAAGCCTCTGTCAATCATCCAGCCCCATCCGGCTTTTGCCGGGATTGATAAATTAAATGTCGTTGTGTTCCGATATGGCGCAAAACAGGACAAAGATAAGCCGTTTTGGGAGCAGATCGAAACAAATGTAAAAGAAAAGTTACGCCGGGCCGGCATAGAATTAGACACTCACACGGCAGAAAACATTTTAAGCATCCCGGAGTTGAGGATTTATCTCAGCACACTAAGCCTCGAAGATTCGCAGCAGCATGTATTCCACATTCGCACGACACTGGCAAGGGCCGTATGCCTGAAAGAAGAGCGAATTCCCGTTTTCAAGGCCGACATCTGGCAGGCGGCTCCGGTAATGCTGGCAGGATCAGCGGAAAATATGCCTGCTAAAATCACTGATTTGGTGCTTGAGCAGGTCGAAGGCTTTATCAACATATACAAAGCATCAAAACCGACCGGCACAAAAACATCGGATGCCGGTATTAATGAAACCGGTTTGTCAAAAATCCCTGAGAAACAAGACGAAACAGATGTGAATTCAGCGATAAGCGAACACAAATATATCGCGTCTAAAAGCAGTAATATCTTCCACAAACCGGATTGTCGCTGGGCTATGAACATTTCGGAGGGAAACCTCGTAACCTATACGAGCAAAGACGAAGCAATAAAGGCCGGGAAAAGACCCTGTAAAACGTGCAATCCATAAGGACCGATTCCTTCCCGGGCAATAAAACCGGCGGAGAACTTTCGTATGAGACTTCAATTTATTTTATGTAAAGTTATGCAGAAAGAGGCATATTTTTGTGCCTCCCGCTCGAAGAACGTTATTGATGTAGTATTGATGCCGCAGGGCCTGCACGATGAGCCCGACAAGCTTCGCGAAGAAGTACAGAAAGCTCTGAATAATACCCACGACATTCAGGGACGCCCCTATGACGCCTCGCTGCTCGGCTATGGCCTTTGCAGCAACGGAATTGTGGGCTTATCGGCGAAAATCCCGATTGTTGTGCCGCGGGGCCATGACTGCGTTACACTTCTGCTTGGCTCGAAAGATAAATATCAGGAATATTTCGACTCTCACCGCGGCGTTTACTGGTACAGCGCCGGCTGGATCGAATCCGGCAAGCAGCCCGGCAAAGAACGCTATGAACAAACGCTCAGGGAATATCAGGAAAAATACGGTGACGATAACGCTCAATATCTGATGGAAATGGAACAAGGGTGGATGAAGCAGTACAATTGGGCAACGTATATCGACTGGGGTTTTGCCAACTCAAATGAATGCAGGGATTATACAAAACGCTGTGCCGAATATCTCAAATGGAACTACGATGAGCTAAAGGGCGACCCGGCTCTTATGCAGAAGTTTGTCGACGGCGACTGGAACGAAAGCGAGTTTTTAGTCGTCAAGCCCGGCCGGAAAATTAAGGAAAACCTGACCGAAAAGGGCATAATTAAAGCCGAGTAGGGACAGGCTCGCATTGAAGTCGTGTTATGGAATTAATTACAATCATAGTCATAGCTGTCGGGCTGGCAATGGATGCTTTCGTGGTCTCAATCATCAGCGGCAGTACGTACAGGCAGCTTCATGTAAAGCACGCTCTGCGAATGGCACTTTTTTTCGGCGCCTTCCAGGCTTTTATGCCGTTGATAGGTTCCCTGGCGGGGCTGAGTTTAAAGGATTACATACAAGATTATGACCACTGGGTCGCCTTTGCTCTTTTAGCAGCGGTTGGCGGCAAAATGATTTACGAGTCGTTTAAAATCAAATCTGCCGAGGAAAATCCCGATCCGTCGAATATTTTTGTTTTGCTGGTTTTGTCCGTCGCTACCAGTATCGACGCTTTGGCGATCGGCATTACACTTTCACTTATCACGAGTTCTGTCGCCCTGGCGGTAATAATCATAGGTCTGATAACATTCGCATTATCCTATATTGGGGTTCTGATCGGCAAGAGATTCGGGCATTTTTTTGAGAACAGAATCGAAGCTCTCGGCGGACTGGTTCTTATAGGTATCGGCGTAAAAATATTGTGCGAGCATTTACTTTTTTGAGCTACACTTGCAGTCCTGTGAAAAAATATTATAATTTGTATGTTTTAAACCAAACTGAATAGATGTAAAATTGCAGGTTGACCTGTTCGATCGCAAGGGATGTTTATATGGGTTCTAAAGTATATATTATTAAAGCTTCTGTTGATGACGGCCCGAAAGTAATTTCTGAAAAGGCCCGCAGGCTGTTCAAGGCCGGCGGTTTTGCAGAATGTTTTAACGAAAATGATTTCACCGCTGTCAAGGTCCACGTCGGTGAAGACGGCAACAACACGTACGTAAAAGCTCCGTATATCAAGGGATTGGTGGATGAGCTGATCGAATTGAATACAAAACCGTTTGTGACCGACACTACAACGTTATACGTCGGCCGAAGGCATAATGCAATCGACCATACGATTTTGGCTACAGAGCACGGTTTTAGTCTGGACGGATTAGGGATACCGTTTATTGTACCGGATGGATTGTACGGGACGGCCGAGACTATTGTGAAAATCAACGGCCAGATTAACAAAGAGGTCTTTATAGCGTACGATATTACAAGAAGCCAGTCGATTCTCTCGGTGGCCCATGTTACAGGCCACGTCGCCGCGGGACTCGGAGCTACGCTCAAAACGCTGGGAATGGGCTGCGCGAGTAAAAAAGGTAAAATGACTCAGCACGCCGCCCTGACGCTGAATATCAGCAACGACTGCACTCGGTGCGGCGTATGTTACGATCATTGCCCGGCTGATGCGATTACACTTGACGATGTCAAGGCACACATCGACCAGGACAAATGCATCGGCTGCGCCGAATGTATGGCGCTCTGCAGATTCGGCGCCATAACGTGCAACTGGGGCCAGGAAACGGAAGTTTTGCAGAAAAGTATCGCCGAGCACGCTTTGGGAGCACTGAAAGGCAAAGAGAAAAAAGCAACATTTTTTAATTTTTTATTGTCAATCACCAAAGATTGTGATTGTTTTGATACACCAAATATGCGTAAAATAGTCGAAGATATCGGCATAATCGCTTCGACCGACCCTGTGGCCGTTGATAAAGCGGCACTGGATCTGGTGGAAAACAAAAGTGAAAAAAAACTGGCTGAATTGCTGGGCAATGTTAAACTTGACACAAGTTGCCAGATCGCACACGGCGAAAGTATCGGGCTCGGAAGTAGTAATTACGAGTTAATAGAGATTGATTAACAAATTAATAAATGATTGAGGATTCGACATGGCTCTTGGGCAAATAATTAGAGAAAGACGTGAACAGATGAAGCTGACGCTGGACGAGGTCAGCAATCGCATCGGGTTTTCAAAACCGTATCTATCCACAATTGAGACCAGTAAAGTCAAAAATCCGCCGAGCGATGACTTACTGAACAAGCTCGAAGAGGTACTTGAATTTGAGCCGGGCCTGCTGCTGCACATTGCTCATCTCGAAAGGATGCCTTCGGATATTCGCCAGAAATATGAAACCGCTGAGGCGGAGGTTCAGAAATGGCGGCAGATTGTCAAGAACGTAATTGACAAGGAAGTCAGCCCGAATAAGCTCGGCAAGCTTGTTTCCAAGAAAAAGTTAAGAATGAAGCAAGACAGGGTTCCTTTGTCGGCAGGCCGATTGGTCCCGGTGATCAACAAGGTCTCGGCCGGCTATCCGAGAGATTTTAACGACCTGGACTATCCCGTGGGCATAGCCGACGACTATATCCGCTGTCCGGACGTACACGATCCGAACGCCTTTGCAGTTCGCGTGGTCGGGGATTCGATGGAGCCGAAATTTAGCGAGGGAGATATCGTGATTTTCTCGCCCGCGACGGAAGTTAAAAGCGGCGATGACTGCTTTATCCGTTTCACGATGCCGCACGAGACCACTTTCAAGAGGGCTTTCTTCGAGTCGAAAGACAAAGTGCGACTCCAGCCGAGAAACGATAAATATGCTCCCTCAATCGTTGAAGGCAAGCGCATCAACGGCATCTACCGTGCCATAATTAAGCACGAAATACTGTAGATAAGCAAAACTCGGGCGGCTATTACATTCAATTGACATCGGATCCGGCGACGGTTGAAAGTTATACAAAGACTTTCGAATCGCCGGCTTTAGCGGGGATGATATCCGGCTTTATTCTACAATAAACCAGGTAACGCTTCCCGGGGCTATATCGACCGGGATCTCGACATTATATTCCCGGTCAAGCTCGTACTTTCTGCTTTTGCCCCGCTGCTGGCGGATATTTGCCGTTTTGGTCAGTCCCGTATAGTACAGCGGAAATTTCAACTGTTTTTTAACCGTTCGGCCCAGGGGATTATAGACCATTGCCATGCCCTTGTGCTTCAGTTGCGGATTGACGTGTAAAATACAGTCTATATCGCGCCCGTAGGGCCGGCGCACGTGAATGATGTCCGAATCGAGTATGTCCCGGTACTCCTTGTAAAAATCCACCCACTTCTTAACGATCGCTTTTGTCCGGTCAGTGTCGTAAAAACGCGGGCCGCGATAGCAAGCCTGTACGCCCGATCCGAAATTCTGCGCAAGATGCGCACCGTAAGCGTCGAGATGCTCGGACAGCGGTTCGAGCGTAGCGGCTGCTCCACCCCCGTGGTACTGGACCAGCGGGACGAACATCCAACCCATGCTCGGCGTTTTCTTCCAGGTGCCGTCGAAAATGTTCTGCCGGCCGAGAATAATCTGCCTTTCCCGGGGCAGCGACCAGTTGACCTCCCGGTAACCCATCGCACTTTTGTTCGAGCCGTTAAGAAAATACCAGTCGGGAACATTCAGATATACCCCCCTGCCGCGGCACCATTTGTAGAAATCGGTGATTTTCTTCCACTGCTTCCACTGCGAATCATTGAGGCCGTTATGGCCCGGATGGCTGGTTGAGGCGCACATGTCACCTGGATAAGAACCATCATGTTCGAGCAGGTCCAGGCCGGTCTGCTCGATAAACGTTGTTATTTTCTCGAAATATTCGATGCCCCACCGGCTGCACAGGCACGGGGAGTTGCCGAAAATCGCCCCGCCGGTTTTACCTGTCTCCGGATTGATGACATCATGCTCGTCACTTATCCTTCGGCTGGCCAAGAGCGAATAGCCGCCAAGCTCGATATTTTTGCCGTGGGCGTAATCTACCAATTCCTTAATCTGTGCCATATAATCCGGCTCAACATTTTCCATATTAAAACCGCTGCCGAAGGTCATTATGACCATCTCGAATCCGACCTCGGCGCACTGGTCGATTGCCAGGCGGACCGATTTCGGATCAGCGTTACGAACGTGCATGATAATTGGATTTTCCGTGCTCCACGGCGCGATGGTACGGTACATCCGCCGCAGCGATAGCCCCTTGCGTTCCCGCTCGGTGCTGTCGTATATCAGCTCATATGTCCGAAACGATTCGAAAGTTTCGCCCTGCTCAATAGTCAAATCGGGTCCGATGGGCGGCCGGACCTCCAGCATTGCCGGCGTCTTCCGCTTATAATTGACCTGCGTGCTGTACTGCGGATCGGCAACCCAATACGCCGTTTCGTTGGCATTTCTCGAATCGTCTCCATGAAACTCGTAGTCGCTCTCGATGTGAATGTTCGGATGCTCCCATTGAGCGGGTTCTTCCACCAGGGACTCATACTCCACCGCTGCCAGAATCTCGCTGGTAAAGGTGTTGAGCCTGACCGGTTTGTCGCTGCCGTTGTGTATGGTCAGCCGTTTTGCCAGCAGCGGAATGCCCTGGTACATTTCATACTGGACGGACAGCGTCAATCCTTTGAGCTTATTGCTCGGCGGGACGAAATTCATCGTCAGTGATTTTCCGGCCGGCGGCCAGGCCGACTGGGACGAATAACGCTTTCGATTCCAGCTAAAACGTTCCTTAATATCGCCGAGTTCAAAGTCACTGAACGCAAAGGCATCGGGATTAGCGCTCAAAGAATCAATCGTCCCAGCCTGCAGATATGCGTATTCAACCTGGCCCTGCAAGCCTCCGACTTCATACTTTTGCCCATCAAGCTCGACTATCGCTTCGGGTTTAATGCCCCGGATGATGGATTCTCCGGTCATCAGGTTATCATAAGC
>Ga0114918_10004025_pt1 | contig 12838 bp, 3 predicted proteins | sample LantaG_FD_87015 | JGI IMG/M metagenome (GOLD analysis project Ga0114918, IMG submission 87015) | Deep subsurface microbial communities from Baltic Sea to uncover new lineages of life (NeLLi) - Landsort_02402 metaG | ecosystem: Environmental > Aquatic > Marine > Oceanic > Sediment | place: Baltic...
CCGAAGCGAGGGCTGACAAGAGAGACCTACGTTCAACAACCTTTTATAACAAGGCTCTCGAAGGGCTGTCTGAGGTAGATAAGTTAGGAATGGCTACTGAAGGGCAGGCTAACGAGTATTTACAGACTAATGTTTTAGGCTTAATACCTCAGATAAAAGAGAAGGCACTTCAGTTAACGCAAGACTATACAAGTGGTGCTATATCACAATCCCAATTTATCACAGGGAAGACTCAGATGTTAGACCAAATAAGAATGCTTAAAATAGCTTCGGACAGCTCCGTTACAAGAATAAATCAAACGAATGAACGAATAGCTAAAGGGGAGGCAAGTGCGATTGAACCATATATGATAAATCAAATTCAACAGTTTCAAGATTGGAAAAAGAGAAAGCTTATGTTTTCTCCTGAAAACAATGCGATATACGCAGTAGGCTTCAGCTCTGATGACCCAATAGACGGCCCACCTGAAGAACAAAAATACCTTTCTTTATCAGAAAATTTAGCAGACCAACAAAACCGATATGATGCGTATGACATGAATGCTGCGACTACAGCGTATGCTAAATTAGTTGAGGATATAACCATAGATGAGGGTGGTGTAAAAATAACAGACCCATTCCAAACAGGAGGGGGTGCTGATTTAAGGGCATCAATTGAGGCCAAATTTGGAAGAGGGGTGAGTGACAACGACAAAGCAAGTATATTGTTACCGAAAGAAGAGTACGATATTATTCCGAATGTATGGACTGAGGAACAGTACGAAGAGTGGAAGAAGACAGCATCTAAGGAAGAGATAAGCGGTGGTATATGGCTTAAGCGTAACAGTGTAGAGGGCGGTAGGGTAAACGCTGTCTTGCAAGAGAATCAAAAGAAAGCCTTTTTAGACGATGCTATTAATGAGATTAGAATTAAGGCTGGGTACTCTAAAATTGTTGATACGCCTAAAACTGTTACACCCTCTGAGGGGGGAAAGATGCGAGAGATGGCGGGGTATGGTGACGCTCTCCATAGGGTTTTTACTGACACAGATAAAACGGGAGCATCTGCTGCAATAGCATCTATTATCGGGGAGGATTTTGTGGGGCTTACCTTCTCAGATGACGGAAAGACAGGAACTCTCACTATGATGCAAGGAAGCGGAAAGGATAGAAAGGAGATAAAGAAGCCCATTGACCTTAAAGGCAGCTATTCTGATTTTGTTAAGAACTACGGAGGTGCGCTTTTGGATATTAAAGACGTGGCTCGGTATGAAACTGAGCTTATTGGAGATAGAGGTACTGATAAAGCAGGAGAAGAAGCTAAGGGTAGCTACACGGTAGAAACCGATAAGAAGATTGAAATCGATGTTACTATAGAGGGTGCTCTTGAGGTTGTAGATAGTGAGCTTGACACGACAGGCTATTTTCCTTTTGTGGGAGCAAGCGCGGTTTCGGACATGACTCTATCCGCAGAAAGGATGTTTGAGAAGCTTGAGCTTAGTGAGGATATGTACACCATTAGTTCTGATGGGGATATTATAACGATACAGGTTGGCGACAAGCCTGCGCATGACTTTAATACTAAGAAAGATGGTCACAACAATGACCACGACCAAAGGAGAAGAGCATTCCTTAACCTAATGAAGAAGATTTATACAGAGGTAACCACAGGCATCCCTCAAGGTGGTACGTCAGGTAAACAAAAAGTTGAATGGTAATGAACGAAGACTACAAGAAACTTTATGAGGCTGTGTCAGCATCACTTGACATAGGAGATTACAATTCTTTTTTGAGTAAAATGAACACTTCAGATGATAGGAGGAAGTTTTACGATTCAGTATCTAACGCTGGTTTTGACCTTGGTGATTACAATGAATACGAGTCAAGACTTGCAATCACCAAAGGCCAAGAAAAGGACGCTGTAAAAAAGAAAGTCGTTTCCGAAGAGCCTTCTCCCTTATTGCCTCCTACGCCTTTGGTTCAGGAGGAAGAGGCTATGGTATCAGAATCCCCTACACCCGATGGCGAATCGGTTGTTACAGAGACTGAGCCTGTTGTTACAGAGGAGATAGATTTAGAGACCTTATTCCAGCCCCAAGAGATTTTTCCTCAAGACACGAGAGGAACCTACTACAGAGACCCTGTTAATATGCTTGGTATGTACGCTGATGAAAATCAGAGGGTACGAGCATTCCAACAACGCACAGCGGATATTGCATTTACTCAGAAGCAGATAGAGCTTGATGCTCCTGCATTAGAGGAGCGTCAGCAAGAGGAGAGTGACGCAGCGTTAAATATACAGCAACGGTTTGTAGAAAGAGATAAGGGGGAAGAGGTAGGACTCGTTGAAGGTAGGGGTGACTTCGCCACTAAGAAAGAGGCAGAGGCCATTGACAGACTCACACCGCTTATCACTGAGGAGCTTATCAGGAAAGAGGAGGGCGAGGTTGTGCCTTATATGAACAGGGAGTTCGGTAGGTACGGGTTCTCATTCAGAAGGACAGGCATCGGTGATGCAATGGAGGTGCTGGCATCAGACGGCTCACGGATTGATGTAGACCTTGATACATGGACAAGCGGGGGTGCTATAGTAGAGGTTGAAAAGCTACAGGCATTTGTGCGTAATAATCTTGACATAGAGGAGAGGACTGAGGCGATTGAAACCGATGAGATTAGGAACGCTATTCGCGCTCGAAGCCTACGGAACAAGTCTCGACTCAATGATGACGGCACAGAATCAACCGTGATGATGGCATCAGGCGAGGTTGATGGCAGGTATGTTGCATACCCAACCCTATTTCCAGTCAACCCTGACAGCTACGGAAGAAGTAAGAACTCATGGATGGAGCCTAATGACCCCCTTGCTGAAGCAATGGAGCGGGGTGAGGTATTTTATTTTGATTCTAATGAAGAGGCCGAGCGTTTTGCGGAGGGGTCTTGGAAGGATATCTCAGCAGTGGATGCAGAGGCAGATAGCTTCTTTAACAAGAGGGGATTAGACTACCTGAACTACAGGAAAAACTTTGACGCATATGAAGATGCAATGAACACTGTAGACTTTATCGAGGACGCTCCATTTACACGAGAGGAGCTGACTCCTGAACAGGAGGCAGAGTTTGGAGATGACCTGTATATAAATGGTAAGCTACGGGGTGACGCTCAGAAGATAAAAGAAGAGGCCGAAGAAGAGGTCAACAACTTAAGGCCGTTTGTAGATGACAATGACTACCGAACCGCACGAAATTACTTTGACACCTACATACAAGAGAAGTTTCAGGAAAAGGCTCAGAAGGCTGCACAGTATAATGCTTATGCAAAGGCTGGAAATGTGGAGCTTGAGCGTGTGTCCCAAGAGATGTTGGGTGTCCCTGTGGAGGAGCTTAATAGCTTTGTATCGGAGACACCTCAGCAGGAGGATATCCGTAATGAGCTATGGACAATGTATCAGGATAACAAGAGTGTAGAGCAGCTTGCGGCTGACCAGTACAAGGTGTCTAACACATATCTTGATGCAAAGTTTGATAAAGAGGTACACGGCCAATGAGTTGAGAACTGGTCGGCTGTATCTAATGCTTGGGAGGTTGGTATTAATAATGGTAAAGCCGCAGAGCAGATTCTTGCAATAAGCTTGGGCCTAAAAGACATAGACGATGATGCGTCTCTTGACGAGGTAGCGGAAAAGATTATAAAACATCTCAAAGCTTCTGAGACTGGAAAGATAGGGAGGGTTGAGTACAACTTTCATTCTGCAAGGGGATTCCAAGAGACCTTTAATGTGGTTAAGAATGACCCAGCAGAACTTGCTGCAAGCCTTACGGCAGGTAGTCTGAGTCAGATGCTGCCTTACGGATGGAAACTTCTTTCATTAGGAGCGTCAACAGGTACGGCAATTGGTGCTGGCTATGGTGCTTTGGGTTTTAATCTAGCTACAGTGGCAGGTGGCGCGATTGCTGGGTTTGGCTATGGTGCGAGAAGTGCGCAAGCGGCTACAGCATTTGCAATGGAATACACCAATGCTGTGCTTGATGCGGGTAGAAACAGGGGGTATGACCTTATGAATCCTCAAGAGCTAAAGGCAGCATTGCAGGATGAGAATGTTTGGAGTGAAGGAGCTGAGATAGGCTTGAAGAGAGGTATACCTATTGGATTGGTGGACTACCTATCGGGAGGATTAGCGGGTAGGGTATTCAAGGTTGGCAGTGTAGCGAGTAAAACTACGAGAATAGGTGCTGGCCTTGTAGAGCGTGTGACATATGACCCTGCGGCAGAAGCCCTTGGTGAATTTGCTGCTCAAGTATCTGCGGGTCAGGACATAGAAGGAAAGGAGATGTTTGCAGAGGCATGGGGTGCTGTTGGAAACAATGGGCCTATGGCTGCATTTAACATAGCCCTTGATATTAGGTCAACTAATAACATAGAGCTGGCTAACAACCTTGCAAACCTTAGGTTCCTCTCTAAGGAAAGCTCATCTGACGAGGCTATTACTCGATGGGCGAATAACATGAAAAAGCTTGGGCGTATAAGTGCTGAGCAGAACCAACGGATACAGGAGAATGTAGGTCTAAGACGAAAGGCTAAAGAGCTGTTGAGTGTAGGTCAGGGTAGTAATACATCAGTGACGGGCGCAAGCAGTGCTGTTGAGGCTCGAACGATGGAGCTTCTTGCTGCACAAGAGGAGCTTAGCTCAACAACAAATAGGAAGGCTGTCTTTAAGGATAAGATTGCTGAGATTAATAATGAGTTGCAGGAGCTTGCAACTACAAAGAAGCTTAGGCCAACAGACGCAAGCAAGGGAGGAAAGCAGCAGACCATATTAGCAGGGTCAGGAGTGGTAGAGGCATCAAGCCAAGAGACTGGTACTGACATCCGAGAGGGTATTAAGAAATATCTTATAAATGGTAAGGCATTTACACGAGAGGAGTTTCTGAATCGCTTGAGCGACATGAGTAAGAGTAGGCTCCTGAAAGCCAAGATAAAAGTTAAGAACGATAGGGAGGTAGAGGAAAAGGCCGCCAAGATTATGGGTGAGGAGGCAGCCCCTATTGTAGAAGATGTTGTCACAACTGAGGAGGCTGTGGTTGAAGAGGCTCCAGTGTATGAGGAGCCAACTGTGGTATCAACACCAACCCCTGAGGCGTTTGCCACTGTGAACCGTAATGACGGCAAGAGTACTGTGACACTCACTGAGGATGAGTACAACGCTGAGATGGAGAAGTTTGCTCCTGTTGAGGAGGTGGATGCGGCTGTTGAGGAAAAAGAAAGAGGGTTCTTCGGAAAGATACTTGACAAGGTATTTAAGAAAGAAAAGATTGATGAAGATGTTCAGCTAACTGAGGAACGAAAAGAGCAGGGCATTCAAGAGCTTTATGACGAAGAGATAAAATATTTAGAGGGTCAAATTGAGGCTCAGGAAAAAGGAAGCATCCTTGATGATATGTACAAAAGAGACCTTGAGGAACTTAAGTCTGAATCTCCAACACAGTATTTGGAGAGAAATTTAGAAGTTTTAAAGGGTATGCCTAATTACTACTCGGAAAAGGCAAGTAAAAAGGATGATGTAAGTTACAACAAACAATTAGTTCAGGAGTCAGTTGATAGAATCTACCAAACAGAGAAACTGTTAGGTATAACAGCAACAGAACAAGAAGTAAAAGAAAGGCAGGACATTATAGACTCCACGCCAACCCAAGCCGAGTTAGAAGCGCAACAAGAAACCAAACCAAAACAAGATGCCATTCAAGAGCCAAGCACAGAGACGGTGGATGCACAAGAACCTGCCACAGATGGCAGCGAGGTGGGAGACGGAGACGTACAACAAGGAGAGTCTACCACAGAGAGCACAGCCAAGGACGAGTCTACAACAGAGGAGGTCGAAGCGGAAGTACAGCCTTTAACAGAGGAGCAGGAGGCAAAGATTGCACAAGAGCTGTCTGATGTAGAGAACGAATTAGATGATGATGGTCAGTTCCAGCTTGAGACTGATGTAACAAGCGAGAAGAGGAAAGAAGACCTAAAGAAAAAGGCTGAGGATTTAATGAATGAAGTTCAGCCTGACAATGTTGAGGAGGTAGAAGAAGGGGAAGGGGCTGACCCAATACCTGTTAAACTTGAAAAGAATAAAGAGCCTGTAGAAAGAACGGGAATAAAGAGGTTTAAGTTAATAGATATTATCGGTAAAAAGCTGAACCTGCTAATGGCAGACAAGCTACAGATAGAACTACAAGACCCATCAAAGCCATACGACCAAGACACAAACCCATATGTTAAGATGGGGGGCAACTTCTTTCCCCTTATGGAGAAGATGTTTGGTAAAGTTGCGTGGGCTTCCATAGACAAGACGGCTGCGAACAAGATTATAAGGGGTGCAATGGAGGGCGATATGTCAGCGGTCTACAACATGGGTGATAGTGGTGTGGATTCCAACATTGTTATGGCTAAATCTCTTGATGAAGCCTTAGATAAATTATTCCCTCCTGATAATAAGGGTAATGTAAATCCAAAGAAAGAGGAGATATTTCAACTCATCAAGGCGAGGGTTCTTAAAATACAGGGTAAGGATATAAAGCCAGCACACAAGCACTTTAAAAATGCGAAGACGCTAATGGAAGCCTTCAATAGTTTAACATCCAAGGAGACCAAGCAAAAGGATGGGACTATGTCAAAGGAGGATGAGGATGTTAGGTCTGCTGTTATGAGATTAATAGCACCTGAAGGGCTTGAGGCTAAGGGTAATATAGAGTTACACAAGAAACTTAGGGAGCTGGGCATATCAATTGAAACGCTTAGGGCAGAGAACACTGAACAGTTTACAAAAGACTTGCCTCAGGGGGCAATCACAATGATTGTTGAGGTGCAAGATGAGAATGGTGTACCAGTCAGGGAAAGGAAACTACAGATTGACAAAGAGCTGGCTGATGGGAAGATAACAGATAAAGAGTACGAGGCCAAGTACGATGCCATAGTAGAATCTGCAAGTATGTCACTTGAGCAGCAGAAAAAAGAGGGCATCCCATCGCATCCCAACTATCCTGTGCAAATAAGAGGAAGGGCAGTGGCTCTGATGGAAGAGACTGCTCCGTTCTTTGACCTTATAAAAAAATACAAAGACCAAATATACGAGCGTGTAGCTGGGGTTGAAAAGAAGAAAGGGAAGAAAGTAAAAGAGGGGGCGACAGCACTTGAACAGAGTATATATGACCAAATAAACAAGGCTAAAAAACTAATAGCTAAGGGGGATAAAAATAAAGAGACAAAGCAATATGTAGCAAAAGAAGTTGTTGCGGCCCTACTAAAAGGGGATGCTAAGAAATTAAAAGGAAAGCTTAAGAGCGAGACGATTGCCCAGCTAAAAAAACTTTTGTTGTCTAACAATAAGAATGATATTAAGGCAATTTTAGCAAAGGTCGAGATACCCTTTGCGACAATGACGCAATACTCTGCTGGAGAAATGAGAAGTGCAGCCATGAGTTCTGCTATGGGTACGTCAACAACGTCTTATGAGATAACAGAATACCTGAGAACGCAGCATGAAGTTTTTATAGACCGACTATCACAGGCGTTTCCATCTGTTGAGGTTGTTACATCGCAAGCAGAGTTTGATGCAATCATTAAAGGCGCACAGGCAAAGAAGCTTGTGACAGCAAATCAGAAGGTATATGGCGCTGTCTTTGAAGGTAAGCTATACCTAAATCCTAACCTACCTAATTACAATACCCCAATACATGAGTTCGGTCACATATGGTTAAACGTAGCGAGGGAGTTGGGTAAGGATACATATAAGCGGGGTATGGAGCTTATGACAGAAGATAGTCCCTATTACCAGCAGGTCATCAACAGTACAGAGTATGGTAAGATTATTGCCAAGATGAAGAAGGATGGTGCTACCAAGGCTGAGATAGAGGTATATATCAAAGAGGAGGCACTGGCTACTGCGATTGGAGATAAGGGTGAGTCATTTGCTTCCGCAGCACAAGAGAAGAACTTTAAGAATTGGCTGAATGAACTGTTTGAATTTGTAAAGAAGCTAACAGGTATCTCTGATTTGACGGCTGACCAACTACAGGAGATTGGTCTTGATGAGTTCTTGCAGGGCGTTGTGGTTGATATCATGTCTGAGAATGAGGTGTTCCTTGGGGCTGAGGTGAAGTCATTCGGAGAACAGCTCCAGTTAATGACAGCCCCTGACATATCTATGGATAGTATAGTTCAGTTTGGTAGGTCTGAAGGCAGGTCTGATGCAGCTATTAAAGAGCTATTAAAGAAGAGGGGCTTCAAGGTGGCTGATATTAATGAGGCGATGGTCGTCAATGTAGACCTCACCACAAAGCTACCCCTTGAGTTTGGAAGAGTAGAGGGTGGTGTGCAGAAGGCCGAGCAGCTTTTTACAGAGGTGCGTGATAAGCTGAGCAAGTTTGCTAAGGGGAAGCGTAAGAAGATTCCAGCTAAGAAGCTTACTCAGGAAGAGAAGAGGGCTAAGATGAGAGAGCTTAGGCAGCAGAACCCATCACTGTTCAACCTATCAGATGCTGCGCTATTAAAGAAGTTCCCTGAGACCACAAGGTATGAGACCTTAGAGGCTCCTACTATGGGTGAGGTTCGAGCAAAGGCGCTTGAGTTGCTGCGAGAGAATCCTATATTCAAGGAACAGAAGGAGGGCGTACAGCTTGGCTTGCTTACATCTTTCGATAGGGCTGTAGGTACTAAGGCTAACAAGACTGTACAGCAGGAGGTTAACGCTATAAAGAATAACATTAAGCAGAGGAAGAAGGGTATTAAGAGTATCAAGGAGGCCCAGCGTGAATTAAGAAAGGCTTTGAAGGGTCTTCCCCTAACACCTGAGGTTCGAGCTATTATAAAAGCGGTTGGTGATATCAATGAGGACAACTCATTGGCTGTGATTGAAAAGATATCTGAGGCTGTAGATAAGATACAGGTTAAGGATGCGATATCTAACGAGCAAAAGAAGGCGCTTAAGGATGTGATAAAGTCATTGAAGGATGACGCTAAATACCTCAGCACGATAAAGAAAACTATCGCAAGGTTTATGCGAAAGTCTCTACCTATATCCAACGTATACTCAAAGAGCCAGCTTGCAAAAGCGGTTAGTGTATTGACTAATATAAATGCCAAGAATTATGTTGCCGAGGCGATGAGGGCTTTGGATATTGTGAATGAGCAGCGAGAGAAGATGAAGAATGCTGTCATCAAGGATATGCTCAAGCTGGCGCAGGATAAAGCAAAGAAGGAGAGAGGGAAGTCAACCAAGCCAAAGAGCAAGGGACTTGACGCTCAGGGTCAGGCATTTTTCCAAGAGGCCGCGAAGGTTCTGAAGCTTGTCTATAAGAATGATATCATTGGCTTGATAGCTATGCAGGAATTAATTGCATCCGATAAGGTTGAAGCTATTATCCTGAAGGAGGAGCGGGGTGAGAAGCTTACTGTTAAGGAGCAGGCACTCATCAATAAGGTAGCTGCCTTTGAGACATTCGCAGAGCTGAGGGTTATGACCCTTGAGGATGTCATTAACATGAGCCAGTCACTTAAGGATTTAAGGAGTGAGTCTATCGCAAGGCTTAAGGCCAACAGATTAAAGAGGGCGCAGGAGATGGAGGCTCTATCAACGGAGTCAATGTCGCAGATAAAGAAGGGCTTCAAAGAGCTGTTCACTATTGCAGGAGTGTTGAAGAACGACAAACAACTTGCCGAATCTGCCGCTTCAATACGCGAGGAGTTTAAAAGAGGGGGCGTGACCAAGGCAGCGAAAGCACTCGTCAAGAAGATTGTTGGGGGTATAGATAAAATCAACATTGCGGCTCGTGTAAAGGATATGGTTGTTGAGAACATCGTGCATCTTGGAACTATAATGACCATATTAGATAAGGGAGGTACATTCTTTACCGACAACATATACCGCCCCCTTAATTTAATGAATGAGAATAGCAGGAAGGGCTATAGGAGTCAGATGCAAAAGCTTGATAATATAGCCAACTCGATAAGTGGTATCACCAAAGGGTATACTCAGATAAGGAAGCTGATTGCTGATGGCAAGCTATTTATTGAGGGGCTGGATGCAGAAGGCGTAGACGCAGACATCGAAGCATTAAAGATTGACCTTGAGGATGGTAGACTTCCGAAGATTGAAGACGTAAAGAGGAGGCTGAAGGCATTAGTGAAGGCGAGGATGGAGCACATGGGTAAGTCTCCTAAGTCAATCCAAGAGGCGTTCTCTGCTATTGATAGTCAGACAGATGTCGATGCGCTTGTTGATTCTACGTTAACATTTATCGAGGATGTGTCTGAAGGATACGTTGTAAAAGGGGTTACGCTTACTAAGAATCAGATGCTGCGGGTATATGCACTTAGCAAGAATGCTGTGCAGAGAGAGAAGCTTAGGGGTCAGGGGCTAACTGATGAATCTCTTGCAAAGATTGAAGAGTTCTTAGGGCCGCAGCTACTTGAGTTTGCTGATGCTACTGTAGACTACCTGAGTAATGAATACTTTGAGTCAGTAAATGATGTGTATTCACAGACCAATGATGTCAACCTTGACTACATTGACAACTACTTCCCTACTAAATCCATCTCAAAAACAAAAGAAAAAACATTTGACTCTGATAGTTTTGGGGCAAGGTTTGACGCTGAATCTCCATCGGCTATAAAGCAGAGGTCAGATGAGGTCTCAGGTGTTGATTTGAATTACGATTTTGTGACTGAGCTTAACAACCACCTTAACAGTATGGAAAGGTTCAAGGCATATGCCGATGGTGTTAAAAAGATAGCTAAAATATTAGCACTACCTCAGGTCGTATCCTTATTCAAGCAGAGTGGATTTGCAAAGATGACAAATTTGATGATAGATAATGAGGTGAATCCATATAAAACAGAAACCACAAGTGTAGGGAAGGTGCTTAATGCTTTTTATGGTATAGCCCTTGGATTCAAGTGGATGCAATTACCAAAGCAGATGACATCATTTGTGAATGCGTACTCTCAATACTCATACGGCAAGGAGGGTAGTACATTAAGGAAGGTTGGTGCGCTTGGGCCTGATTTCTTAGGTTTCGTAGGTGATATAGTACAGTTGGTTGCTATGTTTAGAACTAACTTCAGTAAGGCAAGAGGTATGTCTTCGACCTTTAATGACAGGGTATTGGATGCGCTTCAGGGTAACATCTCTGCGCTTGAGGATGGTATAGCAGACCAAACGGTTAGGGGTGGATTCAATAAGTGGTGGCAGGTTGCTAAGGCATCTCCTACAACAGCTGGTGATATCTTGGGAGTGATGGGCTACATGGCTGTATACAATAGGAACATTAAGAATGGCATGAGTGAAGCCGAAGCTCTTGAGTTATTCAATGACTATAATAAGACACAGCAAACGAGGAGAGGTACAGAGCTTAATTCACTTCAGGTAAGTGCAAAGCAAAAGCCTATGTTAAGGCTTCTTACAGCATTCTCAAGTACATTATTCCTGCAAACGAATGAGATAATAAAAGGTGTAGTTAATATCAATAGGGATTTAGGGGCAGGTAAGATGCCAAAAAAGTCAGATGTTAGGTCTGTGTACTTAAACATGGGCGTTGCAAACGTAGCGTTTATTGCTGCGGCAAATATATTCCGTATCATACAGGGTGATGACGATGACAGGGAGGATGTGCTATATGAGATGGGAAAGTCTATGGTAATGGTGAATCAACTTTCAAAAATACCTTTATACGGAGCAGCAGGGCAAGACCTATTAAATACGCTGGAGGGTAACCGATGGAAATCGACAGGCCCAGTGGCCCCCGCAACCGACTTGCTTAGAGATGGTATGAAGGCGTATAGTAACAAAGATATAATTGAGGCAGCTATCGTAGCAACAGAGATTGGTACAAAGACAAACTTAGATATGGTTCGTGGTGCTAGAATTGCTGCTGAGGGAGGTGATGCTTGGGAGGCTACATATAAACTATTTGGAGTCGGGACATCCTACCAACCTCAAGGGGATAGTGGAAGCACTAATTGGCTTAAAGACGAAGGTAGCGGAGGCTCTGATGAGAAGAAGCCAAAGAAAGTTCTGAAGTAATTGACAAAAAAGAAACAGTGGTGCATCATCGCACCTGTAGAATGTAAATGTAAAGGAAACGAGTGTGAGAGAAATCAAAAAGATAATAGTCCATTGCACAGCGACTCCCGAAGGAAGGGACGTAAGCGTGGGTGACATACGAAGGTGGCACGTTGAGGACAACGGATGGAGCGACATCGGATACCACTGGATGATTGAGCTTGACGGTTCTCTTGAAGAGGGACGGAAGGAGCATCTCAATGGCGCTCACGCTAAGGGACACAACAGCGACTCAATAGGCGTGGTCTATGTAGGTGGTTGCGACAAGGACATGAAGCCAAAGGACACAAGGACAGAGGCTCAGAAAGAGGAGCTGCTATGCATCCTCCAAGACCTCAAGGCTCGTTATCCGAGAGCCGAGATAATTGGACACTGTGATGTAAGCTCAAAGGCTTGCCCTTCATTTGACGCGAAGGCTGAGTATCGTTCGGTTGGAGACGCATTTGTATAATCTCGATTGAGTTCGTGAACAGGGTTCCTCCCTCCGCAAACACAATGCGGTAGACGGTCATCCCCCCCTTGGTAGTAAGCCAGTAAGATGCCTCGCCTAAGTCAGTGTTCAGATAAAACGTGCTGTCCATGTGAGGATTCTATAGATTGCGTAGCACAACAGAACGTTGACGGCCACTAAAACCACCAGTTCTTTCAGTTCTTTCTTGCTCATTTGTTTCTCGCTTTCTCAGCCATCTCTTCCTCCAACTTCATCATCCAAGCCTTGTTTGAGATGGTGTAGTTTGTCTTGCATCCACCCTC
>Ga0114918_10004026_pt1 | contig 12838 bp, 8 predicted proteins | sample LantaG_FD_87015 | JGI IMG/M metagenome (GOLD analysis project Ga0114918, IMG submission 87015) | Deep subsurface microbial communities from Baltic Sea to uncover new lineages of life (NeLLi) - Landsort_02402 metaG | ecosystem: Environmental > Aquatic > Marine > Oceanic > Sediment | place: Baltic...
CCCAAAAAAACGAGAGAAAGAGATTTCACCCCCTAGAAAAGTGTGGGAGATTGGCCCTCCCGCGCGCCATCCCCCCATTCTGGCCGCAATACGCGGGCCGGGAGGCGGCGGCGCGCGCTCGGCGTGGCCAACCCCGCAAAAAAAATGAGACCGCCCCTGTAACGATGAGACCGCCCCCCCGCCTTCACACTTTCGTCTCTCGCCCTCTCGTCTCGTTTTCTCTCTCCCTCAACCCAAAGATGAACGCCGCCCTGCGCGTGTCCCCCTCGGCCCGCGCCCCGGTGCTGTCCCGCCGGGGCGCGCCCTGCAAGGCCGTGAAGGAGGTCTTCATGTGAGATGGAGAGAGAGGGGTGGGGCGCGCGCGGAGGGGAGAGAGAGGGGGAGGCGGACAATTTTGTGCGGCGGGGAGAGGGCCGCGCCGGCGGGCCAGTGGGGGCGCACGCGGGCGCCCTGCGCAGCTCTCACACTCCACACACACACACATTCTCTCTCAACAGGCCCGCCCTGTCCTCCACCATGACGGAGGGCAAGATTGGTGAGTTGGGAGAGGGAGAGCGGGAGAAAGAGAGAGGGAGGAGCGGCGGCGCTCGCCCGGACCACTCTCTAGCCGCAAACAGGGGAGAGAGTGAGTGCGCGCGCGCGCGTGCGCCCGCCCGCCCTTGCTCCCTGTCGCCCTCATAGAGCCCACACCCTCCACTCCACTCCAGTCACCTGGCTCAAGTCTCCGGGCGACAAGGTCAAGAAGGTGCGTTTTGTTTCTTTCAATGGATGGAGAGGGGGGGCGGGAGAGCAGGCGAAGCGTGAGGAGCAAAAAGCAGCGCCGGCGCCGGGCCCTGCTCCGATCGAGCGAGCGAGACGCTCTCTGCTGCGCCCGCCCGGGCCCGCCCACGCCCTGTGCACACGCTCTCCACAAAAGCACCCCCAAAGTCCCGCATTGGACCCGGACCGCCGCCTGGGATTGGAGGACGCGGGGAGTGCGGGATGGTCACTGGCCCTGGGCGCGCGACGGGCGACCCCCCCTGCCGCTGCCCACCACTCGTCTCTCCCGCGGGCCTCTCGCGCCCTCACCACCCTCGCTGCTCACGGCTCTCTTTTCGCTCTCTCTCTCTTAGGGCGAGGCCATCGTGGTCGTCGAGTCGGACAAGGCGGACATGGACGTCGAGTCCTTCGCCGAAGGCACCCTCGGCTCCATCGTCATCCAGGAGGGCGGCGTCGCGTCCGTGGGCACGCCCATCGCCTATGTCGCGGAGACGGACGCCGACCTGGAGGCGGCCAAGGCCAAGGGGGCGGGTGGGGGTGGGGGGGCGGCCGCGCCGGCGCCCGCGGCGGCTGCTGCTCCCGCGGCTGCGGCGGCGCCCGCGGCTCCGGCGGCGGCGGCGGCCCCGCCGGCGGCCGCTGCCCCCGCGGCCGCTGCCCCCGCCCCGGCCGCCCCGGCCCCCGTCGCGGCCGCCCCCGCCCCCGCCCCCGCCCCCCGCGCGGACGGGCGCGTCATCGCCACCCCCTACGCCAAAAAGCTGGCCAAGGACCTGGGCGTGGACCTGGCGGCCGTGGCCGGGTCCGGCCCGGCCGGCCGCATCACCGCGGGCGACGTGGAGGCCTTCAAGGGCGGGCGGGCTGCCCCCGCGGCGGCCGCGCCGGCTGCTGCCGCGGCCGCGGCCGCGCCCGCCGCGCCCGCCGCCGCGCCCGCCGCGGCCGCCGCCGCCCCGCCCGCCACGACCGTCTCCCAGCTGCGGGGCACGACCGTGCCCTTCACGCCCATGCAGCTGGCGGTCGCCAAGAACATGAACGCCTCCCTGGCGGTGCCGGAGTTCCGGGTCTCCATGACCGTCACCACGGACGCGCTGGACGCCCTGTACAAGCGGGTCAAGCCCAAGGGCGTCACCATGTCCGGCCTCCTGGCCAAGGCGGTCGGCGTCGCCCTGGCCTCCCACCCCATCATGTACGCGGCCACCACCCCCGACGGCGCGGGCATCGCGTACAACGCGCACGTCAACGTGGCCATGGCGGTCGCCATGCCGGACGGCGGCCTCATCACGCCCGTCCTGAAGGACGCCGACTCCACCGACCTCTACTCCCTCTCCCGGTCCTGGGCCGACCTGGTGAAGCGCGCCCGCTCCAAATCGCTCGCCCCGGACGAGTATTCGACCGGCACCTTCACCATCTCCAACCTGAGCATGTTCGGGGTGGACACCTTCGGGGCGATCCTGCCCCCGGGGACGGGCGCCATCCTGGCGGTCGGCGGGTCCAACCCGGCCATCATCGCATCCCCGGACGGCTCCATCCGGGTCGGCAAGCAGATGGTCCTCAACCTGACGGCCGACCACCGCCACATCTACGGCGCGGACGCGGCGGGCTTCCTGCAGACGCTCAAGGCCGTCATCGAGGACCCGGACCAGCTGACGCTGTGAGAGAGAGGAAAGAGGGAGAGAGCGGGGGCGGGCGTGTGCGAGTGCGGAGACACAACACCAAGAGGAGGGCGGCGGGGAGTGGGGTGGATGAAGGTGAGAGGGGGGTGCGAGCGCCTTTCTTCCCTTTTGTGTGTGGGCGTGCTGGTGTGGCGTGAGAGAGAGACAAGGGAGGGGACGCCCCATCCTCCGCCCGGGCAGCGATGAGAGAGAGAGGGATGGGGTGTTTGAGGGGTGGAGTGTGTGCGGCGTGTGTTGTGAACAATCGGGGCGTTTTTTTCCAACACACGCACACACCTCACCTCTCTCATCTCACCGCGCCCACTCGGGCGCGCGGGCGGCCGCCCCGTCCAAGCGGGCCTGCAGCGCCGCGAACCGGGCCGCCAGCGCGCCCGCCCGGGTCCCGCCGCCCGGCAGGCGCCGGGCCTCCGCCGCGCCGCGCTCGGCCGCATCCGCGGCCGCGCCGGCCTCGCGCCGCGCGGCGGGTCCGCGCGGCGGGGGGGGCCCTCCCGCGCAGGCCGCCGACACGGCGGGCGGGGCGGCGGTGGTGGCGGCCGCGTCGTCGCCGCCCCCACCCGCCCCCAGCCGCTCCGCCCGAGCCGCCAGGACGTCGGCTAAGAGGCCAAGCAGGGCGGCCCGGGTGGCGGGATCGGCCGCCTCGTCCCCGCCCGGGTCGGCCGGGCGGGCGTCGAGCAGGGCGGCCGCCGCGTCGGCCGCGGCCGCGGGCCCGCCCCGGGCGCAGGCCACCAGGGTCGCCGCGGCCGCGGGGCAGGAGGGCGCCCCCGCCTCAAAGTCGGGGCAGCCGGGCGCGGGCGCGGGCCACGTCCCCGCCGCGGCTTGGGCCAGGCGAAGGGCCAGGTGAGGGAGCGGGACGGCCGGGTCCCCGGGGGGCAGGCGCCCGGCCGCGTCTGCGGCCGCCGCGCCCATCGCCGCCCGCCCCGCGCCCGCCGCGTCCACGTCCGCGCCCGGTCCCCCGCCCAGGCCGCCGCCGCCCGCCAGCCCCTCATCCCAGGCGGACCGCAGGAAGACGTCCCACAGGGACCGCACAAAGGGCGCGTCACCATACCTCGCCAGGGCGACGGCCTCGAGGGCCAGGCCCCACAGCCCGTACGGCGCCGCCACGTCGTTGTACAGCTCCGCCAGGGAGCGCGGGGCGGCGGCCAGGGCGGCCGCAGTGACGGCGGGCGGGGGGACGCCGGCGGGGCGGGCGGCGCGGGGCGGGGCGCCGGCGCCCTCCTCCGCGGCCGCCAGCGCCTCCAGCGCCCGCACCGCCCGCTCCTGCAGCCCGACCAGGCTCAGCCGCACGCCCAGCCGGTCCGCCCCGTCCGCGTCGCCCGCGCACTTGGCCGCCAGGACGCCGCACTGGAAGGCGGCGGCCCGGTCGGCCAGGGTCACCGCGCCCGGCGCGCCCGGCGGCGGCGGTGCCCGCCCGCCCAGCGCGCCCCACACGCCCGCCGCGGCTGCTTGCGCGCCCCGGGCGGAGTACAGGCGGGCCAGCAGCTCGGCGGCCGCCACCTGGGGCGGGGCTAGCGGGCCGATGGGGCCGGCGGGGAGGGGGGGAGGGGCGGCGGAGACGGCGTCGCCGGGTGCCGCGCCACCGCCGCCACCACCACCCCCCTCGCCACCACCCCCCCCTCCGAGCCCGCCCCGCACGCGCAGAAACGCCTCCAGCCCGGGGCCGTCCACCGCCCTCAGGCCCGCCACGTCCCGGGCGTCCAGCAGGACGGCGTACAGGGCCTCCAACAGGCCCGCATCGCCGACCGCGCCCGCCCGGGCCAGGAGGGCGGCCCGCGCGGCCGACCGCTCGGGCGCGGGCAGGCGGGCGGCGCGGTCGAAGGGCCCCTCCTCCCTGCCCGCCGCCGCGGCCGCGCCCTCGGCGGTGGCATCGCCGCCGCCGCCGCCGCCCGCCGCCGCCGCCGCTGCCAGGGCCCCGCCCTCCCCGCCCCTCCCCTCCAGGGCGGCCAGCAGGGCCGCCAGCGGGGCGTAGCAGAGCTCGGCCTTGGCCGCCCGCGCGGCCTCTCCCGGCGGCCCGGCCACGCCCGCCGACCCGTGCGGGTCCAGGGCGGCCGCCTTGGCCGCCACCAGGTCGACGGACGGCCCCCACGCCCGTAGGTGGGCCAGCTGGGGCAGGGCCCGCCCCAGGTCGGCCGCCAGCGGGGCGGCGGCCATGAGAGCCACCGCGCTCCGCACCGCCGCATCGCGCTCGTCGGGCGAGCGCGCCGCGTCCGCGGCCTGCAGGGACGCCGCCGCGCGGTAGAAGGCGCGCTCGCCGGGGCGGAAGTAGGAGGGGCAGCCGGCGGCGAGGGAGGCCGCGAGGTCGTCGGCGGGGGCGGAGGGAGCGCCGCCCCCACCCCCGCCCCCGCCCCCGCCCCCGTTCGCGGCGAGGTGTTCCCCGATGAGCGCTGACAGCAGGGCGGCCGCCGCGGCGTCGCCCTCCTTGGTCGCCACCCAGTCGCGCAGGCGCATGCCCCGGGCGGCGAGGGCCGCGCCAGTGGCCCCGCCCGCCCGGGCGGCCAGGCGGGCCAGGCCAGAAGTGGCCAGCAGGCGGGCGAGGAACAGGCCCTCCGCCGCGCGCTGGGCCAGCGCGCCGACGGCGGCCGTGCGCTCGTCCTCCACCCGGGCGGCCGCCGCCAGGCGGGCCCGCTTAGGGGCGGGCTCGCCCGACCCGGTGAAGGGATTGGCCGAGGCCGGCAGGCCGCCGTAGGCGCCGCCGACGCCGAGCGCGGAGGACGCGGCGGCCGCAGACGCCGCGGCCGATGCGGCCGCCGCCGCCGCGCTGGAGGCCGCCCGGGGCGAGGCCGCGCCCAGGAAGGCTGCCAGCGCGCGCAGGCGGGCCTCCAGGGTGCGCATGTCGGACCGGGACAGGGTGGGCGGCGAAGCGGAGCCGGCGCTGCTGCCCCCCCCATCCTTGCCCGTCGGCGGAAGCAGGCGCGCCTCCCACGCGCCGCCCAGGAGGCGGCCCGCAAACGCGCACAGGCCCCGGTGGCAGGGCGACCAGTCCGGCTCCGTCGCGGCGGGGACGGCGCCCCCCATGTCAAAGTGCGGGTGGTGGTGGAGGTGGGATAGGGGCGGGGCGACGGGCGCGATGGTCGACGGCTCGCCGCCGGCCCCGCCGCCGCCCCCCTCGGGCGCGAGCAGCCCAGGAGGCAGGTCGCGCACGCCGGGCGGCCCCGCCAGGCGGCCGCCGGGCGCGAGCGCGGCCCGGGCGGCCGCCCGAGCGGCGGCGGGCGTCCCCGGCGGGGGGCAGGTGGCCAGCGCCCAGCACATGGCGGCCGCCCGGGAGGGCCCCGCCGCCGCAAAGAAGGCGTCCGCGCGGGGGGAGGGGGCGGCCGCGGCGGCCGGCGCGCCGCCGAGCGAGGCCTGCTGCCCCCCGCCCCACCCATACAGCCCGCCGTAGCCGCCGCCGCCGCCGCCCCCGCCCGCCCCGCCCGCCGGGCTGGCGACGGCGGCGGGCGCCTCCGCCAGCAGGGCCGCCAGGACGTCCACGGGGCGGCGCCGCTCCACCTCCACCACGCCCGCCGTGGTGACGATGACAAAGCGGGGCGGCGGGGAGAGCGGGTCGTCAGGCGGGGCAGCCGCGTCGAGCGGGGAGGGCGGGGCCAGCGCGCCGCCGCCGCCCTCCGCGGCCCCGCCCAGGGCCGCGATGGCGCACACCTCTCCCGGCAAGGGCGGGTCCAGCTCGGCGCACACCTCGGACAGGCCGGCGCCCGCGGGCGGGGCGGCGTAGGGGGCCGGGGCGGAGGCCGGCAGCGGGCCGCCGCCGCCGAGGCCGCCACCCGCGGCGGGGCCCGGCCCGCCGCTCGCGTCGCGCGCGGCCGCCAATAGGCGGGACCGCGCCCCAGACCGGCCCAGCGGCTCCGCCAGGAGCAGCGCCCCGCCCACGTACAGAGCCGCCGACACAGCCAGGCCGCTGGAGGTCGGGCGGGCCGAGGAGGGGGCCGGCCCCGTGTCCAGGCCGAGGCCGGGGCCGCCGGCGCGGGCGCCGCACTGCCCGGCCGGCCGGGGCGGCGCCGCGCGCGCGACCTCCGCGGCCAGCCCGGTCGGCCTGGGCGGGGCCGGCGGGGGTGGCGGGCCGCCGCCGGGCGAGGCACTTCTCCCATTCACGTACGGCGCGGGCGCGGACGCCAGGCTGAAGTAGACGCGGCGCCCGTCCGCCGTGACGGCGGCCAGGGCGAGGCGGTCGGAGGAGGCGCGGGGGAGGGGGGCGAGGTGGATGACCGCCCCGCCCCGCGCGTCGGCCGCGGCCGCGCCCCCGCCGCCGCCCGCACCGCCCCCACCCCCACCACCCCCGTAGCTGTAGTAGGAGGAGGTCCGACCTGGGAAGACGTCCCGGCCGCCCACCGCCCGGGCCGCGGCCGCCCCCGGGACGTCGTCCAGGAGGGCGAAGCGGCGGGGCGCCGGGTCCCGCCCGTCAGGGCCGAGGTCGAACGCGGCGATGGTGGAGGGGGCCGGGGAGCTGCCGCTGCCGCTGCCTCCACTCCCTCCTCCGTTCCCGCCCGTCCCCGTCAGCAGGTAGAGCACGCCCCGCTCCGCGTCGACGGCCACTTGGAGGGCGGGCGCCGGCCTGCGGCGGGAGAGCAGGGAGGCGGCGAAGGAGGGGAGCAGGGAGGCCAGCCCGCCCGAGAGGTCGCGCTTGGACACCCGGCGGGGCGCACGCCAGGGTGGGAGCAGACCGGCGGCCGCGGACGACGCGCCGCCCCCGTCGCCCGCCCCCCCTCCGCCATCGCCCGCGTACGTCAGCTCGTACAGGCGCCCGTCGCCCCCACCCAGGAAGATGCGGCCGCCGGGGCCGCCCGCCACGGCGGTCATGGCGACGCCGTCGGAAGGGAGGGCATATTGGGGCAGCGGCTGCAGCGCGAGCGGGTTGCTTGACGCCGCGCCGCCGTCAGGCGCCGTCCCGCCGCCTCGGCCGCCCTCGGACCCGGCGTGACCGGCCCCGCTGACGACGCCGACGAGGGCGATCTCCACGGTCGTGGCGACCACGAGCACGTGCGTCACGGCCGACACAAAGATGCCGGGCCGGGGGCGGACGAGGCCGACCGCCGTGATCGCGTGCTCCTCGCCCGCGTACTCTACGGGAGCGTCGTTCCACCGGTCGTACCGCCACAGGAAGAGGGAGTTGTCGATGGACGCCCAGGCGTGGCCTATCTCCGGGAAGACGCCGCACAGGGCGGCGGCCTGGGGAGAGGGAGAGAGGGGAGAGGGGCAGGTTGGTTGAGGAAGAAAGAAGAAACCCGCAAGCGTGCGCTCCTCCCCCCCTCCCGCTCTCCGTTCACGCCTCTCTCTTCTTTTTTACCTGGCAGGCCGCGTACCGGTCGGACACGGCGGTCGGCATGGCCGCCACCATGGGCGAGCAGGAGCGCAGGAGGGGGGGCCACTGATGGGGGAGAGGGCGAGAGGGAGAGAGGCGAGGGAGCGTGAATTGGGGGCGGCGTCGAATTTCCTGCCCGCGCCGTCTGTTTTTGGGGGGCGCGGCTGGCCGGGCGCACAGGCATCGGGAACGTGCTCAACGCACATCTGTCGATGGGCCATCGCATGTTAAATCGATTAGCAGGTGCAGGGCGCCAGCATGGCCACCCTTCGCAGCGCGCGCCCCACACACATCAACCCGCGCCGTCGCCGTCGCCTGCCCCGCTCCCTCTTGCAACAATCGATCCGCATCTCTCCATCAAACAAAAAACAAACACTCACCCCCGACGGCTGCAGCGAGTACTGCGTCTCCCGCGCGCTGTTGACCAGCTGGTCGTACAGGTCGCCCGCCACCGACGCCTCATCCCGGGCGACGCGGCGGACGTGGCGCCAGGCCGTGTAGGCGGCCTCGGCCGACGCGGCGGGCGGCGCGGCGGGGGAGGTCGGGCCGGCGCCGTTTGCACCGCCGCTTTCGTGGCCTGCTGCCAGGGCCGGCGGGGCCGGGCCCTCCGCCTGCCAGCGGGAGGGCGGGAGGCCGGCCATTCAAGGAGCGGGGCGCGCGCGCAATTGATGGGCGCGCGAGGCGTGAAGAAAAGAAAATGAGCAGCAGCCTGGGTGCCCACCCCTTCTTGCCTCTTCAACCCGCGCTCCCCCTCTCCAGTCGCGCCTCTCTTTTTCTCTTCCAACAGCACGGGCGCGCGCGCGCTCACAAGCATCTTTCACTCTACACACAAACACACACACACACACCACCTAACACTCTCGTTTTTATCACCCGCGCAGCGCCGCCCCTGCCTCCGCCGCCAGCGCGGCCGCCGCGCCCGCGAGCGCGGCGTCGGCACGCGCGCAAAACAGGGCGGCCAGGCTGTCTCCGGGCGCGCCCGGCGGGGGCGGGGGAGGGACGCGGTGCGCGCCGCTGTCCGCGTCCACGATGGCCGCCGTCAGGCCGACGACGGGGCCGAAGGGAGCGGCCGTCCGGTCCCAGGGCAGGCCCCGGCCCTCGACGACGACGAGGGAGGGCCCCGGCTTGGCCTGTGCGCTTCCATCCTGCCCGCTCCCGCCGCCGCCGCCGCCGCTGCCGCTGCCGCCGCCCCCCCAGGCCCGCACGAAGCCGGCCCAGGCCTCGCCCACGATGCCGTGCACGCCCGTCGCCGCGTCGTGCGCCCACTCGCACGCCCAGACGCCGCCCGCCGGGTCGGTGACAGCCGCGGGGACGAGTGTGACGGTGGGTTTTGCACCCGGCGGCTGAGGGCGGGCGCGGGCTGCGGCCAGCAGGCCCGGCGCCGCGTCGGGCGGCAGGGCCAACTCGGAGTCCCGCACCAGGGGGACGCATGACCGGAAGTCGTTGGGGCGGAGCGGCGGGGGTGGAGGGGGTGGAGGGAGAGGAGGAGGGGGAGGAGGGGGGGGAGGGGCAGAGAGGGCAAGCTCTCCACTGCCCGCCCCTTCCCCCTCCTCCTCCGCGCCCGCGCCGGCCTCTGTGGCCGTACCCTCCGTCGCCTCGCCCGCCGCTGCCAGGGCAGCCAGCGCGTCCAGCCGGTCCGTGGAGGGCGGCGGCGCCTGCACCGCCGCCGCCGCAGACGCCGCCGCCGCCGCCGCCGCCGCCGCCGCCGACGCCTGCTGCTGGGCGACCAGGTGGGCGAGCGCGCCAGCGACGCCGGCACCAGGGGCGGGCGCGGGCGCGGGCACGGGCGCGGCCTGGGCCGCCGCTGTCGCCTCCGCCGCCGTCACCGCAACCGGCTCGCCGCCGCCGCCACCCAGGATCGTGATCAGGGCGGACACGGCCTCCGGCGGCAGGGCGGCCAGGGCGGCCAGGAGGGCGGGCGGGATGGCTGGCGCGGCGGGCGGCGGGGCCGGCAGGAGGGCCGGTGGGGCCTGGACGACGGCGCGCAGGGTGACGCCCGGGCCCATGCCGGCGAGGGCGTCTGCGTTGTGGGTGTGTGTGTGGGGGGGAGGGGGTAGAGAGAGAGAGAGAGGGATGAGAGGGACGTGACGGGACGTGACGGGGAAAAGATTGCAAGGTTGTGAAGAGCAGTCCCCCCGCCGCATCTCATCTGAAGGGAAAAAACGCACTGAAAACGCCCGCGTCCGGCGGCAGGGTCAACACCCGCCCGCCCGCCGCGACCGCCTCCACGCGGGTGACGTGGCCCGGCGGCGTGAGAGCGGACCCCGTCGGTAAGCTGCCCCCCTGGCCCGCCCGCCGCCGGTCCAGGTCGGCCTGGATGGCCGCGCCGACGCCGGCCACGGTCGCGGTGGGCGGCACCAGGACGGTGCCGTAGCAGGGCGGCGCGTCCTGGGCCCAGGCCCCGTCCGATGGGATGGCCAGGTAGGGGAGGGGGATCGCCATTTGTGAGGGTGTGGGGGTGGGTGGTGTGGGAGGGGGGCGGCCCGCCCTCGCGCGGAAAAGGAGAGTGCGGCGAGGGAGCGGCGCCCCCCCTCGCTCGCTCTCGCGTCACTCTTTTTTTTCCTCCTCTCTCTCCCCGTCTCCGCCTTCGTCATGCTCGCCACGCTGTCCAGCCGCCCCATGGTGAGTGCACGAGCACCTAGCCCATTTATCCTCCCCCTCCACACGCACAAGGAGGCCCGGAAGGGGGAGGGGACGCGGGAGGGACGGAGGGAGGGCGGCATCGGGACCCCGCTGAGTCGTCGCGCTCTCGCGCTCGCTCTCAACCTTCCTAGCGGCTGGGACGGGGACCTGCGGCCCGCGCGGCGGGGGCCGCCTTGCTCCGCACCCCTCCAATGAATCTCACGCACGAAAACACACACACACACACTCAAAACAAAACAACAGGCCGTCCGCCCCGCGCCCCGCGCCGGCCGCCCCGCGCCGCCCGCCCGCCCGGCCGCCGCCCTGCCCCCGCAGGTGATTGCGACGCTCGCGGAGGCCGCGTCCAAGCCCGGCTCCGTGGACGCGCCCGTGTGGGCCATCGCGGTTGGCGCGGTCGTCGTGACCGCTGGCGCCCTCCTGCTGGCGTCCGGGCTGAAGCCAGGTGAGAGGAGAGAGGAGGGCGGCGGCGGCATGGGCGGCGGGGGCTGGTGCTCAGGAAGAGAGAGAGAGAGAGGGGAGAGAGGGAAGGTGGCCTCTACCCGCTCTCCCCAAGAAGTGAAATGAAAGCATTTCACTTCTTCTTCTCCACACGCCTTCTCTCACGCACTGTTCCCTTTCTCTCTGCTCTCCGCCTGCCAGGCACGGACGCGGCCGGCCAGATCTTCGAGCGGGACCAAAAGTCCGGGCGCCGCCGCTGATTGGCGAAAAAAGAAAGGAGTGCGGGCAGAGATTCTTCTATCCCATTCCATCCTTACGCCCGCTTCCTTCTTTTTTGACGTGTTTCCCCTTTTTGCCGCCTCCTTGACCCCCCGCGCGCGCGGACACACCTCCATCCTGAGAGAGAGGCCGCGGACGCTCAACACCTCCCCCTTACCATCAGGCCGCCTTCTTTTGTGTGTGTGTAAAAGACCGAAGCTACAAAAGACAATCCTCCATCTCTCACCCTTCACCCTGCCAGGGGGTTTGCATGAATGGTGACCCCCTTCACCACCACCTCCGCCGTCGGCCGGTCGCCCGCCCCCACCGGCACCCGCTCCAGCCGGTCCAGCGTGTCCCACCCGTCGATGACCTGGCCGAACGCCACGTGGCGGCCGTCCAGGGTCGGGTGCGCCCGGTACGTGATGAAGAACTGGGACCCATTTGTGTCAGGCCCGGAGTTTGCCATGGCCACCACGCCCCGCCGGGCGTGGCGGCGGGCCAGCCCCGCCGCCTCATCACGGAACTTGCCGGTCGGGGTGTCGAAGATGGACCGCCCGCCCTTCCCCGTCCCACTCGGGTCGCCGCCCTGGATGATGAAGCCCTTCACATTGCGATGGAAGGCCGTCCCGTCGTACGCTCCCGACGCGGCCAGGGCCAGGAAGTTCTCGCAGGTGATGGGGCATTCGGCGCAGGCGAGCTCCAGCTTCAGGTCGCCCAGGGTGGTGTGGAGGGTGAGGGACTAGAGAGAGGGAGAGGGCGCGGAGAGAGAGTGAGAGTGGGAAGGTTGAGGAGCGGTGGGGGCCCGCCGCCGGCCCGCGCTCTGTCCCTCTCTTCTCTCTTCTCACCATGGCGCGCGACCGCCTCTCACGCGCGCGCGGCCCAGCTCCTGGCTAGAGGGCGAAGCGTGTGTGGCTGGTGGAGCGTGATTCAGGCAAGAGAAAGGCCACAGGCCAGGCCAGGGGCCGACGGAACAAGAGAGAGCCGCGAAGAATTCCGGTCTGCTCTTTGCTCTCGCTCTCACTCCCTGACTCTCTCTTTTCGCTCGGCCCCACGTGAGCGCACCCTCTTCCCTCCCCTCCACACACATGATGCTGGCCGCCGCCCGCCGCCGCCTGGCGGGCCACCTGGCCGGCAGCCTGCCATCCGCCCGGGCCTGGTCGGCGGCGGCTGCGCCCGTGTCGGCGGACGCGGCCAGCCCAGCCCAGCGCAAGGTGAGGAGAGTGAAAGAAAAGGCGGGCAATGGGAGGGGGGCGCTCCTCTGCCCAACGCCTTCACTTATCAGCCCCGACCCCGGGATTGGGTGGCCAGGGGATGTCGGCCGCCTGGGGATGCTCGGAAGGGTCGGGTGTGTCGGGTGCGAGCGTTTGCGCGGGCGATGAGAGAGAGAGAGAAAAAATAACGGGCGGCGGGTGCGCGCCCGTCCACCCGTCGCCCTCCACCCCGCCGCCCCCTTCTCTCTTTCATTCTCTCATTCTCTTTCTCTCCATTCACCAGTTCATCGAGGCCGAGGACAAGTACGGCTGCCACAACTACGCCCCTCTGCCCGTCGTCCTGACCCGCGGGTCGGGCGTGCACGTGTGGGACGTGGACGGGAAACGGTGAGAAGAAGAAGGGAGAGAGAGAGAGGGGGGGGGGGGGGGGGAGGAAAACCGCCTCTTTCTCTCCCCATCCATTCCCCCCCGCCCCCTCTATCTCCCCCACACGCCCACACCCCCCCCCCCCCCCCCCCTCTCACCTCCCCCACCTCCCTGCCCCCCTCCCCCCCCGCCAACCCGGGCCC
>Ga0114918_10004027_pt1 | contig 12837 bp, 6 predicted proteins | sample LantaG_FD_87015 | JGI IMG/M metagenome (GOLD analysis project Ga0114918, IMG submission 87015) | Deep subsurface microbial communities from Baltic Sea to uncover new lineages of life (NeLLi) - Landsort_02402 metaG | ecosystem: Environmental > Aquatic > Marine > Oceanic > Sediment | place: Baltic...
AATCCAAATGATTTGGGAAAGTATTCCATGGTTCATGGTTGTGATGGTTGCTGTTCTGAATTAAAATTATAAAGACATGAAAAATAATAATATAAAACCATAATAACATGGAGATTGAAAGAATAGAAGAAATATTCAAATGGTTTAAGGAAATGTTTGAGATGAGGAGAGATCTGATTGAGACAAGAGTTGTTTTAGATAAAATAATTGACCTTGAGCTATCTTATCAACATATGAAACGGGGTTATGTTGGTCAGGACTATGAATTGCAAAACTTTACAAATGATTACTTAAATGCATTTAAAAGCCAGTATGTAACTTTTGGTATCCCTCTAGTAGGTGGCGGACCTTCTGGTATTTTTACATTAGGTAATATTCACACAGCAGGGCAGCAAGTTCACCAAAATTTACATAATGTATTTATTGGCTCCGCAACTGGCGCTGAACCATTCTAATACAAATACTATGAAAAATAATATATATAATAGTGATGATATATTCTTTACATCAGATACACATTGGTATCATTCTAATATAATTAACTTCTGTGCTAGACCATTTATCGATTCAAAAACAATGAATATAGAACTGGTCGAAAATTGGAATAAAGTAGTTCCAGAAGATGCTACTGTGTTTCATCTTGGCGACTTTGCGTTTACTGGAAATATAGGATATATTAAAAAATTAACTGAAAAATTAAATGGGAATATTGTATTGATTATGGGAAATCATGACCATCAAAATAAATTCTACAGAGATTCTGTAAAAGAATTATTCACTTTAGTTAAAGATTATTTATATATTCATGTAAATGATAATGAAATAGAAGGTGGTCAAAATATATTTTTATGCCATTATCCTATGTTAAGTTGGAATGGTTCTGTTAGAGGTAGCTGGCAATTATTTGGACACATACATAGTGGCCCAAATAGCATAGCCTCTGAAAGGAATATAGTTACAACACCAGCTCAATATGATGTTGGTGTAGATAATAATAACTTTACACCAATATCTTATAATGAAGTAAAGACTATTATTACTAGACAATATTTAAAAATAAAATAATATGAATATATCAGAAAAAACTGTATTTTTACCAATATGGCGTATAAAAGAAATGATTGAATATCTTAAGAATAATGATCAAGACTTAATTGGAGAAGATGTTGTTCTTTTGATTAATAGATCTATTAACTTTTCTCAAGAGTATTTAGAATATGATCTTGACAGTAATATTGATAAACAAATTGATGAATATAATGTCATGGTTAATAAATTTATTGAAAATAGAGAATTATCTAAAATAGAAAATAATAAATTTCTAAACAAAGTAATGACGCTTGTTAATAGATTTTTAAGTATTGAAGAAGAAATTGATGAATGGCACAGTGAAAATGGAGGAGATGACGATTTTTAAAATAAAAAAGGAGAAGCTTAATTGCCTCTCCTTTGTTTTTTTTACACCTTAGATCTTTTATCTTAATTTATTTAATCTTATCATTTGATTAAATGTTGAATTAGCATCCTCGGTATGTTCTACCTTATTCATTATGTCTTTATATGAAGAAAGTAAAGGAATTGTTTTAATAAATGAATTCCAACCTTTTAAATCTCCTTGTTTGGTTAATGCTGCGTCATCATTACCAACTGCATAATTAGAACCAGCTACAGTCATATTCCATCCATGTAATACAAAGTCAGCAGCTTTAGCAATAGCTACTGGAGTTGCTATAGTTTTCATTGTGCGCGATAAATCAATAGGATTATATTGCTGACTTAAGTTGTCAATTAAGTACATCTTCCACCATTTCTTCATGGTTGAGTCTTCTTTATCATCATCAAATATATGAATATACATTCCGTAAGTTGCTAATAACATACTCCATGTAATTAGGGCTTCTGTTATATTGTTCTTTTGTTCATCAGATAAGTTATCCCAAGAATATTCTTTTCCTGAAGTACCCATACTTGCTATAAGTAACCCCATTCCCATTAAGGTTCTGAATTTACCTTCTGTAACTCGCATTTGCCATTCATACTGAGGAATATCTTTACCATCCACTGATTTTAATATAGGCTTACCTGTTTTTGGGTCCATAAGTTTCTTGTATGCACCGAGATCTGTTTCTCTTCGTTTTGCATGTAATGCATTAAGAATCAATCTAGGAAAATACTTCTTTAAATGTACAAACATTTTACCAACAGCATAAACTTCCAATAAGGTCGCTTCATCTTTACGATATCCACCTTGTAATCTTTCATGGACTTTACGTAACCTAGCTTGTTCTCTTGAGTCTAAACCCATAAGAGTCTCTTTATATTCTGTATCTCCAGAAGAACGAACAACCTCTCCACGAACTCCTCCAGTCCATTTTAAGGTCTTCTGACCAGTTTTCTTACCGTTGTCATCTAATATATCATCTACCTTATATGAATCATATATAGACTCACCAGTACTTTCATTCTTCATGTGTAATAATTGGGCTACCATTGTTGTCATACTAACAAATTCTTCTGGTAATGAGTGGAACAAATACATCATTCCTTCACTCATATATCTATTACGCAAAGACAGAAGTGTTTTCTCCATATCAGCATAATCAAAATTATTACCAAAGTAATTAAATTCTTTTGCTAACAAATAAATTTTACTTTCCCTAAAGTTACCAGTCATAGCTTTCTTTACATAATCACCAAAAAATAAACCTTCAGCTCTTACGATATCTGAATAAGTGAAATCAATTGACTCTCCTTTAATCCCTAATAGGTTTAGATTAGCAATACTACCTTTGATACCCTCCCTATGTGTTAATAACATAGCGTGTACTCCGTTACCAGTGCCCTGGAATGGTCGTAACCACATAGTATTCATACTTGCCCATTTAGTTAAGCTTCTTACTATAGCATCAGTAGATACTTTTTGATTTTGCCATCCATTAGGAGTATACATAGGAAGCCGTAATCCACGTTCCCTTCCGTTTTTCATTACAATTTTACCTTGTACCTTTTGTAATAAGGTAAGGTTCATAAACTTAGATAAATTTTCATAAGCTGGTTGATTACTTTCACCGTCAATAGTCTCTATAGATAATCTATACTCTAACGCTTTTCCTGTAGAATAAACTGGATCCATATACTTTTTTTTCTCCATCTCAGCGATGGCTTTAAAAAATATAATTTCCATATTCCTTGTATATGCCTTACTACTATCTATAAAATCATTACCTAAAAACTTAATTGGCAATGCCTGAACATCATTATCCCATCCTTCATATTGGTTTTCTCTAAAGAATGTAGAGTATCTATATAGTAATGAGCCAAGAGTTTTCTTAGAGAATCTACCTTTTAGCTCTTTACCTTCCCCATTACGAAGAATAATATCTTCACTTGTTGGTGGTAATTTAAAGAAAAATCCTTTATGCCATTCACGCTTTGTTTTAACATTCTTTGCTGTATTGAATAATTCTAAATGGCTAAGTGTTTTACCATTTAATTCAACTGCTGTTTCATTCAAATAGGCTCCTTCTCCAATAAAGTACGAACTAAATTCATCATTAACATAATTAAGTAAATTCTTTTGTGCTATTGTCAACGAAGAATACCTTGCCTTTAGCTCAGGATCATTCTCAGTGTTAGTTAATAATCTTTCTTTAGTTTGTGTTGTTTCTTCATTAACTTTTTCATCAACATACATCCAACCATACATCTTATCATAATCAATTGCTTCTCCAATAGGGGTTTTCAGTATCTTATTCTTCTTAATGTATTCTTTTTTAAATGGTATTAGTAGTGATTGAAATTTTTCTGTCTTATATCTAGCTACTTTCTGAGCTTTTAATTCTTGTTTGTCTTTAAATTGTTTCCATGCCTGCACCATAGGGTGATCTACTTCGGAGAAGTTACCTATCCATAGGGATATTGTTCCTAAATCATGAAGTTGTTTTTTGCTAGAAAGAACATTCTTATCACTATCTATATGCTGAATCTGACCAAGTAATTCATCAGCCCTAGCCTTATCCAGTTTGGATAACTCTTTATAATCTAATGATTTTGATGTTATCTTACCAAGTTCAGCAACATCTTCTGCCAATTGTTCTTCTGGAGTTTTTGTAGCATTTCTAATTTCTTTTGCAAATGAGTTTGTCATATTAGTACTATAAACATTTGCATTGAAAATATTAGGATCTTTAGCCAAGAGCTTATCTCTAATATCTCCAGGAAGACCAGCTTCTTTTAATAATACTGGGTCAGACAAAAACTGCTTAATCATTGGGATATAGGCTCCCACATCAACAGCCATATCAGGATCTTTCTGTAGTGCATTATAACTAGATGGAATCCATGCCATATTTAAGCTTCTAAACTGCATATTTGGATTCTCAGCCCTTAATAATACAGCGTATAAAGCAATCTGTAATTTAGCCCTATTTCTAATAGAGTCTGGTATTTCAGCAGAGGCTTGATTACCATACTTCATAAGTACATCATCCATTCCTCTAAATACTTTATTCATAGAATTTCCAGTTTTCCAATCAACTATAGAATACGTATCGTCTGAGTGTTTAACAAGCATATCAATTGTACCGGCTAACCCTAATTCATTAGAAGATACAGTAACCTCTGAGTTGATTTCATCTCGAAGAAACTCATCTATACCATCAAGTTCATGAAAATAATTAATTCCTAAATTTTCAAAGATAGCTTCAACCACTCCTTCATTTTCAATCCATTTCCAATTAAATGGAGTTTCTCCTTTCTCATTTTGAACATCTATTAATATAGAATCTATTTTAGACTGTATTTCATTTATTCTATGTGGTGATAATCTTTTCTCTATAGATAAATGAATGATTTTACCTTTAGCAGACATATTTTCCATTCTAGAATCAAGAGTTCTTACATATTCTTCTTTAGTCTGTGGAATATTTTCATCTGTTACAATTTTCTCTTCTGCTGGAGTTGTTCCCCATAGGTTGTCAGCCTTCTTTTGTGCAAAACTTCTTGTTTTATCAATCTTATTTGCAGCAAAATTCTTAACAAAAATACTTATTCTGTTAAACTTTACTTAATTGCTTTCCATTTTTATCTATAGCTATATATTGGTCGGTTTCTTTACCATCTTCATCAAGAACCACCTCAACAGCATCTCCATATTTAATAGAAATCTTTTTCATTTCCTTAACTATGTCTGAATTTATATCTGGTATCTCATTACCATTATCCTGATAGGCTTTGACAGCAGATATTCTACTATTATTTAATTCAGCTACCAATGCGCGCCACTCAGCAGTATTTGTATTAGGGCATGTATTACTCATATATATATATATTAAGTGTTCTAAGAGACTTTAGATAATTCTGAGTACATTATACCCAAAACTAAAGAAAGTCTCTTAGAACGTATTTAAATAGCTCTGAGGGCTATATTCCACATTCTTTTATAGTTGTTTGTGCATCTTCTTCAGATGATTTCTTTCCTTTAATATGGGACTTTATTTTACTTACACTACCCTGAGTAACCATATTAGCGGCAGACTTTTCTGCTGTTATATACATTTCAAATGAAGCCTCTAAAGCTTGAGCTATATCAGGTTGCTCAACGGCACCAAATAATCTAATAATTGCATCAATAAGTAAATCAAGTAATGATTTATCATCTACTTTTGTCTTTTCCAGATGCTCTATAAGTGTTCCATCCGTTAGTCCATAAGTTATAAACTTTTTTACTTCTTTATTTGCATCTTTAAATTCTTTATGTGGATTTTGCTTGTATAATTCCCATAGTTTATTAGCTGTATCAATAAAGACCAAATCTGACTCACTTAATTTTTCTCTTCCTTCAGGAGTTTCATTTAATTCAAATATAAGGTCAGTATACCTATGTATATGTTCATGTATTATTGTCTGATCATAGTTATTATCAGGTTTTGTTTTATCAATATCAACTGATATTGCGACAGCTGTTTTTGCAATATCCATATTTTTAGATAGGGTTGTTGATGAGTACCCAAAATCACCTTTTTTAGTCCTTAACAAATGTATTAAAGTATCTTTATCTTTTGCTCTATTTAATATCATTTTTGCTAATTCAGAATATGGGCTATTTTTATCTCCAACTATTCTTTCAAGTTCAATTCTTGATTCTAATGGAGCCGTTCTATCAACAATAGTAGATTCTGGCGCCTTAACTATAACTCCGTCATATTTAAACTTATCACTATCTTTAATCTTAATTCTGTCTCCTACCTCAAAATATACCTTATATTGTCTTGCTGGATCAGAAAATGCTGTTAAACTTATTATAGTTCCTTTTTTTATTTCTCTAGATGTTTCACCAAGTCCATTTTTAGGATTTCTAACTTGTATATTTCTAATATCTGGTCTAAAGGCTTCTTCTATATCATATTTAAGATTACTACCAGTTTGCCCAATTGAATAAGTATTCGACCTAGTGTCTCTAGATACTAATACATAATGTACAATAGGATCAAATTTTTGATAATCAGACCGTCTATATATTCGTGTAGTAGTATTCCCTGTTTTCTCATCAGTAAATGATGACTTAACATATTCTGGATACTTAGTTAGTGTTGCTGAATGATTAATTTTACCTTCTTCATCAACTACTGCTCTTACTGAAAAGTCAGAATATCTTACATCATCATTAGTGACATATTTAGTATACTTGCTTTCTTTATCTACCTCTATCTTTTCACTTACAGACCTAAGTCCTGATGGGTTAGATACTGCTAACTGTACTTGATATAGTTCTTTAAAGACTTGCATGTTTTCTTTATTATCAATTAAAGAATCCATCATATGCTCAAATCTTCTCATAAAGATAGAAGCTAATCTTAATGGTAATATTTCAGAAAAGTTATTCTTAGAATATAATAATCCTTCAGAATGAACTAGATAACGCATAAAGTCCTTTTGAATTTTACTATATCCCATAGTAGTCTTTGTATCTTTAAAAGATTCTATTCTTCTAACTACACCATTCTTAATTTCGTAATACTTTAGCTCTTCAAATGCATTTTCATAATCAATTATATCCATATAATCACTATTGGCTCCAGCAGAATAATCTATTTGTGGATCACTACTACTAGAAGAGCCTTTTGATATACTCGATATAAATAAATTATTCTTTGTAAGGCTACTCTTTTTTAATAAATCTAATGACTTAAATAATCTATCAGTAAATGCTTCTTCACCAATTAATAAGTTACCCTTGTCTGAAACTCTGTCTTTTTCGCTTCTGAATCCATCATATTCTGGATCCCAGGCAACAGCGTTAAGCAAGAACTTCATAAACTCATCAACTTTCTTTTGTTGTTTTTCGTTTTCATTCTCACCTTCATAAGTTACAGGGATTACATAATCAACTTGATTAATAACATTCTCTATTTTTTCATTATATCTATAGAAGTTGTCTCTAAATGTATTATATATAAGCTCTACTCCTTTATTAGCTGCTTCAGCATGAGGGAGTACATCAAAAAAGTTTGGCATATCTAAGCCAGTCTCATTCTTAACTATAGTTTCACCAATAGATCTTACCTCTTTAATATCAGCCATTGTGTTAGGAAGTTACCTAACAATATTTAGAAACTTAGCGACTTTTGAAATCACATCACCTGTAGATAACGCTTTCTTAAAATTCCTATACATATCGTATTGGCTTTTAACAAATCTACGTTCTCCATCAGTAAGTGTTTTGCTTCCGCTTTCAACAACTTTTGCGTAAATGCCTTTTAATGACATCTCGCTCTTAATACCATTTATTAGTCCTTCTACGCTTAATGGGGGTATATCGTCATTTAATTGTGCTTGAGTTAAGATACTACCAAATAATTTATCCATATACTTAGAAGATGTTTTACCACCTTTAAAGTTCATAAGCTCAACAAAATCTTGAGAGAATAATTCATTAGCGTTCTCTAGCGACATCCCAAATCCGCGTAATGCGATATAGGCCTTGATGTTATCTTTAGTCATATTAACACTAGCCAAATCCTGCTCTTTAACATTATCTATCGCTGAGTTAAGGAATGCATCTAAATCTTCCCAAAGCTCCTTAGAAGAGCTTAAAGTGTTAAATGAGACAGTCTTACCATTGTTATCAACTAAGCTAATGATATTCTTCCATTCAGACCCTTCTTCACTAACAATAGTAGGTGAATTCCCTTCGGGGCCAGTACGTTGAAGATAGGCTAAGGCCTTGATTCCATTAGCAAATATTCCAGTTCCTACCGCCGCTTCAAATGAAGACGCGTGTGTTTTCTGCCTATCTATAATATTAGAAGAGTCAGTCTTACGTTTTTTATTCTTAGGCTTTAATCCTAGAATTCTCTTAATGTCATTCTTAATCATAATCATAGTAATAGGTGACGCCATACGCTCCCTATTATCAGATGTAGATGTTGTTTCTAAAAATGTCTCTATAATTAAATTCTGTAAGTAATTCTTACGCATAGCAGGATCTAAATCATCAAGTTTTTGACCGTCCTTTTCTGATTTATTATTTATAAAATCATGATCAAATTCCCAAACTCCATCCTTTAAATTATAACCATAAGGATTTCCATCTTCATCTACATTCCGCTTGATTACAAATAAAGCATCAACATCATAATCACTACCATGTAAAGAAACTATTTCTTTTGGAGCAATAATAACATTTGTTCCTTTTGAGTCATAAAAACCAACTACTCTTAATGGAACTGCCGAGTGAAGCTCGGATGATGGAAGTCTAAAACCTAATAAATCACCATATATGAACTCAGTAATTGTACCTTTATTCTCACGAATTCTATCTTCCATATCTTTTGGAAGTATTCCTGTAGGCAATATTACTTCAGCATAAAGTATGTCTTTATCTATTTTATAATTTAATAAAGCTTCTCTTCTTAATAATTCCTTATCATCTTTTAATTCCTCTGTACCAAATGCTGTTTGTAATATAAGCTTTGCTCCAGGATACCTAACCTCTACAGTTTGCTTACTAATATATGAAGCTAACTGAGTTGTTACTTTTTGAGATACAGCTGGATAGTTATGTGGAGATTTAATCCCTCTTGTAGAACCATCTTCATTTTTACCTTTAGATACCAATCTATTGAAATAAGATATTATCTCATAGGTTCTCCTATTGGTTTCTCCAGTTTTTAATTTCTTTAATAAAGTATTAGTTAAGCCTTCTGGCGCTGATAATTGATTAGCCATATCAGTGACTCCATCATTTATAATAACGGCCATAGCGTCATATATAGTCTTAGCCCTAACTTTATTTTTCTCTAAAGTATTCATAAAGTAACTAAGCTGTGATGGATTAGCAACGTGTGCATTTTCTACTGAGTGAGAAGGATTTAGCTGTAACCTATAATCTTCATTATACATCATAAAGCCAGAGTCTTTACTTATAAAACCATCATCTTTAAATAAATCCCTGATATTAATCTTATTAGATGGTTGCCCAACTTTATTTCCTTCAGCAAAAACAACTTCTCCATATACAATATTACCATTCTCACCACCCTTACGCATTCTGTCTCTTAATACTCCTAAAGGCTTAAATTGATCCACAAGCTCATTAGTTAATACTATAGAAGAATATTTAAGCATTCTAGGAACGCCATTATCATCAACATGATAGTACGCTGGTTTTAAAACATACCCTGCCTTATAACTTAATCCAAATCCATTATTGATTTCTTCAAATCTCTCTGGCAACATAAAACCTTGAGCATCTGTATAGTTAAATACAGCATCTTCCCCACCAAACAATGGCAGTATTTTATTTACCTCAGCATCAGTTAGTCCAAAAGCTTCTTTAAGTAATCCTTTAACATCGTTAGCTTTGAATTGTTCTTCATTTATTATTGCAACATTTGTTGTCTTTGGCATACCTATATCGTCATCAACTAATCCGCGTAATCCTGGCGCAAAGGCTCCAGATAGACGCTTAGTTAAATCATTAGAATTCTTAAAGAACATGTTAGGCCCGCTAGCCAACTGAGTTAGTTGATTAGAATGAATGTAATCATTTATAAAGAAAGCCGCTACGAATGGTTCTAGAGTTTTCTTAGGAATTAATACTTGCTCAGTAAGCATCTCGTTATGCTCACCAATTGCCTCGATCAATTCTTCCCGTGTTTTATATGGAGTAAATTCTTTCTCTGTAGATTTTTCCTTAAGATAATTATTTATCCTATTTAAAACATCTTCTTTAGTCTCTTTGAATTTTAGTTTTCCATTATTAGAAATAACTTCCCCTTTTTCAGTTTTTGCAAATTCTACTTTACGTTTTTCCCAATTATATATTAGTTCATTTTCTAAATGTTCTGTATTAATATCCTTAAACGCTTTTTTATCAAGAATCTCTTTTATTTTATCATTCTTAAACAACTCTAAAGGCATGTCAATTCCATTCTCAAAGAAATCCTGAGTTAATATAGATGCTTCTTTCAACATATTTTCATATGTTTTATCAGCAATAGCCTTAATTATATCATTATCATTTAGATTACTAAATAATTCTTCAGAAATCTGATAATGAGAAAACTCATTTTGTTTCTCTATCTCTTTTATATCTTTAGGATATAATTCCTGTATAGCCTCACCAACTAGATTTAAGTTAACTAAGTTTCTTTCAGAGACACCTGCTATCCCAAATGATTTCTGTGAACCAATTTGTCTTATTATACTATGTAATGCTTTATGAGCTTTTGCTCTATTTAAAGGAGATATCCCAACAGCTGCATTCCCTGGTTTATTTGATATAGTATATAGGTTCTGAGAATATCTTATAGAGTCTTTTGGAGACTGTGATAATACTTGTAAAAATTGAGCACTAAAACTCCTCTCCATATAGTTTACATAATTCTCATCTTTATATTCTGTAACAAATTGCTTATTTAATCCAGTATAAATCTTAGTTGTTCCGTCAAAATCCTGAACATCATATATTGTACTTATTCCTTGTTTAATTATATTGTGCTTATAAAAATCAGATAACAGGAAGCTTGGAAGTTTCATCTTTTTAAAGATCCCACTGCCAGTTCCTTTAAACATCTCACCCTTTATAAATGTATTTTTAAGGGAATTAAGAACGTCTAACCCATGATTACTTAATGTAAACACATACTTTTTCTTTCCACCTGCTGACTTCACTGAAGTTGCTCTTTGTGTGGTCGCCGTATCTCCAACTAGTTTAGATAGATTATTTAATAAATCATTAGCTATACTATCAATTTTAGATCTAAGTACAGCACTAGCAGCATTCTCTTCGGCTAATGGGTCTTCATCTTCTTTAACTTTAAGATCTTCCTTGCTTTTTTTAATAGCCTCTGCCAATCCCTTATGCTTGCCGAATAAGAGCTCTAATGTTTTATAAGCTGATCCCATTGTGGCATTAGTAGGAATATCATTCTGTAATAATGATGATAACCCTAACATTTCCATAAAACCTTTTATAACATTAGCTTTGTCTTTATCAGTTTTTGCTATTGATGTTTGGGTTTGCACAAAGTTCTCTATTTGAGTATATTCTTTAATACTTGATATATTTGCAATAGCATCCTTTATTTGATTCTTTGTATTAGAAGTTGCTATTCTTCCTTTAGCCCCCATAAATACAAACTTTGTCTTCCCAAAAGAACTAGTTGCCTTAACCATTCTTATATCACGTTCTCTCTGTGATACAAAATTAGACATCATCGCTCTTAATAAATCAGAGTCTTTGTATATACCAAACAAATTAAAGAGATCACTTTTTGAAAATGTATCACTAGTTGCCTGTAGTATTTTCTCTACAAAGGCTTTTGTTGACACTGATCCTGATTTCTTAACAATAGAAAACTCTATCCCTTGTTGTTTAAGTGACTCAATACCTTTTGCTGTAGATAAATCAAATATACTGCTTGGGTTATTTAAGTATATAAAGGTTCCGTCTGCTAAGAATTTACCATTTGTCTTGATTTTATTACCATTAAACGTGTTGCTCTTAACATTAGCGTACAAATCGGCAATAGCACGACCAACAGCTATAAACTGTGGAGATGTCTCTCCGGCAATTCTTTCTTCTATCTGCTCTACTAGATTACCATTATACTCTTGTATGCCAGTCATTATCTGTAATCCAGCAACATAGGCATATCTTGGATTAACAAATCCTAGGGCGCCTTCTTTGTATCTTATGTTGGACAAGAATTGTTTTGCAGCAGCACTAACTCTTCCTTCAAGGCTCACTTCATCCCAATCAATAATATCATCAGCAATATTTACATCATCACCTATAATATTCTCTATATCCATAACGTCCCATGCTGGATACGCTAACTCAAATAATGAATCAAAGTGCTTATACGCTGTTGTGTATGTTTTTAATGTGTTTTCTATATCTGAGAACTCCTCACTATAATCTTCATTTGGGTCTTCTTCTTGTGCATTAAGCAAATCTATCAAGTCTTTAGAGTACTCATCTAACTTCCCTTTAAAGTAATCCTTAGCTTTTTGCTTTAGTTCACCTTTAGATACTGGATATCCATCAATACCATTTCTATCTAAATCATAAACGGCATAGATTAACTCACCCTTAGCCTCTTTCAAAGAAGCTGTGGTATCAAAAACTACCTTTAACTCAGTATTTGCACTACCAAACGTATCAAGCCCATGAGTTCTATACAATCCAGATTCTATATCTCTAAATACATTCTCTATGTAAGTGCCATTCATTATCACAAATCTAAACAGATCTCTTAATGTGGCAAATATTCTTCTTATAATCTTATTCTTTGGAAGATATTCACTTTCTTTTTTGTTCCATAATTGATA
>Ga0114918_10004029_pt1 | contig 12835 bp, 35 predicted proteins | sample LantaG_FD_87015 | JGI IMG/M metagenome (GOLD analysis project Ga0114918, IMG submission 87015) | Deep subsurface microbial communities from Baltic Sea to uncover new lineages of life (NeLLi) - Landsort_02402 metaG | ecosystem: Environmental > Aquatic > Marine > Oceanic > Sediment | place...
AACAAGGTGAATAACCCTTTACAAAAATTGACGGTGTGTGCCAGAGATGTTGTCAGGGTGAGCAAGAGAGGGTTCTGTGAGTCTAGGGAGAAGAGGGACAGGGAAGGACAGCGAGTTGATTAGAGGTTGAGATGTTATTAGCCAGCCCGAAGATTAAAGAAGGAGGTAAGGTGAATAGTTTAGACCAAAAACTGGTTGACACAATAGCCCTTATGTGGGTTTCCCTAGGTGGAGATGCAGAAGGTTTCACATATTATTGCATTGACATTAAGGATGCCATTGAAAAATTAGAGGAGGAAAAGAAATGACTCTATATCAATGGCATAAAAGACAGACCTTATTAAAACTAATCCGCAAGAATGACAGGAAGATTAATATCTGGGACAGGCAGAAATATCCAAATGCTAACAGAGGAGTGGTGTTATGAGCGTAAAAGTAATGTTAGGGCATGAGATCCTGGAGCTTGCCAACCAGGGCATGAAGCCAGGAGAGATAACTGGCAAGCTAAACCTGGAGGGGTATGAGGCGGAGATAGACAAACTGCTCAGGGAGCAAGCAAAATCAGACCTAGAGGATTGGAGGGATTAAATGGAAAAGGTTAAAGATGCCACTAAGGGAACCAGGCAACACCAAATATATAAACTTGCAGATGGGACAAGGGTGCCTGGCACAACCACAGTTACAGGGATTTTAGATAAACCAGCTTTAGTCAAGTGGGCTAATAACCTTGGCTTGCAGGGCATAGATTCCTCGAAGTATGTTGATGAGAAGGCACGGATAGGTACTTTAGCTCACGCTATGATAGAGGCATATCTAAAAGGTGAGGAGATTGATACATCGGAATACTCAAAGGTGGAAATAGACCAAGCGGAAACTTGCCTTATTAAGTTCTGGGACTGGACGAATGAACATAAAATCAAACCTATACTCTGCGAAGTTCCATTGGTCTCTGAAAGGTATAGATACGGTGGGACAATAGATTGCTTTGGTGAGGTAGATGGTAAGCCAATGCTCCTGGATTTCAAAACAGGCAAGGGCATATTCCCCGAAATGTTGATACAACTGGCAGCATATAACCAACTACTAACCGAGAATGGCCATGTGCCAGATGGCTGTAGGATACTCAGGGTGGGACGGAATGAGGAAGAGGGTTTTGAGGATAGGTCTGTAAATTCACTAGCCAAGAGATGGGAATTGTTTACCCATTGTCTGGCTATTTACCAGATACAGAAGGAAATACGAAAGGAGGGCTAATGCAAATAACAATAGATAGCGCAAATAGTCTTAAAACTAAGAAGGGTCAGCCTTATGTTTCAGTGGGGGATACAGATGGGAAGCATTACAGTTGCTTCAAAGAGGATATATATCATTTACTAAAAGAGAGCGATACTGTAGAAGTGGAGATAGAAACAAAGGGTGAATACTCTAATATCGTTGGAGCTAAGAATATAAAAACAGGAACAGCGCCACAGGCAAATACTTATGCCGATGTTAAGAGTAATGAGCGCACTTCAATAGAATCACAGGTGGCAGCCAAGATTGTTTCAGAACTCTGGCAGACTGGCAAACTAAAGGACAATGACCAGGAAGTTGAGGGCTTAAGAAGATGGCTACAGTCAAGGCTAATACCTTTTGCAAATAAGCCCCAGAGTGCAGAGGCGGTGGCAGTTATCACCAAAGATACACCAGACCCAGAAGAACCTAAGAGCCAGAAGGAGTATGAACCCTTGAAGAACTTAGGGGATTTCCTGATGCGCTGCATGGCGATCAAGAAGCTCACTAAAACACAGGTTTATGCAAAGTTAGGCAAGGCAGTAAGCGAGCCACTGGGAGACCTAGATTTCGCCTGGGCTACGATAGACGAGCTTTGCCCGGACAAAGACAAGATGGAGAAGGTAGAAAAAGATGAATAGATTATTAACAGATAAAGAAATAGTCAAAGAAGCATCAAAGGATAGTACTTATTGCCAGTTATCGGTAGATATAGGAATGTGGGCGGCCAAGGAAGAGCATAAGAGAACTCTCAAGGCAGTAGGGGAATGGTTAGCTGGCATTATTCACAATCGTAATGCTGTATCTAGTGTACTGGAGATAGCTGGGAATATTGATAGGCTAAAGCGAGGTGAAATGCCAGAGGATGAGAAGGTAGAAAATGCCTGATGTGTATGAAGTGTTGGTTGAAATAGGGGCTTCCTTAGAGCATCTGGCTGAAATTAGTAAAAGCCTTAAAGAGTTGGTTTTTATTTTAAGGAAAGAACCCTGTAATGAAAATCAACCCTTAGATAATCAACCAACTAACCAAAAACCTAATGTAAGGGTTTTTGGTGGTGAGGGGTTGGGTGGTAGGGAGGGGTAGGGAAGAGGGGATGAGGGGTATGGGGGGAAGGGGGGAATAAAATATCTATGGATATAAAGAGTTCAGTGAAGAAAATGAAGCAAGGTGGATTTACCTTAGATGAAGCCAACAAGATTGCAGAATCTCTAGCTATCAACAACGGATGGGATAAGGAACAAGCTTTGCTTCAAGTAGAAATGATTTATAAAGCTGGCCCCATAAGGAACATACAGGGCGAAGTGGGCGATTGGGTAGCGGTTACTTCTGGTTACTTTTCGGTTACTGATGTGGACAAGGAGTTACTTCTGGTTACTCAGCAACACAAAAATAGTCGGAAGGTAGCGTTACATAGGCTTTGTGAAGGCAATATCCTTGTACGGCATCCCAATAAAAATGGGGTTTATCGGAAAATTGAAAAAGAAGCCGCGGCTATTGAATGGAAAAATGCAGACCCAAATAAAGTATTAGATTTAAGATTCCCATTTGGCTTAGAAGGCTATGCAGACCTTTTCCCTGGTAACCTGATGGTCTTAGCAGGCGCTAAGAGTGCTGGCAAAACAGCCTTTGCTAATAACTTTATTTACCTTAATCAAAATAGCCCGAAGTTACCGCAGCCTATTTATCTTTTTAGTTCTCAGGGCTCACCCGAAGAATTACATAAGAGATTTAAGGCCTTTGATTTGCCTCTTCCTGAATGGACTTTTGAGGCTAGGCGCCGCACCAGTAATTTTGGCGATGCTATTGTAAAAGACCATATAAATGTTATTGATTTTCTGAGGATGCCCGGGGGAGAATATTACTTGGTGCGTGATGAGTTGCAGAAGATTGTTGATAACCTTGGTAGTGGCTTTGCCTTAGTTTGTTTACAGAAACCAGTGGGTAGGGAGCTAGGTTTGGGTGGGCAAGCTTCTATTGAGGAGTGTAGCTATTATATCGCCCTGGAAAAGGGAAATTTACTGATTGTTGATGCCAAATTCTACAAAAACAACCAAAATCCTTGCAGTAAGAAATTTACCTTTAAGCTTGTTGGTGGTGCTCGCTTTGTGGATATAAAAGAGGTTACTTCGGGTTACTTTTAGATTGAGAATTAAAGGGGGATAAATGTTTATAAAGATAGTGCGGTTTATGATGTTAAAGAAGGTTGGGAGATTTTATCCCTTAGCGTGGCTTGGTGATTTGTTATTCTGGATAAATAAGGAGATAAAAGATGTTACTAAGATTGGGTAGATTTATTATAAATTGCCCATATATGGGTGTCTGGCGTTGCGAAGCTGGACTGGGTGTTTGGAGTGGGGACCAAGAAATCAACTGGGATTGGAAGCCAGAGGATTGCAGAGAATGTGACCAATGTCTTTTCTTTCAGGAATTGCCAGAAGCAAGAATTATTAGGGAGGTAAAAGATGTCTAGTTATACAGATGGTGGGTTAACAGAGAGTGAAAAAGAAACACGAGATGCCAGTGGTTATTGTGAAGGAGATAAAGGGAAGTTAAAGATGAGTAGATTATTAACAGAGGAAGAAATCAAGGTATCCAGAGGTAAGCGTAACTACCTTAGTATTTGGGACTGGGCAAGGGACTTAAGTCAAACTCAAGATGCCAAGACACTCAATTATATTGAAGCGATAGGTAAGGATGATTTAGGGAATATTCGTATTTCTGCCAATGTTTGGGGGGGACTCAAAAATGAAAAATAAGAAGATATGGGTTGATTGCAAAAATTGTGGTCTGTCTAGATTTATCACAGTTCAACAAACGAAGCGTGATAAATATACAGGGCTTTGTGCTGATTGTAACCGTAAATCACATACGGGGATAAAGAATCCAAATTGGAAAGGGGGTAGAAGGGTTGGGGGAAGCAAAGGTGAATATGTTTTAATACTAGCTCCTGAACATCCTTATGCTGTTAATGGGTATGTCCTAGAACACCGCTTAGTAGTTGAGAAACGGATAGGAAGACATTTATCCCCTGAAGAGATAGTGCATCATCTGAATGGTATTCCCAATGATAATCGGGATGAGAATTTGGTTGTTGTCAATCGGGAAAATCACGAAAGTTACACATACATCAAAGCCCTACAAGAACGAATAAAACAACTTGAGCAAGTATCTTTATTATTAAGGGAAGAGACACTCAAGGCAGTAGGGGAATGGCTAGCTAATCTTACTATCAGCGGTAATGCTGTAGCTAATGAATTAAGAATAGTCGAAGGCATTGTAAAACTAAAGCGTGGTGAAATGCCAGAGCTAAGGAAATGAAAGAGACTGAAGCTGAACTGTGGGAAGAAATAGACAAGCTGGAAATGAAGAAGTCAGTTGAAGGCTTGAGCAAGGCACAGGAAGCAAGGTTAGTTGATGCTCAGATTAAGGTTAATTGCATGGAGGCTGAAAAAGAATGCAAGGAGGTAAGAGATGGAGAATGAAACATTAAGGAAAAAGCTAGCAGAGTGGGCGGGATTTAAGCAAATAGGCACAACAAAAAAGGGCTATCATCTTTTAATTGGTGGGCAGAAAGAGATAGATTGGTATAGACCAGATGGTTATCTATATTACGGCATTATCCCAAATTCACGGGGGACTTTACCCGCTTTCCCCCAATCCCTAGATGCCTGCTTTAAGTGGCTTGTTCCAAAGTTAAGACAATTAACTATTAGTAATTCTGTTGCTAATACTAATAAGTGGATGGTAGATATATTGGCAGGTGGTGGTGTTGGCAAGCTTCTTGACCGTAGCTATGGTGAGGCAGAAACTCCAGCCCTAGCATTCTGTAAAGCTATTGAAAAGCTAATTGATGCGGAGACAAAGAAATGAATGAAATTATCCAATACACAGTAGCCCAGGTCAATGAACTGAGGATAAGGGAGTTAGTAAAGAGTGCCAAACTAAACTTCTTAGAGATTGGCAGGCTACTTAATGAAAACCTTGAGCGGGCATACTGGAGCGAAAACCATGAGAGCTTCAAGGAGTTTGTTGAATCGCTGGGTGTTGGGTCATATTCCTGGGTAACAAGGCTGATGGATATAGCTAATGTTGTGGCGCTACATTGGCTCACCGAAGATGAGGTGCTAGAGATTGGCGTGGCAAAGACTTGCCTATTGATTCCAGGGATTAAGAAGGGGAAGGTTGATATTGATACCGTGGAATTGGCTAAGGTTTGTCCATACAGGGATTTAAGGATCCACCTGGGACAAGTAGAGGATGGGGAGATGCCAGAGGAGTATTTGGAGTGCCCTCGGTGTGGAAATAGATTTGCCTTTAGAAAGGAAATGATAAGGAGAGAGTAATGGTCAATGTAAGCCAAAAGCAGAGGGATAGGATTTATAAAAGAGCTGGTGGGCTTTGTGAGGAATGTCGTGGCCCAGGAGATTGGCGAGGACTTGCCATACATCACAATCCGCCCAAGAGAATGGGAGGCACGAAGCATATATATAGTGATGATGAGCTAATCTTGTTATGTGGTAAATGCCATAGCGAGGCTGACAATCAGAGGGAAGTATGAGTAATAATTATAGCAGAGGGGCGAACTTCGAGCGCCAGGTGCGAGACCTGTATCGCAGTGAGGGCTGGTGGGTTGGCAGGTCGGCAGGTAGTCACTCTGTTGTGGATTTAATTGCTATGCGATGTGGGGAGATTTGCCTAATACAATGCAAGACCGATGGTGCGCTTTCTAAGGCTGAGAGGGCACAGATAATTGACCTGGCACAAGAGAATACATGCCAGGCGGTATTGGCTTATAAGTCTAAGGGTAAAATAATTCGGGAGAAATTAGGAGGATAACGATGGATAGATTATTAACAGATAAAGAGCTGGCTCTGCCGCTGTGCCCAGAAACAGAGCCAGGGGAAAGGAAACTTGCAAATCCTTACCCGTTTATATTTTAGCAGAATGGAGGTAGAAAATGAACAGAACACCAAGACTAAGTAAATCAGGCATTGAGTATCTTGATTATGTTTGGAATTTCTATAGTGGCTGCCATAACTGGGAGAATGGGATTTGTTCTGTAGGTAAGGACTGCTGGGCTAAGAAGATAACCCAGAGATTCCCAAGCCATTATCCCAATGGGTTTGAGCCAACATTCTATCCCGAAGCCTTTTTATCGCCATTGCATCTCAAGAAACCCAGCGTTATAGGTTGTGCCTTTATGGGTGATTTATTTGGGGATTGGGTAAATTACACAGATGAAAATGGCACTGTAACTCCTAAGAATATCGTGTATCCGATTATAGAAAGATGTCCCCAGCATACCTTCCTATTCCTCACTAAGTGTCCTTGGAATCTAGCGAAGTGGAGTCCCTTCCCTGATAATTGCTGGGTGGGAGTGAGTGCTACGAACAAAGGTATGGTGATTAACGCAGTGAATCATCTATTAAATCATAGGATAGCAAAGACGCAATTTATCAGCATCGAGCCGTTATTAGAATGGAATCTGAGAGACAAATCCTATCCCTTAGCCTCATCCATTTCCAAGAAAGATTTAGATTGGGTAATCATAGGCGCACAGACCAAGCCCACAGTTTACCCTAAGATAGAGTGGGTGCAGGAGATAGTTGAGGCTGCTGATAAGGCTGGCGTGAAGGTGTTCTTGAAGGATAACTTGAGGCCGTTGCTTGTTGACTCCTTGGCAAAGAAGCTAATTGACCGACAGCAATTCTTCGTTGCAAATGATGAAGGTTATGGGTGGAAGCTAAGGCAGGAGATGCCGAAAGAGAGGTAGAAAATGCCTAAAGTAGAGTATGGAGTGATAACCCAAAACCCAAGGGGGCAAGTATCGGGGAATGGTATCCAGGAAGCCTACCTGGATTTATGTAGGGGTGTGCTAGAAAGAGCCTATGATGATTATAACGACCCTCACTGCATATATGACAGGTTTACCGAGAACGATGGCAAAGAGTGGGCTGGCCTTGAAGTAAGTAAGAAAGAGGTTTTGGATTTTGTCAGGCATAAGCCAACCTTTGGATTGTATTGCGGGGGTGTGGATATAGAGACAGCACAGCAAGGTTTTTCTAAAAGATTGGGGGTGAAACTTTAAGAATGAAAGGAGGATAAAATGGAAGCTAAAGATACAGTAATGGATAAAAGAAAAATAACTGGTGCGATTTTGGCAGATGAAGCAAAGCACGGTTCTACTCACAGTCTTAAGTATTTCTCTGTAAACATCATAGAACTCAGGTCAGTTGCCCGAGCCCAAGCTGGAATCTCTTTCCCACTAGGTGAGAAACAAGGCTATGAGAAAGGTCGCAAGGCAAGGCTAAAGGAAGTGGTGGATGCATTAAGGGAGCACGAAAGTTGCGATAAGTGGGGTAACCCTTGTATAGCTATTGGCTATAATGACTTAGGAAATAAAAGATACTTTGATTGGTGGCAAGCCCAACTCAAGGAATGGGGGCTATGAACATACCACAAGCTGAGAAAGAAATACACAAGATTTTAACACAGTTAGTCTGCACTACTGTTGAGGTAACTCTATCTAAATTGGGCATTAAAGTGGAAGAGAATGATAGTAATGACCTGCACCCACCGAAGGGGCAAGGACCAGAAGACATTTGCCCCGAATGTGGTAATCAAATTGTAATGCAGGAGGGCTGTAAGAAGTGCATCACGTGTAGCTGGAGTAAATGCTAATGATTGGCTATTTAGTTGGTTGGCTTGGTGTTGCCTTTGGGTTAATGGTAGCCCCATTCCAGCTCTACAAGATTATAAAATCGCAGAGGGTTGATGGCATATCGCTGCATACTTATATATTCCTCTGCTGTGCTCTTGTTTGTTATCTGCTCCACGCAATTTATATTAAAAGCATCGTATTCACAGTGGCACAATCGCTTAATCTTATAACTAACGGAACTATTCTCATATACCTACTGAGGAGGCGTTGGGGGGCGATACTATGATAGAAAAAGGTTATTTACCAATAATACAGAGAACCCTAGACGGCCGATATTTTCACATAAACGAAAAGTGTTTTGTCTGGGTGAACGGTGCCGCAGTGGAGATACCGCCAGCACTGTTTCGGGAAGCTACTAAGCATGAGGAGCTCTTGACCTGGGATATGGAGCTAACGAAGTGAATGAGTATGGCTATGTCTATATTTGGGGAAATAATGAGAGGCGTAAACTTTTGAAGGGAAAGCGTTGCAAGTTAATAGCAAGGTTAACTATGAACTCGGCAATCGTTGAGTTTGAAGATGGGCATCGAGAATGTATAAGTAGAAACGCATTAAGAAGGGGAACGAAGTGAAGCAGATAGAAACAAGCAAGAGAAAGGTGATAGTAAATTTTAGCGGTGGCAAAGATTCCACAGTAGCTATTCTGGAAGTGCTAAAGCGGTATCCGAAGGATGAGGTTCTCCTTTGCTGGCAAGATACTGGAGCCGAATACTTAGAGACTGAAAGCCATGTTCGTCTTATAGCCCAAACATTAGGCTTACCCCTAGAAATCCAACGAGCTAAGAGGGACTTTTGGGAGGCGGCAAGGCATCGGAAGTTCTTCCCCACGCCAGTAGTTAGGCATTGCACAAGTGACCTAAAGCGTGATGTGTTCAATAAGTGGCTCACTACTAATTTCAAGGGAAAGGGATATGAAGTAATCGTGGTATCGGGAATAAGGGCTGAAGAAAGCAGGAGTAGGTCTAAACTTCATGAATGGGAGAATCCCCAAGGCCATAAGATAGTGACCACTGCTTCTAAGCTATGGTATCCCTGCCTGAATATGTCATATCGGGAAGTAATGGAGCGAGTTAAATCTGAGGGATTGCCCCTACATCCCTGCTATGACTTCGCCATGCGGTGCTCTTGCTGGTGCTGTATATTTGGCAAATATAACGAAGTAAGAACCTATGCTGAGGCGCATCCTGACCTATACGAGAAAGCTTGCCTTGTAGAGGATGAGATAAAGTGCAAGTGGAAGTATAGATTTGGCTTTAGTGACCTTATGAAGCAAGGGAGATTGGTTTAGGTGAAGCAGAGAAGATGTTATAGCGTTTAGGAGATTATGAACGGCGAAAGTTATTATGTTGATGACAAGGGCAATGTCAGGGATATGAACAATAATTTTGTTTGGGCTACCCCTAAGTCTATTGTCTTTAGCTTTGAGCAAATGGAGTGGCTATTGAAAAACTTAGAAGAATTACTTGTGGGGCGATGGCCCCCCAAACCTCCTGGCGTAGCGATAGCACAAGGGCCCTCAACACATAGGGCATACTTTGAAGTGCCCTGCCAAATGGCAGCAGAGGTAGAGTCCAGGATAGATAATGCTGGCGTGGATGGTAGGCTTTGTGTGAATTACTATACAAAGGACGATTCCATAAAGTATTTGGCCAAGTGCTTTAGATGTTCAATGCAGGATATAGACGAACGGATAGAGAGCGCCATGCGGTATGTGTCAGGCTGGCGTAGAAAGCGGATAGGCTACCAGGAATGGAGGGCTAAAATATGGAGGAAGCAAAGGATTGAATGCAAGTCTGAGTAAAGGAGGTAAAAACTATGTTTAATTCAAGAAGGATTGAGGTGCTAGAGCACAAAGTTAAGGATTTGGTTAAGTCATCCACGGAGTTGTCAAAAAGGACTAATGAGTTAGAACTCATGGAGGGATACTGCCCTGCCTGCAAGCAATATACGAAAATTATTAAAGTTATGGGTGTCGTAGCCCATCGCCTAGAAGGAATTGACGGATGGGGATTTAGAGTTCGCATGAAGGAACTTGGCGAAAAGGCGGAACAGGGATATAGATGTATGAATTGTGGCACAAGGTTATTTAAAGCAAAAGGCTGGGAAGTAGTAAAGAAGCAAGCGGCAAGTAAGTCTAAAGGGTAAAGGAGATAGAGAATGCACAAAAAAGAAATGCCTTTCTGGTGGATTGAGTATGTAGCAATGAGTAAGAAGCTATTTCCCGCAGTAAAACCATCTCCAAAGCAACGATGCCTAATAATCCGCATAGCTAATAGAATAAGGCGGCGGGCACCAATTCTTGGAATGGTGGAGCGGTGGGAAAAGCAAAGGATTAAAAATGCAATGGAAATAATGATAGACAAGGAGGATAAAGGATGACTAAGCAAGAAGATGCACTAAACTTAGCTTATGCGGCGGGATTACTTGATGGTGAGGGTAGTATCTTTATTGCAAGGGTAAAGACGAATAAGAACAAAAGCGGATTGTATTTTGGTTTACGCATAGAGTTAGGCAATACAAACGAGCAGGCGGTAAGATGGATGCAGTGCTATTTTGGTGGTTCGGTATATGAGAGGTATGCTGATATTGATACTAGGCGAACTCTCTGGGCTTGGCATCTGAGAGGGCAACAGGCATTGGGGTTTCTCAGGATTATCCTCCCATATTTGCGAATTAAAAAACCACAGGCTGAACTTGCTATTGAGTTTCAGGTAAGGCAAAGGTTGGGGCGATATACCAAGGAACACACAAACATATTAGATGAAGCCAACGGCATACTTATGGCAAAGATGAATAGGGGGTTGGTTTAATGGCAACTAAGCAAGAAGAGATTGAGAAGGGGATACTAAGGATACAAAGGTGCGAGGATGGTACTGAGTGTCCAGCTTGTAAGTGCCTAGATGAATTTGACCCCTGTGCAGAGTGCAGAACACACCGAATGCTCATCTATCTCCACTCTCAAGGATTAAGACTATCGAATGGGGAGGCATTGGTAGATGAAACAAACAAGTGAACATATTGCAAAGAGGAAGAGGTTTGGTACTGACCACTACAATTGGAAGGGTGGCAGGATGCACCATAATGGTTATATTTCTATTAGGATATACCCTGATGACTTCTTTTATCCTATGGCTAGCTGGAATGGCTATGTTAGAGAGCATAGGCTTGTAATGGCAAAGCATCTAGGCAGAAACCTACGATCTTGGGAACTTATACATCATATCAATGGGGAAAAAGATGATAACCGCTTGGAAAATCTACAGTTGGTTACCGACGATAAGCACAAGCAGATAACTGTATTAGAGAATAGAATTAAGTTTTTAGAAAAGCGAGTTGCAATGCTAGAAGATGGCTTTACTGCAACTAAGCCACTAATAGAGGAGGATAAAGAATGAGCTGGCATTATGTATGTGACAGGGATGGTTGCCTTCAAATACTGGTTAGCAGGTTCTATAACCGCACGGGGAATAAAGAGGAAATTCTAACTGCTAGTGGCTTTGAACCTTATGAACCAGTAGATGTGGACATTTGTAGTGAGAATGAGGACAAGGGGATTATACCATTTCAGGAGAATAAATGACAAAGCAAGAGAAGATTATGAGAGATACAGCCCTAGAGCTATGTCTTTTTTGCCAGAAACATGACCAGGCTGAACCTTACTGCACTGTTGAAGCTCCTTGTGCGGCTGCGCTAGTAACAGCAAGGACAATTATGGAGAATATGAGTCGTGAAGGTATAGTGGTAAAGGTGGAGAGGGAATTGCCTAAGAATCCCTACCCAACAGACTACAAGGATTTGCCTAAAGAGTTTCAAGAAGAGGCAACGGGTGAAGATGTTTACCTTATGGCTGGTAACGGGTTTGAGAAAGGTATCAGATATATGCTCAAAGCTGGGTTTGTAGTAACTGAGCCACTAATAAAGGAGGATAAAGTATGATTTGGAGAACTGATAACTGGAGACCTGAAGGATGGAAGAATCCTGAGATACTAGGTGGATATTTTGCAACCTTTGAAGCTGGTGCTGATGCTATGTTGAAAGCTTTAAGGGAGACAGGCTTCAAGACCCCCAAGGGAATCTCGGTAATTATTCCAGATGATAAAGGGGGTGATATTGAGAAATAGCTTCATCTTGACAAAAGTTAGAAAAAGGTGTATGCTTGACAATGTAGGTATTACTTTGCCCAAAAGGCTCGGACTGTCAGTTCGGGCCTTTTTTGTTGAACACAATTTGTATACGATAGAACACATTTTGTATACAGGGGGTGCTTTTGTCTATCCGTAAATTACCGAGGTTAGGAACGGAGAAGGCAAGGCAATTCTGTGAGGCGTGGGATAGTGCAACTCATACGGAGAAGGTTGCTCTGTGCCAAAGCTATGGGGTTAGCTATCAATTAGGCAAGGATTTACGGTGTGCCTGTAAAGGGGTAAAACTCCTGCCGGTATGTGATTTACCACCTGACCTTAGTTGGGAAGAGCATATTGCAGTTATTAAAAAGATGGATGAGTTAGTATCCCTCCATCAGTATGCACCAACCGAGATAAGCCTGAAGATAGATACCAAATTACCGGTAGCGGTTACATTTACGGCAGACTGGCATCTAGGGATGTTCGGCGTGGATTATGATAGCTTCCAGCCTGATATGAATATTATCCAAGCAGAGCCAGGGTTATTTGCCTATATTGGTGGTGATGCTTACCAAAACATAATCGAGATGAGCAAGATGGGTAGCTCGCATAACCAGGTGCCTATCTCAGTGCAAAAGGGATTATATGTGCTAACACTCCAAAAGCTGAAAGAGAAGATACTGTGCGTTGGGACTGGGAATCATAATTATTGGACAG
>Ga0114918_10004031_pt1 | contig 12831 bp, 25 predicted proteins | sample LantaG_FD_87015 | JGI IMG/M metagenome (GOLD analysis project Ga0114918, IMG submission 87015) | Deep subsurface microbial communities from Baltic Sea to uncover new lineages of life (NeLLi) - Landsort_02402 metaG | ecosystem: Environmental > Aquatic > Marine > Oceanic > Sediment | place...
TAAATGTTTGCACAATAGTGCAAAAGTGTGTAATCACCCATAAATAACAAATTTCCCAGATATTGTGCAGTTAATTAAAATAGCTTTATAGAAGCTGAGAGCTTTTTCAAGTTGCACATATTGGTTAAACTATTCATAAAAAAGGTTAGGTAGCAAAAATAGATGTTTAACTATGTGTTTACAAAAAAGATGATTTAGCTACCTAACCCTCTCTCTTTGATTTTGCAAAAGAGCATTAATCTCTAGCACCTACAAGAATACTATGCTTTTCTAACCTTGTTATTCTGGCATCAAATTCATCAAATATTCTTAATATCTGTGCAGATGTTAATTTTTGTGGTATTATTGGTTCAGATGCTTCAAATTCTTCCTCAGAAGCTTCAGGTTGAGCTTTTTTCTTTTTCTTAACCCTTTTAGGGGGTTCTTCTTCTTCTTCTTCATCTTCCTCTAATTCTTCTTCTGCTTCTTCATCTGCTTCTTCATCTTCTTCTTCATCTTCCATTTCTTTGACTTTAGCAAATTTCTTTGGTTTTTTAGTTGTAAATAGTCCCATTATATTTTTTCACCTCCTTTTAACTTTTTTTTAAACTCCATTCTTTCTATAAACATTTCCATATCTCCATATTTATGAACATTCCAACATCTTTGACATACTTGTTTTTGATTAAGCCAAGCAACTACTTCATTTTCTCCACAAATATCACATTTTCCTTTCATTTTAAACAAAAACAAGAACAACCTGTAAATTCTTGACAAACCTTACAAGGGTCATAAGCAAGAAGCTTTACAGCTTCTATTTCTTTAATTAAATAAAAAATAATAAAAATAATTGAAATCAAGGTAACAATTCTTACACAATCCATCCAAATATGAAACTTTTTACTACTCCATATAGTTTCTAATATTCCTTTATCTGTTTTAGTTTCCATTTGAAATGTCTTCCTGAATATCTTATCCCCTCATCCAAAACTTCTTCTTTGGTTAGTTCTATTTTTTCAACTTCCATTTCTTTGAGCAATCTATTTAAGCTGTTTCTAACAGAGATAGTTCCTATTTCTATAAATTCAGCTATCTCTTGTGCAGTTGCAATTTCAAGCTCCTCAAGAGCATCTATTATTTCTTGCTCACCCATTAAAGTTTTGGGTAATTGTTTTAATTGCTACCCCTTATTTTTTTTCTATTTTTTCAATAGAATATCTTGTATCAGATTTTTTGCTTCCCTTTCTTGAAATCTTTACAGCAGTTCCAACTAGCTTTCCTAATTCTTTTATCTGTCTTAACAAAGCAAAGTTATCTGCATTAACATAGAAAACTTTTTCTTCTTTGTTATGCTCAACTTCAAATACAATACTTGTTCCATAATCTGGATGTGTTCTTCTACTTCCTTCATTAAGAAACACTACTTGTTCTGTTTCACCATCTGCAAGTTTCAATATTGCCTTAGAAGTATCTGATATATCTTCTCTCCAATCTGCATCATTTGTTTTTTGCATTTCCATTTTATTTTTGTCCTCCATTATTATGATTGTGAAATATTTTTGGCATTACCTTTAAACCAAAATTCTCTTGTAATTGTAGTATTAGCATTAGGTTTTCTAACTGCCATAACAAACTCAAAATCTTCTCCAGAAATTTTTATACCTTTTGCAACATCTTTTTTTACTTCCATTTTACATTATGTTAAATACATATGATTTATTTAAATGTTTGTATTTTAGAGGGTTTGTGTTTAACTTTTCTTGTTTATTCAAATAACTTAATAATAAATTAATATTATTTTGTGCCATAGATAAAAATTTAACACCCATATTTCCTGTGTAAAATAGATTTAAATTTTTATCTATTTGATTTGAAAGTATTTCCTTTGCCTTTTCAATTTCTTCTTTTTCTATCATTTTGTCACTCATAACAGGCATAACACGGTTTTTTCACTCCTAGGAAGAATTTAAATTCTCTATACTAATTGAAAAACCGTGTTATCCCTGTTATATTTATCATTTTAACCTAATTCCCTCCCAAATTCTTGTTCCTTCACCATAAACTTGACTTTCAATTACTCCATATCTACTTTCTAAAGTTGCTTTAATTCCTTTATCTCCTGCTCCTTTTAACTTATTTTTCTTACAATATCTAAAATATGCTTTTCTTAATTCTTTTTTACTAATCTTTGCATTAAAATCTTCTTCAATACAATCCATACAAAAAGCAGTAAAACTATCTGATTGTCTAATCCATAATTCTTTTATTTCATTAGTTCCTTTTGAATAACTAAAATCTTTATTATCTAATATTTTATGTAATCCTTCCAAAGCAAGATTAAGTAACCCACTCATTTCTTGTGGAGTTGTTATCTTTTCAATTATATCTGGGTCTAATATCTTTTTATTGATTTTTTCTTCTTCATCTAATCCATCATATTCTTTTTGTGGAATAAATTTATATGGAAATTCTAATAAAATCCATTTAGTCCAAAATCCATCACTTAAATCATAAACCTTAGGTAATTCATTACAAGCAAAAATATGCTTTGCATAATTAGTAAATATTAAATCTCTTAAAAATTTTCTTTTTGCAGATATAACATCTCTACCAACAGTTTCTTTAAACATCCCTGTATTTTTCAAACTATCATTACTCAAATCTCCTGCAAGATTAACCATCTTACCAAATAATTCTGAAACACTAAAAGAATTTTCATTCAAAGCATTTAAAGTTACAGAACAACAATTCTCAATACCAATAAACTTTTTTAAAAGTTCAATAGTTTTGCTCTTTCCATTTCTTCCATGTCCAACAAACATAATTGCTTTTTCTATTTTATATTCTTTTAATAAACAAAAACCAATTAATTCAATAACTACACTAACATCATCAACATCATTTAATACATCTACTAAAAATTGTAATATATTTGGACAGATTGTTGCAGGATTATACTCTATTGGAATTTTATTAAAAAATATTTTCTTTGGATTAAAAGGACTTAATTCTTTTGTGAATATATTTAATATTCCATTTTCAACAGGAACTTCCTCTAAATAATTTGTTTGAAAAAATTTATCATGTTCAATATAAGTATCAGCCTCAATTTTTTCAATAACTCTATTACTAATATTAGAATTGTAATTCTTCTCCAAAATTTTTCTTATTAATTCTTTAACTTCACTTTTTCCTTCAGGTTTATATACCCCATCTTTATAAATCCACATTTCAGATTTAATATCATCTTTAGTTGTATAAATATAATTATTATCTTCTATAAATTTAACAATACATTCTGTTGCATCATCTCTTTTTTTTTCTAAAAGAAATCCTTTAACTTCTATTTGCAATTTTGCAATTTCCCAATTTAGGTTTTCTGCAACCTTTTGTTTTATATACAATGGACAAGAACCACAAATTTCTCCTTTTAAATCAGGGTGAAATTTATCAATATAATTCTGCATTTTTTCACAATTACATTTCATTAATTTTCCTTCATGTGCTTTCATAACCCAACCTTTAATTGCACCAACATTATGCCCTTGTCTTTTACATAAATCAATATAAACTTGTTGAGTAACTTCTCTGTTATGTAAAATATCTACAAGGTAGGGAAATAACTCCCAGTTCTTGGATGTGTCTCCTTTCATTTTATTATTAATTACATAATCTGGCATCCTACAATTTCTAATGAAATCATTACTTCTTTTAGTTGTAATAGTTGGATATTCTTTGAAGGTTTGACTTCCTCCTACACCAAGATAATCTTTAAAGTATTCTTTTATTTGCTCAACACCAATCTTTGCTATTGGCAAATCTTTAAGAATTTTATAAACCCCTCCTTTAGGATGTATTGAATTTGGGGCAACAACATATTGTCCTATGCTTCTAATATCTCCTAAATCTCCAACCTTTTCTTTTGTTAATCTAATTCCTTTCATTTTCCTATCTGTAATAAAGAAATAATGTTTTTTCCATTCTTCAGGAGAACCAGTTTTGATTGTAAATGTTTCAATCATACTTTCACAGATTTGTTCAATCTCTTTTGTATCAGCATCAATAAGAATTAGTTTTCCATATCCTCCAATAATTGCATAGTTCATATCTTTTTCTAAATGTTCAATAAGTTTTTTATCATCAAATTTTAAATTATCTTTTTGCCAATTAGTTTCCTCTGCTATTGGTTTCTTTAATTTTTCTCTAAGTCTTAAAAATCTAAAGTCAGGATGTTGCAGTTGTCTTGGCACCTCAATCATTTTTACAACCTCCAGAACCTTTGTCCCCATCTCTTTTTTCTTTCATCATAATTTGTTAACATAATATATGGATTAAAATTATCTTCTGAATTACCAATTAAAATCCCAATATCACATTTTTCTTCATAATTATTTCTTATCTTTCCATAAATATTCCAGAGAAATCTAATAAATTCAAAGGTTCTAATTCCCTCCATTCTTGGAATTATCTTATATTCTTTTGAAGCAATATATTTAGATTTCTTTTCAGGTTCAGACCAATTATCCTTTATTTCTTCATCAGCAAATAGAAATCCTAATGGAGAACTTTGTGAAGCAATTAGAAAACCATCAATTTTAATTTCTTCATCATCAATAAAATACTTTGTTTTTTTTTCAATATAATTTTTAAAATATAAATCAATTATTTTACTACCTTGCAGAACATTAATAGAACTTGAGTTATCTTTTACTTCAACTGCATAATATTTTATCCCATAACAATCTTTTGTTTTAATTATTAAATCAGGAATTTTTATAATCCCTTTAACTTTAAAAATTTTCCAACCTAATTTATTCTTTCTATTAAAATAAATTTCTTCAATACTTTCTCCTTTTGTTTTTAACCAATCCCACAAAATAATTTCTACTTGTGCTTCTGGTTTAATTTCTTTCATTCTCCTTCTCCTTAAATTTATCAATATTATAAATATCCCTTAGAAATAAATAAACACCCCCAAGTTTATCATCAATTATCCAATAAACATTTTTGTCAAGCTCTTTAATTATTATTCCATTTAAGAAAGTTCTATCTGTTAGTTCAACATGAACTTTAATCTCATTATGTTTAAAGAAATCAATTTTTTCCTTCATCCTTTTTTCCTCATCCTTATTCATTGTCTTAAATTCAATCTCTTTATTTATTTAAACTTATGTTTTAACTATGTAGTTATTAAAATTAGTTTTAAACCTCAAAGAAGTTTTGCAAAGGAATTACCCTTCAACCTTTTCTCCTCTTTTTCAAGTTGGGAGCAGGAAACCTCTTTAAGGAAAAAGAGGTGATTATCCTTTAATTGTAGCTTACCCATGCTACTATCCATTTGAAATGGTGGATTATGATTTTAATTTCTTTAATATCCAAACATATCAATCATATCTTGATGTGTTGTTTTATTTGTTTTTCTTTTTCTTAAAGATAATATCCTTTTCCTTATTTTTGGTTTATCAACTAAATCTTCTCCACCAAATATTTCTATCATTTCCTTATATTTTTCTTGTTCTTGGGGTGTAAACTTTATTGCCATTTTATGATTTTAATCCTAATAATTTCTTTAATTTCTTTGGATTATCTTGCATGAAATCTAACATTCTTATTTGTTCTTTTCTTGTGAAACCTAATGTTTCTAAATATTTACTCTCTCCATATTTTAATCCAATTCCAAGAACATTATTGCCTGAGAAATTAACTTCAAACTGTCCTGTTTGTGCAAATTCCTTTAATCTTTTTTCATTCATTTTTTCTCCTTTTTAAGTTCAGGTCTTCCACCTCTATTTAATTTAGCTCTACAAACATTTCCTTCTCCATCTAGATAATATAAATATCCTTTTTCTCTTTCAACAGCTTTCTTTAATACTATTTCTCCCATTTTAATTTTTAAGATACTTAAATTTCTTTATAGTTATATAAGTTCCCCCTGCTTTTTTTATTCTTCCTGCTTCTTTTATTGCTATCCTCTTATTATTAAAAATCAAGTTTCTCCACAAACCTTTTCTAACCTTAAATCTTAGAACATATTTTGCCATTTTATTTTTTTAACCTCCTTAATCTTTCTTTTAAATCTTCAACTTTCATTTTCCACATTTGTTCAATCTCATAACTACTAACATCTTCTCCTCTATTGATAAGGATTGCTCCTATCTTCTGTATATAATATTTTTTATATCCTCTCATTTTACATTCTATAAACAAGTTTATATATTATAAACTTATCTTTTCTTCTTGTATTTCATTAAGTGTCCCCTTACTCTTACTTTTGTCTTTCTTCCTTTGACTTTTCTGTAATAAGGTTTTACTCTACATTGTGCCATGTTATTTATCCTCCTATGAATTTATTTATCTTAAAAGTTTATTTAGATTATAGGTATATCTGTTTGATTTAATTGTAGGAACTTTTCTAACAACCCATACATCACCAGTAACACTTTCTTTCATATAAGATTTCTTTGAATATTCCTTATATTTCTGGATACCTGCATTCATTTCATTTATAGCTCCTACTCTATCTCTATGAACTTTTCCTGTCCATTTTTCAAACCTTCCTCCCGTACTCTTTACATATACTATATATCCCATATTATTTATCCTCCTATGTTTACTTTCTTTCTCCTATATAAATTAAAAAATAATAAAAATAAATTAAATTTGTGCTACTGTTCCTGAGCTACCTGAACTTCCTGAAGAACCTATGTCACCAGCTTTTGGTATTACTTTGAATACTATGAACAGTATTATTCCTGCCATAGCTATAATCACTATTAAAGCTAACCATCCTGGTATTGTTTCAGTTGCATTGATTGTTTCTCCTACACCTTCACAAGCAGATGTATCGCCTGACTTATATGTATAGGTTACATTCCAACCAAGATTTCCATCAACACTAGATAGATTATAGACCCTTCCAGTTGCTGGTTGATAAGTATAGTTTCCTGGAGCGATTGTTACATCACCACTTTGATTTACTACACTTGAAACTGTGAATGAATTATAACAATAAACACCTGCTGTGGTGTGATTGTATGCTACAAATACTCCAGCATCTGTTGGAACAATGGTTTCACCAGTAACTGTGGTTGTTGTATCTCCCATTGTTTCTTCAAACTCTATTAGAACTAGTAAACCAATTCCAATTACAAGTCCTATAATTACTAAGGTAATAGCAAGTCCAGTTAATTGTTTCATGTCCATTTTATCTGGCTATGAAATCAATTTAAACTGATTGCCCTCTTGGTAGAACAGTGAATACAATAGCTAAAATTATTCCTACAATAGCAATAATTACTATGATACTTAACCATGATGGTATTTCTGCTAAAGCATTGATAGTATCATTAACTCCACTCTCAGCTTCGCTTCCAGCAGTCATTTCATCTTCAAATTCTTCTAATACTAGGAAACCAACACCAAGAACAATACCAATGATAACTAAAGTAATTATGATACTTTGTAAAGTTCCAATTTGAGCTTTCTTGTTATTCAATATAGATTTCATTATTTATATACCTCCCTGATTTAATTAATTAATAGAATATGAAGTAAAATTTAATTTAAATAACCACCTTAATACTATATTAATGTTTTGTAAAGAAAGAATAAAATTATTTAAACTCCAAAGCATTTTAAAAACAATGGGAAAAGTAGTTTTTGTTCCAGATGAATATGAAATCGAAGTTGAAAAAATGGTTAAGAAAATCAAAGACAAGTTTGGAATTAAAATACCAAAGGCAAAAGCAAGTAGGATAATTCTCCTCAAAAGTAAATCGACAACTTATGATTTAACTGAAGCAGAGTTGATTAAAATTTTAGGAAGTTAAAAATGAATAAGAGAGGAGATTTTACAACAATAATAATAATGGTGGTATTAATATTAGGACTTGCCATTGGTTCTATTATTTTTTATAGAGTTTTTAATGATATTTCAAATGAACTAAAAGAAGTTCCACAGTTTTCAAATAAAACAATTAACACTATTGAAACAGCTCAAACTTCTGCACCAAAACTTTTAGATTTTTTTATATTCTTTGTATTGGTTTCATTTTTTGTAGGTTTAATTATAGCATCCATTTATATTGATGTCAATCCAGCAGTAGTCATAGTATTTATAGTAGCTTTGGTTATAGCTGTTGTTCTAGCAGGACAAGTTAGTAATGTTTTTGATGCTTTTTCAACTCAGGATGAATTAGTAGATAGTGTTGCAGAGTTTCCTATGACAAGTATGATACTTGGAAGTAATTTTCCAATAATTATATTAGTAATTGGAATGGTTGTAATAGTTATATTATATGGAAAGAGTAGAAGGCAAGGATTAGGAGGAGAAGTATAAAAATGTTAAAAAAACAACAAAATTACAGAGGGGGGGCTTCATATAAAGCTTACTACAAGCTTTTTTTATGCTTGGTAATGCTAAACCTAATAGTGATTTCAATGATTTCTGCAATAGAATGGGATAATGTTAAACATTATAATTCTGAAACAAAAACAGTTACAATAGAAAATGCTTTTGGTTTAGGTTCTACATTAGCAGAAATAAAACTATTAAAAAATACTTATAGTTGTGGAGAAAAATGTTATGCAGAGGGAATTACTGATTTAAGAATATCAGGAAGATTAATAGATGGATTAAGATTTAAAAGTTTAGATGGAAATATAAAAGAAATAAAGAACTATAAGATTTTTATTAAAGATGGAGTTAATGAGATTACAATAGATGATTTTGTAATTGAATGTGATAATCCAAAAGAGCAAAAAAATAATTATACTTGTAGAAGTGTTATCAAGGAAAAGAAAATAGAAAAAAATAATTGGGTAGAATACAATGGAGATTATTTAGATGCAGGAGTTTATGAGTGGAGAATAGAAGGAGAAAAAGAACCAACAGAAGCTGTTGATTGGTTAGCAACTTGGCAAGGAAAAGAAATAACTGAATGGGCAGAATGGAGACCAGATGGAACTATTTGGTGTTATCAAGAATATGCAAATGTTTCTACAACTTGTTCTGGCTTGTCTACAAATGACACAGGAACTTATACATTATCTGGAGATGCATGGGGTAATCCTGGAAATATGTATGATGGAAACCCAGGAACTTTTGGAAATGTAATTGCAGATAATAATAATAATGTTCTTATAATTAATTATACAAAACCAAAATATGCAAATAATAATAGTTTAATACAATTTAGGTCTGCTGATATGGGTGCTTTAGCAAACTATTCAATACCCAAAGCTTGTTGGGATAATGCAGAAACTAATATTGTTTTTAGAGCTAATGGAATTTCAACAACAACACCATCACAAACTTATGTAGATTTCTCTTGTTTCTCTGGTGCATGGACTTCAATTTATACAGGTCCAGGTGCATATGGGAGTTTTTATGAGGAAGGAATGGTTTGGAATTTAGATGGAATACAGATTAATACTCCTTTAAATAATCAAATATTTTTAAATAATAGCCTTATAACTTTTAATGCAACATTAAGGATGGATAATTTAAAAAATAGCACTCTTTATATTAATGGAACAACTTATGAAACTTTAGAAATAACAGGTTCTAATAATTATAGTATATTTAATATAACATTTTCAGAAGGAGCTTATAACTTTACTTTTTATTCTTGTGATAATACACATGTTTGTTTATATTCTGAAACAAGAAACTTTAATATAAGTAGATTATTAGTAAATAATCAAACATTCACAACACCAGTAGTATCTTCTTCAACTCAGGACTTTAAAATTAATATTGATTATGATGATACAACATTTACTAATATAATTGGTAATTTAATTTATGATGGAACTTCTACAACTGCAACTAAAACAGGAAGTGGAGTTCAAACAATATTCACAGCAAGTAAAACAATTCCATTAGTTAATGGAATTGTTAATAAAACATTTTATTGGAACTTCACATTAACAGATACTATTGGAAGTAAATTTAATTCCATTTCTAGTTCAAATAACCAAACAGTAACTGGGATTACTTTAAATATTTGTAATGCAACTTATAATGTTCCTTATGTTAATTTTACTTTTGAAGATGAATTATTAGGAACAGCAGTTAGTGGAACTTTCTCTGCAACATTTGATTACTGGCTAACTGGAAGTAGTGGAACCGATACTGCTAATTATAGCTTCCAGAATTTAACAGTTAATCCAAGTTATGCTTTTTGTGTATCTCCAAATGATACAAGCATTGATGTGAATATGAATGCTCAATATGGTGGAACAACTTTTATAGATAGAACTTATTATCTTAATGGTGCTACTCTTACAAACACAACCAATAATATAATTTTATATCAATTAAATGATACAGATGCAGTTAAATTCTTTATAACTGTTAAAGAAGGAATAGACCCTTTTGCAGAAGCAACAGTAACTATTAGTAAATTCTTTGTTGGTGAAGGAGTTTATAAAACAATAGGAATAAGAGAAACAGATGCTAGTGGAGAGTTTATAGAATATCTTGAACTAGACCAAGAATATAGATTTGCTGTTACAAGGGGAGGAGAAAACTATGGAGTTATTGATAAAACTTCTGCTTGTGCAGAAGCTCCTTGTGAAATAGAACTAGAATTACAAGGAACACCAATAGATTATTGGGAAGGATTTGATGATTACTTTGCTGAGAATGTTCAATATTCTCTTTGGTATAATGATACAAATAAATTAGTTTCTTTAGCATTTATTGATACAACTGGTTTAGCCCAATATATGAGATTAGAAGTTAATGAAATAAATACTATGAACTCTACAAAATATCATGTATGCAATACAACTTTATATTCAAGCTCTGGAACAATAACTTGCAATATGACAGAAGAAGCAGGAGATTTTATAGCAAAAGCATATATATCAAGAAGCCCTGAAAAATTTGTAGATAGTATAACTTTTATTATCAATGCAATTAAAGATATATTAGGAGCAGATGGACTTTTAATATCCTTATTTTTAATAATAACAATAGCATTAGTTGGTGCTTGGTCACCAACAGCAGGGATTGTATTGACTAGCTTTGCAGTATTAATGATGAAGATGCTAGGATTTGTTGCCTTTGGTTGGACAACAGTATCTTTAATTATTTTATTAGCAGTAATAATTATAGTGAAGGTGAAACAATGAGAAGTAGTAGTGTAGTGATGATAGTATTATTAGTAGGATTAGTTTTTGCTATCTTCTCCTCTATCATGGTTGATTTCAGAGGAAACTATGATAATGATATTGATAATTCTTCTTGGACAGGATTTTATAATGAAGAATATACTACTGGAATGGATAATGATGCAAAGAATTTAACAGAAGCATTACAGAATATTGGAACTGAAAGTAATTTCTTTACAAAAATAGGAGCAGGAGTTGTAGCGATTACAAAAGCAGTTTTATTAGTTCCAAAGATGATATTTAATAGTTTAGTTAATGCAGGAAAAATACTGATTGAAGCTCAAAATATATTTGGATTACCAATGGCAGTAATGGTATTTATAAATCTTGGATTAGCAGTTGCAGTAATATTTGCATTAGTAAATTGGTGGCATAGCAAGGATAGGATATAAAATGGCAATTTTCAATTCCCCAGATAATAACATAACAGGATTAGTATCACTTATGAAATATGCTAATGAACTTACTAAAGGTGATGGAGAAACTGGAATTTTTGGTGTAGCAATATTAATAGTAGTTGCATTTGTAACTTTCCTTTCAACTAAAGGATTTTCAAATGATAAAGCACTTGGTTTCACAGGGTTCTTATGTTTGATAGTAGCAATATTTTTAAGGTTTCTATCCTTGATAAATGATGCAGTAATGATTGGAGTGTTAGTCGCTTTCATAGGAGTTTTAATATACCTTGTATCAGAAAGAAACAGAGAGGTGGGAGCAGTATAATGAAGAAACAAATATTCATGTGTATAATAATAAGTATGTTTTTAATTACATTAGCTTCTGCTCAATTAACATTTGAACCAGAAGCTCCAGCAAATATAAAAATTAGTTGCTTTAATGGGGATAGTGCTTTTTGTTCTGCAACTGCTACTTGTAATATAACTATCTTTTCTCCAAACATGACAATCTTTGTAGATAATCAAAACATGAGTAATGATGTTCAATATTTTAGTTATACTACTCCAGCTTTAGATAATAGAGGAGAATATAATACAGTTATTCAATGTGAAGATGCAGGAACAAATGGCTATACTTCTTTTACTTTTTTATCAACAGATATTCCTATGGAAAGTCAAGGGGTTGTAGCTATTGGAATAATGTTTTCTATAATTGCTGTATCATTTATGTTTTTATTTATAGGTTTTAAAATATCACAATCAGATACATATTTTCCAATAGCATTATTTTTTATATTAATTTCAATAGTGTTAGTAGTTTATGTAATTAATTTAGGTTATTATTATAGTAGAGATATGTTAATATCAGAAACAACAACTGGAGGACAGTTCACTATTTATATTGGTTTATTCTGGGGATTATTAGCAATTTCATTTATAGCATTGTTATTTTTGATAATAAAAACTATTAAAGAAATTAGAGAAAGAAAATGTGCTATAAATTATGGAGAGTATTACAATGTTAAAACTAAACAGTATAATTAATTATTCATAATACCTTGCTAACAATCCTGAGATTAAACTATTCCTCCCACTTTGCATAGCTTTTAATTTTGCTCTTAAAATAAATTCATAATTCAAAACTTCTTCATTCCAAATTGGTTTTACATATTGTTCAAAACATTCAACTTGTGTTCCACCTTCTCTAACACAAGTAAAAAATTCTTTATCATCATATTCTAAAACTAAATTACTTTCAACAATTTCATAACTATCA
>Ga0114918_10004032_pt1 | contig 12827 bp, 9 predicted proteins | sample LantaG_FD_87015 | JGI IMG/M metagenome (GOLD analysis project Ga0114918, IMG submission 87015) | Deep subsurface microbial communities from Baltic Sea to uncover new lineages of life (NeLLi) - Landsort_02402 metaG | ecosystem: Environmental > Aquatic > Marine > Oceanic > Sediment | place: Baltic...
GAGGGAGAGAGAGAGAGAGAGAGAGAGAGAGAGAGAGAGAGGGAGAGAGAGAGAGTTACAGCTCTATCACCTCCCCTCCGCCCCTCGCCACCTCCTCCCTCAGCTTTAACCTTTCCTCCTCCTCTTTGGCCTCCTCCGCCTCCCTCTGCCGCTCCGCCATCTCCGCGGTCGCCTGCTCCACCTGCGCCCGCAGCTGCGCCCTCTGGCCTTCGTCCAGCGTCATCAGCTCCGCTCGGTCGATCCCGACGCTCCAAGCGTAGTAATCGTTTACTAAGAGGTTCAAAAAAGGGCCCAGCGTCGCGCCGAGAACTGCTCGGGAGATGAGTTTGGCCGCCAGAGAGACCAAGGGGCCGGGCAGGGAAGCGGCGGCGCCGGAGAGCTGGACGCGGGCTTTCAGGGAGACGTGGGCGGAGAGGGAGGAGGCGGAGTCGTCGTCGGAGAAGGAGATGAAGTCTCCTTTGAGTTCGAATTCTTCGTGGTGTTTTTCTTCTTCTTCCTCCTCCTTTGCTGCTCCTTCTTCTCCTCCTCCTCCTCCGCTCCCGCCGATCAGAAAGGCGTGCCTCTTTTTCTTATTCCTCTTCTTGCTCCCGCCACCGAAAGCATTCTTGGTCTTCTTCTTCGACAGAGTCGCCTCGACGCCGCCCTCGAACGAAGAGTCGAGCTGCGGGTCACCGAGCGCAGCCCTGTCGGCGGAAAAAGAAACGAGCCCTCGCCTCGGGTCACGTGACTTCACTCGCACTCGGAAAGAGGGCGTGAGGGGGATGCCGACAAGGTCGGCGAAGGGGAAGCGGACGACGAAGGACTCGTCCTCGGTGATGGGAGAGGAAGAGGAAGAGGAAGAGGAGGATGAAGAAGAGGAGGGAGCGTTTCCAGCGTCGTCGTCGTCGTCGTTTTCGTCGTCGTTCTCTTGAACTCCTTCCTCTTTTTCCTCTCCTTCCCCTTCCCGCGTCACCCAGGTCGGGTCCAGCAGCGAGTACTCGCTCGCGGGGAGGGCAAGGTAAGCCAGAAGGTCCCTGCCGGGGATCCTCCGCCTCTCTTCCTCTTCGTCTTCGTCTTTCACTCCTTCCTGCTCCCTCTTCCTCTCCCTCCGCCGCCGCTCGCGGGCCGCCGCCTCGTGCAGCAGCGGCGCCACGGCGACGGCCGAGGTCGCCGAGGCAGAGAAGCTCACCCACCTCTTTTTGACCGGCTTGTTATCGTTTTTTTTGTCCTTGTTTTTCTTCTCCGAGGAACCGATGGCGCGGTTGAGGAGCGAGGCGGCCTTGTCGAGCGCGGCGAGCGGGTCGGAGTCGAAGGCGGCGGAGTTAAAGGCGGCGGCGGCCGGCGGGCGAGGGAGAGGGAGAGGGAGAGGAGGTCGGGGTCGAGAAGTCCGGCGGCGGCAACGGCATCGCGAATCGAGCGAGCTTTTCGTTGCTGATGCTGATGCTCTTCCTGTCCTGTTGCTCGCCGACGCCGCGCTATCAAGAGACCGCTGCTGCTGCGTCGGAGGCGAAAGGCCGCAGGCGCGCATGGTGGAATTCATGCGGGGAGAGCGAGGAGACTTTTTCTCGAAAGAACAGATCGAAAAATTCAAATTTTGATTATTATTTTTTTCTGTCGACCTCATTTTTTTCCGACTTCGGGCCAGCGTGCGTTCTTAAAAAAATGCCATCTTCCGCCCGCGTCGAGCGCCCCGCGACGGCCACGGCCTTCTGCGCTACCGCGACACTGCTGGCCGTGGGAGGCTTCTCGTGGCTATTCTTGAATCGTAGCGCTAAAAGGAGGGAGGCGCTAGCGGCACGCGACGGGAGGCCGAGCATCGATATCGATGGCTCAATCGACAAAGACCAAGTCGAAAGCAACGCTGTCTCCGCGGAACTCTCAGCCCTCCTCGCCGCCCACCTCCCGAGCGACCGCGCCCGCTCCCTCGCGTCGGCGCACCCGAGCGCCTCTCTCGGGGCCCTCCGCCAACCCCTGCTGCCCCAGCCCTGCCTGCTGCCTCCCCGCTGCTCTCCCGTTTTGGTCGAGACCCCGGAGCAGCTGCGAAGAGTCGTCGAAGAAAATCTGAAAAGGGCGCGCGTCGTGGGAGTCGACGTGGAGCACTCGGCTCGGGCCTCCTATCACGGAAAAGTCTGCACGATCCAGCTGAGCTGCGCCGTGGAGAGTGAAGCAAAGGCAGGAGAAGCAGAGACGGTTTTGGAGACGCTGCCGGAAACCTTTGTCGTCGACGTCGTCGCGCTGTCCAGGGACACGCCGAAAAACTTTTTCTCTTCCTTCTTCTCGTCACTCTTCTCTTCTGCTTCTCCGCCTCCTCCTTCCCCCGAGGACATGATCGCCGACCTTCTCGGCCCCGTGCTCTGCGACCCAGATATCCTGAAAGTGCTCCATAACGGCTCCTCGGACCTTCTCTGGCTGCGGCGGGACTTCCCGAAGCTCTTCTCCCCTTCGACGACGGAGAATGCAAAAGGAAAAGGAAGAGGAGCCCACCGCGGAATCTCCCCCGTCGCCGACACCGCGCGGCTCGCCAGGGCGCTGGGGCTGCGCTCCGACGGCCTGCCTGCCGTGCTGGAGTTTGCCGCGAAAGAGGCGAAGGCGGCGGCGGCTGCGGCAGCAGCAGCAGCAGCAGGAGGAGGAGGAGGAGGAGGAGGAGGAGGAGGAGACGAGGGCAAATGGCCGAAGCAACCCTCCTCCGCGGCGCTCGCCGCGCTCGCAGCGGCGGCCGAGGCTGCGGCCGCCACCAAGGCCGCGGCGCAGCGTTCCGACTGGCTCTCGAGGCCCCTGTCTCCCCCGATGCTCCTCTACGCGGCTCACGACGCTCACTACCTGCCGTTTGCTGCTTTCTTGATGTCTCGGAAGCTCGAGGGGCTTGAAGAAGAAGAAGAAGAAGAAGAAGAAGAAGAAGAAGAAGAAGAAGAAGAAGAAGAGAAGAAAGCGAGGAGAGATTTGACAAACGCCGCCGCCGTCGCCGTCGCTCGGGAGGCGCTCGTGGCGAGCTGGGCGGTCTCGTTCCGTCCCGCGACCCCCGAAGCGGCCGCCAGGGCCGCGGCGAGGAGGATCATAGCGCGCTCCGCCGCCGCGAACGCCGCGACTTTGGCCGAGGGAGGAGAAGCTCCTCCTTCTCATGAACCTCAACCTCGACCTCAGCAGCTCCTCCGCGGCGCCTTTGCCGACGCGGCCCTCGCCCTCTGCCGCTGGAGGGACTGTTGCGCCAGAGAACTCGACCTCCCTCCGAAAGAGGTGCTCCCGGACGAGTCCGTGGCGGCGCTGGCGGGGCGTGCGGGGGCTCACGGGGCAGACGAAGAAGAAGAAGAAGAAGAAAACAGCAGTGGCTCCGCGCTCGTCGTCGCCATCGCCGAAGGGGCCATCGCCGAAGGGGCCATCGCCGAAGGGGTCGCTGCTTCTTCTCCTCTGCTGCCGCACCTCCGCGCCAGGGCCGCGCAGGCCGCGGAGGCCATCGACGAGGCCCTGCAAGGGATGCACCGGTGGGAAGAGGGAGAAGAGGGAATCGACGACAGCGCGAACAACGGCGACGGCGACGGCGACGGCGAAGGAACCTCGAAGAAAACCCGGCTTCCGACGCCGACGACGAGAAAGTCGAAGACGACGCGGCTCGGAAGGGCCATTCAGCGCTTCGCCACCAAGAGGCCCGTCTACCATTCCTGTCGCCTGATCTCCTGCGAAGGGACGCTCCTTGCCTTTGTCGATCGGAAAAAGCTGCTGTGGTACCTGCACAAGGGGCTGGCCGAAGTCGCGGAGGAGGAGACGGATTCCGAGGAAGAGGAGGTCGAAGAAACTTTTGCCGCCGACGACGGCGAAGGAAACCCCAAGCTCAAGAAAGGGCGCCGCCGCGGCCGCCGCCGCGTCTCCGCCGCCCGGCTTCTCTTCGAGCACGCCCGCTTCGGTGGAAAGAAAGGCGGAGAAAAAGGAGAAGCGGAAGGAGAAGGAGAAGCAGGAGAAGGAAAACAAGAGCAAGCCCCTCCGACGACTCACTCGTCCCTGCCGGACGACCTCTCTTCGTCGTCGCCGCCGCGAGAGAACCGCTGCGTCGGCTGCGGCGACCGGAGTCACTACCTGAGGTACCGGGTTCTTCCGGGCTGCTACCGAGCGGCGCTGCCCGCGAGGCTGAAAGCTCACGCGGCCCACGACGTGCTGCTGCTGTGCGTCCCTTGCCACGAGAGAGCCATGGCGGGAGCTCATAGGTTAAAGAGGGAGTTGGCGCGCGAGTTCGGGGCGCCGCTCGACGCTGCCATGGGTTGGAGGAGCGGGAAGCTGGGGGTCCCCTCACGCAGAGACTCCTTCGACGCCGCCGCGGCCGCTCGGACTGCCGCGGTCACTCTGGCAAGGCACGGGGAAAAGATGCCGCGGGGCAGGAGGGAGGAGCTGGAGAGGGTGGTGTGGGGGGCGATAAAGAGCGGCGACGAGGAAGGAGAAGCTCCGCCTCTTTCTCTCCCTCTCCGTTTGCCCCCGCTGCCGCCGAAAGACGTCCTCGCTGCGAAGCTGGTCGCTGCCTCTTCGAGAGGGCTGGTCCGCAGGGACGCGCAGAGGCTTTGCAGGGCCCTCGGGGTGACGCTGGAGGAGGGAGGAGAAGATGAAGGAGAAGAAGGTGAAGAAGAAGACGAGAGCGACGGCGACGGCGACGGCGACGAAAGCGAAAAAGTTTCGAAGCGCGGCCGCTCGCCGTCGCAACTCCTCTCCTCCCTCCCCGGAAGGCGGACCGGAGGAGGCCACCGCGCCCACGGCCTCGCTGTCGTGAGCGCCCTCGCCTCCTCCCCATCGTGGGCGGGAAGCAAAGGCGAGAACGAGGGGAGCAAAAGGGGCGAGAACGAAGGAGAAAAAGAGGTCGAAGAAAGCGTCGTCGTCGAGCCGGCGCTCGATGAGCTCGCCTCCCGCTTCCGCCGTGCCTTTGTTCTCGCGGTTCGCCCGCGCTTCCTTCCCCTCGGCTGGATCGTCGACGCCCCCCTGGGGCAGAGGGCTCACGGTCCCTACTCGGCCGTCGTCAAAGCCGAGGAGGAGGCCCGGGAGAGGAGCGCCGCGGAGGCGAGGGAGAGGAGGAGGGAGGAGAAGAGAAGAGAGACGGAGGATGTGGAAGAGGTTGCTGCGTTTGCGTTTTGATTTTTTTTTTAAATCATCATCGTTTTCTTTTTTTTCCGTCGTCATCAGTTGCAACACTAAATTGTCAAAAAGAGAAACGAAAACCTGACTAGTTTTAGAAAGGAGGAGCCGTTGTTGCCTCGGCCGACGGCACCGGCACCGGAGGGAGAAGCGCGAACGGCGGCAGCGTGAACAGCGGCGGAGGCAAAGGAACGACGCTCTTTTCTTCTCCTCCTTTCTTCTCTCCCTCTCCTCCTTCTTCGCCCCACCCCATGCACGCCCCGAGCACCGCAGAGACCATTGCCGTCCTTGCCGCCCCGAGCCTCGGAGAGGCGCCGTTGAGCGCGAACCTCCACCACACCGTCACCGCCACCTTCGCCCCGCCCAGCAGCGGCGCCCCGGCCCCGGCCGAGGAGCCCGCGGACACGCCGCCGGCGTCGAGGGCCGGCGCCAGGTTGACTGCCAGGTCCCCCGTGAATTCCGAGGGGCTTCGGGCCGCTGCAGCCGCGGCGGCTTTCTTAATTCGAGCCAAAAACTCTGGAGTGGCGGCCGAGGCGTCGACGACGACGCGGAAGGCCTCGGCTTTCGGGCCCGATCTGGATAAGTTCAGAACCGGTTCCGCAGCAAGCTTGGCGTTGGGCCAGCACCCTTTGGAGCCGTCGCTGATTCTGACAAGCGTGGTCGTCAGCAGCCGGATCCCCTCGACGCGGGCCGCCTCGCCGCCCGTCGCGCCCGAGGGCCCGCCTAGTGGGAGAATCACATCGCCGACGTCGAAAGGGTGAACCACGAACAAGAAAACCACTGATTCGTAGATGCCCCGCAGCGAGTTGCCGAAGATGAAGACGAAGGAGAGGAGGGCCGAGGAGGCCGTGACCCAGAGGCGGGTGACGTTGACCTGTGATTGGGGGGGGAGGGGGGAAGAGAAAGAAAGAAAAAAGAGAAAGGTTAAATTAGGGTCGGGGTTGCGAAGGTTTTTTGTTTCGGAAAGGGTTGTCAAGGAACGCCCCAAGCTGCAGAGCAAGATCGAGCTTCATTTTTTTTTTTCAAATTTTCGTTTTTTTTTTTTTTTGCCCCGAAGCTCGAGAAAGAAAAGAAAAAAAAGCACGCCCCAGATCGCGCCTCGAACAGAAAGCAGCTCAAAACAACGAAAAAAAGACTCACGTCCCAGATCGCCAGGTACAGGAAGCAGCACGCCGCGTGCACGACCCCACCGAGCAGCGACCGCAGCGACCTCACGACACCGCGCGCGTCGACGAGCGTCGCTGCCAGGTTGGCGCGGTCGGCGAAGATGGCCGCGACCGCGTCGCGCATGTCGGCGCGGGAGATGCTGTGTTTTTGGGGGTTGTTGTTCTGGTCCGGGTGAGTGAGAAAAAAAGGGGGGGGGTAGAAAGGGAAAAAAAAAGAGAAAAAACGACCTCAAACTCGGGCTTTTTCCGTCTCCGTTTCTCTCTCTCTTTCTCTCTCTAGATCCCAAATCCCCCTCTTTTTCCTTCTTCTTGCTTACCGCCTGTCCCCGTCGACGTCCAGCAGGCTCATGGCCTCGTCTGCGGCCCCGGGGGAGGTCAGGAAGGCCTCGAGGTCTTCCTTCTCGACGTGGGTGCTGCCGTTTCGTTTTTTGAAGAAAGTGTTTTTTTTTGTTCGAGGTGAGACAAGGGGTCGAGTTTTTTTTTCCGTCCGAGGGTCTCGAGGTCGAGAGAAATAAAAAAACCAACTCTTCTCCCTCTCTCTCTCTCTCTCTCTCTCTCTTACCGCGTCACGTCCCCGCTGACGTTCCAAAAGAGGTAGAACGCCAGCCTGCGGGCCTGCGTCTTGACCCTGGCTGACTTGGTCGAGGAAGGGGAGGCCGCGGCGGTGGCGGCGGCGCCTCCCCCGGTCGAAGAAGAAGAAGGGGAAGAAGAAGAGGAAGAAGAGGAAGAAGAGGTCGAAGAAGAAGAAGAAGCGCCGCCCGCGGCGGAAGCCGCGTCGGCCGCCGCCGCCGCCGCGGCCCTGCCCAGCTCGTCGGCAAAAGTGAGGCGCAGCTTCCCCGACCGGATGTGCCTCTCGAGGCGGTGCAGCCTCTCCAGGAAGGCCGGATCTGCCGAGGCGGCCCCTCCGCCGCCTTCGGGGGGCAGCTGCGGGAGCTCGGGGGGAGGGAGGGGTTTGCTGCCCTCATCTTCTTCTTCGCTTTCGTCGTCGTCGCTTCCGCCGCCGTTGCCTCCGCCGCTTCCGTCGTTCTTCGCTTCCTCCCTCTTCTCCTTCTCCTCGTCCTCTTTCTTCTTTCCTCTTTCTTCCTCTTCCTTCTTCTTTCTCTCTTCCTGCTCTTCTCCCTTCTTCGGGTCCGGGACCAGCTCGGCGAGCCCTGCGAGCGTCGCGGCGGCCTGCGCCCTCGCGAAGGGGCAGGAGGGCGTCGCCGAGGCGAGGACCATCCCGTCGCCCTCGGAGCCTGCCCAGTCTCTCCTCTTCCGACGATTCCGACGGCGACGGTTGTTTTTCGCCTCTTTGTTGCTCTTTTCGCTCCTTTTCCCCGCCTCGTTCTTGCCCTTTCTCTCTCCGCCGGCGTCAGGGGAAGGGGAGCGGCGACGGCGACGACGCAGGAGGCCGAGGCCGAGGAAGCGGGAGCCCTTCTTCTGCCCCTCTTCCTCTTCTCCCTCTTCCTCTGCCTCTTCTTCCTCGTCGTCGCCGTCGCTCTTGCCGTCGCTCTCGCCGTCGCTCTCGTCGCTTTCCTCTTCTTCCTCTTCCTCCTCCTCTTTCCCTCCCTCCCCCCGCCCTCCAATCGCCGCAGCGGAGACAGCAGCGGCCCTGGCCCTCTCTCCCGAGATGGCGGCGCAGGCGGAGACGCAGCTCCTCTCGACCTCGAGAGAGGGGCGAGGAGGAGCCGAGGAGGAGGAGGAAGAGGAAGGAGAAGAATGCGAAGAAGAAGAGGTCGAGGTCGCAAACGCCCAGCTCCTCGGGTTGGCAACGCCGCCGCCGCCGAGCGCGAGCGTGTCGAGGGAGCCAGCGGAGCGCTCCGGCTGCAGAAGAAGCGGAGCTGCCGAGTCCGAGGAGCTGCTGCTGCTTTCGCTGTCGGGGAGGAGAGGGGCGGAAGCGGAAGCAGCAGCAGCAGCGGCAGCGGCAGGAGAGGAACGAGCCGCCGCTTCTTCCTCCGAAGGAGGAGGAGCAGCGGAAGCAGAAGCAGCAGCAGCAGCGGCAGCGGCGCCGTCGCCGCCCTCCCCCCCGCCCTTCCCGCGGAGCCCCCCCTTCCCCCTGACGGCGGAGAAGACCGCGCTCGCCAGCAGCCCCGACGTGGTCGGTAAAGAAGAAGAAGATGAGGAGGAGGAGGAAGAGGCGGCGGCAGCAGCAGCCCCGGAGGGAGAAGGAGACGATGACGGCGACGACGACGAAGCCGATCCCGAGGCTTTTGTCGAGGTTTTCGATGAGCGAGAAGGAGCAGTAGAAGGCCTCGGCGACGACAGCGCGACAAGGATGCACTCCCTCCGCAGCGCGTCCCTCATCCTGTCGAAGTGCGCCCTCGCGTACACGTTGCCCGCCAGCAGCTTCGTTCCGAGGGCGACGCCGGCCGAGGCGGAGCAGAGGATAGCTGCGCAGGCAGCGAGGTTGAGCCCGGCCCGCCTCGTCGAAGCCGCCGCCGCCGCCGCCGCCGCGGCACCGTTTCCCGAGCCTCCTCCGTTGACCGACCTCGGAAACAGCAGCGCAAAGGCCCCCGCTGCGATGCCCACCCTCAGCAGCCTCTCGAACCACCTCCTCACGCCCATCAGATAGTACGACATCCCTCTCGCCGCGACCGAGGCCGCGGGAGCGCTCGCGGCCCTCGCGAGCACGCGGAACAAAAAGGCGCAGAGCAAAAAGTCAGGCCCTGCCAGAGCGAAGAGCGCGAGCCAGCGCCAGACGGCGAAACCGGCCGCGGAGGTCCCGGGGCTCGAGGCCCTGACCGCCGCCGCCGAGGCTGCCAGGCAAGCTGAAATCGACAGGGGGAGGGCGACGGAGCGGAGGCGGCGGAGGAGGCGGCGGCGGCGCCTCTTGTTTGCAGCCAAGGAGGAAGAGGAAGGAGAGGGTTTCTCCTCCCCACTGCCGCCGTTGCCGTTTGTCCTCTTCTTCTCTCGTCGCTCCTGCCTCTTCTTGGCTCGCGCCTCCGCTCTCTTGGCCGCCGCGGCGGCGAGGGCTGCTTTCGAGCTGCGGGAGCCGCAGCAGCCGATGCGCTCGTCGTCGTCTTCGTCGTCGTCGGAAGAGGAGGAGGAAGAGTAAGAGGAAGGCGAGTCGTCGCCGTCGTCGGAAGAGGCGTTGCGCGTTTGAGCTCGCCCGCCGTTTCCGTTTCCGTTTCCGTTTCCGTTTCCGTTTCCGTTTCCGTTTTCGGTTTCGTCTCTCTTCTCTCCGCCGCTGCTGCTCTTCCGGGACCTGTTCCTCAACGAGGACTTGCTCGTCAAGAGCACCGGAGAAGACCTTTTCGATGATGACAGCGCGGCGGTGGCCGCGGCGCGGGCGGCAGAGGCGCGGAGGGCAGCGTCGCTGTTTTTTTTTCCTCGTTTTTTGAGTTTTTTGAGTTCTTTTTTTCGAGTTTTTGAGTTTTTTCGTCTCCCCCTGTGAAAACGCGGCCGTTTTCTCTCTTCAAAGACTCCACTTTCCCCCTTTCTTTCTCTCTTCGTGTCATCTTACCGGGAAAGGGATCCAGGAGAGGTGGTCTCGGCAGCGCAAGACGAAGAGAGGGGAGGGAGCGAGTCAGCGGCCTCTCTCTCTTCTTCTTCTCCTCCAACGACGACGGCGACGGCCGCCGCCGCCGAAGAAGAAGAAGAAGAAGAAGAAGAAGACCCTTGCTGCTGCCGCCGCCGCTGCTGCTCCTCTCCTCCTCCTCCTCCTCCCATCAGCGGGCTCAGCAGGCCAGAAAGCGGCGGCGAGGAGGAGGAAGAGAACGAAGTAGCGGAGTCGCTGTTGTTGCTCGCCGAAGGGATCTTCCAGAGGCGCGAGGGAAGAGGGCCCGGGCGGCGCGGCTCTTCTTGCTCGTCGAAAACTGCCGCGGCCGCTGTCGCAGCAGGAGCCGGAGCGGCGACGACGACCGACGAGAGGGCAGCCGGCGGCGAGTCTTCTAGGGGAGGCTCCCCCGCCTCGAGGTCCCTCGAGGGAAGGCGAGGGCGAGAAGAAGAAGAAGAAGAAACCGCTCTTCCTCCTCCTCGGCGCGACAAGGCCTCGGAATCCATTTTGTTTTTTTTGGGAAAACGCTCCAAGGGAGAAAAAAGAAGAGGGAAAAATGAGAGCCTCCGACGACCGACAGCAAATTTGCGCACCTCCACCTCTTCACTCTTAAAAAAAAAAAAAAAACGACACCTTCGTGTCGATTCGCTTTGCTCTCTTGTTCTTCAACGCTTCTTCTTTCCTCCCTTTCCCAGAGCTTCGTCCCTTCGGCTTCCCCTTACGGCGATCCGACACAGGTGAGTCCTTTTCGTTGTGCTAGCCGATAAGAGAGAGGAGTGAAAGGAATTGCGTTTGAGAGAGTCGGAGAGAGAGAGAAAAAGCGCAGCATTGGAAAAAAAGGAGGGCCCTCTTTCGTGGCTAGATGCGAAGAGAGAGAAAGAGAGAAGAGAGAGAAGCGAACCGTCGAAGCTCTTCGATCGCACGCCAAGGTCCCCACTTTCTCCGCTGCGATGAGAAGGGAGCCACACTTTGACGGGCCCTGGCACAAGAGACACGCGGCAGAGCGAGCTTTGAAACCGGGAGCGCGCGATCGAAAGAGAGCAACCGACGACGCCGACGACGACCGCCAGAGTCTTCTTTTTTGGAGAAGCGAATGCCGTCTGCGAAAACTGATTCCGCATCGCCCTGCCCTTTTTGCCACGCCGATCCTGAGGTGCATTCCGTCGATCTCTCCGCCAGCAGGCTGGGGAAGACTCGTGGCTCTCGACCCGTGTGGGTTGTTTGTCGAGAAGAGGCGGAACGAGGCGAGGAGGAGGCGCTCCATGATGACGAGAGGAGAGAAGAGAGGCAGCTCTCTTTCTTCCGTCGTCCGTTTTTTCATCTCTCTTTTCTCCGCCGCCGACGTCCTTTGCTCTCGCTTCAGCGCCCTTTCGCGCTGAAAGAGAGAGAGAGAGAGAGAGCAGCTCGTGCCCGATTCGACATGGCCGGCTAATTGCGTTTCCCTCTGCTTTTTTCCCGCCACTAACGACAGGAAACGTGCCCGCGGAGCTTTTGGCGACAAGGGGCAGGCGTTTCGAGCGGGCAGGCGAGGGAGCAAGCGAGCGGCGAATGGGGTCGTTTTTTTCTTCTTTCGATTAGAGCGCACCCATCGGGCGCGCTTTTTTTTTCCATCCTCCGACGACACCTCGTTGCTGGCGGAAGAGGAAAAAAAACCTCACCTCTTTCTTCTTCATTCTCTCTCACCTCAACCTCAACCTCAACCTCCCCTTCTCACGACAGGCCCTTCTTCCTCTTCGTCGTTCTTCGAGCTCGAAAAACCAAAACTCGACAAGAAAAGAGAGAAAGAGAGAAGTTTCCCTCCCCAAAATGACCTCCTCCTCCTCCTCGCGCCCCCGCTCGTCGGGCCGTCGCGGCAAGCTCGCGACCGCGGGCCTCTTCCTCGCCGTGGCCGCGGCGGCGGCAGCGTCCGGGGGCTCCCCGATCCTGCTCGCCTCGGCCCAGGAGATCCTTGCGGCCGTCTCGGCGCCCTCTGCCTCCCCCGGGCAGCAGCCTTTGGCGACCGGAGCCGCCGCTCCCCCTTCGCCGTCGACGAATTCTTCGACCTCGACTTCCTCTTCCCCGGGAAGGGTCGTCTCCACCGCCTCGGCCCCGCTCAAGCGAGACTTCCCGGTACCCGAAATCAACTCGGGAATCCTCTTAGTAGGACCCCCGGACTACCGCTGGTTCGGGGGTACTTATGGATCGAGATGCACGCAGATGGTCGACAGGGCCGCCGCTCTCAAGCAGTCGCGGGTCATGATCACGCCCACTCTCTTTTGGGTTGATGACGACTTCCGTTCCCGCACCTCGGTCAACTCGCAGGGGAGGGTCTCTTACTTCTGCTACGACAGGCACCAGAGGGACCCGGACGCTCCGCCGGTGAGTTAAAAAAGTTTTTTTGGGGTTTTTTGGGGCTTTAGAGAAGGAAAACAACTTCTTCTTCTTCACCTCCGTTTTCTCCAAAACTCACTTCATTTTCTTCTCCTCTTTTTTTCCCTTCTCCAACCACCACCAATCACCCACCACCAACCAACCAACCAACCAACAACAGGACCCCAACGACAAGACCTCGTGCTCCCCCGCCGACGCCGGAGGCGTCGACATCCTCCGTGCGGGCATGGCGGCCTGCTTCAAGCACGCCGTCGAGAAAGGGTTGTCGATCTCGATCGCGCCTCACCTGGACGACGGGTTGGGGCTCGGAGGCTGGCGCAACGGGCTCGTCTTCGACCCGCTGGCGCGCTACGGCTTTTTCTCGTACGCCGAGTTCATGCTTTATCCGCTTGCCGACGCTCTGAACGCGGCGATCGGCCCCAACACCAAAGTCTCGTTCGCCTTACAGGGGGAGATGAGCGCTACCGTGTTCTACTACCCGAAGAGCTATTTGACCCTGATCCCTTACATCAAGAACCGCGTGCTGGCAGGTGAGAAGAAGAAGAGAAGAGATGGATGGATGGGGGGAGAAGAAGGTTCTCTTTGTCTTTGATACGCGCAAACAAAAAAAAACTCACACGAAAAAAAAAAAAAAAAAAAACCCCACACTTTCTTCCCAAAAAAAAAAAAAAAAAAAAAAAAAACCCCCCCCCACCCACCCCCCCCCCCCCCCCCCCCCCCACCCCCCC
>Ga0114918_10004033_pt1 | contig 12821 bp, 10 predicted proteins | sample LantaG_FD_87015 | JGI IMG/M metagenome (GOLD analysis project Ga0114918, IMG submission 87015) | Deep subsurface microbial communities from Baltic Sea to uncover new lineages of life (NeLLi) - Landsort_02402 metaG | ecosystem: Environmental > Aquatic > Marine > Oceanic > Sediment | place...
CTCTCTCTCTCTCTCTCTCTCTCTCTCTCTCTCTCTCTCTCTCTCTCTCTCTCTCTCTCTCTCTCTCTCTCTCTCTCTCTCTCTCTCTCTCTCTCTCCTCTCCTCTCCTCCAAACTCACGTAGGCCATCCCAGGCTCGAAGGCCTTCCCCAGAGAGCATTCCACAGGCCCTTCCAGGGTCATCCCCTGGCACTTGTGGACGGAGAGAGCGAAAGCCAGGTCCAGGGGGAGCTGGGTTCGAGCCGCGACGACCCTGCCACCGGCCACCGCCGCGACCCTCTCTCGCATCACCTCTGTCTCGTTCACCTCTTCCTCTTCCTCTTCGTCTTCGGTAATCGAGGTGGCCCAGCGGACGATCGGAGGCCTGAAGGAGGAAGGAGAGGAGCTCGAGACGGGGCTGCCAAACCCGACGACGACGCCGCGAGCGCCGTTCACTAAACCCAGCGCGGCGTTGACGTTCCTCGTCAGCAGGACCTGGCAGCCCACCTTGAGCACCAGCCTTTTGCGGGCCCAGGCGCCGACACCACTGCTGCTGCCCGAAGAAGAAGAGGTCGAAGCAGAAGAAGAAGAAGAAGAAGAAGAAGAAGAAGAATTGCTTCCTTCTAAAAGGCTCTCGTCTCCCTCGTCCAAGGCCTCGAAGCAGACCTCTTCCCCTTCCAGCTCGGCGAGCTGCCTCTCGTTAACGGCCTCGACGTCGGCCCTGTGCGTGAGCAGCCTCGTCGGGAGCACGTCGAGGTCGGCGGCCTGGGAGAACGAGAACGGGGACTGAGGGGGGCCGTGGGGAGAGAGGGAAGAAGAAAGACTTTTCCTTCTGTTGTTCGCTCCTCCGCGGCTCTCAAAGGGTTTGGAGCACTTGCGGCAGAGCTCGTCGACCTCGGCTTTGGTCGCAGCGCCGAGGCGGAGCTTGCCTGTGCGTGAGAATGGAAGAAGGGGAAAATGAAGAGGGAGAAAGGGAAAGAAAGAGAGTGAGTTTTTTTTCCTCTCCCTTTCGACCTCCTCGACTCCCCGAAACAACAGAAACTCTCAAAAACTTCTTCCTCTCTCTCTCTCTATTTCATTACCTAGCAGCGACACAAACGCCGGGTCCCCTTCCTGCCTGTGCACCTCGGTCAGCAGCATCTCGCGCGGCACGCAGCGCTCCCAGCACGGGGCCTGGAAGGCGAAACGGGAGGAGGACGACGAAGAAGAGGTCGAGGGAAAAGGCCAAGAATTCGAAGAGCTCGAAACGACAACGGGCGGCAGCTGAAGCCAATCCCCGCACAGCACCAGCTGGATCCCGCCGAAAGGTCTCTCGCTCCTCTTCACGGCCCTGGCCACGGCCTCCAAGGCTTCGAACAGCGCCGAGGAGACCATCGAGACCTCATCCACGATGAGGACGCGGCAGCTCCTCCAGCGGGAGGCGTGCCGGGGCCTCGACGCGGCCCTTATCGCCGCGGCGATCCCGTCAAAGTTCGGAAGGCCCCTTTGGTTTTGACTGTTCCCGGCTTCCACGGCCTTTGTCGCGGCGGCCCCGAACCCGGCAAAGGCGTGCAGGGTCACGCCGCCGAGGGCCGCCGCTGCGAGGCCCGTGGGGGCGGCGACGAAGGTCGAGGCCGGAGGGAGCCTTCTCACTGCTTCCCTCAACACTACTGATTTCCCGGTGCCGGCGGGCCCGGAGAAGAAGACCGACTCTCCGGAGAGAATCGCGTCGAGCACCCGAGCCTGGTCCGCGGTGAGAGTAGGGCCGGCGTTAGGGTTGGCGGCGCTTTTAGCTGCTGCTTCCTCGAGCCTGAGGCGCTTTGCTCTCCTGGCGGCGGCGGCCTCGGCCTCGGCGACCGACTCTGGAGAATAAAACCTTCTGGCGAAGAAGAAGGCCTTTGACTTGTTGTGCTCCCCCGAGGGCGTTTTCGAGTGGTTGTTGTTGTTGCGATTCATAGTCATCATCGAGGAGCGCGGGTGGAGGTAGGAAGCTGCGGCAGCTGCGGATGCGGCTGCAGCAGCGGAAGAAGAAGAGGAGGTCGAAAAAGCCGCTGCTTTCGACGACGACGTCAACGCCGGGCGCTGCTGCTTCCCGAGACAGTGCTGCTGCTGCTGCTGCTGCTGCTGCTGGTTGCTCGTCATCATCATTCTGCTGTTCCTCTGCTGCTCTCTTTGCATCAGCCTCACCACGCCGTCCCTCAGCATCGCCGCCTCCGCCGGCTCACACCCGGACAGCAGCACCGTGGCGGTTGAAGTGACCCCGCACGGCTTCGGGTAGAGCTTGGCTCTTCGAACCGTCACCCCCAGCAGACCGCAAGAGGTCTGCTTGCCTGCCAGGGAGAGCGGCGGGGCCAGGGGGATGGAGATGCGCGGGCGCTGCGAGCTCGTTGGGTTGAGTGAAGAAGGAGAAGAGGAGGAAGAGGAGGTTGAGCGCGAAGATGAGAGGGGGAAGGAGGAGAAGAGCTGTTTTTTTCTCTCCTCCGTCGAGGTTTTTTGCTTTTTTTTCTTACCTCTTCTCGTTCGGCGAAAATCGCGAGCGTCGCCGGGCAGCCGTCCCCGGCCCTCCGCAGCTCGACCGACGCCCTCTTGAACGTGAGCGTGCGCAGGGCCCCTGAGAGGCGGCCGTCATCGTCCAGGAGGTCGAGCTTGACCTGGAGGGGGGGGATAGGTTTGAAGGGAGGGGGGATGAGAGAGATGGGGAAAAGATGGAAATCGAGGGCGGGAAATCGGCGGTTTGCCTGTCGCGCTCCGGCAACTGACGAAAAACCAGCGGCACGCGGGCGCGGGATGGCGCATCGCCTTAGGCCAAAGGCCCCCCCTTTTTCTTGAATTATCGTTCATGAGATAAGAGAGCACGTCAAAACAACGCCTGACTTGCACAAGAAGCAAAGCCCGATTGACACAAGGAGCAGCCTCACCGAGCATTCGAGACGCATTTTTCAATGAAACTGAAAGAGAGAGCTTGCCGCCGCCGCCGAAGAAAGAAAGAAAATGAAAAGAAATCGCGCTGTGCTTCTCGTTTCTCGCCGAAACCTCTTCTTCTCTAGTTCACACTTTATACACAGGAGCAGCCTCTTCTTCTTCCCCTTTCTCCTTCAGTCCTCGGCATCCAGTAGGTCGCGCAGGGCCCGGATGTGCTCGGGACCGACGCCGCAGCAGCCCCCGAGGACGAAGAAGGAGGGAGGTCGAGGAGGAGAGGAGCGACAGCTCTTCTCGGTCTTGCTTCCGCCGCCACTTCCACTCCCGCCGCAACTTCCACTCCCGCCGCAACTTCCACTCCCGCCGCCACTTCCACTCCCGCAGCGAAAGCTCCGCACCCACCGGCGCGCGTACCTCGCGTAGCACCCCGGGGTGATCATCCCTTCTTCGCCGTCGTAGCCATAGTCCGCTTCTTCTTCCTCCTCCTCTGCGGCGGCGGCATTCGAAGGAGAAGAAGGAGTCGGAGGAGGGAGCGCGACCCCTTCTGCCCGCAGCCACGAGGTCGTCGTCCTCCTGAACCCGTTCGCGTAGCACCCGATCCCGATCTCCTCTCCTTCTTGCTGCTCGGAGATGACTTTCAAGAGCACGGGAAGGGCTTTGGAGACGGCCCCCGGGGAAGAGCAGTTGAGTAAGAGCGCGGAGACCGGCAGTCGGCCTTTTTCTTTTTGACTTAGCGCCCTCCTCGCCGCAGCTTCCAGCTCCTCGCCACCGCGGAGCCTGAGGGGCTGCTCGTCGTCGACGGTGAACGAGAGCCACAGGGGAAAAGAACGGGAAGCAGGAGAAGGAGAACGAGAAGAATTTGCGGCCGCTCTTGTCGCTCCCCGCACCGCGGCCTCGGCGTCGCCGCTGCCACTGCAGGCCTCTGCCAAGAAAAGATCGACCCCGGCCTCCAGCAGCGCCCCGGCTATCCTCTCGTAGACCGCGGCGGCCTCATTGATGCTCCTCTCGGAAGAAGGGGAGCAGCAGCGGGGCAGGTAGCAGTTTTGTCCGAGCGGCGGGAGGCAGCCCGCAACAAGAACTCTTTTACCTTTTCCTCCTTTTCCTCCTCCCGCTTCCTCCTGCCTCTTCGCGTTCTCCTCTGCGGCGACCTCGACTGCCAGGCGCGCCACCCTCCTCGTGATCCCTTCGAGCTCCGAATCGGGGATCCCGGCCCGCTTTAGGGAAACCGGCGTGACGCCAAAGGTCGCGGTGGTGAGGTCGGCTGCGCCGGCCTCGATGAATTTCCGATGCGCCTCTTTGATGGTCGCCGGCTCCGAGGCCAGGGCGCCGCCGAGGAAGCTCGTCGCGTTGCCCTGTCGCTTCAGCAGGTGTCCCATGCCGCCGTCGAGGAGCAGGAAGCGCGTCGTCGACGAGGACGGCATCTTCTTGATGGGCGCGTCATCAATCGAGAGTCCGATTCCCTCTTTTTTTCTTTGGAAAGAAAAGTGAAGAAACCTAGATCGAGAAATCACATCGTCGAAGAAGAAGCAGAAGAAGAACTAAAAAAAAGAGGGAAAAAGCGATGGTGCCATCACGCCGCCTCGCGCTCCTCTGCTTCTGCCTCTTTCTTCTCGCCGCTGGTTCAGAGGCAATCAGCACGCATGTGGGTGCTCACACGTCCAAATTGAGCAGCCCGGACGCGGAATTCGCCGAGATCGAACGCCTCCAAGACCTCGGGCTCAACGATGCCCACCATCATCAACTTTCGCGCCCTTCGCCCTCGTCGACCTCTTCGCCCCGCTGGCCTTTAACCCCTCGCCCGGTCCAGGTGACCCTCTACGGCGAGGCCCGCTGCCCCTTCTGCGCCGACTGGATCGTGAAAAACGCCCAGAAACTCATCGACGAGATCGGAGACATCATCGAATTCAAGACAGTCGAGTTTGGCAACGCGCGGCGCAACGAGAGCACCGGGGAGCTCTCCTGCCAGCACGGCCCTTCGGAGTGCGAGGCCAACGCGGTGTTCGCCTGCACGCGCGCAGCCTTCGAAAAAGAATACCGCTGGCTGAGGGTGGTCTCCTGCTCGGAGAAGGACGTCTTCGAGCACGCTGCCGACCCCTTGGACTCCTTCGATGCCTGCGTCGTCGAGGAGGTGAAAAGAGCCGGCAGCCCCTTTGATGAGGAGGAGGGGGAGAGGAAGGAGGAAGAGAAGAAGAGAGAAGCTGCCCTCGCCTCCTCCTCCTCTGACGACGACGACGACGACCCCGACGACGACGAAAAGATCGGCAAGGCCGTGGCGGCGAGGCTCCGCGCCTGCGCCTCCGGAGACGAAGGCGCGAGCCTCATCGCCGAGGCCGAGCAGGAGACTGCTTCGTTGGTTCCGAAGCACACTTTCGTTCCCTGGGTGGTTGTCGACGGCCTCCCTCTTGGGGACGCGTCGCTGGAGACCGCGCGGAGCGTGGCGTGCGCCGCGTGGAGGGGGAAGAGGGAGGAGAGGCCCGAGGCGTGCTTGGCGGCACCTGGGCTGGGGCTGGGGCTGGGGCGGGAGAGGTCGTCGATCTTTTGAAGAAGAAAAAAATGAAGTTTTTTTTTGTAATTCAACTCCTCATTTTTCGTGTTTTTTTTTACTCGTTTCTCTCTCTCTAAGTCTCTGTCTCTTTCTCCAACCCGTTTCTCTCTTTCGCGCCAAGGGCGAGGCAAAGAGAAGCAGCTAGGACAACTCCTCTCGTCGTGCTGTTCCGATGCCTCGCGCGCCTCGCCCTTGATTAAACAAAAATCAAACAAAACAAAACATTTTTCTCTCTTTTTTTCTCTTTCTCTTCTCTCTTCTCTCTCCAACTCTCCCCTCTCTCTCCTCTACCTCCCGGCCTGCCGCGCCTTCACCAGCCGCTTCACCGCCGTCAGCCACTGCGCGCACTCGTCCCAGTCCGAGGCGGCCAGCGCGTGCTGAACGCTCGCGGCGGAGTCCCAGTCCCCAGCGGCGACGGCAGCTCCCAACCTCGAGACGCCGTCGGCGACGCGTGCAGACACCAGCGCGCCGCCACTGCCGGCGTTGTTGTTCGCTACCTTCCACAGCAGCGCCCCGAGCCTCCGCTCGTTGTCGTCGGCCTCGCGCCTCTTGCCCGGGGCCGTGGCAGCGGCGGCGCTCGCGGCGGAGCATAGGGCCCGCAGGGACTCGCAGGCGTGTTTCAGTTGAGGGTCCGCGACGGCGGATAGGTCGGCGGTCGAGGCCGTCGCGTCGGCCGGCGGCGCCGCGGGCGTCTTCGGCGCCAGAGGGGTCGGCGGCAAGGAGGGGACCGCCGGCACCAGAGAGCCGTGCGTGGAGACAGGTGCCGGGGGAGCGAAGGTAGCGGCAGCAGCGGCCTGGTGCTGGTGCGAGGGCGTCGAGGGCACGGAATGGTTTTGCTGCTGCTGTTGCGGGTAAGACGGCGTCGAGGGCGGCGGCTGCTGCTGCTGCTGCTGCTGCTGCTGATAGAATTGCTGCTGCTGCTGAGCCTGAGGCGCCTGCTCAAACTGCTGCGCCGGGGCCGGGGGCACCGCAGCGGCCGAGAGGGAGACCTGCTGCTGCTGCCCGGAGGCGCGCTTCGGGATGTAGACGCCGCCGTCGCCTCCGGCCGAGGGAGGGGGAGGAGGGTAAGAAGGTTGCTGCTGCTGCTGCTGCTGGTAGCTCGGGTCAAAGCCTCCTCCTCCGAGGGGAGGGCCCGCGGCGGCTGCCGCAGCTGCAGACTGCATGGGGGCTCCCGGGACGAAGACCGCTGCCTGAGGCGGAGGCGGCGGAGGCGGAGGAGGAGGAGGTGGAGGAGGCGCTTGAGCGGGAGCGGCGAAACCTCCTGCTCCTTGCTGCTGGCCCCAAGCGGCGGGCGCGCCGCCGCTGAAGGCCTCTGCCGGCGGAGGAGGAGGAGGAGGAGGAGGAGGAGGCGCGGGAGCAGCAGCGACGGGGGCTGCTTGCTGCTGCTGCTGGACGACAGGAGCAGGAGGAGCAAAGACAGCAGCGGGCGGAGGCGGAGGAGGGGGCGGCGGGACCGCGGGGGCCGGCGGCGCGAAAGTTTGCGCCGGCGGCGGCGGAGCAAACGTTGCCGGCATCGACGACGAAGGAGCAGGAGCGCCGCCGCCGCCGGCGGCGGTCGGCGGCGGGGCGTAGGCCCCGCTCGTCGTGTACGCCAGCTGGTCGAACAGGCCGCCGCCACCTCGGCCGTTGGAAGCTGGGGGAGGAGGAGGAACCGGGGGAGCGAAAGAGGCAGCTGCGGTCGAAGGCGGCGGCGGAGGCGGCGGAGGAGGAGGAGGAGCGACGGCAGCGGCGGAGAAGGGAGCGGGAGCGCCCCAACCTCCTCCGGTCGCCGCCGGAGCGACAAACGGCTCCGGAGCCGCCGTCGCCGTCTCCACCACCGCGGCGGGCGCCCTCGCGGCCAGCAGCACCACGGGAGGGCTCATCCCCACGAAGGGGAACGGCGCCTGCAGGCTTACTTTTCCCCCGGCGCCGGCGCCGCAGCGCGCGAGCCTGTCCCGCGAGACGGCCGCAGCATTATCATTGCCGCTCGCCGCCGTCGCCGCCGCTTGCTGCTGCTGCTGCGAAGGCGGCAGCAGGTTGAGCAGCTTCGCGGCCGCCTCGACGGCGCCGTCGGCGGCCAGCAGGTCGGCGTAGGCACCCACCAGAGCGGAGAGCACTGGGGAAGGCGTAGAACTCGGAGATCGGGCGCCGAGGGCAAGCACCAGGCCGCGCTCGACGACAGAGTGCAGCGCCGCGGCCGGAAGCCTCCTCGCGACCGCAAACGCCGCAGACTCTCCTCCATCTCCATCTTCTCCGAACCCGCTGCCGCTTTCCTCCGCCGCCGACACCCCGGCCCTCGCCGCGGCCTCCCGCGCCCAGTGCCTCACCGCGGCGTCGACGTTGCCGGCGCACACCCACGCGCACGACGCGGCGTGCGAGAAGCGGCCGGAAGCATCGGCGGCGAGCCTCGAGGCGAGGTCGTCGGCGAGAGGGGCAAAGGACTCGGCGGGGGCGTACGAGGCCAGCGCGGCGAGCGTCGCCCTCCACGCCTCCAGGGGTGCCGCCGACGCCAAAGCGGCCAAGTCTCCCCCAGCGAGAGCAGATAAAAGCTTGGAGTAGGGTCGAGGGTGGCGGCGAGACACGGCGGCGACGGTCCTCGCCCAGAGGGAGAGAGGCACGGTTCCATCAGACTCGGGCTGCGGCGGCGGCGCGAGCGAGGCGATGACCAGAGCGTCGGCGTCCCTTTCTCCTTTCGCGCCGCTCTCGGCCGACCTAGACCGCAGGCAGGCGTCGACAGCGAGGGCGTAGTTGCCGACCAGCAGGGCGCGCTGGATCTTTTCGTCGTCCGGGCTCGGGTGCGGGAGGTGCTGCTGGAAGTGGGAAGGGGTCGAAGCCAGGGAGAGGCCGCCGAGGGCAGAGGCGGCAGCAGAGGCAGAGGTGGTGGGGCGGCGGGGCGTTTCCGTCGTTGTCGCAGCGACTGCTGCTGCTGGAGGCGCCTGGGGCGTTTGCTGCTCCTGCTGCTGCTCTTCGGCGAGCGAGTCGAAGAAGGACGCGCCGTCTCCTTCGACAGCGGCAGCAGTCGCCGGGCGCGAAGAAGAGGCGTCGGCGGCGGCAGAAGGCGGCCTGGGCTCGACAGCAGCAGCAGCATTAGGCTCCTCTCCTCCTTGCTCCTCTTCTTCCTCCTCGGCAACCGGGGGCACGGTGGCGTCCGCGAATCCGAGCCTCTGCAGCAGCAGGGCGCGCGGGTCCTCCTCGAACAGGGCGCGGAGCAGCGACCACGCTTCTCCGCTGCCTCCGCTGCCGCCGTCGTCGCCTCCTGTTGCTGCTGCTCCAAACGACGACGAAGACGAAGACGAAGAGGCTTCCGCCCTGGCGTCGCAGAGGGCAGCGAGCGCCCGCCTGTCGCTCCCGTCCCCGAGGGACGCCTCCAGGGCCTCGATGGCGTCGGCGGGCAGGCCCGAAGCGAGTCCCCCGGGGGCCCTGGAGACGACGATGGTGTTTGGGGGCACGGAAATCGTCGTCGTCGTCGGGAAGGAAACACCTCCATCTCCTTGCCCCTGAACCACCTCCATCTGCAGAGTCCTCTCCGCCACGGCCGAGAACGACGCGAAGCGTCCCCCGTAGCCGAAGGAAACGCCGCAGGGCCTGCGCATCCACGCCGGGGCGCGGGACAGAGAGGCGGGAGGAGGAGGGGAGGGGGTCTGCGGAGCGTAGCTGTTGTAACCTCCTCCGTGCTGCTGCTGTTGTTGCTGAAGCATCAAATTCGGGTCCGTTCGGGGCGCGAACGCCGCGAGCGAGCAGACCGAGACGAGGCCGCCACCGGGGGCGGCCCCGGACAGCGTGGCGGCGGCGAAGACCCCCGGAGTCGAAGGGCACCACTCGAGCGAGGACACGACAGAGGAGGCGGCGGCAGAAGGGTGGTGGTGGTGGTGCTGGTGGTGGTGGAGGTTTTGTTCATTCATCGAAGAAAGAGGCGCCGTCTCCCCGAGCGGGGAGAACGCCTCCGCGTCCCACAGCACCACGCGCCCGTCCCTGCCCCCCGTGGCGATCAGCGCCGAGTCGTGGGGACACCAGGCGATCGAGGTGATCCCCCGCGAGTGAGCAGCAGCAGCAGAAACAGTTGAATTCGAGTTCGCAAAGGGACCCAGCTCTCCGACGGGCGCGGTCGCGTTCCTCAGGTCCCACAGCTGGACCACCGGGAAGCCGTCGTCCTCGCAGGCCACCGCCACCTGCGTGGCCTGGTCCGGGGACCACGCCACGCACGACGCGCGCCGTCCTGCCATGGCGCTCCCTTTCAGCGAGATGACCGGCCGCTGCTTCTTGAGGTCCCAGACGGTCGCGGCGCCGCCGGCCGTCGCCGACGCGAGGATGTGCGGCACCTTGCAGTTCCAGGCCAGCGAGGTTATCTCGTGGCCCGGGGCTGCCAGGGAGGCAGCCACCACGCCGTTGCCCGTCGCGATGGGGGCAGGGGCGGCAGCCGAGGCGGAATCGGCGCCTGCTGCTCCTGCTCGCAGAGAAGGGTAGAGCGTCGGCCGAGAAGGGGTCGCCACGTCCCAGATGCAGAGCTCGCCGTCCCCTCCCCCGCTCGCCAGCAGGTTGGGGCTCCCGGCGTTGAACTGCAGGGCCGGGACGGGGCCGGCGTGCTTAGCGAGGCGGGCGAGGAGGGAAGGGGAGGAACTATTCGAGGCGACGAAGAAGGCGGCGTCCCACAGGGCGATCGAGCCGTCCGCAAGCCCCCCGGCGATGATCCCCTCCGGGTGCGCTCCAGTCCCTGCCTCGGACCCGACGGTGCCCCAGGCCAGCGACGCGAAGCGCTCCGGGGCGGAGGCGCTGGAGGCGGAGGGGGAGGCGGCGGAGGCCGGGAGGAGGTCGGGCGAGTCCGAGGCGAGGTCGACGGAGAAGACCTGTTTTTTTTTTTTTTTTAGGTTTGGAGATTTGTAGGTTTGAGTTTGAAATGCAAGCGTCAGCGCGACGTGAGCGGAGTGAGAAGCGCGCCGGCGAAGGCGCGGCCACAAGCAGCAGCAGCAGGAGCAGCAGCAGCGGAGGCGGAAGGAAGGAAGCAAGCAAGGAAGCAAGGAGGGAAGAGGTTGAGACGAAACAAAGGCGCGCCTCCTTCGTCGTCGTCGATTGAAAAGTTGCTTCCAACGAATGGAAAAGGCAGCTTCGTTCGCGCTCGAGCGCTGCAACTCTGCTTCTCCCCTTTCAAGACAGGCTCAGGGCTTGGTCGTAGCCCTCCGCTGAGATTCGAATCGAGGGGAACGAGGGCGGCGAGACCAGTGGAAAAGAGAGAAAGAGAAGAGAGCGACGTCGCATTCGTTTTTCCTTTCTGCTTCTTCGCCCATTGATTGCTCCTCTTTCTTTCCCTCGACCTCTCTACTTCTTCTTCTCCTTCCTTTTTCCACTCACCTCCAGGCTCGACGCCGACGAGAACGTGACGTCGATGGCGCCAGCTGCGGATCCTGCGGCCAGGTACGGGCCCAAGGGAGACCACGCGAGCGCCGCGGCCGCGGGCCGGGACTTGAGCGACGACGAAGAGGCCATCGAGTTTTCTTTTTTTTTTGAAGTTGTTTCTCTCTCTTTTTCTTCGAGCTTTCCTCCTGTCCAAAAAGGGGAAAACGGGGAGCGCTGTGACTGTCGAGAGAGACGGGAGAGAGCGGCTTTCCCCTCTGCGAGATCCAGTCCTTCCTCGAGAGCGAAGGAGGAGGAAAGAACTAAAGAAGTGAAAGAAGAAAAACTCTCACTCTTTCGAAAAGAAAAAAAAGAAAGAAAAGACGAGCATCGATCGACCTTTTTCTCAGGGGTCACGAAACGCGCCCCTTCCCGTGCTCCTCACTCCGTCCCTCTCCAACCTCTCCCTTCCCCCCTCAGGCGACGCACACGGCGTGCTCTGAGCCACACCCCTGCTATGTCAAAGGCGGCATCCAGGTGCAGCAGCAGCAAGGTCGAGCTCGTAGCGACAACATCCTCGATGGGCATCGACTCCTCTTCGCCCGTGACGCGATCCCGCGCCGCGGCCGCTGGGGGCAGCGGCGGCAAGGCTTCTGCGTCCGCTGGCGCCAAGTCGTCGTCGTCATCGTCTCGCTTCGGCACGCAAGCAGCAGCAGCTGCTGCGGCGGCGGCCCCGGGTGGAGCGCGCGGCTCGAAGGCGACAGGAGGAGCAGGAGCGAGCAAGAAGGAAGCAGCGCCGCCGCCGACGACGACAAAAACCAAATTGAAAAACTCTTCTCCTTCTTCTTCTCCTTCTTCCCCGAAATACTCCGTGCTCCTCCCGACCTACTGCGAGGCGCAGAACATCGGGATCATCGTCTCGATGCTGGTCAAGGTCTTCGAAGAGAAGTAAGAGAGGCGGTGATTTTTCTTTTTGAAAGAGAGAAAACTTTTTCGGTCGCGAAACCTTTCTTTCCTCCTCGTTTGAAATTCTCACCCTCAAAAAAAAACCCCTTCCCCCTCCTTTTTTTTCTCTCCCTCAAAACCCCGACAGCGCCATCGACTTCGAGATCATCGTCGTCGACGACGCCTCCCCGGACGGCACCGCCGACGTCGTACGCAGGCTCGCGCGGGCCTACGGAGCAGAACGCGTCCTTCTGAGGTCTCGGCCGGGCAAGCTCGGTTTGGGCACTGCGTATGCTTTCGGGCTCGAGTCGGCGACGGGCGACTTTGTTCTGCTGATGGACGCCGACCTGTCGCACCACCCGCACCACATCCCGCAGATGATCGAGGCGCAGAGGCAGACGCGTGCCGACGTGGTCAGCGGGACGAGGTACGTCTCCGGCGGCGGAGTCTGCGGGTGGGGCACGAGGAGGAAGGTGATCTCGAGGGGGGCGAACACGCTCGCGACCCTTCTGCTTCTGCCTCCGGACCTCTCGAGAGGGGCGAAATCCCTCGCCGGGTCCGTCTTGAGCAAGCTGGGACTGAAATCGAGCCCAGAAGGAGATGCCGAAGTGGTCTACGGCCCCGTCTCGTCGTCTGAGCGACCTCACGGGCTCGTTCCGCCTCTTCCGCGCCGAGCTGCTGAGGAAGCTCATCCCGCAGGTGAAATCAAAGGGATACGCTTTCCAGATGGAGATCGCGGTCCGGGCCGCCAGGGAGCGGCACGCGGTGCTGGCCGAGGTGCCGATCGTGTTCGTGGACCGGCTGTTCGGCTCGAGCAAGCTCGGAGGGGCGGAGATCACTCTGTTTGTGCGCGGCTTGCTCAAGCTGTTTTTCACCACTTGAAGAAAGAAAGAAAAAAAAAGGTTTTTTTTTGTTTTTCCTTCGTCTCTTTCTTTTTTTTTCTCCCCACACCCCCACAAAGGTGCTTTATTTCTCGTTACACACACAAACACACAAGTGACGACGAAGACAATCGAGCAATCGGGGGGGGGGGGGGGGGTGGAAAAAGGGGAAAGAAAATAATATGGTTACGGGGGAAAAAAACAAAAAAAAAAAAAACAAAAAAAAAAAAGCTGTTTTTCCTTCCCCCCTCTTTTTTATCTCAGGAA
>Ga0114918_10004034_pt1 | contig 12821 bp, 3 predicted proteins | sample LantaG_FD_87015 | JGI IMG/M metagenome (GOLD analysis project Ga0114918, IMG submission 87015) | Deep subsurface microbial communities from Baltic Sea to uncover new lineages of life (NeLLi) - Landsort_02402 metaG | ecosystem: Environmental > Aquatic > Marine > Oceanic > Sediment | place: Baltic...
AACTTTCTTGAAGACCTTCTGCTATATTAGCTTTAAAGTATCCAACTGTTTTACCTACAGATTTGTAAATAGGGTCAGCTCTCCAACCTTTCCACCAATTTTTTAAACCAGATTTCCAAAATTCAAACTGTCTAGTACTTTGGTTATACATTACTCTACCCATTTTACCAAACTTCCCAGCATCTACTTCACCAAGTTCTTTCATGGTTTGGTTCAAGTAGTTGTTAATTCTACCCTTACTAAGTAAGTTAGAGAAAGTAACTTTATTAGTAGCATATATAATAGGAAAATTATACATTGAAGTTTCAATACCAGCAGCTTTAGCTTGGTTCATCATATTACGCATCTCAGCATCATCTGGAGTTGTTCCATCATTTTCTGCGTAATAGTTATTGTATAAGTCTTCAAATACTTTACTTTGAACCATCCCTGCTTCAAGAGATGATTCAGATCTTGCCATATTAATAGTTCTAATATCTCTATAGAATGCTCCGGCAGTTTTGGATAAAGAAGCTAAACCAGCAAGGTTATCCTGAGCACGGTATATATCATATATTTCACCTACTGTATTAGATAGTGGATTTATAGCTCTGATAATAGGGTTTGAAAAGAAAGCCTCTCCTTTAAGCATTTTATTAGACTTCTGAACAGCATCATAAGTTTTTCTAGCTCTATTGATATCATTTAATTCATCAAGTACACTAGTAAATTGGCGTGAGCCATCCATTGCAAAATCAAAACCTTTAGCTACTCTTAATGCACTTGTGTCAATTTGACCAAGTCTATTAAGTCTTCTTGCAGCATTAGCTGTTACAGCTGCTGTAGAAGCACCGCCAGTAAGTGGAGCAATTATAGCAGCTGCTGCTTCTTCTAATAGTATTTCTCCAATTATACCTGCAGTATAACCAAAGTTCATAACTAGGTTACTAGCAAATGCGCCAGCTCCTCCTCTTGAACTGTAACCAATAGCAGAAGCTCTTTCATAGTTTCTTGCTCCTTCTCTATCAGCACTAAAGAAATCATCACCATTCATCCATCTTGATAATGAAGCTGGTCCAGAAATTAAACCTTCATAAGCAAGTGTTCCAAATGAATTAGAAACCATTCTAGAGAAGTCACTTGTCCAAGATGTATTTTCATTGAATGTTGCTTCATTATCTTTACTAGGATGAAAACCAAGTTCATCCATAGTATTTAACCCAACAGCTGCATATCTATCATAAAATGCATTTCCATTAGGACCTGAATCATATGAATCAATTTTAGCATAACCATTTGGATCATATGCATTTTGTTGACCAAAAGTTCTTAAATAATTTTGCATAGACTTTTTATGATCATCAAAATTATAAGCAGCAGTTTTAGGTACCTGTGATGGAATGTTACCTGGGGCATAACCAGTAATATAATTCTGTACTCCCATATTAGTAACGGTAGGGGGATCAGAAGGACTTATAGGAAAGTATTCATTAAAGTCTGTTGTACCAGAATAAAGATCATTAGTCTGTTGTGATAATGACTCATTTAATTCCATTTCTTCCATTATCTATTATTTTGTTCGTTCATAGATGCAACTTGAGACCAGAAATTATTTCTAAAGTTTTGAAGTTGAAGCCCTTGTCCAGATAATATATCAGATGCTGTTACACTAACATATGCATTTTTATTGGGATCCCACATAGGTACTGTTTGTTCATATTGAATTTTTCCGCTCTCTAATTGTGAAAAAGCAATAGAATATCCATCATAATAAGGATTAGTATAAGTTACTGGAGATTTATCAATAGCATACTGAGCTCTTACTCTACTTTCTACAGGATCAATAAATGCATTATTATAAAGGTCTGTTCCAACAAATTCTGAACTCTTAGTCATAACAGTCAAGCCATTAGCAATAAGCTTATCATATACTTCAGCACTTAAGTATCCTGATTCATTTGCCTTGCCTTCATTTTTCATTTTATATTTTTGAGCAATCTTTTCAGGAACTTTAATAGTAACTCCTGCATAATCTAATGCATCATTTGCAACTGGATGAAAATCTAAATTAAATGTACCATCTTTATTCTTTTTATTTTTAGAATATTCATATACATCAGCAATTATATTTTGAGCAATCATGTTTAATTTTTCATCAGTTGCATTATTCCAATCATTTGCAGTAATACCTGTTACACTAGCTCTTGCATTATCTTTAGTAAAAGATAAATTTTTGAGAGTGTCATTTAATTGAGAGTATCTTATAAAATTGTCAGTATTAAATGCTCCAGGCATTACTTTAATTCTGGCAGAATTCATTGTAAACTTACCAGCTCCTGCACCATTATAACCATACAAAGGAGTTTTAATTAGATTTTTTTCTTGTAGATCTAATAATTCTTGATCTGCATCATCTAAAGTGTCTCTAACTGATTTATTAATACCAAATTGATCTGTACTTCCTTTAACATAACTTATAGCATCTGCACCATTTCCATCTATCATTGCACCTATGATATTGGTCATAAGGCTAGATCCTATGTAACTTAATCCTCCAACAATTGCACCTCCTGCCCATCCAGATAAAGCACCTAAACCAAGAACCGCAGGTGAGACAGCAGCTCCAATTGATGCACCAGCTACTGCACCAGCAGCTGAAGCATTTATTAAACTTTCTGGATCACCAAGCCAACTTCTACCTACATCTTCATATTTACCAGGCTGAATAACATTACCTTGTGGATCTTCAATTAGTTTAGCATTGATCATCATTTGAATTACAGTAGCTTCATCACGTTTATTTCCATCACTATCAAATAAGTATTTAGCTACTGCTTTTGCAGGTTTAGTACCTTGTTTCTCTAATAATCTTACCGCTTCTTCAGCGCGTTTAACTTTAAGTTCTCTCTTAGCATAAAGGCCTTCACCAATATCCTCAAGGTTATTAAAATTACTACTTACAATTTGGAAATCTCCGTCATTCTCATAACCAGATAATTTGTTTTTCTTAACTACCCAGTTTTTAAATCCAGCTGTTATTTCTGAAATGGACATTGGACTCATTTCATTAACACTTAATGAATTGAAGTTTGCAATCTTTCTTCTTCTTTCTGAAGGTGTATCTTCTTCAGATGGGAAACCAAATTTAGTATATGTTGTTGGATGCTGTCTAATATATCTTTCAGACATACCAATATCATTGGTTATGCTAAAGAATTCTTCATCAGACATATCTCCATTTTCATGAGCTTTAAGAATCAAATTGAACATACTTTTTACAGTTTGATCATTTCTTGATTTTTCTATTTGTTCTTGTTTTGCTTCAGCTGTTTGTTGTGATTCTGGCTTAGTACGATTCTCTTGAGTTTTAATTGATGCTACTTCATTAAGTTCTTTCTTTGGTTTTAAATATTCTTGACCATTCTGTTGAACTAGTTCATATTGTCCAGAGTCTAATTTTGCTTTTAGGATAAGTCTATTTGTTGCTAATTTATCTTTATATTCTGCTAAACTTCTAGCTTGTCCAGCTCTCTCTTCTTGAAGTTTAAACTGATTAGTCTTAATTGTTCTTTCAGAAGTTGTAGTAGCATATGATTCAGCAGCAGCCTGAAGATCTTGTTCTAGCATATAATTAGGATCAAGAAAATCTACTTTATACCTTAAATCATTTAAGTTATTAGATGTTACTCCACCTTTTGTATTTGCTGTTCTAGAAATACCATCATCTAATACTTCTATAGATTTTTGGTATTTAGTCAACATAGTTGCATTTTGCTGTTGAGCTTCTCTAATATTTTGTAACTGTTGAGCTACTCTAGGGTCTTTATTTCCTGAAGCAATTTGTGATTCTAAGTTCTGAATATTTTTAGTATAAGTTGCATCTTGATTTTTATATAGCTGAAATCTATTTTCAGTAATTCCTTTATATTGTGTTAGCTTAGTATTCAAGTATTCTGCTTCTGCTGCTTCAAGACTACCCAATCTATCTTTATTAGCATACATATGATCTTTTCTATTTACATATGCTTGTGTTCTATACACATCCATGATAGATTCATCATTGCCAAACGTTGACATAAACATTTTATACAAAGGACCAACTAATGGTTGTCCATTCTGTTGTTCAATAATATATCTACCATCCTTAGTAAATGTAAAGTCTTTGACTTTAATGCCCATTTCTTTAGCATAAGCCATAGCTTTCTTACTTACATTTTGATAAGGAACAAACTTAGGAGAAGCTACAGAAAAGATTTGATCATAAGGTGAATTTCTAAACTCATCAATTTTATAATCTATTGCTTTAATTCCCTCAGACCATGCTTGCTCTCTTAACTTTTCATCTGTAGCAGTACTGTATGATTCCCCGGTAAGTTTTTGCATTTTAGCATTTTTAGTAAATGCCATATCATACATTAACTTATTGTCTTCATAGAAAGGTTTAAATATCTGTAAAGCTTGAGTAGCATTTTGACTTAAAGATAAATCTAAACCTGCTACTCTTTTTAAATTAAAATCAATCTGTTTTTCTAGTTGTTCTTTTTTTTGGATACTGTCAGGATGGGTAAGATCTGCATAGTAAAGTTGACCATATACTTTATTAATGGCTTTCCAATTTTTATCATACTGATCTTGTTTTGTTGCAAGAACATTATTCACATAATTAAAATCAACCTGGTATAGTTGATATTGTGGAATAAAACCTGAAACACCTTGCGGATACTTTGCCATATTGAATTCTTTACATTATAAAAATACTAAAATTTTATAAGTTTATTAAACCTATAAAGTTTAGTTAAAGGATAAAAGGGTATATACTAGAAGCTAAAACGTAAGGACCGCCCTTTGCTTGTCCTCCCTTTTTAGTATTTTGTTGTTGTTCCATTTTAATAATTTGTAACAAATCTCCCATCTTAGTATCTTTACCATATATTACTTGGAGTTCTTTAATTCTTTTATTAACATCTGATGATTTTTCAGGAACATTTGGTTTACCTTGTTTGAAGTATGGAACACCTCTTCTATATGTTGTACCATATTGCTCATTTATAAAATTAGAATCCATTCTTTGTTGTAACTCAGCCTCAGCATCTGCAATACCCATTTGTTTATTTTGAGCTATTTGATTACGAGCCATATTTTCCATGCCTTTTTCATCTGCTGTTGCCTTAATTTGTGCATTTGTAACATCAGCTCTCTGAGCATTATTAAGATTTTTAATTTGAGTATTAAATTGTCCTACTTGTCTAGCAGCATTAATGTTATCTTCCTGTGTTTTACTTACAGCAGCTTGATTTCCAAATTGTGTTTGTGCTGTTGTAGCCATTGCTTTTGCAAAATCATCTCCAGCGGAACCTGCAGTACCTTGAATCATATTCATCATAGCAGATTGTCCTCTACCAATATTTTGTATATCTGCTAAATAGTCTTTATAGGCACTAGGCATTTCAGCTGCAGCTGGTAAAACACTACTACTTCTTGGAACATTAGGGTTCATAGTAGCTTGAGTAAGTATATTTCTAGAAGCTATATCTGAATATACGGGAGTATCTTGAAAGCCTTGTAATGAATATCCTGGTGGACAATTACATTCTTCATCTTCACCAATTTCTGTTATTGTTTCTTCACCAGTTTGTGGATCTACACATCTACATTTTTTCTTTGTTGTTGATCCTGGACAAGGACATTTTCCATTTTCATCTGGTTCCATATAAGTCACTTCTCCCGTTTTTGGATCAGTACATGAACATTTTTTCTTGTCAAGAGGAGGTGGTGGACAACACTCTTCTGAATATGTTCCATCACTACAAGGACATCCTTCTTTAGGTTTTGGATCTGGAGGAAGAAGTTGTCTTACTCCAAATTTATCATCTACATAACCTTGTTGTAAGCTTGTTAAGTTTTGTTGATCAGCTAATGTAGAAGCATCAAATTGTCCTGAATTAGTTAATGATTCAAGAGAAGATATACCTCTACCTTTTGCCGTTAAACCATGTGTTTGCCACATGTTTCTAATAGCATCTGGATTATTTTGTAATGACCATTCATAAATTTTCTTCTGAGCCTCCGCTTCATCAGTCACATTTTTAATACCAGGAATAAATGGTTCCCATTTTTCTAATAATTGGGGTACAGTTAATCCTGTATTTACAAACTCATTTCTATTACCTGTTGGTGTAATATTACCTTCTGGTCTATTAGCACGACCATAAGGAGTAATACCACCATTAGGATACATTGGCATATCATAACCACCAAGTGTCATTCCATATTCAGCCATTGGCATAGGTGGGTTTACTGGCATTTGTTGTGAATCAGCATTATCACCATACATTGTTTCCATTGATGCAATAGGTTGTCCATCTGGCATTTCAGTAGGCATTCCATTTTCAGATTCTTCTTGAGCCATTATTTCTTGCTGACCTTGTTGAACTGGTTCAGGAATAAATTGCTCCATAGAATAACCCATAGTTTCTAATACAGGCTGAGCTGCTTCAGGCATTCCTTGCGGAAATCCTTTCATTGCTTCTTGAATAATAGAAAGATAACCAAGCTTCATTACATAATTTTTAATCATGATGGTAGCAGTCTTTCTAGTTAACTCATCTGTATTTGGATCATATAGTATTTTCTTATATGAATTGATGTCATATTTCTTAGCAATATCTGCAGGAGTGAATCCACCTTTCTTGGGTTTAAGATCAAACATTTTTAATACTGCCGGATCTTTAATCTTCATTGAAGCTGTGTCAGAAAAAATAAATGATCCTTGGGGAAGATTTAATGGCGTACCACCTTGTGAGTGTCTCTTACCTCCAATTTTAAAATTATCAGGAATGTTATCACCAGAGATACCACCATAAGCATATTCTCCTTTTTCTGCTTCTAAGTTAGCAATGTCTCTATCTATTGGCTGTAAAGTTTCTCTAACTTGAGTTTTTTTGTTAGCTAGACTATTACTATAGTCTCCACCCCCCATTGCATACGGAGTAATTGCAAGAGATCCTTGTACTTGTCTTCCTACTAAAGCTTTAGTAAGTTTTTTAGGTAATTTATTTATTCTAATTTTCATATCCTTATAATAAAGTAATATCTACACCAGCATCAATAAGTGCTTGAATTTCTTCTTCTGTTAAGTCATATTCTCCGCCTTCTTCATATTCTAATTGACCACCAAATTTAGAATAAGTTTGTTGAGTAAGTCCAGCACCTACAATACCTTCAAAACCACTTTCAATTTCTCTACCAGTATTTATATCATACCTACCTTGTGAAAGCATTTCTGTTGGCGCTACTCTGCTATTTGAACTCATCATATTTTGAGTATTGAAGTTATCTATCATATTATTGTCAAGCGCCTCTCTTGTATTTCTTGCACCTTTACCTAAAAATGGAAATAAACCTCTAGGTTCAAAATTAATTTTATTTTTTTGCTTATAAGCTACATCTACTTCTTGATCAGGAGTAGATTGCCATTCTAGATAATCTGGTATACTGTTATTATTAGTATTAACATCAAAGAAGTTTTGATTTGCCATTACAGGATTAGTATTATAATCTACTGGATTATTATAAACAAACCCTCCATCAGGAAATTTAATTGGACCACCATATGCAAAATCTTCCATTATATTATACATACCTGATCCTGATCCTGATCCTGGTGCATATAATGGTTTAATTGCAGGATTTGATTGTCTATATGTATTTACTGGGGGTACATCTAAACCTTCAAATATACTAGCAATACCACTTCCAGTTGCACCAGCCCTTGGTCCAGCAGGTACATAATTGCTTTTTGCTTTTACTAATGCCATATAATCAGCATCAGACATAGGTGCAGTCATACCTTCTTTAACATCTCCTTCATAAAATGCATCAGGATCTTTGCGCATTGCTCTTCTAACATCACCTCTTACATCTCTTTCTCCTTGTCTTATTGCAATTTGTGTTTCATCTTCAAGTCCTCTTTTCTTGCTTTTACCATATCCTTCCATTACATCTCTACGCATGCCTCTTTCACTTGTAACTTCTGGTGCACCTTTTTGCTGTTGCTGTTGTTGTACTTGATTTTGCCAATCCATTCCTAACATAGGACCTTCTTGACCAGGTACCATAAATTTAACGTGCACAGCATCTTTACCAAATCTTCTAGGATCTGTATAAATTTCAGATATCCTAGTGTCAGGTCCAAAAACTCCTGCAAATGGAATATTAGTACCTGCAATCATCGGCATACCTTTTTGTACCATTCCTCTACTAATAGAGAATGGGTTTATAGATCTTCCTAATGTACCTATTGGAGAAGTTCTATTAAAACCTAAGGCTTGACTCATATACTGTGCTGCAAGAGCTGCATTTTGAGGATTGTATCTTGGAACAATAGTTTGCTCAGATTTATTCTGAGGATAATTTTCTGCCATCCATTGCTCATAAGATTGAGGAGCTGCTTTACGCATACCTTCTTCTGGAGCATCCTCATTATACCAATCAATATATTGTTGGTATTCATCTTGAGTACCTCCATCAGCAAATTGTCTTGTATATGGATCCGAAGGGTCTACAAGATTAGTTCCATCTAATTCTGCAACTGATGGGTTATAACCTCCATAAACATATTCTTGTAATGGACCAAAAGGATTTGCATCAGAGTTCATAACCATACCACCTTCTTCATACATAAAAGTTCCTTGTTTATCCCATGGAACATATATTGTTCCACCATAGTCAGATTGAGATACAGCAACAAAACTTTTTGCTTTATCAATACTTCCGTCCGGTTTATATATTACTTGATATCTTGCAGGACGTTCTGTACCGAGCATACCTGTTTTATATATTCCTTCATAAGAAATACCTTTACCCCCATCTTTAGTTTGCCATTCCTTGTAATTTTTTCCTGGTCTTTCTACAGGTTCTAAGTCATCTTGAAATTTTCTTCTATCTATTTCAGGAACTGTAGGAGGAACTGTAGGAGGAACTATAGGAGGAACTGTTACTCTTGGTGAAACTAATGGAGGGACTATAGTTTGTCCAACACCAGGGACTGTTTGTGGCACTGTTGATCCACCAGGTACCGTAGATCCTTGTCCTTCTTTTACTTCTGTAGATGTATTTCCTGGAGTATTTTGATCAACTTCTTTAAGTGATTCATTATTTACAGTTTCATAAATTATCTGACCTGGATTACTATAACTTTGTTGGCTATAAAAAGATGTTGGATAACCAGATATTGAAGACAACATATTCAATCCTCTACCTCTTCTTCCAGACATCATACCTGCCATAAAGTTTATAGGTAATCCTCCTTCAAATGAAGCTTTGTAACTTTTTAATCCACCAAAAATATTTCTTTCTCCTTCAATTGTAAATGGGGGCATTCCCTGTTCTAATTGACTCATATCAGGCATAATTTGACCAGGCATAGAATAAACATTAAAACCACCAGGATATAATCCTGGAAGATTGTTGAGCGCTTTTTGTACATCTCTACCTACTCTTCTTTGATCTCTATTAGCCCTACGCTGTTCTCTACCATCCTTTGCCATTGTCATCTGAGGTTGATTAAAAATATCTTCTTGTTTCATTTTATCAAATTGATTTTTAGCAACGGCTTTTACTACAGACTTTTTAACACTTGATTCAAAACCTTTTACTAATGCATCTCTCCCATCTTGAATATCATTATTACCTATAACAGATTCATCAGCTTCTTGCTCCATTCCTTCTTGAGCTTTTCTAATAAAATTTTGCATGAATTTTTTTCTAGGTATACCTCCAAATTTCATTTCTGACATATCTGTATCATCCCCATAATAGTCATCATAGGTAGCAACATTTTCTTCAAGATTTTCTTCTGTTAAATCTTCTTGATAATCATCCTGTCCTTCTTTCATATCAAGTTTTGGAACTGGAGATCCTTGAGCTATTGTTGCATTTTGATATTGTAAATCTGATGGTGCTAATGTTGAGTATACTTCATTAACTAAGTTTACAATATAATCACTATTAAGATTATAACCTTGTGTAATTTTATCTGCTATATCATCAATATATCCCTGATCAACATAACCAGCTTTATCACCTAATAAAGTCAATTCATTATAAATAATATCTACTAATGCATCCTCAGTAATTTGGGGTTGTTGCTGTTGTTGTTGAGACATAAGATACTTTTGTATATCTTGTTGAGTAATACCACCTTGAGCATACTGAGGGTTATATATTTTTACTTTTTTATTCATTACACAGGATATATATTAAATATACTAAATTTCATTTTATCTAATAAACTTGTTAAGTTTACTATTAGGTCTTTGATTTTCAAATAAATTAATAGGACCACCATTAGAATAACCTTTTTTACCAAAATTAAAATTACCAGTTCTTAATCTTTGCAACTCATTGTATTGTCTTTCTGTTGCTATACCATTTTGTTTTTTTACATTAGCAATTAAATCTTTATAAAACTGTTTATTTGAATTAGATAAACGTCTACTATCATAAGTATTTAATAACTGAGTAAAGTAATCTGGATTTTTAATTTCATATTTAGACATATCCATACTACCTAAACTTGATTTAAAAGTGTTAGGAGATCCTGGTAATTCTTTAGGATATCCTCTTAACCAATGTGGCTTATTAAATGCTGCATCTTCTTGTATAAGTTGTTGCCAAGAACTTTCAGGAAATCTTTCAGCAGAACTTATCATGTCTTTAGATAAAATAAACTCTGTTTCAGGAGATGCTGATAAAAGTTTAGCATCATCAAACTGAGAAACATTTAGTTTGTTTGCTTCTGATTTAGGTAGTCTGGTTCTTAATATTTCTATGACATCCTCATCTGCAAAATTTCTAGTACCGGGATTCATATAAAATTCTAATCTAGAAGGATCTTTTTCAAACCATTGCCCGTGATATTTTTCTCTAGCTAATATTTCAGGATCAGTTTGTGGGTTTAATAAGTTTCTTTGAAACCATTTTAAGGGTTCTCCTGCTGCTTCTTTAGCTCTTAATTGAGCAGCTAGGTTCATATCAGGATTTTGTCCAACAGGTCTAGCTCTATAAAGCATTATGTCAGGATTTTCTTTTACTGCCAAAGGATTAATTTTATAAGTTTGAGGTAAAAGTGTTTTTGCAGCATCATAACCTCCATATAATTCTAATCCGGTCATGAGAGATTCAGCAGCAGCTTCTCTCCAATCTTTCTCACCCGCAGCAACATCTTGCCAGTCTTCAATTCTTTGTGGAACTTGCGTAGCACCATGAATACCAAAACCTGTATTAGCTATAGTACCAACACTTAATCCTGTTCTTGGAATTTGTTTAGCAGCAAGACCTCCTAATCCTTCTAATCCTGCTGGACCTAACATTCCTAATTGCCAAAACCAATCAGCAGGTTGTATTGCATCTGACTGAGTAGGTCGGCCCGGATATAATTCAGCCATTCTTTGTTGATAGTTAAGAGCATTTCTAATATCCTGTTGTTCTTTAGTTCTGGTAGTATAAACCTCTGGAAACTCTTGTATGTACTGACCCCATTCTTCTGGAGGCATTACTGCCTGCATCTCTGGAGTTAATGGTGTGCGGACATTTCCATCTTCACTTCTATATCTTCCTTTACTATCTTTTTTTCTTTTCTTACGTTCACCACCATCTGCGTATTCTTCTTCAGGAACTATTTCTGCTTGATATCTAGACTCTATGCTTGGTAAAGGAATGTAACGTTGTTTACCTCTTCTAATTAGATCTCCACCATGTCCAGGCTTTCTAAATCTTGGTAGTCTATAAGGTATTCTATTACCATCCCAGTCTACATATCTTTCTGTATCTCCAATCCATTCTGCGCCACCATCAGGAGTTGCATACATAGGAAGTTCATCTGTGTCATATACAGGCATTACATCTGCACCTGTTCCAGGTTCTCTTTCTTCTACAAATTTTTGTAATTCTGGGTTAATTATTAAAGGTGTTGGTATAGGTTGAGGTACTAGTGTTGGTATAGGTTGAGGTACTAGTGTTGGTTCTATTACCTCTTTTTCTACTATAGGTGGTTGTTGTTTTTTAAATTGTACAGGTTGAACTGGTTTTTTATAACCAAGTACTGGACTTTCTGTTAATACTACATCTCCTTTCTTTTTTAAAACTTTTACGTCTGGCGCATTAGTATTAATCCATTTTGTATGACCAGATCCATAGCTTTTAAAAGATCCAGAAACAGGTTTATTTGGTACTTTTGATTTTCTCTTATACCCAGTCCATTTATCTGCTATTGCATGTACCTGCTTCCATTCTTCAATTGCTGCTTTTGTATTTTTAGTTGTTGGTTTAGTAAGATGATCGTATTCTGTAAAAAAGTATTTCTTAGTTGCGTCACGGTAGCCTTTATTTAAGTTATATAAATTTAAACTATCATCATAAGCAGCTTTTCTATAGGCATATTCTTTAGGATCTGATGTTACAAAAGGTTGAACATTTTTAGATTTACCTTTTTTACCTTTACCTTTTTTACCTTTACCTGGATCTCCACCTTTAGCATATTCTTCTTGTCTATAAGATGCATCAGGAGTTACTTGCTTATAATTTTCCGAAAAGTAATTAGCATCTTGATCTGTATCAAATCTAATTGCTTCTGCAGATTCAGGACCATAGTCTCCTAACATGAGCTGACCATTAACATCTTGAATCTGCGGTACAGCATAGTTATCCATAGAGGCCATATAATGTGTACCTGTCATACCATCACCAAAGTCATAAGGTTGATCTGGTGCAACTACCATTCTTTGCGCTGCAGGATTACCGTGCATGTAAGCATAAGCTAATCTTGCTTTCATCATAGCATT
>Ga0114918_10004036_pt1 | contig 12819 bp, 13 predicted proteins | sample LantaG_FD_87015 | JGI IMG/M metagenome (GOLD analysis project Ga0114918, IMG submission 87015) | Deep subsurface microbial communities from Baltic Sea to uncover new lineages of life (NeLLi) - Landsort_02402 metaG | ecosystem: Environmental > Aquatic > Marine > Oceanic > Sediment | place...
AGATACTATAGCTAGATTTACAAAAGCTACAGGTATAAAGAAACTAGCGGATAAGATTCCAGGGGGTTGTGGGTGCGAAGCAAGACAATCTGCTTTGAATAAAATGTTACCATATAAAAATAAATAAATGGCTTTTAAACTAGAAAACCCACCGTATCAAATTGACAATACACCCATTTACAATACTAATATGGAGGAAGGAGTTTTAGGTAAAGCCAATAATAATGGCACCATTATATTGAATCAAAACATTTCTAGCCCAGCACAAAGAAAAGAAGTAATAGATCACGAATTGATACATATAGATCAAATGGAAAGAGGTGATCTAAGCTATACTGATACAGATGTATTTTGGAAAGGTAAAAAATATCCAAGATCTCAAATGCAAGAAGGTGCTGAAAACTTACCTTGGGAAAAAGAAGCTTATAAAAATGCATAAAATAAAAACTAAATAATAATAACATGGCATATAACCAAAAGTTTGGAAAAGAAAGATCCAACGCGTTAGCAAATATAGCTGGCAAACTAAAACAAGGCAGTGGGCTAGGTAGTACTAGTGACAGTGCTGCAACGATGTATGGAGCGCCTGTGCACATGAAAGGAGGAGGTAGTCAAATTGGGCACCTGTCCGGTTTAAATTACGGGTCTCCTATGCACAATGAAGGGCATGGCGCCTCAGAAGGACATACACACGATACCGAAAATCCAGATCGATATACTTATCAATCAACGGATATTAATGCTGGAGGCAAAAACACTAGGAAGTCTAGGAGAGAGTTGGCTAAAGGGATGGCAGAGGCAGCAAACAAAGGTTTGGATGTACAAGGATATACAACCTCTGGCGCTAAAACTAAAGTTAAGCTTAAAGATAAGAAGCTAACAGTGCGAGGAAAAGTAAAAGGCGGATATGAAGGAGGGCAAGTTGAAGGGCAAACTGAACTTAATGAAAACGTAAAAGTTAAGGCGAGAGATATTAGAAAGCAACTTAAGAAAACCAACACTGCAACAGTAAAAGGAGGCGTAATATCAGAGGGTACAACCCAAACAGTTACAAAAAAAGGTTCTGTAAAAAGAGATGTGCAAAAAGCAAATCTTAAAACCCAAAAAGAAAACCTCGCAAAAGCTAAAGCTGAAAAAATAGCAAACTATAAAAAAGCTAGATTAGCACAGCAAGAGGCTAACGCGACTAAAAAAGCAAAAATACAAGCTGAAAAAGCAGCTAAAATAGAAGCAAGAAAAAACTCTAAAAAATCATAACCATGCCAGATCCTAAAAAACAAAACAAGAAAAATAAAGCTGCCAAGCCTAACAAACCTGTCCAAGAACCCCTTGGAAAAAAGAGTGTTAATGAATCTCCTGAAATGGAGGCTCGAAGAATAAAAGAATACAAAATAGCAAAAGCGGCTAGGGAGGCTAGTAATAAAAAAGCTAAGGAAAAAGCAGAGGCATCAAAAGCGCATGCAGCTACAAAAGATCCTATTAAAAACTTAGGCACAGTATCTGACGGAACTCCTTTTTATAAAAGAGGACCACTATATGCGCATGGGCCCGATGGCACACACCCTATAGATCCGACTGAAGAAGCAAAAGCAAAAGCAGAAGCTAAAAAGAAAGCTGAAACTAATGCTTCTACGGCTGAAAAAGTTTACGGTAAAACTACCAGAATTAAAACAACTAGCGATGGTGTTACTACGCATACCATATCAACCCCTTATACGACAAGTGGAAGCGGAAATGCTACTACTAAGAAATCTTATAAACAACTCGCGGTAGAAGGCGGAGACGTAGAAGCGGCTAAAAAGTTTAACGCTAGTGCTACATCATCTGGAGTTAAAACAAGGTCTTACAAAACTTTTGACGTAAAACCAGTAGGCATCAAGCCATTTGTGCCACCACCACCCACAGCAGATATAACAATACCAAAAGTTCCAAAAAACTCAAAACCACCAATGCCAACATTTAATATGAGTAAAGGACGAAGTGGTGGTGGAACAACCAAACTAATAGATTTTAATATTAGTACACCAAGAGTAAGGAAGACAAACTCAGGATCCGGCAACTCTTGTGGTTGTAGCTAGATTTATATAAATGAAAAAAATAATTCAATGGCTATCAGGTGGCGTTATCAAAGAAGTTGGTAACGTCATCGACAAGCTTACAACAACCGAAGAAGAAAGGTTAGAAGTAAAGAAACAAATACAACAGATATTAGAAGACGCAGATAGCAAAGCTCAAGAAGAAGTTAGCAAGCGTTGGGAAGCAGATATGAAGTCTGACTCTTTTTTATCTAAAAATATACGCCCAATGGTATTAATATATCTAACTGTTATATTTACTGTTTGCGCGTTTTTTGACGGTAATGTTGGTGAGTTTATTATAGCTGAAGAATACATACCAATTTTTCAAACACTTTTAGTTACAGTCTATGGAGCTTACTTTGTGGGAAGAACATGGGAAAAAGCGAAAAATATAGGTGATAATAAAAATAGTAATTAATAATTAAATCAAATAAAATGAGTAAAAAAATCACAGAACAAGAATTAACTAAAATTCAAGAACAACAATTAGAACTTAATAAAGTTTTAGGAACTATAGGTTATCTATCAGCTCAAAAGCATTCAGAGTTACATAAAGTAGCTGGAATTAATGAAAATATTAATGAGCAAAAAAGATTACTTGAAGAAAAATACGGGCCTGTAAATATTAATTTAGAAGATGGTACTTACACAGAGGTAGAAACTGATGGCAAGTAATATAAGAAAAATAAGTATAGGATCTGATTATAAGAATGACGCCATGCATTACGCTGTAGGACAGCAAGTGTATGGTGGCCATACTATTTCTAATATTATATTTGAAGATCAAGATAATTCTTATAATATCTACATAAAAAAAGAAGACGAGGTGTTGCCTTGGAAGAAATTTAATGCTCACATGTCTATATCGGTTGAGTATGATTTAGAATATTAATGAGAAGTTTAGATTGTTTTATAGTTAAGCCGTTAGGTGAAAGATATAATAATGATGTTGAAGTTGGTGAAAAGAAATTAATAACTAATGCCAACATAGAAAGCTTTCGTCACATAAATAAAAAAGCGGTAATTGTAGAAACCCCCAAGAACTTTAAATCTCCTATAAAAAAAGGCGATGTGGTTCTTATTCATCATAATATATTTAGAAGATATTATGGTATGAGTGGGAAAGAAAAAAATGGTAGTACATACTTTAAGGATGATATGTACTTTGCGTACCCAGAACAAATATACGTGTACCAGAGAAACAATAAATGGTACACAAATGAGAATTATTGTTTTGTAGCACCTATTGAAGAAACAGACCATTTAAAGCCTGAAAAAGAACAAAAGCATATTGGTATATTAAAATATGGAAACAGTGAGCTAGAGGCGCTTAATATAACCCCTGGTGATCTAGTTGGATTTAAACCACTACGTGAGTTTGAATTTGTGTTTGACAAGCAAAGGCTTTATTGTATGAAATCAAATGATATTGTAATTAAATATGAACGTAGAGGAAACGAAAAGGAATATAATCCAAGCTGGGCAGAAAGCAGTTGAAGAGTTAATTAAAGTAGCTAAAGAGGCTATTGTTGATTCAGATGATGACATATCTGCTGATAGATTAAAGAATGCAGCGGCTACTAAAAAGCTAGCTATATTTGATGCGTTTGAAATACTTAATCGTATTGAAGAGGAGGAGGGCTACTTAGAGACGAAAGATACTAATAGTAAACAAGCTAAATTCAAAGGCTTTGCTGAAGGAAGATCGAAATGAGTTACAATCAGCAATTAGTAAAATCATTACCTAACCATATAAAAGATAGTGTTATTAAAAAAAATAACAAATCTAAAAAATGGGCATACGGATACAACGAAGATTATGACGTTGTTGTAATAAGCAAAACTGGTCAAATAGAGGAAGTTATTGAGATTCAAAATCTTAAAATCGCTTTACCTAAAAAAGAAGAGCAAGTTAAATCTGAATCTAAAAAATGGGAAAGAATACCTCATCCAAGTGAATTAATAAAGATAAAAAACGTAGCTGACTGGGAAGCAAAGCCGGAACATTTTAAAAATAAATGGTATGATTATATTGACAAAGAGTTTAGAAGGCGTGAAGAAGGTTTTTGGTTTTATAACAAAAATAAGTATATCTATATTACTGGTTCTCATTACATGTACTTGCAATGGTCCAAAATTGATGTTGGGGCAGCAGACTTTAGGGAATCAAATAGATTATTCTACATATTCTGGGAAGCTTGCAAAGCAGACACACGATGTTACGGAATGTGCTACCTTAAAAACAGAAGGAGTGGATTTTCGTTCATGTCCTCAGCTGAGACTGTTAACCTCGCGACAATTTCCTCGGATTCACGGTTTGGAATATTGTCAAAGTCTGGCTCTGACGCTAAGAAGATGTTCACAGACAAGGTCGTACCGATATCCGTCAACTACCCCTTCTTCTTTAAACCCATCCAGGACGGTATGGACAGGCCCAAAACTGAGCTTGCCTATCGCGTCCCCGCCTCAAAGCTTACTCGTAAGAAACTTGAAGCCAACGAAGCACGAAAAGAACTTGAGGGATTAGATACAACTATTGACTGGAAAAACACGGGCGATAACTCTTATGATGGTGAAAAATTAAAACTACTAGTACACGATGAAAGTGGAAAGTGGGAAAGGCCAGACAACATATTAAATAACTGGCGAGTAACCAAAACAACATTAAGACTAGGTAGTCGAGTTGTTGGTAAATGTATGATGGGAAGTACATCAAATGCTTTAGACAAAGGAGGTGAAAATTTTAGAAAACTTTACAATGATTCAGATGTTACCCAAAGAAACGCCAATGGACAGACTCGCTCAGGATTATATTCTTTGTTCATACCTATGGAATGGAACTACGAGGGTTACATTGACGCTTATGGCTTACCTGTATTCGACACGCCGGTCAGCCCAGCTATTGGTCCACAAGGAGAAAAAATAAAGATAGGTGTAATAGAATATTGGAATAATGAAGTAGAAGGCTTGAAAGATGATCAAGACGGCTTAAATGAATTTTATAGACAATTTCCAAGAACTACAAAGCATGCGTTTAGAGATGAAGCAAAGCAATCGCTTTTTAATCTAACAAAAATATACGAGCAAATAGATTATAACGAAGATCTAAGAAACACTCAAGCAGTAACTCAAGGCAATTTTTATTGGGAGGGTGGTATTAAAGATTCTAAAGTTATGTTTGCTCCTAATAAAGAAGGTAGATTTTTTATATCTTGGATACCTGATTTAGCTTTACAAAATAACGTGCTATTTAAAAATGGTATACGATGGCCAGGGAATGAGCACATTGGTGCTTTTGGCTGTGATAGTTACGATATATCCGGTACTGTTGATGGCAAAGGCTCTAAAGGAGCTTTACACGGATTAACCAAATTTAGTATGGAAAATGCTCCGGTTAATACATTTTTTTTAGAGTATATTTCTAGACCACAAACAGCAGATATATTTTTTGAAGATGTATTAATGGCTTGTGTATTTTATGGAATGCCTATATTGGCTGAAAATAATAAACCTAGATTATTGTATCATTTCAAAAGAAGAGGATACAGAGGCTTTAGCATGAACAGACCAGATAAACTTACGTTGTCCGTAACTGAAAGAGAAATCGGTGGAATGCCCAACTCTAGTGAAGATATAAAACAAGCACATGCTGCAGCTATAGAAGCTTACATAGAAAATCACGTAGGCTTAACTGAAAAAGGTTATGGCACTACTTATTTCCAACGAACACTAGAGGATTGGGCAAAATTTAATATAAACAATAGAACTAAGCATGATGCGTCTATAAGCTCTGGTTTAGCCATAATGGCTTGCAACAAGAACAAATACAGACCATCCCCAAAAAGAGTGTTAAAATCAACTCCTTTAGGAATAAAAAAATATAACAATAGAGGGTCAAGCTCAAAAATAATGTAGATGATATCAACCAATTATAACAGCTCATTTCCAGATCAGGTGGTACCGGATGAGGAAAAGCAAACATTAGAATACGGTATTAAAGTAGGCCAGGCTATTGAGTTTGAATGGTTCCGAAATAACAGAAGTGGAGGTGATAGATTTTTATCTAATTACCAAAACTATCATAGATTAAAGCTTTATGCTAGAGGTGAACAATCAATACAAAAGTACAAAGATGAATTAGCTATAAATGGTGACTTGTCTTACTTAAACTTAGATTGGAAACCTGTGCCTGTAATATCTAAATTTGTAGATATTGTTGTTAATGGAATGTCTCAAAGAGCTTACGAGATCAAGGCTTTTGCTCAAGATCCGGAATCTTTGCAGAAAAGAACCAAATACGCAGAAAGAATAATGCGGGATATGGCTGCTAAAGAGTTTTTAAACAACGTAAAGAATACTCTAGGGATTGACATGTACTCTACCAACCCTGAAGAATTACCTAAAGATGTTGAGGAGCTGTCTCTTAAAATGCAACTAGAATTTAAAGAGGCTGTAGAAATAGCAGAAGAGCAAGCTATAAATACAATATTAGATAAAAGTAAATACGATGAATCTAGGAAGAGAGTTATATATGATTTAGTCACATTAGGTATTGGATGTACGAAAACTAGCTTTAATTTAACGGAAGGTATAAAAACAGAATACGTTGACCCCGCTAGCTTAGTTTATTCTTATACTGAGGATCCTAATTTTGAAGATATATATTACGTAGGTGAAGTTAAAACAATATCCATACCTGAACTAAAAAAGCAATTTCCTGATTTAACAGCAGAAGATTTAAAGCAAATAAATAAGTTTGGTAGCTCTAGCAATTATATGCGAGGCTATAACGGAGGGCAAGGTAATGATGATCAAGTTAATGTACTGTTTTTTGAGTACAAAACATATAGCGATCAAGTATTTAAAATAAAGCACACAGAACAAGGTCTTGAAAAGGCTTTAGAAAAACCAGATACATTCAATCCGCCTAAAAACGATAACTTTGATAAAGTAAGTAGAAGTATAGAGGTTTTATATAGTGGTGCTAAGATACTTGGACAAAATATGATGCTTAAGTGGGAATTGGCTAAAAATATGACCAGACCAAATTCAGATACTACTAAAGTTAAAATGAACTATTCTATTTGTGCACCTAGAATGTACAAAGGAAAAGTACAATCATTAGTGGGTAGAGTTACAGGATTTGCGGATATGATTCAGCTCACTCATTTAAAAATACAACAAGTATTATCAAGGATGGTTCCAGACGGAGTATATCTTGATGTGGACGGTTTGACAGAAGTTGATTTAGGTAACGGAACCAATTACAACCCTCAAGAAGCCCTTAATATGTATTTCCAAACAGGTAGTATTATAGGTAGGTCACTTACGCAAGATGGTGATCCAAATAGAGGTAATGTGCCTATTCAAGAATTACAATCATCTAACGGACAAGCTAAGCTGAGTGCTTTGATAAGTACGTATCAGTATTACCTGCAAATGATTCGGGATGTAACCGGATTAAACGAAGCAAGGGACGGAAGTACTCCAGATAAAAACGCTTTGGTTGGCTTACAAAAAATGGCAGCTGCAAATTCAAACACGGCTACAAGACATATATTACAAGCTCAATTGTTTTTAACATTATCCACTTGTGAAAATATTGCGCTACGCTTAGCTGACGCATTAGCATATCCATTAACGGCTCAATCATTAAAACAATCTATAAGTACTTATAACGTAGGAACTTTAGATGAATTGTCTACATTACAGTTGCACGATTTTGGTATATTCTTAGAGTTAGAACCAGATGACGAACAGAGAGCTCAAATGGAAGGCAACATACAAACAGCATTGTCAGCTGGGTTAATTGGATTAGATGACGCTATAGACATTAGAAACATAAAAAACATTAAAACAGCTAATGAATTTTTAAAAGTACGTCAACAACAAAAAGCTAAAAGAGAGCAAGAAGCACAACAAGCAAATATACAAGCACAAGCACAAGCCAATTCTCAATTAGCTCAAGAAACAGCTTTAGCTGAAACGCAAAAACAGCAAGTTCTTACAGAACAAAAAATACAACTAGAGCAAGCTAAAATGCAATTTGATGTTCAGAAGCTACAACAGGAAGCTGCTATAAAGAAGCAATTAATGCAAACGGAGTTTGATTTCAACATGCAACTTGCTATGGCAAATTCACAACAGCAAACAGCGAAAGAAAATAACAAAGAAGATCGTAAAGACGGTAGGGCTAAGATAGTAGCTTCACAACAAAGTGAATTAATTAATCAGAGACAAAATAATTCACCACCAAAGAACTTTGAATCATCTGGAATGGATGTATTAGGAGGTTTTGGATTGGAACAATTCGATCCTAAATAAAAGTAAATTTTTAACTATTTAATTATATTATATTATGTCAGAAGTAAAACAAGAAGGGGATTTTAAAATTAAAAAGAAAAGCCCTAGAAAATTCTCAAATGAGCCAAACGCTCCAACAAAAATTGATTTAAGTCAACCTAAAGAAACAGATGTTACTAAGGTAGTAATTGATCAAGCAGAAGAAAAAGAAGTTGTTGCAGAACAACCAACTATTGCGGCAGAGGAGCAAGCGCAAGTGCAAGTGCAAGAATCAGAGCAAGAGCAAGAGCAACCGGTTGTATTGCAGGAAATAACAGAAGAAGAAGTTCAGCAAGAAACTAAAAAAGTAGAAGCTGAAATTAAAGAAGCAGTAAGAGACGAAAGAGTATCTGGAAAACCGTTACCGGAAAACATAGAAAAATTAGTTACTTTTATGGAAGATACCGGTGGAACTGTACAAGATTTTGTACGTTTAAATGCGGATTATACTAATATAAGTGAAACTGCTTTATTAAAAGAATACTATTCAAAAACAAAACCTTATTTAGAAGGTGATGATGTGAATATTTTGTTAGAAGACTTTTCATATGATGAAGAGTTAGATGACGAAAAAGATATACGCAAGAGAAAAATTGCGTTTAAAGAAGAAGTTGGAAAAGCCAAACACTATTTGGAGGGGCTTAAGAGTAAATATTACGACGAGATCAAGTTGAGACCGGGCGTTACTCAAGAGCAACAAAAAGCAGTTGATTTTTTCAACCGATACAAAGAGGAAGAGCAATTAAATACGCAGTCAAGAGACGCCTTTGTAAATGGTACCAACGATTATTTTTCTAGTGATTTTAAAGGTTTTAATTTCAATTTAGGAGAAAAGAAATTTAGGTATTCTGTAAAAGACGCTGACAATGTAAAAGCAAATCAATCTGATCTAAAGTCCGTAGTTGGAAAGTTTCTAAATGAAAAAGGGCAAGTTAAGAATTATGCTGATTACCATAAAGCGATTTATGCTGCAAGAAATGCGGACACCATAGCCCAGCACTTTTACGAACAAGGAAAAGCTGATGCTGTTAGAGACATAACGGCTAAGTCAAATAACATTCAGACGGATGTTAGGCAATCAGTCCCTGGTAGCGTATTTGTGAATGGATTAAAAGTGAAATCAATCAGCGGAGCGGACTCTTCAAAACTAAAAATTAAAAAACGAAACTTTAAAAATTAAAAATTATGGCTTTAACACCACAATTCGGTTCAATCAAACCGAGTCAAAAACAACAAGCTTTAGATTCCAACTATCTAAACTTTACAGACGGAACCACTACGGCTTTCGCAGAACAATACTTACCAGAAGTATATGAGCAAGAAATTGAAAGATACGGTAACCGTACTTTATCTGGATTCTTACGTATGGTAGGAGCAGAAATGCCTATGACTTCTGATCAAGTAATTTGGTCTGAACAAAATAGATTACACGTATCTTATACTGGAGTAGTTAATGCTGTCGTAGGAAACGTAAGTACTTTAACTATACCTTTAGATTTAACACCTGCTGATCCTAAAGATTATGTAGCAAATGTTATTTCTAAAAACCAAACTATTGTAATAATCGATCCAGCCACTAACGCTGAATTAAAAGCATTAGTATTATCTTCTGATATTACAACAGGAGATCTTGAAGTAGCACCTTATACTGCTGCTGATACAAGTGGATTAGGAGCTACAGGACTTAAGATATTTGTTTATGGTTCTGAATATGCAAAAGGTTCTACCTTATCTGCTGACGACTATAACAGCATCACTCCATCTTTCACACAGTTTTCTAACTCTCCAATCATTATCAGAAACAAATATGTTGTATCTGGATCTGATACTGCACAAATTGGATGGGTGGAAGTTGCAACTGAAGACGGAACATCTGGATACTTATGGTATTTAAAAGCTGAATCTGAAACTCGTTTACGTTTTGAAGATTACTTAGAAATGTCAATGGTAGAAGGTGAGCTTGCTGCTGCGGGATCTAAAGCATTAGCTAGCGGTAAAAAAGGAACGCAAGGTTTCTTCGCTGCTATTAATGAAAGAGGTAATGTAAACAGTGGTTTCGACGCTACAACTGGATTAGGACAGTTTGATGAAATCCTACAAAACTTAGACACGCAAGGTGCTATTGAAGAGAACATGTTATTCTTAAACCGAACTTCTAATTTGGCTTTTGACGATATGCTTTCTGGTGTTGGTTCTCCAACAGGCGCTGGAGCTGTTTATGGTGGTGGTAGTTCTTTTGGGGTATTTGAAAACTCTGAAGAAATGGCATTAAACTTAGGTTTCTCAGGTTTCCGTAGAGGATCTTATGATTTCTACAAGACTGACTGGAAATACTTAAATGACGCTTCAACAAGAGGTGCGGCTGATCCATTGACTAGCTCACAAGTTGGAGACATTCAAGGTGTATTAGTTCCTGCTGGAACATCTACTGTATACGATCAAGTATTAGGTACAAACATCAGACGTCCATTCTTACACGTTCGTTATAGAGCTTCACAAGCTGACGACAGACGTATGAAGAACTGGGTTACTGGATCTGTTGGTGCAGCTACTTCTGATCTTGATGCAATGGAGGTACACTTCCTTTCTGAAAGATGTCTTTGTGTACAAGGAGCAAACAATTTCGTATTGTTCACTGTATAGACAAGAGTAAATTACTGTAATTTTTACCCTCGTTGTACTGACGGGGGTAACTATTACTCTTATAAATTATTAAATTATATCATATTATGGCTACTAAAAAAGCTCCAGCAAAAAAAGTTGAGGTTGCTCCTCAAAAAGAAGTGGTAACAAAAGTTGCTGCTCCTGTACAACCCACAAAACCAACGTGGGAAATTAAAGATAGAAATTATTATCTATTGCATAATAAATCTCCATTAACATACACAATCCAATCTAAGCACTCAAGAAGATTTCCTTTGCTTTGGTTTGATGATGTTAAAATGGAACAAAGAGAATTAAGATATGCAACAAATCAAAACTCGCCATTTAGAGACGAACAAAAAGGCGATGCAACTTTAGGGCATATCATATTCAAAAACGGAACATTATTTGTTCCTAAGGAAAAACAATCTTTACAAAAGATATTGTCACTATATCATCCAGGAGTAAATAAGAAATACGCGGAGTTTGACCATGTAGCAGACGCTATTGATGAGTTAGACTTTTTAGACTATCAAATTGATGCATTAAATGCAGCGCGAGAGATGGATATAGACATGGGGGAAGCAATAATGCGAACAGAACTTGGCTCTAAGGTCACTTCAATGACTTCTAAGGAGCTCAAAAGGGATTTGCTATTGTTTGCTAAAAGAAACCCCGGGCTGTTCTTAGAACTAGCTAATGATGATAACGTTCAGTTGAGAAATGTAGCTATTGTGGCTAGAGAACAAGGTGTAATTGCTTTGTCTTCAGATCAACGAACATTTACCTGGGCTTCAAATGGTGCAAAATTAATGACCGTACCTTTTGACGAAAACCCTTATTCAGCAATGGCTGCTTACTTTAAAACCGATGAAGGTGTAGATGTTTTTAAGTCAATAGAGAAAAAGCTGAAATAAACATGTAATACTATATAGTAGATAGGCCGCTTTAAAGGTGGCCTAACTGCTATAATTAATAAACATTAAAAATGGCAATAAGCGTAAACACAGTGTACCAAACCGTTTTATCTATACTAAACAAAGAGCAAAGAGGGTATTTAACCCCTGACGAGTATAATAAAATAGGGGCTCAAGCTCAATTAGAAATATTTGAAAGTTACTTTCCAAGTGGAGATCAATTCAACAGAAAGAATCAAAATAATTCTCAAAACGACACTGAGTGGTTTAACATTTATGATAATGTCATTACAAACTTAGAACCTTTTATATACAGAGGCGCTACATGGGAACCTACCTCTTCTAATTCTCCTTACTGGACTCTTACTCCTGGGGTTATAACTGCTTTAGATGGTAGGCTAGTTAAGCAAGTGGGTAATGTTGAGGCACTATACAATACCAATCCTAGTAACAATAATTATTCTAATGGATTAATTCAAACTTCAATTTGCGAAAAAATTTCTAAAAAAGAATATAACTTAATAACAAGATCTAGATTAACTGCACCCTCAATTAATGACCCTGTATACTACGTTAACAGTTTTGATTTATCAAATCCTAATTTAAGGATATACCCTAACCCGCCGTTTAGTAAACCTGATGATTCGGTTACCTCAGAACTAATAGTACAACCTAACAATCCACAGTGGAACTACACTATAGATCCTACAGTAGGGGCATACATATACAATGACGTTGACAGTGTTGATTTTGAATTAAATCCTTCAGAGCAAACTGACTTAATATTAAAGATACTATTATATGCAGGGGTTGTAATAAGAGACCCTCAAATAATACAA
>Ga0114918_10004037_pt1 | contig 12817 bp, 18 predicted proteins | sample LantaG_FD_87015 | JGI IMG/M metagenome (GOLD analysis project Ga0114918, IMG submission 87015) | Deep subsurface microbial communities from Baltic Sea to uncover new lineages of life (NeLLi) - Landsort_02402 metaG | ecosystem: Environmental > Aquatic > Marine > Oceanic > Sediment | place...
CTTTATAGACAAGTTGCAGGCAATGAATCCTGCACAGATTCCAGGGGTTTGCAGGCTATTCTGCACGGTTTCGGCGCTTACATTCTCACAGTAGTAACAATTGATGTTGGAAGTAACATATAGTGGTTTCATGGCTCTGACGAAGATACAAACGGGTCGAGATCGGTCACTGCTGGGGTCCAACATTATAACTACTGAGGGTTATGATGTAACTTTTGGGGACTGTAGTAACATTTTCTAGGTACGGTTTGTCTGTGCTGCCATATGGACTAGGGTAGTAGGGATTTTTGCAATAGTTCTTGACATTTGCAGGATAACCTGCTATATTAGGTGTAGTGGTTTCAGCAGATCGGCACAGGGTCTATGACGAAGGAGGACTACAATGTCTAGGAGGGTGAGAGTCACACCGGAGGAGTTTCAGGAGAAGCACGCGAGGCGCACGGGTGCAGCGCTTGAGGACATGCGTGCTGGGGTTGTGCGAGTCACCGAGGCCCCGGGTGTCGCGGCCGCTGCGCAGCAGAAGAAGATGCGTCAGAACATCCTGGCCGCGATCGACAATGGCAAGTGGGGCAGGCGCGTTGCCAGTGTGTCGCTTGAGGACTGGAAAGCGGACATGCTGGAGAAGGGTGTTGGTCGGGTGGCAGGTGGTCTGGATCGGGCCAAGGACAAGACCATCGAATTCGCTACTAAATTGATTGCGCACCAGAACGCGATCCTGGCCAAGCTCGATGGAATGCCGAGTCTGACTCTTGAGGACAGCATTGCACGAATGACCACGCAGGTTCGTGAGATGGTGAAGTTCAAGAGGTAGCGACTGGGCCAATACTTTACAAGGAGGGACATATGAGGATCAGAGACGTGATTCTTCAAGACCGATTGGTGCAGGCGGTCAATGCCAGAACGTGGACGTTTAACATAGACGTCCGCGATCCGGTCACCGAATTCAAGATATGGTTCTTCGCCACCAACAACGCGGTTGGGCCGAATGAGGCAGGGTGTATTCCCTACTTGGTGGAGAACATCGAGATCATCGATGGCTCAGAGGTTATTGCGGCGCTGAACGGACCGTGTTCGTTCGCTATGGGGTGTTTCGAGCAGGGTTTCGCACCGTTGCACTGGCACCAGGAACTGGGCGGGATGAACCAATATTGGGTCATGCCGATCACGTTTGGGCGCAGTCTGACCGATCCGGAGTGGATATTCGATCCCTCACGGTTCAAGAACCCACAGATCAGGATCACCTACAATCTGGCTGCTGTGGCAGCGGTGGGCGCTGGCGCTTACGCGACTGCTGGCGCGAACACCCCAATGATCTCCGTATGGGCCAAGATCATGGAAGAGGGAGCCAATCCGAAGGGCTACTTCATGACCAAGGAAATCGAGGAGTTCACCACCGCGCTTACTGGCGAGCACATCGTTTACCTCCCGGTCGACTATCCACACCGCAAGCTGATGATCCGATCCTATTGTCAGTGTGGCGAGATGGAATTGGCCTTTCACACCATCAAGGTGTCCGTGGATCAGGACAAGTGGATTCCCTTCCATTTTCGAGGGAATGACTTGATCTGGCTGATGAAGGACTGGTTTGAGGAAGTTCAGTTGCACCTCAAGCACTCGATGGACAACGGCGAGGCCAGGGAGCACTACGGCGGCAACTATGCGCATGGTCTGGTATCCGGGGGAACTGCATCGTACATCACTACGGTGCGAGACTGGGCCACCAACTGTTTTACCGCCGACATCCAGGACGATGCTGGCGCAGACATGACCGACGGCATCGTGTGGAGCATGGGCATGACCCGTACTCCCTTCGACTGTTGGTGCTACCCCTGGGGCAACCAGCAGAATGATGCCGACTGGCTCCAGGTTGCTCCTATGGGCAACATGCGTCTGGTGCTCAATCAGCAGACGGCTGGCTATCTGACTCAGGTTGTTTGCCAGCAAGCGCATCCGTACTGAACCACCGCAGGACGGATAGCGGATTCCTTCTCGACCGCCGAGGCTGGGGTATTATGGGCGGCCCCGGCTTCGGTGGTCTTTGTATCCAATGAACGATGAAAGGGGAGAGCAGATCATGCCTCAATACCGGGACCCGATCTGTCACCAGGTACAGGACAGCTTGAGGGATGCGACGTTGTGCCGCCTGGTGACACCCAAAGCAAATCAGCCTACCCGACAGGTGGGCGTGTTGCAGCCGGTCATGTACATCGAGCGTCTGGCGTTGATGAACGAAGATAGCTCAGGCGGCCTGGCGGACATCGGTTACATGGTGGGGAGCAACGTGCATTGGTTCTGGACCCTGACCCTGACCACGGCGGGCATCTGGTACTGGGCCTTCGTGCAATGGACCCTGACCGCAGACTACCAGATCGTGGCCGAGTTCCGGGTTCCGGCTCAGAATGGAGGCAACAACATAGGCGACATCTGCCACCTGAACGTCAACGGGTACTATCTCGATCCCTACTCGTCTCCCTGACCCAACGGAGGCGCGATGCTTTTCAGTGTAGACATTCCAACGCCGGCCAACACACCGAAGGCTTATCCGGTCAACACCAAGTTGCGAGTAGGGCCGGGCACCACGGGCCAAGTGTGGGTCGGTTTCCCACCAGGCCCGAAAGGTTTGGCACACCTACAGGTTTGGCACTGGGGAAGTTTGCTCTGGCCTTGTCATACTCCGGTTATCTCACTGCTGATGAACGCACCCGGTGCGGTCGGGATTCCAACGGCGCAGATGATCGATGAAGCCAGCTTTCACTGGGATGATGTATTGGTCACGTTTGAAGACCCATACCAGTTGACCGCCGAACCATATGACCTCGTCATTCGCACCTGGAATGAGGACGACTCTTACCCACATACCCTCTTTTTTGGTTTGATCGTCAAACCTGCACCCGGTATTGAGACGGCGCTTTCATTGGATCAAGTGCTTGCCGATCTAGGGATCACTAATGGGGAGGTATGATGCCTAGAATCAATCCTGAAGATGCGCCCAGTCCTCGCTCGATTCTCGGATATGATGGTGACGAATATCAGGTTCCCCGGACGCGAACCGGACGTCGGTTATTGGTATCAGGCGAGGATCAGTTGCACTCATTCGCAGGGGTACTATGTACATATAGGTCAGCAGCGATTTCGGGTGCTGACGGTTATGTGGAATCCAACGCTGTTCCTGCTGGATCGATCTGGCACGTGACTCATATCTGCGTGGCCGATGTGACCACCGCCACTACTGAAATCTACGTTCGGGTCAATCATGACGGGGGGGTTCGTCCACTCAATCACCAAGTAGCAGCATTGGCGGCCAATGATTGGTGGGGCTTCCCCTGCGAGATCTGGATGGACGAGAACGATCTGGTGCGGGCCATCTTCATTGGCGGCCTGGTAGGAGACAACTGCGAAGTGACTTTGTATGGTGAGAGCATGACCGTGGAGGTATAGGAGCGAGCCATGGCCCACGGCACCCCCGACTGGGGATGGACAGGACCAAAAGAAACCACCTACGCCCTGGACGACCTGGGCGAGCACGCGGTCAGGCTGGGGAGTCCCCACCTCTGGGATCGGCGTGGCGACGTGTTGTACTCAAGCGACTTTCGCGATGGCATGGGGATGCTCTATGGTGGTGTTTCAGGGTTGGGCGCGGTGGTGAACCTATGGACTGGGGCCTCTCGACAAGGGGCGTACTCGGTGCGCCTGTTGACCGGGAGCACCGCTAACTGGTCGGCGAACATTGCTGGTATGCTACCTCTACCTGTTTCCTCACGAATAGGCTTTGAGATCAGCTTTTCCATGGACCCACAAACTACTATGTGGGACTTTGAGATACACTGGCTCGATGGGGCGTACTTGCACGAATGTCAGATCAGGTACGACGATGCGCTGGGCACGTTATGGATTCTGACTGGTATGGGTTTGGGGCAATTTGCGACCCATCCTTACCGATTGTACGAGGCTCCACGTCCATGCCACACTTTCAAGATGGTGGCCGACATCGCGGCCAACACTTACGTGCGCTGCATCCTGGACGATGCGCTGTACGACCTGCTGGCCTACGCCCCACAGACTGCGCTCAACGCAGCCTTGCCCCGACTGTTCGTCATGGCCGAACACATGGGCGCGGCAGCGGCCAATGTGCCGGCATGGATCGATAACCTGATCGTGACCCAAAACGAACCCTAGAGGAGGCGTATACCAATGGGTACAAAGTTCACCGATCTCTGGCGGTCTAGTTCACTGATTCAAGGCGGTCTGGCAACGATGTTCGGTGGAACCATCTGTTACCTTGCTATCGTTGGCCGACCCGCTCCCGAGGTGTTGTTTGCATTGGTGGGCACGATCATCGGATACTACTTCGGCACCAAGAAAAGTCAGGGGGTTTGAGAATCATGCCGAACACCTACACCGTCACCGACGTAAACGAACGGCGACGATTCACAGCAGGAGGTGGCCAACAGGTATTGTACGACGTCCACATTCTCACCGGTCGGGGCGCGACCGGCAGTATCCGAATCCCAGCAGCCGACTATGAGAAAGACAGGGTCAAGAAGCTGCTAGACGCTCTGGCTGAAAAGCTCGACCTGGCCTTCACCCTGTAGCATCATGGCAGGGGCAGAGTATTGGCTCGACGCCGCCTGGCAGTTGCTCATTCTGGCGGTCGAGAGATACATACGGGGATGGATATATTGGGATCCAGACGCACGCAGTCGCGCTTGGACCGACATCAAGTTGTACATCTCGACCATTGCAGGATTGATTGCAGAGAAGGCCAGGGATGCAGTCAACGTTGCAAAGGACTGGATTCGGGATGCCAAAGACTGGGTCGCCGAACAGTACGATCAAGCCCGGACTTGGGCAACTCATGCGTGGGATTGGGTGCAAGGCAAGGGAGATATAGCCTGGGACTGGATCAGCACCAAGGCCAGCACGGTCTGGACCTGGATCAGCACCAAGGCCGGTAGCGTCTGGGATTGGATACAAGGCAAGGGAGACATAGCCTGGGACTGGATCAGCACCAAGGCTGGTAGCGTCTGGGAGTGGATCAGCACCAAGGCCGGCAGCGTCTGGGATTGGATCAGCACCAAGGCCGGTAGCGTCTGGGACTGGATCAGCACCAAGGCCGGTAGCGTCTGGGATTGGATCATCGGCGCTGGCGCAAACATAAAGACGTGGTGGGATAACACCCATGAGTTCTTGAGCGATCTGATCGATAACTATGCGAATTCGCTACTAGAGTTCCTCGACGATCCTGGACGCTACATCGCTGACTGGGTTGTGGATACTCTGGAATATATCGTCAGTGAATGCGTTTTACGATTCTGGTAAGAGAGGATCATAAATGCTCATACCCAAATCAGGGTGGGCCATGAGGATATTCGGCACCCTCACTCAATGGTTCACCTATCTGTTTGACTGGATGACCACCAACATTCCGATACTCAGACCGCTTGGTTTGGCTCGCGGCCTTGGATTCCTGACCCCATCGGAAGAAAAGAGAAGCCTGCCGATCTTCGATGCTCTCTATGAGGTTCCCGATCTGCCTGAAGACGTGAGACAGAGTCTCGACTTCTGGAAGTGGATGGTCGAAAAGACCGACATCCCTCTAGATTCGATCATGGCTTTTATGGGTCTCAGAACGGTCATGGAGGGCCACCTCGCCCCAGTTGCAGTGAAAGCGGCCTATACCATGGCCCGAAAGGTGAACGCGGCTCGGATCGATCCCACGACAGCATGGATCATGCGATTTAAAGGATTGATCTCATATGACGACCTGCGCGCTCAATTGAGGGATCAGGGATGGAGCGGTCAACTGATCGACGCATACGAAGGGTTCACCGCAAGACAGATCGAGTTCTCTGAGAGTCTCCAGCTTTACTGGCGCGGGAATATGAGTCGATCCGAGTTCCTGGTGAACCTGCACAAGCTGGGCTTTTCCTATGAGAGCATCGACAAGGTCAAGGTGTTGTCCGAACGTATCCCCGCGCCGCCTGACCTCATCGCGATGGCCGTCCGCGAGGCCTTTCACCCTGAGCTTATCGCCAAGTATCACTACATGGACGCTTTCCCACCTGAGTTTGCCGAATACATGGCAAAACAGGGGTACTCGCGCGAATGGGCCGAAAAGTGGTGGGTCGCTCACTGGCGATTGCCGAGTATCACTGCTGGCTTTGAGATGCTCCATCGTGGATTGATCGACATAGACGACTTGCGCGACCTACTCCGAACCGCCGACATCGCACCCGTCTGGCATGAGCCTTTGATCCAGATGGCCTATCAACCGTACACTCGCGTCGATACTCGAAGGATGCACGCTCTCGGCATTCTCGACGACGCCGATCTGGTCAAGGCATACATGGATCAGGGTTACGATCTCGAACATGCGGCGAACATGGCCGAGTTCACGATCCTATACAACACAGATACCGAACGTGAGGCCAGCAAGACCGACATCCTCAAGGGATACCGAAAGGGCGTGCTCTCGACAGTCGAAGCGACGAATGCGCTCATAGCGATAGGATACCCTCTGCACCTCGCCGAATACTATCTGTCGCTTGAGGACTTGCACGCCTATGAGGAGATCGCCGAGGAGGAGATCAAGACCGTCGAAACACTCTATGTCAATCGAGAGATCGACAGATCACAAGCCTATGCGCGTCTTGGTGCGCTCAATCTCACTGCAACCCAGATCACCAAGCTGTTCGAGAGATGGGACATCGCCAGACAACGCAAGATCGTCAGACCATCTGTCGATAACTTGGAGACGTTCTATCGGAACGACCTGATCGACAGTCCCCGGTTGGAGACGGAGCTTGCCAACAGAGGATACCTACCGGAATACGTCGCCTGGTATCGCGACTCGCTGCTGATCGAGATAGAACGCGACGCCCAGACAGAACAGGATCGGGCTGCGAAAGAAGCCGAACGAATCGCAAAGCAAGAGGAAGCGACCGCTTACCAGGTCGACAAGGCGCAGATAGACTATCGCATCGCCCAACTGCGTACCCAGGATACCCACCTGCGAATACTGCGCGAACAAGCCATAGACACAGAGGAAAGAAGGAGACTTGAAATGACTATCGAGGAATCGCTGCTGCGAATCACCGAGATACAACGCGACATCGCTGGGAAGCGGACCCGACTGCAAGCGGTCAAAGCGCGGATCAGGGCGCTTGAGGTTGCGCCTGACCTTCTGTCACTGTACGATCGGCGCGATGATCTGTCGCTACAGGTCGCCGAGACGAGTGCGACTGTGGCTGATGTCAGGGCGCTACTCGTGGAGACACAATCGCTTATCCGTCAGGCCAGGGTTTCAGGCGAGGTCGAGAGACTGAGAACACAAGTCGATGCGCTCACTGTACACCTCGCCGATAGTCGCGCTGATCTCGCCAGACTGAGGGTCGAGATCGCCGAGATAAACGTAGAGATCGCCGAGACGCTCACCGAGATCGAGACGACCAAGACCTCTATACGACAGCTTGAGGTTGCCCGTGAGGTGTTGGAATTGTACGATCTCAAAGACGCCCTGAGTATCCAGATCGCCGAACTGCAAGCCAACGTCGCTGACATCCGGGTTGAACTGGTAGACATACAGGCACAGATTGCCAGACATAGCGTCTCACCCGACATACTGGCTCAACGCGAGACGGTTGACGATATACTCCTGGACATCGCCCTGGAGAACGAACAGATAGCAGAGGAGCGGGTCACTATCGCCACGGTCCGGGCCACACTTGCTATAGAACTATCGTCAGAGCAAGTCGCGACCCTTGACGAACAACGGAGAACGATACAACTGGACATCCGCAGACTGCAAGAGGAAAGGGCGAGGCTGCGAATATGACCGAGCGACAACGACTGTTGACCAGTATCGAGCGGCTCAAGATCGCCCAGAACGCAGCGAAAGAGGCCGCGAGGAAGGCCAGAGAGGACATCGAGAGGGAGCAAAGGGAACGGGAGGGCCAACAGCGACCCTCCCGATCCTGACTATTGCCCGACATCGGTATACCAGTCGCCCGGCTCTTCGCCCCAAGCATGACGATAGAACTCGGCCACGAACTCCTGGACCTGAATCTGCAACTGAGCAATCAAGGTGAGCATCTCAAGATGCTGGGAGTGCCGACCATCATCGAACATCTCATGCAGAACCTGTACCTTGCTAAGCGACTTGTCCATGTTCTGATAGAGATAGCGAGTTGAACGCTTGGCATACCTGCGACTAGTTCTAGCAGTCACCGCTCATACCTCCCTAGAACGGTGTGTCGTCCTCGTCAGAAGTGCCGGGCAACCTGGATTGAACCCCACCGGCTGCCGGAATCCCCCTCATCGAATCGATCCGGTTGAACTCCATCCCATCTTCCCGAGTCCGAACGACCAGAGTGATGAGCACTTTCTTGTTGAGCAGATCGTCCGAGTCAAAGTCATAGCCCTTCGCAATAGGACCACCGCCGAATATCGCCTTTGTCCAGGCATAGAGCTTTGACTTGTTGGAGAAGGTCTGCGAACACCACCCTAGAACCGGGCTGGCGTCTGCATCCATCTGAGTGAGCTTGAACGCGATCTGCAACTGTGGGCCAAAGGTGCCATCCTTCTCGACGATCTCGCTGACTTGCGCCAGATACTCACCCACCGGATAGGTTCGCACCACGGTCTGTCTGATCTTTACGCCCATCGTGATTCTCTCCTTGTTTGATTCTATGCGTGTGGATACTTGTCCCAATTGACGCGACTTGCAACCCAAAGGCGTAACCTATCGAATTGCCAAGAAACAATGCTCCAAAAGGTGTACTGAACACCATGCCAGTTGTGCCCTCGACATCGATGCTCTGTCACGATCCAGAGATATGTCAGCACTCGATAGGTCAATGGACCTGGTAGATTGCAAAACTGCAATTCTTCGATCATACTCCTCTCCTTATACACCTAGAAGACCACCCCCTCCAGGACATCGGACAGATCGCCAGTAGTCTCCTGACCAATCCCATACCTCCTTTTGAGATCGCGAATCCTCTCATAGATCGCTACATGCTCCCTCACCCCCTCTCTGAATGCACGCTCATCTTTGTACCCGCATTCGGTCGCCAGTTCATCGAACCGGGCATGAGCACCGTCAACGATACCCCCGCGACCATCGGAAACGCGCCGCCAATCCCCACGACGATAATCCCATACGGTGAAAAGCACGGTCGGTGGAATGCTCAAACCCTGTCGCAAGGCATCGACCTCTGACTTGATTTGCCATGCGTCCAACGTCACCGCCTCCTGTGCTGCTAGGATCGACTCTGACAGCATCTGACCGCCTGACCAGGGAAGCAACGGTCGCATGTTCTCGTACATGAAGATCGCCTCGTCATACGTCCAGGGCCTGGTCTCGATCTGCGCCCCATCGCGCCACACATCCGACTCCGGGCACCGCTTGAAGAACCGCGCCCGATCGGTCTTGAGCTGTACGATCCACCTCGACATCCTGGTGTCCGTTTTCATGCTCTCGCCGATCTTGGTAGGACGATAGTACGATACTCCCCCGGTCTCCCAGAAGGCCCGTTGAAAACCCTGACGGACACCAGCCTTCTTGTAGTGCCAGTCAGAACCGTCAACTGACCATCGATAATACTTCGGTGCCCGAATCTCAAAGGTCACTGGCCCCCGCTCAAGACCCAATCCACCAAGACGATCAGAGGTAGCCAACGGAGTAGGCCCGATAGCACAGTCAGTATCACAATACGCCAGCCCGGTATCGAATCGCTGTAGTAACTCATATTCCCTCACCCTCGCTTGTGCTGTGATATATGCCGCCCACAAAACGATAACGTACGCAGGCTGTCGCTTCCCGGTCACAGGACTGACCACGTATGACTCGCCCTGCCATTCTACGATCTCGATCCCAACACGATCCAAAAAGTCGGATATGAGATCAACCCGGATCATTTTGGTGTAGGAATCGCCAGACTTTTGACCGAGCTTCCCATAGATCGAATTGAGCAACAACTTGTAGATGAAGAACGAAGGATTGCCGGATCGTTGCGCCTCGACCTTACGATCATAGAGATCGTGAACGTACCCACGAAGCGGGTTGCAGGTGTCCGACGTGCACAATTGCCAGTCGATAGACAACACATCATACCCATGATCGAGCGCATGGCGCAACTCGTTATGGCACCATACCCCATCAAACTCGCCCGTGGGAAACACAAGTCGCCCGTTTATCCTGACCGGTAGGATGGGAACGTGCATCCGGGGTGCCCGAACCCGGCAGGACGTGATTCCCTCACGCTCCAGGATGAACGACTCACGCTTCACCGCCCCAAAGAAGTATAGGCTCTCAGGATCGGGCAATTCCGTGGTCGTGATAGCATGGGGGTACATACTGTGTACGTCATACTGATAGAGGTTGTGCCCTGTACCATACCGGAACACCTCGCACCGCCCACCATAGTAACCCTGCCGACATAGCTCATTGATCCAGGGGTGAGGGGTCTTGATCGCACGCTTGAGGTATCGCCTTCGGAAAACGTCCATGCCAGTCGATGGCAAAGTGGTCTTGATCTCACCGCCGAGAGTATTGATCGTCTCTTGTATATGCACCGCATACCGATAGCAGATCATCGCATCCCGAATGCAGTAGGTCTCCAACTGTTGCCATTGCTCAGGTGTGATTCGATCACGATCCAGGTCGCTCGACCCGTCAGACTTGATCCAGTCAGGGGTCGCGTGTTTCTCCATGCCTAGAATCTCGCCCAGGGCCGCCAGACTGATGAAGTAGGAGAGGTTGCCGGTATCGTTGAAGTGCCAAGTATGCTTGTGACTGTCCCGATAGACGCACTTGATGAGGCGTGAATGTAGACGATATACAGACCAACCGTCCAGATCGTCTTGAAACAGACAACCAAAGTCGTACTCTAGATTGTGGGCATAGATGCGACAGCCACGATAGCGACGACTGAGAAGCGCCTTGCACATCGTACCGCGATCCCGAAAGACCCTGTAACCTTCCCAGTCATAAACCACACCCAACACGAACCCTCCTACGTCGCCAGTGCCCTCTACGTCAAACCCGACCACCTTGTACGTCTTGGGCGTCTCGACTAACGGAAGAAGATACCCAGGACGTTTCACTGTACACCCCCGAACCGGTCAATATCCTCGCCAAGATATGCGCCGGGCTGATAGTAGGTGGTCACCGCCCAGTCCACACCCACTACCTCGTACTCAGGGATCGGACCAATGATCTCGTACGTCTCAGGGTCGCGCTCGACAATGCGAGATACGAACCGATCCTCAAAAATGGCTTGATCGAATGGAATGCCCTTGGGCATCGTGACCCAAACGTCCTGTACCTCGCCACCCTCGATACGATAGTGAACCATCCCGGTCATGACATCGCGAGATCGAAATAGGAACTCGCTCGGTGGCACGGACATCTCACGACGAACCGCTGCATAGTTCCCGGCCCCGGTGGGAAAGTGGGCCAGGACCCGACCGCCAAGCAATCTCATAGGCACAAAGTGCCCTAGAACATCGCGAATCACCACCCCAGGCCCACCCCAAACTGCGGGATAGGCCCGTAGGAAAGGGGCGGCCATGCTCGCTGAAATGAACCGCCCGGTGATGAGATTGCGAAAGCGACCGAGCGCCGCAGACCAGATCGGACGTAGAAGCTGGGTTGCCATTAGAACTCTACATGCGAATTATATCGCATTCGTTGACGATAATACTCAGATGTTTCGATCACTTTATGAGCATGATTCCACACAGAAGGCGGAACTTGCTCGACACATTGTATCCGTTGAACACGCCCAAAGCCCCAGGTGTACGAAACCACCCACCAGAAAGGTGCCGTCCATCCGGTCTCTGCGTGAAGCATCGCCAGGTAAAGCATATACTTGCCCTGTGCCTTGATCGCCTCCATCGGGTTGAACGGGCTGCCATGACCGACCTGTCGCCAAGTATCGTCCATAAACTGAGCTATGCCCTTGGCTCCTGCCGAACTGACTGCGCGTGGATCGAATGACGACTCCCATCGACACTGTGCGGCCAAAAGATGCCAGGGAAGTATGCCCGGAACTTGGTGCTCGAGGAAAAGATGAAGATACTCCATCATTCCATTGAGCATGTGATAGTCGGCTGCCTGTTGGTCATAAGCCATGATAATTCCTCCTGAGATAGCGAATCCCCCCAACGCCCAGGGGGGACTCGCCTATTCGGTTGTGGTTCGGGATCACTTGCGGAGTAGTACGGTCTCCATCCCTCCGTTCACCCAGTCCTGGAAGTTGCTGTTGTCGTCGGCAGCAGCAAGCTCAAGCAGCATAATTCTGATCGCCGCTTCCTTGCTCTCTGCATTCGCTGCCGCAACAGTCTTGGTGATCTTCACCACCGCACCATAACGACCTGCTACCTTTGGCATTCCAATGCCTCCCTCCTGTGTGCTATGTGGCCCACCATGCCCAACCACCATAATCCGGAACGATGACCCCAATACGGGCATGAATCATGCTCCACGCCCAGTCTATTATGTGCTTGTTCTCCGCATAAGATAGATCGTGGATGTAAAGAGACTTCCCCCCATACCGGGAAAGGGCCATGTGCACCTGATCGCCACGTTCCCATACGTGGACGTGCTCTAGCCAACCATCCGTGGTACGATCCTCAATCGAATGGTCCTGCACCATAGACTCCGTCCAAATGTCCCACCCTGTAAAACCCTCTCCCTTCCCTAACTGTATGACCTTCCCCACCACCATCTGCTGCCCGACCATCGCTGTGCCATCCCTTCTCTCCGTGCGAAAACCCGCACAGTCATTATACACCCGGACCCAACCAAATGTCA
>Ga0114918_10004038_pt1 | contig 12816 bp, 8 predicted proteins | sample LantaG_FD_87015 | JGI IMG/M metagenome (GOLD analysis project Ga0114918, IMG submission 87015) | Deep subsurface microbial communities from Baltic Sea to uncover new lineages of life (NeLLi) - Landsort_02402 metaG | ecosystem: Environmental > Aquatic > Marine > Oceanic > Sediment | place: Baltic...
GGGCGGTCGTCAACTACCGGGAGGCGTACGACATGTACGCGTGCAACGGCATCCTGTTCAACCACGAGTCGCCCCGCCGGGGCGAGATTTTCGTGACGCGCAAGATCACGATGGCGGCCGCCAAGATTTCCGTCGGCTCCCAGGCCGTCCTCCGCCTGGGCAACCTGGACGCCAAGCGGGACTGGGGCCACGCCCGCGACTATGTGGAGTGCATGTGGCGCATGCTGCAGCAGGACAAGGCGGACGACTTCGTCGTCGCCACGGGCGAGACAACGACCGTGCGCAAGTTCGCTGAGATGGCCTTCGACCGGGCGGGCCTGCCCCTGCGGTGGGAGGGCGCGCCGGGGAGCGTGGACGAGGTCGGCATCGTGGCGTCGGGGCCCCGGGCGGGCGAGGCGGTCGTCAAGGTGGACCCCAAGTACTTCCGCCCGGCCGAGGTGGACCTGCTGCTGGGCAACCCGGCGAAGGCCCGCACGGTGCTGGGCTGGGACCCGCAGCGGACGTCCCTGGCCCAGCTGGTGGAGGAGATGGTGGACGCGGACATCGAGATGGCGCGCGACCCCAAGGCGTACCTGCGCTTCTGACAAGCTGGAAAGCCAGCAAAGCAATAAGCCGACCAACAAAAGACGGGAGAGAAGAGAGAGAGAAGAGAAAGAGGTGGTGGCGAGGCGGTGTGCCAACTGCATTGGTGTGTTTTTTTTCTGGCGGGCGTGACCCTCTGCGTGTTTTCCTTTGTGTGTATTCCACGCCCCCGCCCGCCGGGCCTTGATGCGGCGCCCGGAAGCCCACGCACGCGGGGCTTCCGGAAGCCCCGCGTGCGTGGGGCTGTGCGGGGCGCGCGAAATGTGTGCGTGTGCGTGTGTGTGCAAAGAAAAACACACGAAGCCTAAAATAAAACTGGACAAGGTTGAGGCGTTCCTCTCATTTCCGCACCGCCCGCCCCAGTGCCCAGGAGAACGCGCGCGCGTGCGGTCAGTGCTGCACCGGGCCCCTCAGGACGGACAGCACACGGGAAATGCACCTTTTCTTTACTTACAGGCCCTGGCGCCCCTCTATTTGTCTCCAACCCACGCGCTCTTTTTCTCATTTCCCTCCTTGTCCTCACTCTCTCCTTTCTTCTCCTCACTTCCGCGCGGTCTCGTAGTTGGCCACAAACCAGTCCACCGTCTCCCGCAGGGCCACCTCCATGGGCGTGAACGTGAAGTCGGGCAGGTACTTGCGCAGCTTGGCGTTGGAGGCCGTCTTCTTGAACTGGCCGTCCGAGGCGGCCGTGTCAAAGGCCAGGCTGGACTCGTAGCCGAACGCCTTGGCGATGCCGCCCGCCACGTCCGCGATGGAGACCTCGTCCTCCTCGCCCACGGACAGGATGATGGGGTCCGCCTCCTCGTAGGAGCGCAGGACCCAGACCATGAGGCGGGCCAGGTCGGGCGCATAGATGAATTGGCGGCGGGGCGAGCCGGAGCCCAGAACCGTGAAGGGCGCGCCCGCGGCCTTCGCCAGGTGGCACTTGTGGATGAGCCCCGGGATGACGTGCGAGTCCTTCAGGTGGAAGTTGTCGTGGCGGCCGAAGATGTTGGTGGGGATGACGGCCGTGAACTTGCAGCCATGCTGGGCTGCGTAGAGGCGGTTCTGCAGAGGGGAGAGGGCGAGAGGGTCGAGGTGTGATGAGGCAGGCAGACAGGCAGAGGGAAGCGGAAGCCTCTCTCTCCATTCCCTCTCTCCTCTCTCTCTCTTTCTCCTCTCTCCCGTTCTCCTCCCACCTGGACGTCCACCATGCGCTTGGCGTAGGCGTAGCCCTCGTTGGAGAAGTGGGGCGGGCCGTCGTGGATCATCGTCTCGTCGATGGGGTAGGTGGTCTGGGGGAGGATGAAGAGAGGGAAGGAGACATGCATGGAGGGATGGATGGAGGTGGGCGCGCCTGGAGAGAAGCGGCCACGCCCCCTCACCTCCTCTCTTGCTCTCTCTCTTGCTCGCTCGCTCGCTCGCTCACTCGCTCTCTCTCCATCCACTCACCTTGTCCGGGAAGATGCAGGTGGACAGGCAGGAGACCAGCTTGGCGACGCCCCGCTTGTGGCACTCCTGCATGATGTTGTCCTGTTGTTGTGTGGAAGAGGACGGGAGAGACGGGCGGGGGCGTGTGTGTGATGATGAGGCAGAGAGCGAGCGGGTAGGCGCGCTTTGAAAGCAAGAGTGCAAGCGCTCCCGATCGACTCCTGCTTCCCTCTATCTCAACTCTCCTTCCCTCACTGACCTGCATGATGACGTTCTTGCGCCAGAACTCGACCTTGTAAGTCTGTGGGTGGGGTGGGTGGGGTGAGGGCGTGTGGGGGCCCGGCGCGGCGCGGCGCGAGAGACACCGCGCCAGTGCGCCCCCCCTATGAAAGCACCATGCGCGGGGGCATTGCTCCGCCCTCCGTCCTCTCACCATGTTGGCAAACAGGCCGCCCACGTAGGCCGCCAGGTGCAGGACGTGCGTGGGCTTGACCCGGTCAAACAGGGCCGCCACCGCGGCCGGGTCGGTCAGGTCGGCGTCCTTGGAGGAGGCGAAGACCCAGGCCCAGCCCGGGACGGGGTCGGCCGTGACGACCTCGCGCACGGCGGAGCCGACCAGGCCGGTGCCGCCCGTGACGAGGACGGTGACTTCGGAGGGGGGAGACATTGTGTGCGGAGGTGTGCGTGTTGAGGAGGCCCAACTGTGCGGGACGCGGAAAGAGAGGTGTGAGAAGAAGGGAAAGAGTCGCTCACTCGGCAGAGCAGCCAACCCAAAATGCGGGCGTCACCCTCCCACGCCGCCGTGCGCCCAGTTTGCGCCATGCCCAGCCTGCTGCTCCCTCCGGCTGCCCGGCCAACCGCATTGTCAGCCCCAGCAGCGCGGACGGCGCCGTCCCGGCCCGCCCGTGGCCCGCTGGTCACGCGTGCAGCGCCTGCGCCGGAGACGACGCCTGCGCCGGAAACGACGCCTGCGCCGTCCCCGCCCGGCATGCCCGCCGTCCCCATCGACCTGGCCATCGAGGACGCGTGGCGCCCGGGAGACCCGCCCACGCCGCTCATGCAGGTAAGGAAAGAGAGATGGACACAGTCCGAGAGCGCGTCGAGGCGAGGAGAAAGCGCGCGGCTAGCGGGGCGCGCACGCGCGTGGCCTCTCTCAACCTCCATCATTTTCCCCCGCCTTCCGATGGCGCGCCTCGCCTCAGGACCGCCTCGCCTTCCTGGCCGCCGACCTACCCCACCTGTTTGACGAGGTCGGCATCGATGAGGCGGCGTACGCGCCCAACGTGGCTTTCCTGGACCCCATCACCAGGTACTCCTCCCTCAAAGGCTATTTGTTCAACATTGCGGCCCTCAAGCGGGTCTTCCAGCCGGCCTTCACGCTCCTGGGCGCCCGCCAGACGGCGCCCCGCCAGATCACGACCCGGTGGGCGATGGCCATGGTGGCCGCCCCTCTGAAACCCCTCCTGGGCACGCGCGCCCCTGCCCTGGCCTTCACCGGCACGTCGGTCATGGGCTTCGACGCCCAGGGGCGGGTGGCCTCGCACGACGACACGTGGGATGCGATCGAGGACCAGGCGTACTTCTCGACGGAGGGCGCGGCCCACGTGGCGGCCCAGGTGGGCGACCTGAGGCGGGCGCCCGACATTTGGTCCCCCCCTTACCAGCTGGTGCGCAAGCAGAAGGGCGGGCTGGAGGTGCGGGCGTACGAGGGCTTCTCCGTGATGGAGGGCCGCCTGGTGGGTGGGGGTGGGGGTGGCGACGCCCGCGTCGCTCTCTTCCGTGCCCTGGCGGGCATGCTGGGCTCGACGGGCGCGTCCATGACGACGCCCGTGCTCAGCAAGCCGGCGGAGGGTGCGGTGTCGCTGGAGGAGGCCGGGGATGGGCCCGGCGCCAAAGCAATGAGGTTCGCCCTGTCCCCACCGGACGCAGCCCGCGTGCGCGCGGCCCTGGCGTCGGGCAGCGCGCGGCCACCGAAGGGCGTGGAGATCGAGGTCATGGAGATCCCCGGCGGGACGTACGCGGCCCTGCCCCTGGCCGGGCGGGCGCCGGCGGCCGCCGCGGCGGAGCTGCGGGCCCGCCTTGGCACGGACTTCCGCCCGGGCGGCGCCGTCCTCGCGGACGCCAGCCCTGCATCCTTCTCCGTCGCCCGCTACAACTCGCCGCTCACGCCGCCGCCCCTTCGGCGGGAGGAGGTCCTGGTCCGGCTGGAGAGCTTTGACTTGTGGGCTTGACAGAGAGAGACAGAGAGAGAGAGAGAGAGAGAGAGAGAGAGAGAGAGAGAGAGAGAGAGAGAGAGAGAGAGAGAGAGAGAGACGAAGGTGTGTGTTGTGTGTCCTCGTTTCGTTTTTTTTCACCCCCTCCCCTCTCTCTCCCCGTCCCACCCACCATCCACCCTCACAACGCGGTCGGCGAGTTGGCCCCGCCCCCGCCGTCCGCGGCCCTCAAGATGAGGCACCCCAGCGCCCGCCCCACCGCCGCTGCCTCGTCCGGGCTCAGCGGGCCGCCGCCCGGGTGCCAGGCCAGAGCAGGCGCCAGCGCGGCGCCCAACTCCCACGGCCCGCCCGCGCCCGCGCCCGCCAGCCGCCCGGCCGCATCCATGACCAGGGCTAGCACTGTGGCGTGGGAGGGGGGCATCAGGGCGGCGGCGCGGGCGGCGGCGGCCGCGGCGGCCGCGCCCGCGCCGCCGCCCAGGCCGGCACCGCCGCCGCCACCGCCGCCGCCGCCCTCGCCATCCTGCCCGTCCACCTCCGCCACGGCCGCGGCCGCCGCCGCGCCGGCCGCGATAAAGTCGGCCAGCACGGCGGGCGGGCTGATGACGGGCTCCGGCAGGCTGGCGCAGGACAGCTTGGCCGCGGCCGCCAGCGTGGCGGGTGTCGCGCCGGGGGGCGGCAGGGCCGCGCCCGCGCAGCCCTCGGCCGAGGCCAGCACAAACTGAGCCAGCTCGTCCGAGCCGGCGTCGCCCATGAAGGCGCCGCCGCAGTCGACGCCCGCCTCCGCCGCGGCGACGAGCCCAGCCAGGCAGACCAGCAGGACGCGGGGCACGCCTGGCACGGCGGCCGCCTCCGCCGTGCAAAGGGCCTCCAGGGCGGCGCCCGGGGTGGACGAGGCGGAGGCCGAGGAGGGGTGGTGGTGGTGGTGGGCCGCCCCGCTGCCCTCCACCCGCAGCCGCCTCAGCCGCTCTTCCGCCGCGACGGCGGCGGCCTTGCTCATGGAGGCCACCGCGCCGGCGGCCTCCTTGGAGGCCGCCACCGTCGCCTGCAGGGCCGCCCGGGAGTCGCCCGCCCAGTCCTTGGCCCGCAGCGCAGCGGCCGCCTTGGCCGCGCGCGCGCGCGCGGCCGCAGCGAGGGAGGAGGCGGTGCCACCGCCGCCGCCAGTCCGGGGCGTGCCGGTCTGGCCACCGCCGCGCAAGCTGCCCAGCAGGCTGGCCTCGGTCGGCGATTGGAGCCGGATGCGGGTCGCGTTGGCGGCGGGCGCGACCAGGTGGGAGGAGGAGGCCGTGCGGGCAGCGCCGAGGGGGCCGGGCGCGCCGGGGAGGGCGCCGACCGGCATGACCGCGCCCTCGTCCGGCACGGCGGCGGCCGGTGGGGGTGGCATCACGGACTGCGTATCCTCCGCGGCGTCAGGTGCAGGGGGTGGTGCGGCCTCCGCGTCCGGAGGCGCGGGCGCGGCGGGAGGAGGGACGACGGTCGATGCGCCGGGCACAGGGTCGTCGTCCGCAGGCGTCTCGATGGCGGGCGGCGCCTCGGAGGCGGCTGCCTCCGCTGCGGCGGGTCCGGGAGGGGTGTTGTCTAGGGACACGTCCACCTCCTCGAGCACGAAGGCGTCCTCGTTGGGTGGGGCGTCGTCGGCCATGGGAGAGAGGAGAAAGACAAAAACGGCGCGCGTGCGACGGAAAAAAAGGGAGTGGGGAGAGTGCCCCCCTGGCCGCACTCGGCTCAACGCACACTAGGCCTCGTCTCGGGCGACGACCCGCGCATCCCCTCGCGCACCCACGCCAAAACCCACCCACCCAGTTCAAGCCGTCACCCGCACACAAACACACCTCCTCCCAATGGCGCCCCGGGCCCCCTGGGCGCTGCTGGCCCTGGCCGCGGCGCTGGCGCTCGCGTCCGCGCCAGCGCCCGCGGCCGCCCGGTTCGTCGTAGAGAAGGCCGGCCTGCGCGTCACCTGGCCCTCCGGCGCCCACCCCCGCCCCATCAGCATGTCGCTGGCCAACTTCGGGACGCCCCTGTATGGTGGGCAGCTGATGTGAGTTTTGGGGAGAGAAGGGAGTGGGGCGCGGAGAGAGTACGGAAATGGCCGGCGGAGAGAGATTGGCCAGCGGGGCACGTGTGGGCCGAGTGGCCCGGTGCCCCGCGCCACGCCCGCCTGGTGGTGGCCGGTTCCGCCTCAACCGGGGCCCGATGGAGAGGCCAGCGCCCGCCCTACCCACCCAGCTGCTCGCCAGGGCCGGGAGGGGCGTGGAAGGGAAGGCGACGCGCACGCCCTCCATTGTCCGCGCCCCGTCCCCTCCCGTCCGCCTACCTTCCGCCCTCACCATCCACCCCCTCTCCGCCCATCCCCATCCCTCCACCCAAGGGGCCGCCTCGTGTACGTGGACCGGGACCACGGCCACCCCAACAAGTGCACCCCGGACTGCCGGTACGCCTGCCAGGCGTACGGCGACGCGGACCCGCCCTTCCGGGTGGACCCCAGTGGCGGGGCCAGCGGCGGCGCGGGCCCCGTCGGCCCCGCCAACGCCATCATGCTCGTCGACCGTGGCCCCATGGACTCGGACACGTCGCCCTGCAAGTTCGCGGAGAAGGTGTGGAACGCGCAGCAGGCGGGCGCGGCGGGCGTGTTGGTCGTCAATTTCGAGGACAAGCACACGACCATGGAGGCGCCGGACGACCAGGACGAGGTGAGGGAGAGGAGAGAGGAGAGAGGAGAGGGAGGAGGGAGAGAGAGAGAAGATGGAGGAGAGAAGAAAGGAGAACACGCACCTCCCCAACCTCCTCTCGCCCCCCCGCCCCCCCGCTTTCTCATGCCCCTCCTCTTTCTTCTCCCCCAGATCTCCTACAAGTACCTGCGCAACATCACCATCCCGGCCGCCTTCATCACCAAGTCGGACGGCCAGGCCCTCAAGGACCTGCTCCGCCGGGGCGAAGCGTACGTGGTCATGGACTGGGCGGACGTGCTGCCCAAGGCGACGCGCGTCGAGTGGGAGTTTTGGTCCAACTCGAACGACATGTGCGGGGCGGTGTGCGACGTCCAGAAGGAGTTTATCAAGGAGTTTGTCCCCGCCGCCCGCGAGCTGGACGACGGCAACTGGACGTCCTTCACGCCCCACTACATCGTCTGGGTGTGCCCGCCCTCGTACCGCGACTCGGACGAGTGCCGGTCGCAGTGCACCCACCACGGCCGGTACTGCACGCCCGACCCGGACGGATCCATCGAAAAGGGGTACTCCGGCGCGGACATCGTCGCTGAGAACCTGCGCCAGCTGTGCGTGTTCAAGATCGCGGCGGCGGCGGGCCGGCCGTGGGTGTGGTGGGATTACGTGACGCGGTTTGGTGAGGAATGCACGATGGCGGGGGGCAATTACGGGCCCGCCTGTGCCGAGAAGGTGTTTGCGGGCGTGGGCGGGGGCAAGGACTGGGGCTCCCTGGCCGACCTGCACGCCTGCGTGGGCGACGTCCGGGCGGACGCGGACAACGCGCTGATGGAAGCCGAGATGGCGCGCCAGCGGGGCGGGGGCGACACGGGCGAGGTCTACATCCTGCCCACCCTCCGCATCAACAAGCGGCAGTACCGGGGCAAGCTGGCGTACGCGGACGTCCTGCGCGCCATCTGTGCGGCTTTGACCGCCCCTTCCCCTCCCAAAGTGTGCACACACACGGCGGGCGATGCGGCGTGCCGCCCGGGCGGCGCGGGCGCGGCGGCGTGCGCGGCCCGGACGGACGGGAAAACGAGGTGCCGGGAGTCGCTGGCGGGCTACGAGTGCGAGTGCGGGTCGGGCTTCCTCCCGCACACCGACGCCAACGGGCGCGAGACGTGCCTGAACATCAACGAGTGCGTCTCCACGGCGGCCGCCCAGCTGGACCCGGCCTGCACGTGCGACCGGTGCGCGTGCAAGGACACGCCCGGCGGGTACGAGTGCCTGCCCGCCGTGCCCGACGAGTGCGCGTCCAACCACGGCGGGTGCTGGCACGCCGAGTTCACGGTGCGCGGCAAGCGGCGCGACATTTCGGCCTGCCACGACCGCATCGCCGAGTACCGGGACGCGGCCGCCCACGGCCGCCTGACGGACGGCTTCCCGCTCTCCGAGTGCCGGTGCCCGCCCTGCTTCCGCCCCGTCAAGGCGGGCGCGGGCGGGGGCAAGCTGGAGTGCGTGCCCAAGTGCGACCTGGACTACTGCGACGAGCCGACGGGCGTGTGCAGCGCGGCGGGCGGCGGGGCGGGCGGGCGGGGGCGGCCCGTGGGGGCAACGCTCCTGGCCGTGATCGCCGCCCTGGGCGCCGTCGGCGGCGCCGCCTTCCTGGTCTACCACCTCAAGGTGAAGGCGGCCATGCGGGCGGAGGTGCTGAGCATCATGCGCCAGTACATGCCCCTGGAGGGCGGGGAGGGCGGGGGCGGGGTGGAGAGCAACGGGGGTGGTGGCACTGGCGGCGTTTAGAGAGCGGGTTGAGGGAGCGAGAGAGTGAGGGGTTGTGTGAGAGAGAGAGAGAGTTTTTGGTCGCCGCGCCCTCGCCCCACCCACGCGCGTGTGCGCGCGCGCGACATGCGGTGCGTCGTGCGTCCGTGCGTGTGGGCGGGCTCCGGGGCGTGGGCGTGTCGTGTGGTGGCTGTTGCTTTCTTTTTTGTGTGGGTGCATGAGACGAGAGGTCGAGGTCGAGGGTCGAGAGGGCCAGGCTACCGCTTAACACAGCCCGCCACCGCCCGCACACATACACACACACGCCGCTCACGGGCCGCGCACACAACACACACACACACACACTGGACACTGAGAGTTTTCAAAAAGGAGAGAAAAAATGGGGGCGGCCAGAGAGAGAGAGCGGGCGAAACAAAACAAAAAAGGGAGGGGAGAGGGGGTGCCCGGCTCCTAGCGCCGCGCCCTCAGCCTCTCCACGACACACACACACACACACACAACAGCGCGCGCGCGCTCCGAAAGCAGCAGCAGCAGCAGCTAAAAAGGGGGGTATCCTAAACGAGCGGGGGCACACACGCGTGCGTGTGAGTAGCACACACAGCGCGCACAGCCACACAATGCTAAAAAGTAAGGGACAACCTGATGTTTCAAGGCGCGACGACGTCCAGCCCGTCCCCTGTCCCCGCCGCGCCCGCCCCGGGCGGCATGACCGCCCCGCCCCAGATGTCGGAGGTGACGGACCGGTCGCAGCAGTCAAAGGGCAGGCAGGCGGCCGCGAAGGCGGCCTCTGCCGGGGAGGGGCGGGAGGAGGGCGGCCGGAACTTGGACAGCGCGCCCAGGTCGAGCGAGTCTCGCCCGCCGCCGCGCGCCGGGGGCGGGGAGTGCGACCGGGGCGTGGCGGGGCCGCCGTTGGCGCCGGCGCCGGCGGCAGCAGCCCCACCACCGCCTGCCCCGCGCCGCATGGAGGTGGAGGTGGCGACGGGGGCCAGGCCCCGGCGCCCGCCGCCCGGCGCCCCTGGCGACAGGGGCGACGCGGGCGAGAGGCCGCCCCGGCGCAGGGCTGCGCCGCCGCCGCCGCCGCCGCCGCCGCCGCCGCCGCCGCCGCCCGCCTCGTCCCCCCGGGACGACCCGTCCGAGGAGGCACCGCCAGTGCCGCCGCCCGCGCCGGACCGGGGCGTGCGGGCGCCCTCGTCAGCCGCCTCCGCGACGGCGGCCAGGCCGCCGACGCTGACGCCGACGCCGCCGCCGCCGACGCCGTCCTCACGCCCGCCCTCGCCCGCCAGGTTGTCGTCCGACGGCACGTGCGGCATGCCGACGGCGGAAAAAGAGACCCAGGACGGGATGCGGGAGCGCAGGGACCGCGCCCGCGCGCCCGCCCGGCTCGCCGCCGCCTTGCGGGACGCGGCCGCGGAGGACAGGCGCAGCATGCACGCGTCCAGGGTCTGCTCGATGCCGCAGTTGGCGGCGATGGCGGACAGCTTGGCCCACGTCGCGCGCTCGCCCTCCCGGGCGGAGGACGCCAGGTCCGCCGCGGACGGGTTGGTGATGGCGGTGACGACCTTCGCCAGGGAGAGGGGGAGCACCATCGTCACATCCCCCTCCCAGGGCTGGGAGAGGACCTTCAGCCAGCGCAGGCGGGGCCAGAGGGCGACGACCTGGCGGCACCGGTGCTTCCACTCCGCCTCCAGGACCCCGCCCAGGCGGGGGCCGACCAGACGCTTGGCGGCCAGGAACGGCACGATGTGCGGGTTGGTCTGGGAGACCAGGAAGTAGTTGACATTGAACATCTCGGCCAGGCACCGCATGGGCAGGTCCTCCTCCAGGGACCCGTCCCGCCACCGCCGCTCCGCCGCCAGGAGGCCGCCCGGCGGGCCGGCGGGCGACGAGGCGGAGGGGGAGGGCGGGGTGGAGGAGGAGGGGGGGGTGGCGCCGCCCCGGTCGCCGCCGCCGCCGCCGCCGCCCCCGCCGCCGTCCGCGGGCGCAAAGGGGACGAGCTCGCCCCGCACGTTGCGGGCGAGGAGGTCCTGCGGGAGGAAGAGCAGGGGGAACGCGGAGGAGCAGGAGACGGCGGACCAGACGACGACGTGGGGCGCGGTCAGGTAGTTCAGCACGCGGGGCGGCTCGTTGGTGTCGGCGGCCGTGACGGCGACGTTGAGGACGCGGCCCGAGTGCTGGAAGGCCTGGAGGAAGGTCGCATCCCCCAGGATGCGGCGCAGGCGCTTTTGGAGGACTTCCGCGTCCTGGAGGGTGCCCTTCAGCAGCAGGTGGCGCGCGAACTGGCCCGCCGTCGAGTTGGCGAAGAAGGTCAGGTCAAGCCCCTCCGCGTGCGCAAACATCTCGGCCAGCTCGCCGTCGTTGCGGGTGCCGATGGCGGCCGCGACGATCGCGCCGGCCGAGGAGCCCGCCAGGACGCGGGGGAGCAGGCCTTGGGCCAGGAGCGCCTTGATGACGCCCACGTGGAAGGCGCCCAGGGCGCCGCCGCCGGACAGGACCAGGGCGGTGCGCCCAAAGGCGTGCCGGGTCTCGCGCAGAAAGTTGAGCGCCTCCTCCAGGGGCATGGGGTGGAAGCCGGACGGCGCGGGCGGGGGGAGGGGGGGGCCGCCGGGGGAGGCGCCCGCGGTCGGCGGCCCGTCGGGAGCCAGGGCCGCCGCCGTGATGGCGGCCAGGTGCAGCTTGACCTCGTCGATGTACTCCCGGATCGGCTCCGGCACGACGTGGAAGTGCTCGTGCAGGGCGGGCGCGGCCATGTTGCCCAGGTTGCGCAGGAGGTCGGTGCGCAGGGCGAACGCCATCTCGGGCACGTCCCCGCCCGCCCGGACCGCGCGCAAGTGGGCGGTGCGGGACTTCAACAGCCGCCGGTCGTACAGGGACGTCTCCCGGGCCCACCGGGCGGCCGCGTCGCGCGGGTCCAGGCCGTCCAGCGCGTCCAGGCGGGTGGCCGCAAGGGACCAGGCCTCATAGGTGGTGGCCGCCCCCATGGCCGCCAGCAGGGCGGCCCGCTTGGCGGCGTCGCCCCGGCGGCGGGCCAGGGCGGAGGCCACGGTGGCCCGGGACCTGTAGGCCAGGAGGGCGAGGACTGAGAAAATGGAGAGCGGGGAGAGAGGAGGGGGGCGTGAGTGTGAGGGCGGCGGTGGCGGGGCCCGCAGCCGGCCGTTCTTTTTTTTTCGTTCGCCGTCGCCCATGGGACACGGGCGGGCGCATAGCTTCCGGGACGCGCAAGAAACCCCCACCCCCATCTCCCACCCCGCACACACGGGCCCTGCCTCTCCCTCTCTGCCTCACCTAGCCCCACATGCCACCGCCTGAGCGTGAGGGGCGAGACCCGGGACGCCCAGCGTAGGGACGGCGCGGGCGCGGCCGCCCAGCCCGCGCAGCGGAGGGCGGACGCCAGGGCAGACAGGGCCAGGGCGCGCGGGGCGGCGCCAGACAGCAGGGCGGCAGCCAGGAGACGGGACCGGGAGGCGTGGCCATCTCGGGGTGGCGGCCGGACGGAGGCGGCCGCCATGGAGAGAGGGAGCAGACGCAAAAGAGAGTCACCGGAGGTGGCAGCCACACGACGAGGACGTGAGAATGGAGGTGTTGTGTTGCGAGCGAGCATTTTCCTTCTCCTCTCATTCTCGCGTTCCCTCTCCGGAGACCTCACGCACGTCCAGAGAGAGAGAGAGAGAGACGCGCGCGCGTCTACTCTCACTCACCGCACCTTCATGTCCTCCCTCGCCCTGCCCGACACCTCCGCCCTGCGCGCCACACTGGCCGACGGCGCGTTCGGTGCGTGGCGCCTGACCCGGTCCACGGGCAAGGCCGCCTGGATCGCGGTCTCCTCCTTCCTGGTCCTGGTCGTCCCGCTCATCATCGAGCTGGACCGGGAGCAGCAGCTGGTCGAGTTTGAGGCGCAGCAGCTGGGCGCACTGACGGGCGGGCAGCAAGGAACAGGCGCGCCGGCGGCCAAGTAGTGGTAAACCGATCGACACCAATTGCACTCTCTCGCTTCACGGACTCTGACCCCGCGCAAGACGGCACCGTCCCTGATTGCACACACGAGCCGACCATGGCGTCGCCTATCGAGAGAGCCAGGTGAGAGGAGGGAGTGCGAGAGTGCGCGGGCACAAACAAAAACAGGCACAGCGGGGCGCACGCCGCCCGCCCCCGCCCCCCCCCCCCCCCCACCCCCAACCCCCCCCCCCCCCCCC
>Ga0114918_10004043_pt1 | contig 12812 bp, 9 predicted proteins | sample LantaG_FD_87015 | JGI IMG/M metagenome (GOLD analysis project Ga0114918, IMG submission 87015) | Deep subsurface microbial communities from Baltic Sea to uncover new lineages of life (NeLLi) - Landsort_02402 metaG | ecosystem: Environmental > Aquatic > Marine > Oceanic > Sediment | place: Baltic...
GAGGAAGGCAATAATCGAAAGTTCTTCTCCAAAAAGATGTGATGGAGTAAAAATTCTATAAAAAATTCCCAATAATTGATGGTAAAATTCAGCACCACCTATTACCGATAATTTACCGTTTACTGCCCATTCCACAGCTAAGCGATGAAATCTAACCGCATCAGCATCTGCACTATGAATGATAAATAAATATGTATTAATAAGCGCTATGATATGATGCATGACCAATACAAAGCAAAGAGCAAAGGTTAAATTGTCATCTTTCCATTTTTTTCGAAACCTTATAACCATATAAAAAGACAACAATATAAGCAGCCAACCAGGCCAGTCGTTTAATATTATTGGTAACATATTATTAAACTAACCTCCTAAATTTTCATTCATTAATCACTTAGAATGTTCTTTCGATTTCCTCTTGCAGTTTTTGTTTCTTCATTGTTAAAATATTTTTTCCAATAGAATATATATTTTTATAAAAGTTCCAATTATATCTACTTATTCTTCAAGAATTGAAGCAATAAGAAACACATCCGGACTTTGATATATCTTTAATATAATTTCTTTTTATTTTAATATGCAACTTTCTTTTTTATATTTACGGAATATACTATTATTGAACTCTTTTTTTTCTTAATTTTTCACTTTAGAAATAACATATCCATATTTCCCGGATGAGGTCGGATTAATAAATTCAACCAAATTATATTTTATTGTAATATTGCTTTTCATTATTTTTTTAATCGATTCACTAATTTCCAGAAAATCTTTTTCTGCAATTTTTGATTGATTTTTATTTTTCAATACAATATTTATAGTAATCTGTTCAGGAAATTCCTGAATCACTTGAAATTGTTTAATATTTTCACGGAAATAAAACAAACGAATAAAAACCCCACCATCTATTAAATCCCCTTGTTTATTCCTAAATATACAACGAATACGTCCTTCTACCTTTTCCAGAAGAGGAAACCCTCTTCCACAGCTGCATGCTTTTTCCGAGAGGATACCTCTATCCCCAATTTGATAGCGAATCAAAGGCATGGTGTAATTAGTGAGGAGGGTAACGATAATATTTCCTGATTTTCCGGGTTTTACCTGTCTCCCCTCATCATCCACAATCTCTATATAATGAATAGCGGGAATCGAGTGCAAGCCTTCATCTTTTTCACAATTGCAGGCCATATCACTGACTTCCCTGGAGCCGTAACGGTTAAATACGGTAGTATGAAATACCTCTTCAATCTTCGCCTTTACTTCCGGATACAATACACCGGCAGCAGTCATAACAGCGGGAGAAGAATAAACGGAGAGATGGTGTTCCTGAATAAAACGGGCTAATTCTTCAATGCTGTTTGTATAGGCGAGGATTAAACGGGGTTTTAGATGGTTAATATTCTGCACATGTCTATACATATCCTCCTCGGTCATTCTATATGTCCCCAAAATGGTTATTCCGGAAACCTGTTGCCGCAGGAACCCTTTAAATCCCTGGCCACTTCCCAAAATATCCGGCAATGAACCCCATAATTTAATCATAGGGTCACCAAGTTTTCTCCCAGCCCATTCATTAAATAAGCGTTTAGTGGCATTTGCCCAATTTAAATACTCTTTATCCTGATAGAAGATCACCGGCTCTCCGGTTGAACCGCCCGAGGTATTGCGGTAATAGGTTTTATCTCTAAATCGATGGAGTTCATCAAAATGATTTCTGATAATCTCTTTGGTGAGCAGGGGAAATTTTTTAATATCCTCAAAAATAGTATCTTCTGAAAATATTATATTATCTTCCTTGATAATCTGTTGATAATAAGGAATATTTTGGCTAGCATATTGAATCAGCGCATAAAGTTTTTTTCTTTGAATCTCTTGATTTTCTTGCAATGAATTCCACTGGTACTCTTTTAGCTTTTGGTAGTAAGTGAGTACCTTTGACCGGTTGATGTATTTCCAGTAAAAGGGAATCAAAACATTTCTACGTAGTTTCGTAGCTACCCCGGAATTATTTATTAACATAATAAATCTTTTCCTTTGCTTGAATATTATCTATATACATTTGAAATAAATTTCCTATTCTTATTTAAAAAATTTTAGTACTTTATATCTTAGGAGTTTTGCTATGTTCACGGAGTACAAAAAAAACTTTGGTCCAAATAAAGAACTAATCATATAAATATAACACTTAATGCAGAATGGATACAACGAAATTGCTTTTAATAAATATCTTCGTCCATCTTTAGTTTTCCCCATCCGACAAAACCTAAAACCTATATATAAATAATGGCTACTAAGAATATTTTGCCTTACTTTTAGTTCGCCCATGTATTTTTCTATAATTCTATTTGCTGTAATATTTTTCCTTTCTAAATCATAACTTATTCGGTTGGGATGAATCCTTCGTTTTGCCAATGGAATTTTAATGAGAGAAAATTTATAATATTTAGCAATTCTTATCCACATATCCCAATCTTCCTGTCCGTCTAGTGAGCTATCAAATAATCCTACTTTTTCAAAACATTCTCTCCTTATAAGTACGGTGGGCACACTTATGGGATTTGTAGAAAGTAAATCTTCGTAAATATAGCCGTCTTTTTTGGGCAAACATCTTTTACTAATATAATTACCGTTTTTATCAACATTAAAAGACCATGCACATACTACGCCAATATCAGAAGATTTATTTTGTAAAAGTTTAACCTGCTTCCCAAGTCTTTCGGGTAAAAATTCATCATCTGCATCAAGTAAAGCAATATATTCGCCTCGGGAAGCCCTTATTCCTGTGTTTCGAGCTGCTGAGATACCCCGATTATCGCTATGGCAGATATAACGAATTCTAAAATCAATAAAACCCTTTACTGTTGCTTCAGTGTTGTCAGTAGAACCGTCGTTAACAACAATAATCTCAAAATCCTGATAAGATTGCTTCAAAACACTTTCAATTGCTTTGTCAATGAATTGAGCCTGATTATAAACTGGAATAATAACACTAACTTTCGGAGATGTTACCATAAATAACCTTTCCTGCTTTTCATGGAAAAAAAATATGAGTACTTCATTGGCACAAATACTTCACAGTTAAGAATGCAATATATTATTAAAATCTGAAAACATACCCGAAGCTTTAATTGTAAAACTATAATAATAACTACCTGCAGAAATTCTTGGTAAACTATAAAGATTATAAAATTTAGATTTATTAATTACTTTTTCACTGGTCGTCACCGCACATACAAATCCATTTTTTTTTAACAATTTAATGATATCGTGATTATAATATTTTGACCCATAAGGATATGCAAATGAACGGACGTCACCTTTCAGCTTACCTTAATGATATTTATTGTAAAATTAATTTTTCTTATAATTAGATAAAATTTGCTGTAATTGTTTATAGCGAACTTCGGCGGAGTGATTCTCGATAACATAATTTCGATTTTCATTTGTAATTTTTAATCTTAAATTTCCATCTTCCAATAATCGATTGCAAACATCCTTAAATTTTTCATAATCTTTTGGGAAAGTAGTAAAAGCCTTGGGAAAAAAATTCACATACTCACCCCCGGTAGGAGCAAAGCCAACCGGAACAGCATAGCACATAGCTGCCTCCAGGTAACGATGAGTCAAAGGACTGACTCTCCCCGTTCGTTTAATATCCGATGTATCGGACGGTGATACTAAAGCTATTTTCGATTGACATAAAGTTTTAACCAGACTGGGATAAGAAAGTTGAAAATTATTACCTTCCCATTCTCTATCTTCGAAATAATACATACCGCGTTTATTTCTTTTTTGGTATAAATAGCTATGTTTTTTTTCAGCTGAATATTTCTTCGCCCACTCGTGCAAAGTATTATTTTTCCTACCAACTTGTATAATATCGTATATTTTATCAGAAACTTTTTTGGGATATACATTCGAATCAATAAAATTAGGGAAAAGATATATTTTTTTCGCTAAATGAGAAGGAAGATATTTTTTCAGAAAATTTATTGAATCCTGATATGCCATTAAAACAATGTCTATTGATTCAATATGTGCAGCAATATATTCTATACTATTTTCCCAAGCATCAATAATATAGGCAATCTTTATACCTTTACTTTTGTAAAACCCAAGAATATCAACTAAAGGAGCAGACATGCAGGTTACAAATATTGATTCATCATAAGTTTTAGATAAAACTCTTTGGATTATTCTGTAAATACTATCAGTAAATTTATTTGAACACAAGTAATGATTTTTTAAGACTCTTCTGATAAAATAAGATATTTTATCAATATTTGAGATAGATATTGAAGAATCTATTTTTACAAAAGCATCCTCATAAATGTTTATTACATCATAACTAACCCATCTATTTACCGCGCGATAAGATTTGATAATAAGACGATTGGGTTCAGGGCTAACATATCTATCATTCAATGGCTTATTCATATTTTTTGTTTTTTCCCTTTTTAATTTGTTTCTTTATCCATAAATACGTTTTCTTTAATCCATTCCTTAATGGATATTTTGGTTCCCATCCCAATTTATCTCTGATTAATTGATTATCAGAATTTCTTCCTCTAACCCCCAACGGACCAGGGATGTGTTTTATGTGAAGTTTTTTATCGGCAATATTCATGACCATTTCAGCTAACTCATTTATAGTTACCATTTCTTCTGAACCTATATTTATCGGTCCAATAAAATTTGATTTCATTAATCTCATGACAGCTTCAAGGCATTCGTCAATATATAAAAATGAGCGAGTTTGTTTGCCATCACCCCACATCTTTATTTCTCCGCCATCTGGCGCTTCTGCTACTTTACGGCAAAAAGCTGCAGGAGCTTTTTCGCGTCCATCATTCCACGAACCTTCCGGCCCGAAAATATTATGAAATCGGGCAATTCTAACATCCATATGATGGTTTCTATAAAAAGACAGATATAAACGTTCACTAAATAATTTTTCCCATCCATATTCACTGTCCGGATAAGCCGGGTAAGCTGAATTTTCAGCAGTTTTTGGATTATCAGGATTAATTTGATTATACTTTGGATAAATACAAGCAGAAGAAGAAAAAAATATTTTCTTAATGTTTCGCTGACAACAAACTTCTAACATGTTTAAATTAATAAGAGCGGAATTATGCATGATATCCGCATCATTATCACCGGTAAATACATATCCGGCACCACCCATATCAGCAGCCAATTGATAAATCTCGTCAAAAGGTTGGTCTAAAACGCTACGACAAATATCCGGATTTCTTAAATCTCCTATAACAAAATCGTCAGCTTTCGTTTTAGAAAATTCGGGATATTTAAGATCTATTCCTCTCACCCAATATCCCTCTTTTTTTAATCGTTTGACCAGGTTACTTCCAATAAAACCACCTGCACCACAAACCAATGCATTCACGATTTTACCTCCTCCTACAGATTAAAGACAAATTTCAATTGTCTATTTTCTCACCAAAGATTTGTAGAGAAATTTAACTTCGTTGAAAATATCATATTTTGGATAATATTTATGTAAAACATATATTGCTGCAAGATAAATACCGATACTCGTTATAACTATCATGGAAAATATTGATATACCCACAACTAAAGATTGCCCTACCGGTTCCCAAAATATTTTGGCTATATACAAACTTCCTGCCATAAATAATGAGCAAAATACCGGAGGCCAAAGAGTACTAAAATATATCTTCCAGGATGCCCTTATAATTTTTTGAGATAACGGATACCAGATAATCAGCATAACCAACATACTCAAAACAACTCCCAAAGCTGCCCCCGCAATACCTGCATGTACTATTAAAGGGTAAATAACAATAATGATTGTCAAACCCCGGATTAACTGCATATAAAATTGATAATTCGGATATCCACTCCCCGTAAACAAAGGACTTCCTGTGGATATGATTGATTTAACAAGCCCTGCCACTGCCAGAAACTGTATCACAACAACCATAGACATCCACTTCTCCCCTAAAAATACCATTGTGAATTCAGGAGCCAAAAACACCATTCCAACGGCAATAGGTATTGAAATCGCCATAGTTAATCTCATAATTCGAAAATAAGCTTTCCGTAATCTAATTGGTTGATCTTGAAGTTTAGCATAAGCAGGAAATGCCACCCCTGTAATAACCTGGGTAATTTCAGTTTCTAACATATTTGATATTCTATATGCCATTTGATAAAACCCAAGTGCGGTAGCACTAAGCACTCTCCCTACAAAAATATCATCGATATGTTCCCCGATAAACACCAATATGCTCGAACCAAGAATCCATTTTCCAAAACCGAAGAGTTCTCTTGCCTTTTCTATATCTTTGCTGAAACGAGGCTTATATGGATGAATGACATAACTAACAATAATACTCACTGTCTTCTCGGCGAGTAAACCAAATACAAGCGCCCATACACTTCTTAAGATTAAAGCTGCTATAACAGCAACAACAAAATTTGTCGATATCCCCACAAATCGATGGATAAATACTTTATTAAACTCCAACTCCTTGCGAAAAAATACAACCCCAATATTATTAAATGCTTCGAAAAAAAATGCAAATCCCAGGACTTGAATGATAGGAACAACCGCAGGAGAATGAAAAAACAAGGAGGCATAAGGAGCCAGCAAATAAATGACTATAAAAATTATAAATCCCCGTATAATCAATACAGTCCAGGCTGCATCAAGATAACCCCTGATATCTTCCTTTTTTTGAATCAATGCTTCCCTGTAACCGGTCCTGGAGAATGTTTCTATGGCAGACATGGTCAACAAGGCAATTCCCATTAAACCAAAATCAGAAGGTGCCAGGATACGACCTATAATTATCAATCTAATTAGACTTAATATTTTCCTGATTACTTTCAAGGATGAAAGATAAGCACCTCCCTCAATCATTTTTTGAGGTAAGGTTCTCCCCGATTTTTTAATATTTTTTTTCTTTTCTTTCATCATGTTTTTTACAGGCAAATGACTATCTCCTCTTTAAATTCAATATTCTTTAAGTTAAATTATTTCAGGAACGCACATTTATTTTTTTCATCACTTAATACAATATATTTTTTTAAAATTAAAGTAATTAATATAGCAAATAATTTAAAATTATTTAGCATATTTTTTAACAATATTAGAGTATAAATTAAGTATGGTATCGGTGTACTTTTCTATTGAATATTCTTTTTGTACTTTTTTATATGCATTTTGGATTAACTTATTGCTTAATTTCTTATCTTCAAGAACGTGATTTATTGAAGAAGCAAGGATTTCAGGATTTTCCTTGGGAACCAATACTCCTTCATTACCATCTGTAATGATTTCAGGAATTCCTCCAACATTCGTTGCCACAATTGGTAACTTATTTTTCATGGCCTCGATAAGCACAATACCAAAACCTTCCCAGCAAGAAGGCAGCACAAACACCTTTGAAGATTTCATAAGCTGATCGATATCTCTCCGAAATCCCAAAAATTCAACACTATGATCGATTGTTAATTTTTCACACATTGTTTTTAATTTTTTTCCCAAAGGGCCTTCACCAACAATTGCAACTTTAATATTTTTTTTGTATTTGTTTTGTAAAATATTAATTGCTTCTAACAAGAATCTTATTCCTTTTTGAGGTACGAGCCTTCCAACAAACAAAATATCATATTTTTTTATTAATTGATGACTATCAGATTTTGAATGAATAGGTATGCCATTAGGTATAATTTCTGTTTTTAATTTAACTTGAGGAATCCATTCTACTAAAGATTTTTGAACCTGCCTACTTATACATATTATTTTTAAATATCGTCTATATATAAGAGCATCAATCATTCTAAATATTTTTAACGATCTTCTTCTGTTAAATGTACTATGTTCTGTAAATATGTAAGATATATTATTTGGTAAAAATAGGGAAGATAAAGCTACAATAGCGCTAGAAGGAAATAAATGAACATGAATTATATCATATTGTTCTCTTTCTATAATATTTTTAATCCTTATGATACTTAATGGATTGTATTTTTTTTTAAAATCTAAAGACCAAACTCGAATATTTTTCTTTTCAATCTCTTTTTTATCTTTTGGATCATTGGTTGAATAAAGGGTACATACATCTACGGAATATTTTTGCTCTTTCTTTGCTTCAATAACGAAATTCTTTAGAAGTAATTCTGCTCCACCTGTCTTTAACGAATTGATAACTTCAAGTATTTTTATTTTTTTATTTTTGTTGCTACAAAATAAATTAGATTTAGGTGATTTAATCATAAAAATATTATGATTCCTTTTAAATTTGATTGTGAAAAATCCACATACAAAGCCCCAGTATATACTTACTTTATTTTATCTCTTCCGATATACCGGAAAATAATCCTTAAATATTTATTAGAATTTTCAATTTATTCTCCTTTGGCTAAAATCCTTTTAAATAATTTAAGATAATCAGAAACCTTCCTATCTTTTCTAAAAATTGCAAGAATTGCTCTCATCAATATACCTATAAGATGAAATACTTTTGCCAATAACACTTGCCATTTATCATTGTGTACCATTCTTATATTTTTAAGATCATTATTAATTGAATAATACAACGTTTCAGTTAAATTTTTTTCTGTGCTTTTACTATGTAAGTGAATAATACTTTCATTAGTCAATACTCCTATTTCCCATCCTGCTTTGTGAACTCTGTAACAAAATTCAGCATCTTCACCATACATAAAATAATCCTCTTTCAGTATACCCACTTTCTTAAAAATTTCCCCTCTTGTAAGTAAACAAGCACCTGATACATAATCGACCCTTTTAAAAACATTACCTTTTTCCTCATTTTTCCTGAATCTTTTCCATGTTTTAAAAAAAAGAATTTGATTTTTAAAAACTTCCCATGCGGACAGAAATTTTTCACCCAAACTCTGTAATGTGCCATCCGGATATAATAATTTACAGCCCAATACTCCTACCCTTGGATTTTTTTGCATAAACCGAACCATGTTACCAAAACAATCATTTTGAGTTATTATTGTATCATTGTTTAATAAAAGAATATGATCTGCTTTGGCAATTTTTATTGCCCGGTTATTGGCTTTTGCAAATCCATAATTTTTACTATTTTTAATTAGTATTACTTCATGAAATTTATTTTTAATTAATTCAACACTGCCATCTTGTGAATTATTATCAACCACTAAAATTTCATAGCTATAATTAATTTGGGTATCGTAAATTGATTCCAAACAATCCTGCAATATTTTTTTATTATTCCAATTAACAATAATAATTGTTAGGGCTGTTTTTATCTTCTGAATATTTTCCTTTGAACTGTCTTTTTTTATCATACCTGAAACTTTCTGTTGGTTAATTTAAAGAGTGCTCAATAATTGATTGTACATATTTTTACTTCCCTAATTACACTTTTCGTAAAACTTATACCTTTTTACAATCCATTTTTATTTGCTTATTTTTTATCACTTCTATCATGTCTTCCGCAATTCTATCCCATGAATAATATTCTTTATAACTTTCAGACATTTTTTCAACCCTGTTTTTCATTTCATCATCCTCAAGCACTTTAACGAGTAACATTGCCAATTCTTCCTCGTCTTCATTGTTTAGTAGATATCCGTTCACGCCGGGTGTTATTATTTCCGGCATTGCCTGGATATTTCTGCCTATACATGGAATCCCATGGCTTAAAGATTCAGCAAAAACAATCCCAAATCCTTCGAAATAGGATGGCATGCAAAAAACATCTGCCGTCATGTAATATTTCCTAAGTGTTTTCCATGAAGCATCTCCTAAAAATATTATCTCCTCAGGGATTTTTTCTCTCAAGGGCCATGATTTTGGACCGGCAATCACTAATTTTATATTTGAAGAATAATTTTTCCTTAAAAGTTTAAAAGCTTTAACTACCAGGCTTCCACCCTTTCGAAAAAAACATCTTCCAACGAACAAGATAATTTTATCTTTTTTGCTCTTTGGTTCAATGACAATATCAGTGGCAATCGGTTTTACATTTATTCCTGCATTCACCACATGTACTTTTTCCGGTAACAGGCCTGTATCTCTTATCAAGCTATCTGCCAAGCATCTGCTCATGGCAAACACTCCGGCACATTTTTCATATACTTTCATTTGCCATTCTTTTCTCTTATAAAAGTCTTGCAAGTTAAATAATTCCCAGCCGGGTACGTGACCATTGTTGTCCTGAAAATATTTAATGATTAAATCTAAACTTAAGTCCTGATATAGATAAAAAGGAATATCTACTACTTTGCCTATATCTCCCATTTCAATAATAGTGTCTAATCCTTGAGTTTTTTTTACTTTATTTATTAAATTTTCTTCTAACATTCTTAAATATGGGGTTGAGAATTTATATTTGCTCTTCACCTTTCCCTGATAATATTTTATATTTAGCAGTTTGTTTATGAAGGAGCTAACTGTTCTATCACATAGATCTAAATCATAAAGTTCAACACCATCTATTTTCTCCAACGAACTAAATAACGAATAGGGAATATATGACCAGGTCATCTTACGGTTTTTTAACCAGCTGCAGGCAAATCCAATATTCATTTTTTACCTCTCATTTCTTCATATAAAATATTTTTTGGTTTTTTATTATCGAAGATATTATTTAATCCATCTAAATAAGCATTTGTGATAAGCTTTATCCTTTTTAATTTATAGTCATCATATACTATAATACCTATAATCGAATGCAAATAAGTCCAAAATCCAATGCAATAAAAATTAAATTTATTAATACTATATTTTTTACCAAGCCAAATTAAATTTCTTCTGCCATAATATTTAATCCATAATTTATCATATGGGGTCCTTAGTGAACCTTTGCCTAAGAAATATTTATAAACACCTTTCTGTTCTCCCGAGTCTTTATGGATGATAATACTATCCGTAATCAGTAATATCTTCCCTATTTTTCTTAATCTAATACAATATTCGACATCATCGTGATGAATAAAAAATTCTTTTTTAGGATAATTAATTTTTTGAACTGCTTTTCTGCTTACTAAAATCCCTACAAAGGAAGCCATGTCGATTTCTACACTATTATTATTTTTATAAAATTCAGCCCTTAAAGGTTTTTGCATTAGTGGAAATATTCTTTTAAAATCTACTACACCTCTATGGTTGAAAGATATTCCTGAAGCATTTTTAACGATACCTGCTAATGCACTTACATTTTTTTCTTTAAAATAATTGCTCAATTTTTCTAATGCGTCTTCTTTGGGTTCTGCGTCATCGTCCATTAACCACAACCAATCATAGCCTTGATTATACCCTCTTTTAACGCCTTCATAAAATCCTCCGGTTGCTCCAGTATTTTCATGCATCTTTATATAATATATTTTAATTTGCGATTGGGAATTAATTGTTTTTATCAGTGAATTTGTAATTGAAAAAGATATTTCCCAGAGTTTCGTTAAATTAGCAGGGGGTAGTTTTGGTATATAATTATTCTCCAACAATTTTTTTGAGGTATCATCTGTTGAGGCATTATCAATTATATATATTCCATTTATTGGCTTTGATTGTTTCTTTAAAGCTTCTAAGCATGCCAATAATAGTGATCTACGATTATAAGTTACTATCACGGCACATACTGTATCATTTTTCGATAATGATATTTGGTTAACTTTAATATTGTTTTTTTCTATATTTTGCAAAATATTATGCCTCTCCTTGATAATATTCCCTTTGTTTTATCACTTGCATACTGGTTTTTAATTTAAATCTTTTGATTATTTCTTATAATTCATCCCTTATACTATTAAATAATTTTAGTGATGCTGCAATTGCATCATCCATATCGTAATATTTATATTCTGCGAGACGACCAATAAAGAAAATATTTCCCTTCTCTATTTTTTCTGCTTCTTGCCAATATTTTTTAAATATTTTTTTATTCTTCTCATTTAATATTGGCCAGGCCATGAAGCCATTATTTCCCGGATATTCTATTCCTATAGTAGTATAATTACTTTCAGTCAAGGCAAGTTTTTTAAATTCAGTAATTCTAGTATAATCATAGTTGTTTGGATAATTAATTATTGCTGCTGCCTGATAACTTTTCATATGATAGGTCTGAAAGTCAATATTTACAGTCCTATAGTCAAGTTTTCCAAATTTATAATCAAAAAACACATCAATCGGTCCTGTATAAAATATCTTTTTATATTTCAGTCTATTTTTTACATCCTTAAAATCTGTTCCAAGCTGAATTTCAATATTTTTATTTTGGAGCATCTTTTCGAATAATTTTGTATAGCCCTCCTTGGGAATTGCTTGATACCTATCTTGAAAATATCTATCATCATGAGATATTAATACCGGAACCCGTGCAGTTACCAAAGGTTCAATTTCCTCAGGTTTTAGTCCCCACTGTTTTTTTGTATAATTTAAAAATACCTTATCATATATAATCTTTGCTAAAAAACATAAATCTTTATCTTTTACTTTTTTTAATTCTAATATTGATATCTTCTTATTATATCCGTATTTATCTATTAATTTTTTCTCTAAATCCTTGGCAACGTTTTTAGGTAGTAATTGATAGAGGGTATCTAAATTAAAAGGAATTGGAACGTATTTTCCATCAATATATCCCAAAACTCTATGCTGATAATAAATCCAATCCGTAAATTGCGAAAGATAATCCCAAACCTCTCTATAATCAGTATGAAAAATATGTGGTCCATATTTATGCACTAAAATATTATTTTTATCTTTGTAGTCATAACAATTGCCACCAATATGATTTCTTTTCTCAATAATTAAAACTTTTTCCTTTAAA
>Ga0114918_10004044_pt1 | contig 12809 bp, 11 predicted proteins | sample LantaG_FD_87015 | JGI IMG/M metagenome (GOLD analysis project Ga0114918, IMG submission 87015) | Deep subsurface microbial communities from Baltic Sea to uncover new lineages of life (NeLLi) - Landsort_02402 metaG | ecosystem: Environmental > Aquatic > Marine > Oceanic > Sediment | place...
CTTTCTCTCTTTCTCTCTCTCTCTCTCTCTCTCTCTCTCTCTCTCTCTCTCTCTCTCTCTCTCTCTCTCTCTCTCTCTCTCTCTCTCTCTCTCTCTCTCTCTCTCTCTCTCTCTCTCTCTCTTAGTCCTCGACGAATCCGCCCAGACCCTCTTCCTCACCGAGCTCTGGCGAGGCCTCTCCTTAACCCTCCGCGCCTTCTTCGAGAAGAAGGCCACCATCAACTACCCTTTCGAGAAGGGACCTCTCAGTCCTCGCTTCCGCGGCGAGCACGCCCTGCGCCGCTACCCGACGGGAGAGGAGCGCTGCATCGCCTGCAAGCTCTGCGAGGCCATCTGCCCGGCCCAGGCCATCACCATCGAGGCCGAGGAGCGCGAGGACGGCTCCCGCAGGACCACGCGCTACGACATCGACATGACCAAGTGCATCTACTGCGGGTTCTGCCAGGAGGCCTGCCCCGTCGACGCGATCGTCGAGGGGCCCAACTTCGAGTTCTGCACCGAGACCAGGGAGGAGCTGCTGTACGACAAGCAGAAGCTGCTCGACAACGGGGACAGGTGGGAGCCCGAAATCGCCGCCAACCTGAGGAACGAGGCTCTCTATCGGTGAAAGAGGAAGGAGGGAGGTGGAAAGAGAGGGAGAGAGAGTTTTGATTTCGGGTTTTTCTTTTCTTTTGTTTTCTTTTCCTTCGTTCTTTTGTTTAAAACAAGAAAAAAACGTACCATCATTCATTCCAACGCCTCTCCGTCTCTCTCTCTCTTTGTGTGCTTTTTTCCCCCTCCTTGATGTTTTCTTACTGTTACAAAAAAATGGGCAAGTGCTGAACTGGCGCTAGGAACAAGAAACAAGACAAAGAGAGAGAGAGAGAGAGCAAAGAGACTAAGAAAAACCACTCACTCACTCTCCCGCCCTCTCTTCACCGCCTCCGCCGCCGCCGCCCGCGCCGCGACGCCCCTCGCCGCCAGCTCCGAGTCCGGCTTCGACAGCTCCTTTTTCAGCTTCTCGTCCGAGGGCATCCCGATCAGGATGATCGCCGAACCCAGCGTCGGCCACGCGAAGAAGTAGGCGAGCTTGAACGGCGTCGTCTGCTTGCGGCGGTAGAAGAAGGTGGCAGCTCCGGTAAAGAGGCACCCGAATCCGAGGAGCGTGGCGTCTCGCACGGTGAGGGGCATCGCGCGCGCGGCTCTGGAACGAGAGAGAGAGGGAGCGCGTCGAGAAGCGACCGCGAGAGAGAAAAAAGCAAGTGCGATTCGGGGAGATCGGAGGAGTGAAAAAAAAAGCAATCGGAATGATTTCTTTTTTCAAAAATCGAGGTTTTTTTCGTTTTTTTTTTTAGAAACCCGCCCTCTTTCGCCCACTCTCCCTTCTTCCTCTCGCTTTGTTTCTCTCCCGTTCCCTCTCTCTCCAAGATGAGCTCTTCATCGTCGAAGAAGCATCGAACGCAAAAGAAGCGCCCTCGCCCCGCAGGCGGCAGCGAGGGCGGCGGCGGCGACGGCGACAAAGGCAAGAACGACCGCGCCCACCGCTCTGCCGCCTCTTTCTTTTTCTCCTTCTCTTTCCTCTTCTTCCTTCTCTCCACCGCCACCTTCGCTGTCGTCGCCCAGCAGGTCGACCCGGCCGTCTTCGAGGCCATCGGCGCAGCCACGCTCAACGGGGAGAACGGCGCCAACGTCGCCCAGGCGGAGAGCAACGCCACCCTCGACGCCGCCGCCGCCGGAGCCGGCGCCGGAGCCGGAGCCGCGGCGGCCTCCGAGACGCTCACCGAAGAGGAGAGGCAAGCCAGGCTCGACCGCGTGCTCTCCTTTCTGTCGGCGGGGAACATCTTCGTGGGCAACTACCAGCCCTACCAGGTGAATTTTTATTGTTGTTCTTTTGGGGTTCTTTTGGGGGGGGGGCTGGGGGGAGAGAGGGCGCGCGAAAGCGAGAGTGAGAAAGAGAGGCGTTTCTTAGAGGGAAAAAAAAAAGACAAAAAAAAACTCATCCCTTTTTCTCCTCCTCTCCCTCGAAAAAAAAAAAGCGCGTCATCCGTCGCAGGGTCGAGGAGTGGGTCGAGTGCCGCTACAACGGCACCCTGACCTCGAGGGGCGTCGGCATCGAGGAGACCCTCCCGGACGTCGCCCGGCTGGCCTTTGCCTTCCTGGGAGAGACCAAGGAGGAGGCGGCCGACGCCGCGCTGGCGGCCTACGCGCGCATCAACGCCGCCGTCGCCGACGCCGGATTCGTGGGCCTGGCCGCGGCGCTGAACTCGGCGTCGTCGGACGTGGCGCTGTCGCCGATCAAGTTCGTCCTGCCGCAGGACGCGGGGGAGAATAATGGAAACGGAAACGGAAACGAAAGCGAAAACGGAAACGAAAGCGAAAGCAGCAGCTCTTCGACAAACGGCAACAACAACGCTGGAGGAGGAGCAGGAGCCGACAACAACCCGGAAACGCCCAACCCGCAGTTCCTGGTCGAGGTCAGAGTCGTCCTCCGCTCCCGCGACGCGCCGCACCTGGAGCTGGGCTCGTCGGCGACGCTCGAGGCGGCCGTGCTCGCCGGAGGGGAAAAGTTCGCGGCGAGCTCGTCGGTCTTCGAGCTGAGCCCTCTCAGGCTGTCGCAGATCTTCAACTCCGCGAGGATCAAGGCGAATGAGGTGAGGTTGGTTGGTTGGGAGATGGTTTTGATGTGGGTTTTTGTTTTTTCAAAGCTCCCTCTCTCGCGCGTGCGCTTGAGCGAAATCGGAAAGAAAAAAACTCGAAAACGACGCTCCTTAATTTCCAACACACCACAACACAAAACAAAACACAAACACAAACACAAACACAAAACAGGACATGCTCTACGCTCTCATCGCCGACGCGGCGCAGATGGGCGTGCTCCTGGGTCCCCTGGACGAGTACGCCCCCGAGCGCAGGCAGCAGGTGACTTCGGCCCCCGACGCCGACGCCTTCGACGACCTCGCCGCGGCCGGCGGCGGCAGGCCCTCTCGCCTCTTCGCGGTCATCGAGGTCGCGGCGAGCTACCAGGTGTGCTCGGGAGGGCTCGAGAGGCGGAGGGGCTTTGTAAGGATTGACGAGGACGGGTTCGACCTGGGGGACCTGACGAGCGACAGCTCGGATTTGGGCAACTAGAGAGAGAGAGAGAGAGAGTTATGACATGAGAAAGGAGAGAGAGAGAGAATGAGATGAGAAGGAAGAAAAATTCAAATTTTTGAAATTTAAAAAACTAAGTCTTTTTTCTTATCGAAGTAGCATTGTGTTTTGCACGTTCATTGCTTTCCTCTCTCTCTTTCTTGCCGGTGTGAGGAGGAAGAAGAAGTCTCGAAACGAGGAAGAAGTGGAAGAAGAAAAGAGAGACAGCTGTCGTTTGATCTCGAAGTCGGGGTCGAAGACAAACGACGACGAACGAAGAAAAAAAATCACTTTCGCAACTTTTTTCCTTCTTCTTCTTCTTCTCTCTTTCTCTCTTCCTCCCCATCTCACATAATGCGCCCGCGTCGCTTCGTAGCCTTCCTCGCCGCGGCCTCCGTCCTGCTCGTGCTGGCCTGCTCCGGCGGCGGCGCTTGGGCGCAGGAGCAGCAGCAGGAAGAGGACGCGAAAAGCAGCAGCTCCATCGTCCCGCCGATGCCGATCCCCCCTCGTCGCTCTAATGCCATCAACGTAAACGCAACCTCTTCCTCGCGTGGCGCCTCCAAGGCCATCGCAGACTGCCCCGAGAACGCCAACGGCACCCTCACGGTGGTCGGCACGGGGCACGCTGCCGGGGCGCCTGACGTCGCGAGGGTAAGGGTTTTTTTCGAACTTTTTTCCAACGGCTAGCTAGATTGAAGCTATAACCGAATTCAAAAACGAGAGGCCTCTTTTTCTTCCTCTCCACCTCAAAAACCTCCTCCCGCCTTCCAACCTTCCCAACCAACCAATCTCTTCTCTCCTCCTCCAGATCCGAATGACCGTCGAGGCCCTCGCCCCCACCGCCGCAGAAGCCAGGTCCCAGGCCGCGGAGACCACGCAGGCGGTGATGGACTCTCTGAAGCAGTTTTCCGGAGCGGAGACAAGGTCGATGTCAGTGTCGGTCCACGCGCAGCGGGACACGCGGAACGGCGTGACCAAGACCACGGGGTTCCAGTTCAGGCAGAGCCTCGCGGTGACGCTGGTGAGCCCCGGCAGCGACAACAGCAAGCAGAAGAACGCAAAGAACGACACCTCTACCTCGACTGACACTTTAGCTTCTCTGGCGTCCCGCGCGCTCGACGCCGCGATCGCCGCCGGAGGGGACCGCATCTCGGTCGACAACCTCGAGTTCGAGATGAACCCGGAAAGGCAGTCCCAGGCCGTCGTCGAGGCGCGGTCCCGCGCCCTGGTTGACTTACGGGAAAAGGCCGAGAGAGACGCGTCGAACCTGGGTCTGCAGCTGGGGGCGCTGATGAGCGTGAAGGTCAACCCTTACCCTCGCACGGGGGAGCCGAGAGCCATGCGTTCGTCGGCAGCGATGGCGAGTGGCGCCGAGGGGCAGCACAAGGGGCCCTCGACGCCGCTCTCAAGCCCAGACGCGGAGACCGAGGTGTCGGCGGAGGGCGTCTACCGCGTCTGCAGCCCTTCGTAAGTAGTTTTGAAAAAGAGGTGAAAATTAGAGTGCGCCACCCTCTCTCTTTCTCTTTTCTCTTTCTCTTTTTCTTTTTCTCTTTCTTTTTCTCTTTCTTCTTCTCTTTCTCTCCTTCTCCTCCTCCTGCCCTTTTTTGTAAAAAAAAACGAAAAAAAACAACCTCTTCTTCTTCTTCCCTTCGTTCTCTCTCGCAGCCAACAGCCCCGCGCTCTCTCTTAATCCTCTTTCTCGTTATCCAGTTGCCCTCATTTCATCTCTCTATCTTTACAGCTTCGTTTCTTTCAAAAAAACCTCTTTTCTATTTTTTTCTTTCACTCGACAGCCATCTCGACCGCGGTCGCGCTCCCTCCTCCTTCGCCTGCGGTGCCGCCCTTGTTCTTCTTCTTCTTCTGCCTGCGGTTCTTCTTCTTCTTTTTGGTGACTCCGTCCACGGCGCTGCTCACCTTCAGCCTTGAAAAGTCCTTTTGAGCGTCGGCGTTGTCTTTGTCGTCGTCGTCGTCGTCGTCGTCGTCTTCATCAGAGCTGTCTCCTCCTCCTCCTCTGCCACCGCCGCCGTTTGACGAAAAAGTCTTCCCGGGAGCCCAAAGCACTACCAACCCGTCTTCCCCGCCGGTCGCCAGCGCCCTACCCCCCAGAGCGGCCACCGTGATAGCTCGCACGGTCGCGGAGTGACCCCTGTAAGGTTTTCCCGTGGAGGCGTTGGTGCCTTTCGGGACCGTCATCTGAGAAGAAGAAGAAGAAGAGGCGCCGCCGCCGCCGCCGCCGCCGCCGCCGCCGAGAAAGGTCGGTGGAGCTCCTCGAGTCCGCGGTGGACCCAGGGGGAAGAGAGCGAGCCTTCCCAGGTGGTCCCCCGCGGCGAGTACAAGGGAAGAAGCAGGAGAAGGAGAAGGAGAAGAAGTGCCTTTCTCAACCGAGACGCACCCAACGACGTAGTCGCAAGAGGAGAAATCCGAGCCTGCTCCTCCTTTCGCTTTCTTCTTCCTGCTCTTCATCGCCCCCCGCGCGTCGTCGACGAGCGACAAGGGGCCAACGCCTCCGGCTGCGTCGGCCTCGTCGCACGCCGCGGCCCAGTCCCAGGTCAGCAGGCCCTCCACGCCCGTCGCGGCCCACAGGCTGTCGAGAGAAGAAGCTCCTCCTCCGGAAGAGAAGAGGCCCATCCTCGAGACGGAGGTGTTGGAGTTGAGCGCAGTGACGAAGGCGTCGTCCTCGAGCGTCCTCGGCTCGTCGGCGTCGGCGTCGGGGTTGTTCGAAGGAGCAGCAGCAGGAGCGGCAGAAGCAGCTGCGAGAGCGCCGTCCAGCGAAACGTCCCAGACCGCCACGAGCCCGTCTACGCCCGCGGAAAGGAAGCACCCGCTGCCGCTCCCGCCGCTACCGCCGCTACCGCCGCTCTTCCGGACGCTGCCGTCGTCGGCCCTGACCGTCGGCCTGACCTGGGCCCGCACCAGCACCGAGACGTCCCCCTCGTGCGTGCCCTCGAAGACGCTCAGCTCGCGGCCCGTGCGCGCGTCCCAGAGGAAAATCTTTCCGTCCCCTCCCGCCGCGACGAGCGCCGCGGTCGAGGTGGTGGCAGCAGCGGGAGCCAAAGAAGAAGGAGACCAGCTCTCCTCGACAAAGCAGACCGAGTGCAGCGGCTCCCTCGCCTGCAGTCTGAGGGCAGGAGAAACACTACTGCTGCTGCTGTTGTTCTTGTTGTTCCCGCCGCCGCCGAGCCTCACGTCCCAGCACGCGACCGTGCCGTCCTTGGAGGCGGACAGCAGCGAGGCGAGGCTGCTCCCGGAGTGCCAGGCCAGGGCCGTGGCGGGCTTGGTGTGGGCAAAGGAAGAAGAGGAGTTTGACAACGATGCTGATGCGATCGCATTCTTGCCGCTGCCGCCGGGCCCTCCCCCCGAATGCGCCGTCAGTCCTCCCGTGGGATCCGGCGCGAAGATCTTCACCGCCCCAGAGGAGCAAGCAGCCGCGAGAAACGCCCCGGAGGGAGCCGCGGCGACATCCAAAACGTAGCTGTTGTCGATGTTGACGGCGGCGACGGCTGAGTACTTGGGAATCATTTTTTTTTAAAGCTGCTTTTGTTTTTGAGCTTGGACTGCCCTTTGCTCTGCGGCAGAGCAGAGTGGAGATCGACTCAAAGCTCGTGGGGATTGCGCGGGGTCGAGAGACGGTGCACTTGACGAGCTATCTCTCTAGTAAAAGAACGACGGAAAGAAAGAAAATGAAAAAACCGAGAGCAGAAAGAAAAAAAAAAAAAAAAAAACAGCGGAGATGGAAATCGAGCTCTCACTTCTTTTTTCCGTTTTCGTCGAGCATCCCTCACCTTCCTCGCTCGCGTTCTCCCTTCTCCCTTCTTTCTTTCGCCTTCTCTCCCGCGCCCGAGCATACGCTCGGCTCGTGACGCTCGAAGGAGAGAAGAAGAGCATCGAAGCGAGCACGGCCGAGGCAGAAGGATCTTGAAAAGAAGAAGCAAAACGCATCTACTCGCCATCTTCCCTTCTTCTTCCTTTCAACCCCGACCTCCTCCCTCCCTCCCTCCTTTCCTCGTCCTCATCGTCATAACCAAACAACCATGAGCGACCCCGCCGCCGCCTCCTCCACCCCCACCACCTCCCCGGCCTCCTTCCTCCTCGCGGTCCACTGCAAGAAGACAGACTCGGTCGACCTCAAGGCGCCGATCGCCCGCTACGCCGCTTCTTCTTTTGCGGGCGCGGCGTGCGAGGCCGACCTGGGGGACGACCTCACCACTTTGCAGTCTTTGCGCAACGACGCAGCGGGTCTGGGCGGCTCTCTCTCCGACCTCCGCGACGTCTTGGCGAAATACTACCGCGCTTTATGCCTGGTGGAAGGGAGGTTCCCGATCGGCGCCTCCGAGGACCAGGTCCAGCTCTCCTTCAGCTGGTGCGACGCCTTCCGCGCCTCAAAGAAGCACGAGGCTTCTTCCATCCACTTCGAGAAGGCCGCGGTGCTGTTCAACGTCGGCGCGGCCCTGACGCAGTCGGCGCTTGCCGTCCCTGAGAGGTCCAGCACCGACGCCGGCCTCAAGGAAGCGGCGCGCAAGTTCCAGGAGGCCGCCGGAGTGTTTGCCGCGCTGCGCGACGGTCCAGGGTTGAAGCTGGAACCCCCGAGGCCTGTGGACGTGGGCCCCGAGTGCGCCTCGATACTGGAGAAGCTCTGTTTGGCGCAGGCGCAGGAGCTGACCTTCGACAAGGCGAGGCTCGGGAGCAGTAAAAGTGGAGATGGAGATGAAAAACCAACAACAGCAGCAGCAGCGACTTCGCCGGCGGTGCAAGCCCGCCTCGCCGCGGGAGCCGCCTCCCTCTACGCCAACGTGGGCCGCGCCCTGGCCTGCCAGCCCCTGGCCTCTCACTTCGACAAGTCCTGGGCCGTGCACGCCTCGGTGAAGGCCGCTCTGTACCTGGGGGAGGCCGGGGCCGCCTCGGCGGCTAGCTTGCACGCCGCGGACGAGGTCGCGACGGAGATCGCCCGCCTTCGCGAAGCCAGCGCCTCGCTCGCGCCCGCCCGCGCCCAGGCCAAGGCCTGCGCCAAGGATCTGGCCGACGCCCTTCAGGCCCTCGACGCCCGCCTCGCCGCCGCTCTCGCGAAGGCGGAGAGGGAGAACGCCACCGTCTACCTGCAGCGGGTGCCCGCAACTTCCGAACTGCCGGCGATCTCTCCGGCGATCCTGGTGAAATCGGTCACGCCCACCGACCTCGACGGCGCCTCCGAGGCAGAAAATGGCCTTTTCCGCTCCGTGATCCCGGACTCCTCGGCCAAGGCCCTGTCGCAGTACACCTCTCGCGTCGACGATCTGGTCCGGAAAGCAGCAGACGAGCTCTGCTCGGCCTCTGACGAGGCGAGGGTCAGGCTCCGGGAGTGGGAGCTCCCGGACTGCCTGGACGCCTTGAGCAGCGGTGGAAGATCCACGAACATCAACGCCCTCCCCGAAGGGACCCGCAGGGAGCTCCAGGAGATCGCCGACGCCGGCGGCGTGCGGGCCTTGCAGGATTTGGTCTCTCAGATCAAAAACCTCCGCGCCGCGGCCGAGGCGGATCTACAAAGGGTCGGGGCCGACGTCGACGCCGAGGCCCGCGACGACGAGCAGCTGCGATCGCAGCACAGCTCAAGAGGCGGCTGGGACCGCCCGCCCTCGAGCGCTCTCAGCGCCGGCCTCAGGGAAAAACTCGCGGGCTACGGAGCCAACCTCGCTGCGGCGGGGCAGTCCGACGCGCGGCTCGCCCAGAGGCTGGCCGACAACGCGTCCTCGTTCGCCAAGCTGCTGACCCCTCAGGCAGCCGCTGCCACGCTCCCTCCGCTGAGGCCGCCCATGGTCACCGTGCCCGGCGACGTGGACCCGGCTGCCGCCGCTTCCTCTTTGCGCGCCTCCCTGGCGGCCGTGGACTCGCTGTCGGCCGAGAGGGCTTCGTTGGAAGACGCGCTGAGGGCGGCGCGCAACAGGGACAACCCCCTGCCGAAAATGCTCGCCGCCGGTGGAGGTTCCCCGGAAGCCTTGTTTGCTTCCGAGCTGAAGAAATACGACCCTCTGCTGGCCCGGGTCAGCGAGTCCGTCGAAAAGCAAAAAGAACTCATGACGACGATCGAAAAGGCCCAGCAGGACTACAAGAGGCTTTATGGATTCGACGAGTGGAGGAGGAGCTGCGAGGACGCCGCGGCGGGCGCGCGAGGGGCGGCAGAGACTTATCGCGAGCTCAGGGACAATCTGGGAGAAGGGATGCGGTTCTACTCGAGCCTGAGGGAGGCCGTGGCGAGCCTGGCGCAGCAGGCGAGCGATTTCACGGCCGCGAGGAGGCTGCAGCGGGACGACATGGTCGAGGCGCTTCGGCGGGGGGCGGCTCCGCCGATGACTTCAAACGTTCCCGTTTACGCCCCTCCTCCTCCGCAGTACCCCCCGGCGCCGCAGTGGGGAGCAGCTGCCCCTCCTTACGGGCAGCAGCAGCAGCAGCAGCAGGCCCCCTCGGCCTACGCTGCTGCCTACGCGCCGCCGAGCTATTACCAGCAGCAGCAGCCTCCTCCCCCGCCGCCGCCGCCGCCGAGTGGGGGCGCTGGCTTCAACCCGCTGTGGAACCGATGATGAGAGATTTTGTTTTTTTTCTCGTTGGTTTTCTTCTTCTTTTTTTGGTTTCGTTCTGGCTCGATTGAGAGACCTAGGGGAGAGTAAGAGAGAGAGAAACGTGGGGGGGGCGAGAGAGAGAAAGAAGAGAGAGAAAGAGAAGAGAGAAAAAATGCGGGCGAGAGAGCGAGAAAGAGACAAAAGACTTTGTTCTTTTTTCCCATTTTATTTGATTTCGTTTCTTTTTTATATTGATGTTACAATTTTCCCCCTTCAAAAGAGCGCAGAGAGGAAGAAGACCTCTGAGAAAACAAGCACAAAGAAGAAGAAGAAGAAGAAGAAGCCTTTGACTTTGCTCACTACTGCAGCTCCCCGAGCGCGAGGTCCTGCCACGCCTCGCTGGCCGTCGCCGTTCCTGCTCCTCCTCCCCCTCCCCCTCCTTGCCCCTGGCCCTGCGCTCCTCCCGCTCCGCCGCCCCTGCCCAGAGACAGCACGCTGCCGAGGCCGCCGAAGTCGTCGAGGTCGTCGGGGGGAAGGGTGACTCCTGGGGGCAAAGGGTCGTCTGTTTTTTTTTTTGAAAGGTTTTTGAAAAGAGGAGGTCGAGGTCGTAGGTTCAGCGAATCGACGGTCGCTCGTCGACGCTTGAAATCATCGTTTCCTCTTCCTCCCGTTCCCCTCTCACCGTCCTGCGGCATCACGTCGCCCATCCACGCGGCGTCGATGAGGTCGACCAGCTCCGTCGGGAAGACGAGCTGGAACGGGATGGTGGAGGCCATCTGAGAGAGGGAGAGAGAGAGAGAGAGAGAGAGAGAGAGAGAGAGAGAGAGAGAGCGGAAAAAGAAAGAATCGGAAAAGTGAGAGAGCGAATAAGACGGACTCATTTTCGTCTCTGTTTTCAAACACTTCAACAAGATGAGTTCATCCGATGCCGACGCCGCCCTGGCGCTGGCCCTCCAGCTCGAGGAAGAGGAAGCCGCCCGCCAGGAGCAGCAGGAGCAGCTCGCCGCGGATCGCAAACGCGTCGACGAGGTCGCGCAGAACCTCAGCTACGGCCTCACGCTCGCGGGGAAGGTAAAAGAAGAAGGAGAGGAAGAAGGAGAAGAGAGATGATTGATGCCTTTTGACGAGAACTTTTCTCTCGACCTCCTCGACCCTCTTCCTCTCACCGGCGCATGCTTCCTCCTCCAACCAACAAAACAAACAACAGCACCTCTCCCCGGCCGCGCTCGCCGCGGCGAGGGCCGTGACCCCGATCGACAGGCTCCGCAGGGAGGCGAAGCAGGCGGTGGCCGACGCGGAAGAAGAGATAAGAGCCAAGGAAGAGAAAGAGAAAGAGAAAGAGCAGGAGAAGAAGGAGAAGAACGACAACAGCGAGGAAGAAGGAAAGAAGAACTCGACAACGAAGCGACTCACCGAGACGCGCGCGCTGCTCGACGGGCTCCTGTCGTGGTTCAAGCACGACTTCTTCGAGTGGGTAGACTCCCCGAGCTGCGAGAGATGCGACCTCATTGGAGCGGCGGCGGCGGCGGGAGGCAGCAGCGATAGCAGTGGCAGCAGCAGCGGGAGAGAGAAGAAGTTTAAAGAAAAGGGCCAACGAAGCGAGAAGAAATGCGTCGGCGCGGCGCCTCCGACGCCCTTGGAACATTCTTTAGGCTGCGGCCGCGTCGAGCTCTGGCAGTGCTGTGGCTGCAACGACAACGGCGGTTCTCCTCTGCGGTTCCCGAGGCACAACGACGTCCCGACGCTTTTGCTGGAGACCAGAGGCGGGAGGTGCGGCGAGTTCGCCAACGCGTTCACGGTGGTCTGCAACGGCGCAGGGCTCGTGGCGAGGCTGGTTCTGGACTTCAGCGATCACGTCTGGTGAGTGTTGAAGTGGGATTTTTTAAGCTTTGGAGAGGAAGAGAGAAAGAGAGAGAGAGAAGAAGCGAGAGCGAGGAGCGTCGGAAGGGGGGAAAAAAAGACTCAAAAGCCTCAAAAATATCTTTGCTCTCTCTCCAGGACCGAGGTGTTCGACCCCGACCAAAACCGCTGGCTCCACGCCGACCCCTGCGAGGCGATCGCGGACGAGCCCTTACTTTATGAGGTCGGATGGAGTAAAAAACCTGCGAGGGCAGTCCTGGCCTTCTCGGCGCACCCGGGCGACTCGCGAGTTTCCGACGTCACGCTCCGCTACACCCGCCTCCGTGGGGTGGAATTGGAAGAGAACAGGAGACAGGGTGGTTCGTTCGACGGGGAGGCGCTGGAGGGTGCCGTGGCGAGAGCCGGGGTCGTCATTCCAGGAGGGAGTGGTCTGGTGGCAGCAGCGGCGGCGCAGCAGCGAAGGGCGGCGGACGAAGCGGAGCTCCTCTCTGGTGATGAGAAAGCGAATAAAAAAGACGAGGACAAGAAGAACTCCGCTTCCTCTTTGCCCGCGCGGACTGCGGGCGACGCCGAGTGGATCAGGGCCCGCGGAGAGGCCGGGAAGAGAGGGAAAGAAGAAGAAGAGAAGCGCGAAGCGCCTCCTCCGTGTTCCTCCGCTCCCTCTGCTCCTTCTCCTTCCCCTCCTCCTTCCGCCGCCGAAGAAGAAGACTTCGCCTCGCAGATCCGCCGCGAGTTCGACAGGCTCCGCGTCGCCGAGCCCGAGCTGGCGCCGAACGAAGCAGCCGTCAGGGCGCTCGCAGCGGTGACGAAAAAGGCGAAGTGAGAGAAAAAAGAAAGAGAGAAAAAATCAACGAAACGACAGCGGATTTTTTTGTTTGTGTTTGTTTAAGAAAAGGGGGGAAACAAAAGTTGTGTAACACAGATGCTGGAAAAGAAAGAAGAAAAGAACTCGAAGAAGAAGAAGAACAAGCAAGCGCGCGCTTTAAGACGTGCTCTCGCTCACTCTTTCTCCCCCCCCTCCACCAATTCTACTCTCTAACCTTCTCTACTTGTCGGCCTTGGCAGCCTGCAGCTTGAGCACCTTCTTCACAATCTTTTGCTCCTCGACCAAGAAGGCGCGCACGATGCGGTCTTTCACGACCGCGTGCGACAGGTGCCCGCCGTAGACACGGTGCACCGTCTTCTCCTTCTTCGACAGCCTGGTGGCCCTGTTCTCGGCGGGGCGCGTCGCGGCGATGCCCTGCAGCCTGACGCCCGAGACGCCGCACTTGGGCGGGGACGGCCTCTTGCGCTTGGTCTGGACGACGAGGC
>Ga0114918_10004046_pt1 | contig 12808 bp, 17 predicted proteins | sample LantaG_FD_87015 | JGI IMG/M metagenome (GOLD analysis project Ga0114918, IMG submission 87015) | Deep subsurface microbial communities from Baltic Sea to uncover new lineages of life (NeLLi) - Landsort_02402 metaG | ecosystem: Environmental > Aquatic > Marine > Oceanic > Sediment | place...
GGACGACGACTATGAACTCGTTCAGATCTATGGCTCCAACCGTAAACACCTTCTCAAGGATCCCGAGATTCAGAAGCGTATCGAGGAATGGAGCGAGAAGATTGGACAGGAAATTGCAGAATCAAAAAGGCACCTCGAGGACTCCCGTCGCGAGAAACGCCGGCGGCAGTACGAAGCTCTCAAAAAAGAATTCGAAGGCAACGAGGAAAAATCATGAAGTACTTTCTTGAATATCAGACACTTGACGATTGCGGATACTGGTCGGACGAGGACTACACCGAATACGATACCCTCGAAGAGGCGCTGGAACGTGCAGCGGAAATGATCCATAAGGAAAAAGAATGGAAGCGCTATACCGCCGCCAAGGGTGGAAACACCACATATGGCTGCGGGTATTCCTATCGTCCGGTACGAATTCTCGAAGTCGCCGGTATCAGAGAATTCGGTGGCGAGGACGAAAAAGACCCTGATCTTGCCCCCTACTTCGAAAAGTACGAACTCGATCTCAAAAAACGAGAAATCGAGTTCAAAAAGCAAAAGGAGCTTGTCAAACAGCAGAAAAGGATCGCGAAAGAGAAGAAACTGGCGGCTGAAGAGAAGAAACTGGCGGCTGAAGAGAAGAAACTGGCGGCTGAAGAGCGCGCCCTCTACGAAAAGCTCAAGAACAAATACGAAGGGAAAGAATCATGACCTACATCGTCAAAATCAACTACAATAACAGCTACCGGTGTTCTTGCGGCGGCAGGCAGGACTGGATCGAAAATGAAAGATTCGACACCAAAGAGGAACTTGTCGAGTTCATCGCCGATTTCGAGTTCCAGCGCAAACACTACAAGGAGCTTCAGAAAACCAATGGTGAGCCCTACGGCATCAACCCGGACACCACTTGGATCGAAGACATCGTAGAGATCAAGGACGACTTCAACTTCGAAGCCCACGTCAAGGAAGAAGCGCAGAAACTCATCCCCGAACTCGAAAAGAAGCACGGCGTCGACGAGACATCCCTCAGGCGCAAGTCCCAGCAGAAGAAGTACCGGGAAAAGAAGGTATGCGAAAGTCGTGAGCGCCGGCAACTTGAGAAGCTCAAGGCGAAGTATGGTTAAACTACCCATGGCTGAAGCCGTGGGCTTCCTTGTCGACAGGATCATGACGATACACTAAAGTGACCACTATTACGGGTGTTATGCCGAAAATGTCCAATATAGTGGTCATTTACATCATACGAAAAAAAAGGAAGGGGCGGACGGTTAAATACCGTCCGCCCCTTCCGGTGCGGAAACTACCGGGATTTAATTGCCGGTAGAATAGTGTTCATTGGTGGCGTAGACAGATACCACCAGATTTCCACTGACGAAGAACGAACCTTCGAGCTCCTTTTTCGCCAGTTTCAGTTCCGGATACTGTGTCTGCAGCTCCTCGGCGGTTTTCATTTCAAGCCCGAGTTCGTCCGGGACAAGTCCCGTCGATCCGATGTAGAAGACCAGCGGGCAGACCGCTTCGCGCCAGAGCATCGAAGAAGCTTCATCGACGACCTTGGCGGCACGCTCGATCTTCGGAACCAGCTCGTCTCCCTTTTCGCCCTTCTTGACAGCATCGAGCAGGGCGATACAGCCGAGGGGAACTAGGACGTCAGCCAGCGGATCGACGGGGCCGAGTCCGAGGAAGGCGTCGAAAATGGGCTTCATGAAGTTGTCGATCGCCGTGATCTTGGTGCGCGCCGACAGCTTCTTGTGCGACCATTTCGTATTCTTGTCGAGGTTGAGATCCATCGTGGGCTTTTCGATGCCGTCGGCTTCGTAGATACGCTGAAGGAATGCATTCGCCGAAGTGAACTTCGACATGTTCAGAATATCGGTGTCACCGATATCGATCCGGTAGGATACCCGGGTGTCGACCTTGCCGTTCTTCATCGCTTCTTCGAGATCGGTATACTCGTTCGTCGTCGGGAAGTTGACGTACAGGCTGGCACTGAGGTAGTGTCGCTTCAACTCCTCGAGCTGTTCCGTGGAGTAGGCAGCCGATTCACCCTTGATGGAGGCGGACAGGATACTCGAAACGACCTTCATCGCCGCCAGCTTTCGGAATGCACTGCTGACACCCGCGACCTCGATGTCGTACGGACACACCGGCATCGACGAGAGATCGATGGAATAGACCGTACTGTGGCTGTACTTTGCATTGCCGGTAACCACACCGGCATCGGCAAACGCCTGGAACGCCTCCTTGGACGAGAAGCGAACCTCGAGATTCGGCACATTCACCTCGCCGTCACCGACGATGGTATAGTTTTTGAAGTCCTGCAGATCGTTCAGCATGATTCCGGCAACCTCGGTAACAGGCTTTCTGCCGCTCTTTTCAACAAGACGAATCGGGCGGGCGATGTTCATGTTGACCGTCGCCGTATTCGTATTGACGTTGAGCGTTCCCATCTGGACGAAGTCGGAGTTGTCGAGATATTCGGTGTCGAGCCACGGTTCCGTCAGGACGCCGTTTTCGTCCCGACTTCCACGGACACGCTTCAACCCGCGACGCTTATAGTTCTTTTCCAGATGCAGACGGTTCACCAGGATGTCTTTTCTGTGACCTGCCAGCAGACCACAGAGTTCGATGATACTGATACCGTCCTGGGCGAACTTGGCAGTTTTGGACAACGTACAGGTGTCGTCACCCCTGAAGACGGCATCTTCGAGGGCGCCGCACATTTCACCGAGTTGGACACTGGTGAGGGCACGGGCATGCGCGGCGGTCAACGTCGGGTTCAGGGCGGAGTTCATGGCATACTTCGCCTTGTTGATGTCGCCTGCGGCGACCATGGCGCGTGCATAGGCGTAGGCAGCGATCCGGGATTCGCGGGAAGTCCCCAGGGTAGGAGGTGCAACACTGCTCGCGGAATAACGCAGGACGTAGCACTCCGAACCGTTCTGAGGGTCGACACCCTTGACCGAAAGATCGTGGGACGAACCGATTATCCGCTTCGATGCCGAGTCCACAAAGATCTGATAGTCGGCTGAGCCGATCGGGAGATCAACCGTAACCGCAGTACCCGAGGAGACGGCTTCGGCGGAAGCGAGGAATGCCAGATAGACTTCCTTCGGACTACGCGCCAGAACGGCGGATCCGGAAACGCTGTTGGCCACCTGCGACAACAACTGGAAGTCGGAGCGTTCGGAGTAGGCAATGGTATTGACGAAGACGTTCTTGCCCTGCATCTCTTCGCAGATCCGCGACAGCTCCTGCTTTTCCGAATAGGAACTGCGGTCGTTGGCAAAACCGTCGGAATGAAGACTGATACCGGTGATCTCGTCGTCGTTGATCAGACCCTTTGCCATCTGCATCGCCTGTGAGATGCAGGTGAGATAGGTGGCGCGGATCTTCTTGATGTCGGCGATGTATTCGGAGTTTGAAGTCATGACTTCGTCGATTGGAACCCCGGAGAAGTGCAGAGTGACATCGCCCTGCCCGGAGTAGGAAATCAGGGAGACCTTGAGCCCCGTATTGAGAAACTGGTCGAGGGTGAGCACCTGAATCAGATTTTCTTTGAGGGCGTTGATGTCGTAGTACATCGAACCGGAGCGGTCGACGATGATGATGTGGTGACCAATCTGTTTCTTCTGGGAGGCTGTCGAGTCCCCCACCAGATTCGATCGTTCCACCCGGTAGCCGTTACGGACTTTTCCTGTGAAGTCGCAGATTGCGAGTTCTGTGTCTTGAACCTTTGTCTCTTTCATTTCTGCTTCCTGTTTTGAATGGTGTTTTTGATCTGTACCTATGGTACAGACATTGAAATCTACGTCTTTCGTTGTAGATTTCAAGGAATTTGGACGACAATCCATGAAATTGTTCAAATATACACGGAGAAATTTCAAATGCAATTCCTAAAAACGGCTTCCGGAAAGAAAAAACTGCAGATATCCCGTGCCGAGTGGGAGAAGATCGGGAAAATCGCGGGGTTTATGGACACTCCGGATGACTATTCCGGAAGGAACAGTTACGACACCGAAGTGGTGATCGACGGCAAACAGGTACCGGTAAGAGTGGGATTCGACGCCCATCCGGGCTACGGTGCCCCGAAGGAGTCGCTGGGACAGCCGTTGGGAGAAAACGAGCCCGCCGGAATCGAAATCGTCGATATCCGGGGAATAAATCCGTCCGATCCGAATCAGACCGGCGACAGCGTCATGGATCTTCTTGGGGATGCTCAGATCGAGGCTATCAGGCGCGAAATCATGACATCGGGAACCGACTAGAGCTGAAGCCGGTTCCAGATTGCTGAAGACGATACGATGTGGTCGACTATGCCATATCTAATTGCCTGGCGTGGAGTAAGATAGACATCCTTCCCGATAAACTTCTTCAGCGCATCCTTTTTGATTCTGGTGTGTTTAAGGACGATTTCGTTGATGAGCTTCTGTTCCCGCTGGCTCTGCGCCATCTCCGCCTTTGCCTCCGTCAAACGTCCCTCGGCTCCGACCCCCATTTCGTGGGTCATGAGAACGGTGTTCGGCGTGACAAACCGTTTTCCTTTTGTTCCGGACAACAACAGAAAGAATCCACAGGACAGGGATTTTCCGATTCCGAGAGTGGCGACATCGCATCGCAGAAGACGAATGGTATCGTAGATTCCAAGAAACTCGTATGTCTCTCCGCCGTAACTGCTTATAACAAGGAGAATGTCTTTTTCAGGATCTTCGGCGTCGAGTTCGAGCATTTTTTGGATGACACTTCCAGCCTTCTTTTCTGTAACTCCCCCGATACGGATCAACCTTCCCGACTGCTTGGTTTTCTCATCCATAAGGATTCTCCTGCGGTCGAATCTTACCATACTCCCTTTCTCCAAAAATAACAAGAAAGCCTGTATTGGAAAAAGGTTTTTCCCGGGCGGGCACACAAAATATGAATATCAACGGAGTTTGAAATGGCAAAGAAGAAAAAATGCAATCCCTGGGCGATTTGTACGGAGTCCGTCGGACGTGACGACCCGAAAAAATACGAGCGCTGCGTCAAGGACGTCAAAAAGATCTGCGACTGGAAGGGGACGTCCGCCAGTTGGTACGAAGTCTTCCTGAAATCCGGCAAAAAGGCTTGATTTTTCTCTAGGGGGAGTCTCTATTCCTAAATGGAAAAGATCGAAGACATCCCCGAGCTCGAATGCCGGCTTCTCTACAGCGTCATCGTCGCCGGTAAGAATGCTGCCTTTGCCAACTGTGTTATGCGTCGATGGCTTGCCGGACACACTCTCTATCAAAAAGGCGAAACCGCCTTTGAAGCCATCCGGCGACTTGATTCCACAGGTGCTCTTGAAACCAGCTTCCGCGATGTCAGATCGGGAAACTACGGCAAGGTGACTTCTGCCGCCCGCGGCATGGCCAATGCCGGGCTCGATCTCCTGCATTGTACTCCACAGGATCTTGAAAAGATCAAGGGAATCGGTCCGAAAACCTCCCGATTCTTCATTATCTGGACACGACCCGAGGCAAGATATGCCGCCCTGGACGTTCATATCCTTCGTTGGCTCAGAAAACAGGGGTACAATGCCCCGAAAAGTACGCCACAGTCGTCGAAACGGTACGCCGAACTGGAACAGGCATTTCTCGACGAGGCGGAGAAGCGGAAAAAGCTTCCCCGCGAACTCGACATGGAAATATGGGACGCAGCGGCAAGTGCCGCGAACCGAATCGACAATCCCTGAGCACAATCCCGTTGGAAAAGGCAGGAACTCGCCTCTATAGCGTAGAATAGTTCCGCAACAAGTACCAACGGAAGCCTCATGAAGATTATCAAATCTGCTTCTGGACAGAAGATCCAGATTTCATATCAGGATTGGAAGAAAATCGGAGTCCGTGCCGGATGGCAGGACGAATCCAGAATGCCGAAGTCCGTGCGTCCCCAACTCGATCTTGAAGAAGAAGTACAGAAGGCACTCCCCAATCTGGAACGACAGCTTGAGTCATTGAAGCGCCTTGCCCCTGCGGACTCGATCGATCCTCGTCTTGTCACCAATACCCTTGTGAAGTCTCTAGAGCAGGTGCTCGTCGCAACCGACGAGTCCCTGTCCGTCTATCCCAACGGAAAAATCAATGGCAACGTTAATAAAGCTTTGAAGAATTTTCTGACTACCCACACAGGTAGCGGAAACATGGCGAAGTTAAAATCGATAACCCGTCAGATCGTCCTAATTGCCAAAGTCTTGCCCGTCATTGATCCGCGACCGATAGTCCCGCGAAACATGAGGAAACTGATGGTAGGACTGGAAAATCTCAAGCACGCCCCCGCCCCCCTCCCTAAAGGAGAGATTCTTGCGAAAACACTCAAGTTGTTGGCCCAGATGTTTCCCAAAAAGGTATATTCTCCGGGAACCGGTGCATCCGAAGAAGAACTGGAAAAGATTTTTCGGCGCTATCTCGCAACGCCCCCCGACTCACACCCCTTGGAGCCACAGGTACAGCAGTTTGCTGCGGGTATTCTTCAGGAGGCGATCAACAAGTCGGCATCCACCTCGAGTATCATGCTGAAGTTCGCCTCAAGCGGAAGAACACTTCCAATGACGAGGGAACAGTGGATGCGTATCGGCGCCGCCCGGGGCTGGATCAGGCGCCTTGCCGAAGAAACAAGACCATTCAAGATTGCCGTCGGTTTCGACGGCACCATTGCAGAACATGCAGAGTTTCCGAAGATCGGGGAACCGGTTCCAGATGCCTTCGTGTGGCTCCGAAAATTCAAGAAGTGGGGTGACAAGATCTTCCTATATACGATGAGGAGCGGAGACGAGCTCGAAGATGCGGTAGAATACTGCAGAAAACACGGACTCGAATTCGACGGCGTCAATGAAGACCCCGACCAGTCCGAATGGACGGACAGTCCGAAGACCTACGCCGATGTCTATATCGACGATTGCGGAGCCGGATGTCCGCTGCTCGAAGAGGGAAGAGAACGTCCATGCGTGAATTGGACAGAAATTGGACCAATGGTGGCGCGCAGGCGCAAACACAACAAATGACGGAGTCGACGAGATGAAGATGATGAAGCATGCCGACGGGCACAAATTTTTGAGACTGTCGAAAGCCGAGGTCAAGCAGCTGACCAAAAAGGCGGGATGGCAGGACGATTTTGCCTATCTCGAAGAGGACGAGGAAAACTGGGCAGATCTTGATGTGACGGATGTTGACATCGACGACGTTTTGTCCGAGATCGAGGATGAAGAGCTCCAAAAACAACTCTCCGACGTTCATGAAGACGAGGGCGGCGACAGTATTGCCAAGAGCGAAGAGGCGATGGCGATCCTCTCTCCGATTCTCGAGGATCTGGCGGGCGGCGAATGGCTCGATCCGGAATCGGTGATAAACGACATGGTCGACGCCGTTTCCCCGCTTATGGAAGACCTCGATCTCGATCTTTCCAATCCGATTGCGACACTGAGGGAATATCTCACGATGCCCGACCGTCCCGAGGACACCGAACTCAAACGCGGTATCCGCCAGATCATGAAGATGACCGGTATCCCGGAAGAAGAGCCCGTTGCCCCGGTAGAAGCCGTTCCCGCTCCTGAAACGCCACAGGTTGAAACTCCGAGAATCGCTTCTGCCAAGAAGTATCCGCTCGGTTTCAGCCAGTCGTCCGACCTCTGGTACAAGATCCTCGGCAAGAAAAAATGAAGAATTGGTACAAAAAGGCGCGTTCAAACAGCCGCTTCTGGGATGTCTGGGAGCGGCACGACGCCTATTCGTTGGACGGGTTCCCGATCTATGTTTCGAAAACCGAATACGGGCGTGCCGCCATGATATTGGATTTCGACAAGATGGAAGCCCGCGCCGACGTGTACCTCGACCCCAAAAGCGTTCCAACTCCATATGAGTCGTCCGAACTTCGATTCGGCAACACCTATGAGACGACCGGATCAGTCGAATCGGAGGAGCGAGTCCATTCTACCAGGTTTTCCATCGATCCGGATTCCTTTGGGAAGATCGCCTCGCTCGATTCGGAAAAATCCCTCTGGTGGTTTCTCTATCTCCGCCTCTGGCGACCCGAAGTATCCGAATCTGTAATCGCCGGCAGTGACGACCAGGTCGGGGTTTCAAAATTTGGAGACGACATCCTGTCCTCGTTTGCATCCGATCTGAAGAAGTGGGCGGCTGCCGCCGAATGGGAACGGATCGACCATTTTCTGCAGTCGTCGCAACCCGACTTCATGCGGACGCTGATGCGGGCGTCGGTGGAATCGGCGAAGAAACTCGGAACCGCCCTTGTCGACATAGCGGCGGCTGCCCCGGTAGGAATCAAAAAGGGCGATGCCTATCTTATTGCCAACTGGGACAAGATGAAACGTAGAAATGTACGCGCCGTTGCCGCAGTGGCGGCAAGGGAATCCTGAAACCACAGGGAGTCGATATGGAATTTACAGGAGATCGGATTCTGACCGCCAAGATGGCCGAGGGTGGAGAGATGGATGCAGTCCTGCCAGCAGGGCCTCAGTTTACCGCGGTCATGAAGCATGACGGGAAGCAGTGGGTGGTCGAGACAAACGGAGGAGAAGTCCCCGTAGGTGGTACCGAAGTAGACCTGCCGAAGGAAACCGCCAAAACCTACAATGTCCGCGTACTGCCGTACAAGGACGGCACCGTGGACGTACTGTCGGTGAAGCCCCTGTGATGACCACAAAAGCACAAATCAGAACGATTTTGAAGATGGCGGCGCGCAATTTCGCGCCGTACATGGACGAATTTGGGAATATCGAAAAGGCGAAGCCTGCGACCGTCTACAGTCCCACCGAATTCAATATGCTTGACGGCGACGAAAAACAGAGACTGTTGAAGAGAATCGAACAGGCAATAGCCGACTATTTTGAAAAAGTAGGCATCCCAAACGAAAGGGCTCGGGAATACTACGACGCCGTGGTCGGCTATCTGATGGGGGCGGCACCAAAACCGGAAATCAGGGAACTCAAGCAGAATCCCATGAACCAGGAAACAGTCAAGATCGACCGTCCCAATCGCCGGCGTCCCGGAATACGACAGACGCCCGTAGGGAAAACGCCGTTTCAAACCATTAAACCGAATGCCTCGTGGTATTCGAAGTGGAACGACAAGGTGGATTCGGTTTCCTGAAATAGTGAGGGGGTGGCGATGAAGATGGAAGGAGACAACCCCGCTCTCGACCTTCTTGGAGTTTTCATCGTTGTTGTGATTCTGGTGTTCTTCGTCTGTCAGTATTTTGGATTTTGATCCCGGGATTTGTTTGACAGTCCTCGGGATTCTGCTATCTTTGCGCCGAGAAGGTAATATCACAAGGAAGAAAAATGAGAGAGAACACGACTGTGCATGTAGTATGCCTGTGCGGGTCTTCCCGCTGGCCGGAACTCCACCACCGCGCGATGATGGACGAGACACTTAAAGGAAACATCGTAATTCCTATGGGGCTGTATGGACACGCCGACTATCCTCCGGGGGCGAAGTCGGCTACCGGTGATGCCGATGAATCCGGGGAAGTAAAGCAGATGCTCGATCGTCTGCACTTCCAGAAAATCGACATGTCCGACGAGATCGTGGTCGTCACCGAGAACGACTACATCGGGAACAGCACCCGTCGGGAAATTGCCTATGCCTCCGAAAACGGAAAAGAGGTGAGGTACTGGAAGCCGTCCGGGCAGTAAAAAGGCGGAGACCGTTAATCGGATCTCCGCCCGGTGGGGAGGGTGGGAAAATTAGATTTGTCCCAGCCGGGATGCCGACACCAGATGGCTCACCATCTCACTGACGGCCTCCTGTCTGGAGGCGTTGATGCAGGACAGGCACGGGGACGCCATCAAAAAGAGCACACCGTTTTTGGTTTCCCATCCGGCTCCGAGCGCAGAACCACATTTTTCGCAGGCAAGGTGAACCGTTCCGCGCTCGTTCGTCCCCTGCTCCGTCTCGACGTGCTCCACCTCGACGGAAGGCAGGGGCTCGGAAATATGCGAAGAAAGCCTGTCGACGGTCTGCCCGTTGACTTCGAAGAGGTCTCCCTGCTTCGTCTCGGCATCGTACTTTTCAATCAGCTTCTTCGCCTGTTCCGACGGCTGCCAGCCAGTGCGGAAGAGGTACGGTTTCAACATCGGGAACAAAGCCATGAATCTGGCTGGAGTGATGGTCTCGTACGTGCCCCGGAGCCATCGCGTGATAGTGTTGGGACTGAAGGACTTGAGCTTCGACGTCTGCAGAACCTTGCGGGCAAATTCCGACATTGTCAGTTTCTGATCTTCGATGATCATCTGGATGGCTTGGCGAAATTCGGGGGAGTTTGGAATCATACTGTGTTTCCTTTGATGTAGTTTTGGGTCAAGGGTGTCACTCTAGCACAAACAAAATCGATGTCAAGCGAAAATCAGAGAAATTCCGGATTTTCGTGGATATTCCCGACAATTTCAAGCTGTTGCCACGAAAACTTGTCTCCCATGTAGTCGTAAAAATCGGCTCCGAAATTCGTCGTTCTCTCGATCAGTTTGATGAAGAAACCGGTATTCCTCCATTCAACGACCCCCCGAATCCTCGTAAAACGATAGACCGCCCCGTCTTCGTGCTCTTCTACACGCGAAAATCCTTCCGTGACATCAGAAGTATTGTCACACATCATTTCGACCTCGACGATATCCCCGGTATAGAAGAGATTGTGACTCCGATCGGCGATTCCGACGCACCTCTCGACGATATGGCTATTCGCCCGTAGAAGAGTCGGGATGCCCTGGGAAGTGAAGTGGATGACGTTTCCATCGGGGTGAAGCGTACACTCGTCCCTCTCCCATTCGTTTCTATCACAGCACCACACCCGGAATTTAAGATCGTCACTCATAGGGACTCCATTGTTTCTGACAGTTTGGCACGAAAATCAGAAAAATCAAGGGGATTTCCTCAAAATCTCTCTTGACATTTTCAAACTCTATGGCAGATTTTTTTATGATCTACGAAACCCATGCAGAATCTCACATCTCAGAAGAAGACTTGAGGACACTGTATCCTGCCAATCGTTTTCCTTTCGGGGAACCGAGATTTTACCACCCCGTCCGTCTGCGATACGACATGTTCAAAATGACAAAATTTAATCAGGCGTCACACCCCACAATACTCGTAGTCAAGGACGACGACGGACCATTTGCCGTCTGTACACCGGATATAAGAGAAGAATGGGCGATGTATATGGGCAACCAGATTCAGCCTCGGGGATACGCAGGTGCGAAATCGATATTCTGCTATCCCATGGTGGTAAGAAAATCCGTTTTTTGTTTTCCGGAGGAGAAACGCGGGGCTGCACCTTTCTTCTGGGGACTGAATCGTCCAAATCCGTTTGACGAATACTTCAATGTCTTCACCTACATGTCGAAATACTACAGGATCAACATGGGTTCAGACGAAGAACTTCGTAGGCGCATCAACAGGTTGTATGGAGAACTGCTCGAACAGGCAGATCCGGACTGTTTGAAAACGGCAAGAAAATGGGAACAACAGCACCAGGGGTTTGTAATGACTGCCTGCGTAAAAGGCGGAGAACGGGTACGGCAACTGTTCGACAGCTTTCCCGTTTTGGCATGGTTGATCTATGTTAAATCCAATGAGTACTGGAATGCGTCGATCGCACCAGACAACATGAGATACATTCCCAATATACAGGAGGTGCTGCGACATATGGTCGACGAGGGGCTCCCCCTTAAACAAATAGCCAGAGAAGCGGGCGTCCACTTCCGACTGCGAAACCTTGATCCCCGGACGGCATCACCGCTTCTGGACGCACACCCTTTCTATCTACTTCATCCCCGAAATCCCGTCGTCATAAATTCTATCCTCAAACTCATGGATTCGGGGAAAATGCCGCGAGACAGATGGAGATTGAAGATATGGCGGGAAGTCTATCGACTTCGTTTGAACGGACAACATCTCAAATGGCTCTATCGAGAATTGGAGGAGGGAGCCGAATATCGGCTCGAAGAATTGAGCCTCAAGATCGGCGACTGGATCAAAAAGGGTACCGGAAAATTGCGCTGGCAGCCAGGATTGTCGTGGCTGCAGGCGCGAAACCGATCGAAGGAATGGCACCGTCAGATTCTTCAAGAAGAGGAAGAATCCCGTAAACTTAAACGTCGCATCGAGGAAGAGGCGGAAAAGCTCCCGTTCCCGGATGCATGGTTCGGTGCCTGCGACTTCGGGGAATGGCGGATCGAATACATCCCCGATCGTCAGTCTTTGGAAAAACACGGAAGAGAACAAAGAAACTGCGTTTTTTCCTACAGGAACAACGTCGCCCGCGGGGAGCAGCAGATCTATAGAGCTCGTTTCGGGGAGCAGACGAAACTTACCATCCAGATCAGGATGTACGACGGACATATGATGTTGGGACAGGTGGCCGCAACCGCCAATACGAATCCGACGCCCGAACAGTCCCAACTCGTGAACCAATGGTTTTCAAAATGTGTGTCGGAGCGGGAACAAACGCAGGAATACGAAGAGGTACGGGCGTGAGAACCATCAAACAGAAGGACAGATGCGGATGCGGTATCGCCTGTATGGCGATGGTCGTCGACGAAGACCAGGAAGGCGAGTGCCTGCTGTTTCAAGTTACCCATGCACTGGATACGAATTGCAGATTCACGAGCCCGAGTCAGTGCCGGTAGTAGCATGGCTGCCAGAATTGCGATAATTGACTGAAATGGCGTCCGCATGCCCCTTGCTTCAGCTATGGGGTAAGGACGCCCTAAGTTTTTCTTCGGAATTTGAAGGGTTATTTGAGATTTGGTTGAAAAACTTAGGGCGTCCTTACCCCATAGCTGAAGCAAGGGGCATGCGGA
>Ga0114918_10004051_pt1 | contig 12796 bp, 11 predicted proteins | sample LantaG_FD_87015 | JGI IMG/M metagenome (GOLD analysis project Ga0114918, IMG submission 87015) | Deep subsurface microbial communities from Baltic Sea to uncover new lineages of life (NeLLi) - Landsort_02402 metaG | ecosystem: Environmental > Aquatic > Marine > Oceanic > Sediment | place...
CTTCTTTCCTCACGGCCGCATTCACTGCTCCCCTATCACTGCGCGGCTTCTCAGCTTGCTTGGGGTTCGGCTCACCCCCCCCCCCCCCCCCCCCCCCCCACTCCATGCGCGCCCTCTCTCTCTCACCGTGTCCGCCACGGCCTCGCTCGTCGCGGTGTCGTCCGCGGCTTTGTTGTGGGCCACGGAGGGGGAGGCCACGCCGGCGGCGGCCGCCGCGGCGGCGGCCACAGCCCGGCCGGAGGAGGCGATGGTGCGCAGCATTTGGTCGGAGAGAAAGGAGGAGCGAGCGAGTTTGGACGTCTGCGCCTCAGTCTGCCGCTCAGTCTGCCGTTCCCGTCGAGAGAAAGCGGGGGGCGTGAAAGAGAAAAGAAACAGCACTACCAATGTCCTACCTCCTGCCCCACCTCCACAACGGGTATGCGGTGGACCAGGCCATCCTGGCGGTGCGTTTGGGCTGGAGGGGCGAGGAGAGAGAGAGGGAGAGGAGGGGGCGCGGGGCGCGAATTGCGTCGCCGTCGCCCAGCCCGCCGCCGCCCTCAACCTCCTCCTCCTCGCCTTGAACGAGAATGGCCCGGCCGGGCCTGTCCTCTCACAATTATCCTTCTCTTTCTCTCTCCCCCTCCCCACCAAAATACAGGAGGAAGACCGGGTCGTTCTCATCCGGTTCGGCCACGACGCGGACCCGGTGTGCATGCTGATGGACGAGACGCTGTCCAAGATTGCCGACGCGGTCAAAAACTTTTGCATCATCTACTGCGTGGACATCACGGAGGTGCCCGACTTCAACGAGATGTACGAGCTGTACGACCCCATGGCCATCATGTTCTTCTTCCGCAACCGCCACATCCAGGTGGACACGGCGACGGGCAACAACAACAAGATCACGTGGGCCTTTGATGAGAAGCAGGACCTGATCGACATCATTGAGGTGGTGTACCGGGAGGCGCGCAAGGGGCGGGGCCTGGCGGTCGCGCCCCGGGAGTACAGCACCAAGTTCCGGTACTGAGGGAGGGGGGGAGAGAGGGGTTAGAGAGGGAGGGTGTAGAGGAGACAGCCTGTTTTTTTCGTGACGAAAACACACGCCCCATTCCTCCACTCATCATCCATCATGCTCGTCCGCTCCGCCACCCGCCTGCGCCTGCCCGCCACCCTCCCACCCACGCTGGCCCGGCGCGTCGCCTGCCAGCGGGTCGCCCAGCCGGTCGTCATGCCGCCTGCTACCCTCCGCCGCCGCCCGCCGCCGCAGCGCCAGCCCCCACCGACGCGCCACGCTTCTGTCGCCTATGCTACGCATGCGGCTGCGGCGTCCGCCACGGCCAAACACTCAGTCTTCCAAACTCTTGGGGGCGCAATCACGGGCGCCCTGTCCGACCTCCTCACCCCAAAGGGCCTGCTAGTCGCCGCTGCCGTGGCCATCACTTTCGGCGCCATCCGCTTCTCCCTGCGCAGCCACCCCGTTGAGCGCGCGTACGCCAAGGAGATCATGGCCACGTTGGGGCGGGTCGCCACGCCGCCGCCCTTTGCGCCGGAGGACGTCCTGCTGACCCGCCCCGCTGCGGTGGCGTCCCTGGCGGCGTCGCTGGACCCGTCCGCGGGCGGCGCGCCCTCGGGCTTCTTCCTCATCATCACCGGGCCGCCCGGCGTGGGCAAGACAACGCTGGTGCGCCTGGCCCTGCGGGAGCTGGCGAAATCCTGGGAGGAGGAAGCCGGTGACGGGGAGAAGGATGAGGCCGGCAAGAAGCGCTCCTCGCCCTCCATGCCCCTCCCCGGCGGGGCAGCGTACGTGGCGGCCGCCACCCACCCGCGCTCCAATTTTGGGCGCGAACTGGCGGCGGCAGTCGGCTTCTCCTTCGAGGAGGGCGTGCGCACGCTGGACCTGGTGTCCCGCCTGTTCACGTCCTCGTCCGCCATCCAGGATTCGGCCAGCACGACCGAGTCGCTGGCCCGCGCTGCGTCAGCGCTGGAGGAGGCCGCCCTGGAGATCAAAGCCCGGGGCTGCGGGCGCCCGCTGGTGGTGGTCGACGGGGCGGACCGGCTCGCCCACCGCGACCCGGACGCGCTGCTGGACATGATGGAATACGCCAAGGGCTGGGCGGAGACGGGGCTGGCGACGGTGACGTTCGTGGTGGGCGACCCGGCCGCGTTGAAGCTGATGCGGGCGTCTCCCGCCTTCTCCCGGGCGGCCCAGCCCATCGTGGTGGAGGGCCCGTCCGTCCGGGAGGCTGTCGAATTCCTGAGCCGCCACCTGGCCGTGCGCGGCGGGGGCGCCCTGCCGGCCGACCTGGCCCACCTGGCGACCGTCGTGCACGACAACTGGCTGCTGCTAGAGAAGGCGGCCGCCCTGCTGGTGACCAGGTCGGTGGCGGCCGACGTGGCGGCTCGCATCGTGGCGGACGCGGAGCCCCGCTTCGCGGCGGCGGGGCTGCTGGACAGCACGCCCCACCAGGTCGCGGGCCTGGCCCTGGCGCACGCCCTGGCGGGCCTGCCAGAGGGTGGTGGGACCAAGGCCGTCCTGCCGCCGGCCGACTGGCACCGCTTGTGCCCGGACCGGGCCGCCCAGGACGCCCTCCTCCTGCCGGGCGGCTGGCCGGGCAGCCCCTTCCGATACGAGCCGGGCGTGGGGCTGAGCTTCGCGTCCGCGGCGGACACCGCCTTTGTCAAGACGGGCTTGCTGAACCGGGTCGCGTTTGGGGGTGGTGGGGGTGCGGGTGAGGGGGCGGGCGTGGAGGAGGTCGAGTGAGAGAGAGTTAGAGTCCCCCTTAAACAGGAGGTTGAGTGAGAGATAGTTTTTTCCTTCATCCATCATCCTACCTCCCTCGCTCTCCCTCCCCTTCTCATCCTCATCATCAATCAATCAAAGCTTCGCCGGCCGGTCGGCCTCGTCCACCATTTCCAGCACGAAGATGTTGCCCTTGTCGCCCCGGGACAGGCGCAGCCTCCCATCCAGGTAGGTCACGTCCAGCTTGCCTCGCGCGGTCGGCGGCGCGTCCACGGGGATGAGGCCAAAGATGAAGAAGCGCCGGAACTGGACGGCCACCCGGCTGGCCGTCTCGGGCTCCAGGGACGCGACCACCCGGTTGAAGAAGGGGAACGTCTCCCGGTTCTCCGCGGCCAGGCCAGGGCCGTCCAGGACCTGGTAGATGGGCCCGGACGGGCGGAACAGGGCCGGGCGCTTGGTGCCCAGGATGGAGTCAGACGTCGTGTAGAGCAGCCGCCACCGGCCGTTGAGGGCGGGTGAGGCCAGGGGTTTGGGTGTCGGGTTGGCTTTTTCCAGGTCGGCAAACAGGCGGGCAACGTCGGCCTTGTCGTCCTCGGACGCGGTCGCGCCCCGGTTGAGCGGGGCGATGCGGGCCAGGAGCTGTTGTGACAAGGGAAGGGAGGGGGGGGAGAGGGAGCGGTAGAGGTTGAGAAGAGGCAGCATGGCCAGGCAGCGCGCGCAAAAGAAAAGCACCGCCTTTTCCTCCACTCACCTTGGCCTTGCGAGCCTCCCGCTCCTCAGGCGACACACCCATGAAGGGTAGGGCCGGCAGGGCAAACCCCAGGACGGCCTGGACGGGCGCCAGCGCCCGGCGGGCGAGGCCGCGGCGTTGAGACGGAGCAGGAGGATTCGCGCGGCTGGCCATCGCAGCAGCAGGCCGGGGCGGCGGCGGCGTCGTAAAAGCCGTGGTCCTGGCGGTGGAGGCAGTGGTCGCGGAGGCTCCGCCCAGGCGGATGGTGGCCATGGGAAGCACAGAGAGACAGAACGGTGGAGAGCGGAGAGGACGAGAGAGTGCACCCGAGGAAGAAATTTCGCGAGCGACGTGGACCGGCTCTCACGCCCCCGTCTCTTCTCCTCGCCCCCGTCTCTTCTCCTCCCGGCCTGTCCAGTTTTTGTTTCATTAACGAACGAATTGTAGACGAAATTACAACGCTTCGACAGGGGCCGCTCACCCTCAACGCTGCCCCCACGGGGGACGCACTGCCACGCGTGGAGGGGGTTGCAAGGGTCGGCCTTCCTCTCTCTCTCTGTCAACCAACCTCTGTCTCTCAATACGGTGAGGGCGACCCCCCGAACCACGCGTGCCCGTCGTCGCCCGGCGCGCCCGCCCGGGGCGACACGTACAGGGGCGGCCGCGAGCCCGTAAAATTGGCGGGCACACTGTCGCTGCCGTCCGACCGGGCGCTGGACGGGGTGAGGGGAGGCGGGTCCTCGCCCGCCAGTTTTGCCCGTAGCAGGGCGACCACCTCGCTGTCTGTAGAGGCGGGCACGCGCAGGCTGCCGCCGCCGCAGCTGCTGCCCGGCGTGGCGGGCCCGCTGCGCGGTGTGGCCGGGTCGGACGGAGGGTGGGGGTGGGGCTTCCAGTAGTACCGCCCCGCGCCGGGCGCGACGACGACGACGGAGGCGGGCGAGGAGGAGGGCAGGCCGACCGCGATGCGGCCCAGGCGGGAGGGCGGGGCGGTGACGGCGGCCGAGGGGCGGGCAGGGAGAGAGGCGGGCTGCGCCGGGCGTGAGCTAGCCATGCGCCCGGCCCCACCTCCCGCCTTGGCCGCCGCCAGGCTCAGCACGGCCGCCGCCGCCTCGCCCACTTTGGAGCCAGTGAGCCAGTGTGTCAGAGCGTCGAGCGCTGAGCCGACGGGGCTGGCCTCCTCGGCCTGCTCATCAGCCAGGGCGGGCGCGCCCCCGTCGCGGCATGCGGCAGAGGTGGTTGCCGCGCTCGCCCTGCGCCGGTGTGCAGCCGCGGCCGCGCCCTCCAGGGCTTCCAAGGCAGCCGGCACCACAATGTGGAGCACGCCAGCCACAATACCGGCCGCTACGCCGGCACCCACGTACAGGGCGGTGGCGGGCGGGCGGTGGCGGGCGAGCGGAGGCGGCATTGAGGCGGGGAGCGCTTTTTTTTTCTTGGCGCGCGCGAGTGGAGGAGAAGCGAATCTGGGCGCGCACGTGCGTGGGCTGGTCCGACCGTGCGTGGCAGGTGCGGCACGGTGGGGTGCTCAAAAGGGCTTTGAGCTTTGATTCGAGGTGGCAGCGACGGGCTTGAAACACGCGCTGGGATGCGTGGGGCGTGGGGTGCGGGGCCTTGGAGAGTCAGGCGTCTGGCAGCACGTCCTTGTCGCCCCACCCGCCGCCGCTCTCTCGCTCTTTCTTTCTAGACGTACACACGGCCACGGCTCCTCCTCTACGCCCCGCCCGCCACACCAGCAGCACCAGTAGGCCCTCCTTTACCTCTCCTTCCACCTCTCATCCGGCGTGCCGCGACGCTCTTCACCATGTACGGCCCCTCCAGCTCGTACCCGAGCTTGCGGTAGTAGTGGCGCGTGCCGACGCCGCTGATGACGGCCACACGGTCCGACCGGTGCTCGCCCGCCGCGATGGCCTCCGCCGCCTCCATCAGGAGGGCCCCATACCCCTGGTGCTGGTGCAGGCCGTCGTCCCGGGCATGGACGGCGACGGCGGTGCCGTACACGTGCAGCTCGCGCACGATGCTGGTGCGGCCGGCCAGGGCGGGCTGGCGGGACCTTTGGGGGCCGGCCACCCTGCGCAGGCGGAGCAACCCCACCAGGATGTCCTGGCGCGGGTCCTCGTACGCCAGGAAGGTCTCCCACCCGCCGTTGGCGACGTAGTCCCGCCGCACCAGCTCCACCTCGGCCGGTCGGACGGCGTGGTGGATGCCCTGGATGCCGACCTCGCGCGTGCGCACGTCCCGGCACTGCAGCCCCAGCTCGCCCATGCGGGCCAGGGCCAGCTCCCGCAGGTTGCCCTTCTCCACGCCCGACGACACGAGCGGCATGGGGATGTCGCGCTGGATGCGGTAGGCCCGCACCCAGGGCGGGATGAGGGCCAGGATGCGGGCGACCAGGTCGACCAGGGTGGCCGGGTCGTAGTTGCGGTACAGCCCAGACCGCCACAGCTCGTACAGACCCGTCCCCCGGATGACCAGGGTCGGGTACAGCTTAAGTCCGTCCGTGCGGAAGGCCGGGTTCTCGAAAAACTCGCGCGCCGACTCCAGGTCCCGGTCCCAGCCCACGTTGGGCAGGTCGGGCATGAGGTGGGCGACCACCTTGAAGCCCGCGTCCTTGGCCAGGCCGAAGCAGCGCCCCACAGCCGCCACCGTGTGGCCCCGGTTGGTGTCCCGCGCGACGTCCTCGTACGTAGACTGGACGCCCAGCTCCAGGCGGGTGCACCCGTACGACAGCATGGCGCCCAGGTGGGGGCCCAGGCAGTAGTCCGGGCGCGTCTCGATCGTCAGGCCGATGCACTTGGTGCGGGATTGCTCGGAGTAGCGGACGGCCTCCGCCACGGAGGCGGAGGCATGCCCCGACAGGGCGTCGTGCAGGCTGCGGATGAAATAGTCCCGGTAGTCGGGCGGCAGGGACATGAAGGTGCCGCCCATGAGAATGAACTCGACCTTGTCGACCGCGTGCCCCAGCCGCCGCAGCTGGTCCACCCGGGACCGGGCCTGCAGGTAGGGATCGTACCGGGCCCGGATGGCGCGCATGGAGGTCGGCTCGTAGCCCGTGTAGGACTGGGTGGAGTACTCGAAGTCGCTGTCGGGCCCGCCCGGGCAGTAGACGCAGATGGCGCCCGTCGTCGCGATGTGGGGGCACCGGTGTGGCTTGGACATGACGGCCACGACCGCGATGCCGGAGGCGGACCGGACGGGCTTGGCGCGCAGGCGGGGGAGCAGGGATGCCCGCTGCTCTTCCGGGACAGCGGCGATGATGTCGACCAGCTTTGGCACCTTGGCCACGCCGTACCGGGAGGCGGCCTAGGAAATGTGAACGGAGAGAGAGAGAGAGGTCGGGGGATGAGAGGGAGGGAGAGACAGGCGGGGGGAGCGAAACAAACTCTCTCCTTTCTCGTCCTTTACCTGGTACTTGATCAGATTCAAGTCCACATCCTCGCCCGCCGCCAGCCGGGCCGTCAGCTCGGCGATGATGTCGGCGATGGCGGCGGCGCGGGCCTGTGAAGAGTGGGGAGAGAGCGAAAAGAGGATTGAGAGCACGCGGGCTAGTAAGGCGACGAGGTGCAACTCCGCCGCCTCTCTTCTCCCTTCTCCCTTCCTCACCTCATCCTGGGTTATGGAGAGCATGGCGTGGGGCGCGCTGTCGCGGAGGGTGCAAGGGCCGTATGTGTATGTATGAGTGCGTCCGCCACGCGCGCGCCGAAGGAGAGAGAGCAAAAGCAAGCCGTCGGCGGGCGAGCGAGCGGAGAGCAGACGAGAGTGGGAGAGAAACACCAAAGCGAAAATCGGCTGCGCTCTTTCTCTTCTCCGCCACGCGCCCTGCCCCTGTTGCCGCCCCTCCCAGCCCCTCCAGCCACGCCAGACTGCTAGCCCGTGACCTCCTGCACGCCAACCTGCCGCACAGTTCCCCCCCCCTCGAAAAATGCGCGCCACCACCACCACTCTCCGCCCCTCCCGGCCCGTCGCCGCCGCGGCGCTCCGCACTCCTGTCCCGCCCTCCCCGCCCGCCGCCCGCCGCGCCTCCGTCACCGCCCGGGCGGAGGCCGCGGGCACGGTCGCCAAGCCGGCCGACTTTGCCAAGCTGGACGAAGTGTGCTTGAAGTGAGTTTTGTGGGAAGAGAGAGGCGTTTGTTGGTCCCCGTGCTCGGCAAAACAAGCGCGCACCCGCCTGGCCTGCGTCAACCCTCCCTCTCTCTCCCCCACACATACGCAATACACAGCCTCAAGCGCGCCCCTCCCTCCGAGAAGCTGCTCTACTCGGCCGACGTGGCGGCCGCGCTCAAGGATCTGGGCGCGGCGGGCGCCCTGCCCAAATGGGGGGCCGCCCTCACCAACCCGCCCCTCACCCGCCGCAATGTCATGCTGGGCGAGCTGCGCCAGGTGGGCATCAAGTCGCCCGAATCGGTGGCCCGCCCCACCGTCCGCAATGACCTGGCCTTCCTGGTGACGGTCGTGGGCGGGTCGTCCGTCCTGGCCGTCCTGGCGGGCGCCCTGCTGCCGGGCGACCTGTCCGGCTTTGGCGCCTACCTGGCGGGCGGCATCTCCATCGCCACCCTGGCCGTCGGATCCACCGCGCCCGGCCTGCTCTCCTTCTTCATCGACAAGTTCAGCCGGGTTTTCCCGGACTACCGGGAGCGCTTGCGCCGGCACGAGGCCGCCCACTTCCTGTGCGGCTACCTGCTGGGCCTGCCCGTGACGGGGTACTCCCTGGACATCGGGGCCGCCCACACCGACTTTGCGGAGACGGAGCTCCAAGCCCGCCTCATCGAGGGCTTCCTGGACGAGGAGAAGACGGCCAAGTACGCGGTCGTTGCCATGGCGGGCGTTGCGGGCGAGGGGCGGTGGTCGGAGGAGGTGGTCGGCCAGAACGCCGACCTCCAAGACCTGCAGCGCATCCTCAACCGGTGCCGCACGTCGGGGGACCGCAAGCTGTCCGACTCGGAGCAGCAAAACTTTTCGCGGTGGGCGGTGTGGACGGCGGCGCGCCTGCTGCGCGACAACCCGACCGAGTACGAGGCTCTGCAGGGGGCGATGGAGGCGGGCGCGTCCATCGCGGACTGCATCCGGGCGATCGAGGCGGCGCAGAGCCCACCCGCGAAGTGAAGAGTGCACGGAGAGGAAGAGAGTGGAAGGGGCCAGGCGGCGGGGTGGCACTCGCCCAGGACGCCAGCCAGGCCCGGGGCAGCCAGGGGAGAGAGACAGCTGGGCGCGCAGAGGGTGAAGGGGAGAGACTTGAGAGAGTTGAGAGAGGGATGGGTGGGCGTGGGCGTGTGACTGACCGACCGGACCTTTGCCTCAGCCTCGAGAACACGAGTTCTCAGGCAGCGCCTTCCGTCGCCCGCCACCCCCCTAGCAAGTACGTTCAGGCTATCAGGAACAAGATGCGGGGGTCGAGGAGGCGGTGCGAGGACTGTAAGGGGGTCGGAGGAGCGCTCTACATGAACCCCCAGTGACTGGTGCCCCTCTCGCCCCGCCCTCTCTACAAAAAACACCCTCCCTCTCTCCCTCCCTCTCTCCTCCCTCTCACAAAACGAGGCGCGCGATGTCACCCTGCGAGAAGTCGTGGCGCTGGGACAGGACTTCCCGGATCTGGGTGTCGGACAGGCGCCAGGTGTAGGCCGTATTGGCCGCGTCCGGCCCGAAGAACTCCTGGACCTCGGCCATCGACTCGCATGACAGCAGGGTCGCAACCTGGGTCAGCCGGGCAAACTTGTCCCGCACCGACCGCTGGGTGACGTCGGCCAGGGAGGTGACCAGGTCCCGGATGTTGCGGTCCAGCTGGAGGCCGCCCAGCTGGTTGAAGCGCTTCAGGCGGAGCAGGGCCTCCACGCGGTCGACGACCTGTGTAAAATGTTGAAAAAGAGAGAGGAGAGGAGGTGAGAGAGAGCGGGGGAGCACGAGCGCGCGTGTTTTTGAGTTTTTGGGAAATGCGAAATGCGGCGCACAGGCCAGGGACGGCCTCCGCATGCCGCCCCACTCCGCCAAGTTACTCTCCACACAACGCCACACCCGTGCAGGGAAGGCGCGGAGAAAACGCAGGGCCGCAAGGGGCATGCACGCCCCCCTCCCTCTCCACCACCTCCCTTTTCTCACCTTGTCCAAGATGTTGGAAACCACCGCGTCGTACGGCCCCCCCGCCATGATGGGCGACAGGAACTGCAGGCAGGCCATGAAGGAGACCAGGAAGCGCTGCACCCAGGACTCGGACACCTCGTTGGCCGCGTACTGGGCCTCGGACAGCTCAAAGTTGACGGTGGAGACCTCGTCCATGAATGGGCTGTCGTTTTAGTTAGGGGGGCGGTGAGGCGGGTTGGAGGGGTCGATCTGCAGCGCACGCGCAGCACAGACATGCTCTCACCCCACCGCACTCATGCCCGAAATTGCGGAGCAAAAGCTGGCCGGCGCATGCCGCTTTGACCGTGTAACCCCCCCTTCCTCTTTCCACTCACCGAATGCGGGGCATCAACCCGTTGGCCAACTGCTCCACCGACCGCGCGGCGATGGCATCAAAGTCGCCCGCCGTCTTGGTCAGGTCCGCCAAGATGGACTGGACCCGGTCGCGGCCCGAGGGCGCGGGGAACACGTCCGCGGCGAAGGATTCCAGGTCCGAACGCAGCTTGCCGACATAGCTTTAAGAGGAGATGGAGGTGGGAGACAGGGCGCGATTGGGAAGATGAGTGGCAGGGCGTGCGGAGATGAGGGCATGCGCACCTGTGCGGTAGGTGCGTGCGGAAAAGAGGGGCGCGCAGGCGTGCGGCAGTCCCTATCTCCGCATCCACTTCCACACAACTCACCCAGCAGACGCGTCAATATTGTTGAAGACGGCGGCCTGGCTGGCCGCCTCGTCCGTCGCGGCTGCGCCGGTCTCCACTGCAGCGACCAGAAGCTGGACCAGGCGCAGAGACGCGGACTAGAGGGCGGGCGGAAGGGGGGGAAACGCGGAGAAGTTGGGTGAGAGGGGGGAGTGCGGACATGTGAAAGGTGCGCGTGTGCGGTAAAGCGGGCGTTCGTTGCCCCGCACGCGCCGTGCGGAGCAAGTTGGCATATCCGCGCACCCATCATCGGACGCGTGCAGCGAAAGGCGGGGCGCGCACTGCCCCCACCCGCCCCTAACTCCTGCTCAGCATTTTCCCCTTGCCCAGCTGTCTCACCTTCCACCGCGCGTCCAGGGCCGCCCGCAGCTGGCTGGCCAGCATGCCGTTGCCCTGGCCCAGCACCGTGCACGCGCACTGCGTGTTGCCCGTCGCCAGCGCCCGCCGGCACGACTTTTGGACGATGAAAAAGACGTCGTCCACCATGGAGGACAGCAGGCTGCCGGGGCTCCATTCGTCGATGGCGATGGCCTTCTTGACGTTTTGCTCCAAGTAATACTCCTCCTGTGGGGTGCGGGGTAGGGGTGCGGGGTGCGGGGTGAGGCGTGCGGACAAAGGAGGGGCAGGGGCGCGGCGTGCGGCGCTTAGAAGGGGAGGGCGGCGCTCGGGTGCGGCGCGCATTTTCCTCCTCGCGCTCTCCCTCCGTCCGCCCCCATCAAACCCGACCCGCCCCCTCTTTCCTTCGCCCACACACCCCGCGCACGCCCCACACACCCCACCATTCCATCCGCCTCGACCCTCCCAACTCACCAGGTTGATGTAAGACGATACCAACTCCCGGACGGTGATGTTGAACTGGCCCGACCGAAACGCGTTTTCGCGGCCCCCGCCCAGCGGGTCGGGCGCGACCGCGGCTGCCATGCACGCAAGCAGGTACTGATTGTACTCCTCGCTGCGCTGGTACAGGACCAAGATCTCCTCCAGGTAGGCCTCCACCTGGCGCGGGTCGACAGGGGCTGGCGGCGTGGACGCGGCGGGCGCGGCGGGCTCGCCCCCACCATGCTTGACAGGCGACGCCTGGATCAGCGTCGTCTGCTGGACGAGCGTGGCCAGGGCCCGGTGCTGGGCGTACCGCTGCAGGATGCGGGAGCCGTGCGCGTCGCACTCCTCGTGCAGGGCCAGGGCGACCTCCAGCATGGCCGGCTGGCCAAAAGTGTCCGCCACCAGAGCAGCGTTGGCGTCCAGGGCGGACACGATGTCCTTGAACAGGCCCGTCAGCGCGTCGATGAAGGGCACACCGCCAGCGGCGCCCGCACCCTCCAGCAGGGCCGTGTACGCCTCCGACGCCCGGTCCGCCACCAGGCGCCGCAGGTAGGCCTGAAACCAGGCCAGGCCTTCCTTCTGGGGTGAGGTGAAGGGGCAGGGAGGGGTAAAAACGGTGAGCTTTGTGGGAGAGCGGGCGCAAGGACCAGCGGCGCACCCGCCCCTCCACGCTCGCTTGCTCCGCCGCTCGCCGGGGCACGCTTCCACACCCCGTCTTGCTCCGCCCACCGCCCCAAAGCATATACAGCCCCTCGTACCTCCATGTCCAGGGGCTTGTACAGGCGGATGAAGCGATCCACGGCATCGTGGTCGCCCACCCGAGAAGCCACCTCCAGGCGCGAGTGGATGGTGCCGGCCAGCTGGGTCCGCGCGCTGGCGACCGCCTCGTGCTGCTCCTGCATCTGGCGGTCGTCGGACGCCGCGCCAGAGACGAAACGGGCCTCCAGGTCCCGAAACTGGGCGATGTGGGCGGCCGCGCCCTCAAAATCGTCGGCCGCCAGGGCGCGGCGCAGGCCGTCGACCGCGTCGGTGCGGCCGACCGTCGCGGTGATGTGGGTCAGCGTCCGGTTGACGCGCGACTGGGCGACGTCCAGCTGGCGCACTTTGCGGCTGACCCGCTCCGACAGGGCCGCGGTGGAGGTAATGCTGGTGGCCAGAGCCTGGGCGTTCGCTTTGAAGGCGCGCAGGGGCTGTGGGCGTTGGGGGGAGAGAGGCAAGGGGGAAAGATGAGCGGCGGCGCGGGAGGGGGCGAGGGGCGCGCGCGCCAGGGAGGGAGGAAGGATCGAATGAGAGAGCGCGCTCTCTCTCGCCACGGCGGTCTAAGACCGGCCCTGCCGGCCCACGCAACCACACCCAGTTGTGCCCCACCTCCCACCCTCCATAAGCCACGGCAGTGCGACGCAGGGCGGGGGCTGGAAGGGTGACCAGCGGGCGGCCCGCACCGGCCCATGCGTCTGCCAGCGCGGGGCACCGACCCCCGCGCTCCTTGGCAGGGGGACCCGCGCTCTTCCGGCCCCGCCCGGGCCCCCGCCACGCCCGCCCCTGCCCACCTCCACCCCCGCAAGTGGTCCAGTAGGGTCTTGCCCGTCGAATGGCGTGCGAATCACCCCCAGCAACCCCCTCCCTGAAAAAAAGCGCATTTCGAGCGCCCCCCCCCCCCCTCAACCCCCCCCCGCCCTCGCATCCGCCAGGCGGGCCCAGAGCCCACCCCCCCCCCCC
>Ga0114918_10004053_pt1 | contig 12787 bp, 4 predicted proteins | sample LantaG_FD_87015 | JGI IMG/M metagenome (GOLD analysis project Ga0114918, IMG submission 87015) | Deep subsurface microbial communities from Baltic Sea to uncover new lineages of life (NeLLi) - Landsort_02402 metaG | ecosystem: Environmental > Aquatic > Marine > Oceanic > Sediment | place: Baltic...
CGCGGTGTATCCAATAGCTGTAATTGTTAAAACAATCTTTAATCCTAGTTCTATTTCGGCAAAATTAAGAGCCAATACAACTGAGTTTATGAGGTATATTTTCAAATCAGATTCAGTCATTTTCTTAGTTAGTTATTTTTTATTTTTTTCCAATTGCTTTCTTAGTTTCTCTTCAATCGCCTCTTTTCTTTTTAACTTATAGTAATCTGTTCTTTCACTGGGAGTTAATGATAAAATATAATCTGCTTCTTTTTTTCGTTTTTCTTCTTTAATTACTTTATTAGCGTCTGAGGTCTTTTTACGAGTTATCTTGCCTTTTTCTATGCCAGCTTTTTTTCTTTTTTCTTTTGCCGATGCTTTAATTAAATCGTGCTCTTCATTTTTAGCGCCGACGTTCCATGTTTTCCACCCCAAAGCTAAAGCTAGTTTTTGCCAAGTGGAATTTCTATTGTCAAATGCTTCTGTTATTGAATTTACCTCATCAACAATTCTATCAGCTGGCATGTTTAATGCTGCTGAGGCTAAAGATCCTGCGGAAGAATACCTTGGGCTCAAGTTTAGTCTACCATCTTTCATAACGCTCCAGCCTCTTTCTGTAATAACATCTTCGTCAAAAGCCTCAGTTTGAATTGCTTGGTACAATTTCCTACCCTTGGATCCCAAAGGTGGTGACAAGCTTAAGGCGGCTAGTATAGTGTATGCGTGATCAGCTAAAAAGTTTCCTTTTTCTTGTTGTTTATTATACTCAATAATAATATTTTTTATTGTAGAAACTACCGCGCCATATAATCCAGAGCCTTTTAATACAGTATCACTCATGCCGTTTAGTATATTAAACATTTTGTCGTTTAGTTTTTTATCTTCAGCGGCTTGCTCTTCTTCTGGTGTTAGTTTTTTATTTGATTCTTCTTCTTCTTCTTCACCAAAGCCCGGCATAAAAGCAAATAGACCTTGCTGAAGTGCGGAAAATATAAAATTCTGAACCGCTGTATAATAAATTATCTTAGATATATGTGTTTTTGGATCCCCTCTTCCGTTTATTAAATCTCTAATGGCTTTTTTAGTTAATCTCATATACTGAGCTGGAGTGTTCTGAAATGTCAACACAAGGCGCCCTAATATGCTTGCCTGCTGTTGAGATATTAAACTAGGATCAGCAGACTGTTGGTTTTCATCTGATATCTTAGAAAAATCCACAAACGCTTTAGCCTCCGCCTCTTCTTTAGTTAACCCTTGTTTTATATATGTGTTTATTCTGTTTCTATAAAACGTAGACCCACCAGAGGCAATAGCAAAGCTATCCCCAATTTGAGTTAAAGTAAAGCCTTTTTTTAACGCGTATGCCAAAAAAGCCGTTACTGGGTTTTTAGCATTTTCAACAGCATTGGCGATCTCAGATTCATTAACATCTGTTTTAAGACCACTTCTTCTTTCTTTTAACTTGCTAGAGTTCCATATTGTGGCAAAGTCTGTCCAAAATTGTTTTTGATTTGCAAACGCAATAGCTGCGTTTAATGGATTGTTATCGCTCCAGTTTATAAAGTTAACAGAAGACAATAGTTGTAGCGTTGCCGATCTTCGGTTAAAAAACATTATAGCTCCAACAGAATTATTAACCCAATTATTCCACGAATTTGTTATTCTATTGCTTCCTGAAGGCCTGTTTGTTCCGTTTCTCATTCTAAACAAACTGTCTTCCATCGCTTCTACCCAGTTATTTCCTAATACTACTCTTAGTTTATTCATATTTTCATTAGAAAATATTTCCTGTGAGTTAGCCTCAAATTCTGCTAAGTATTTTTTTCTGTTTACTCTTTCGGTTAAGTTGTTTAAGTCACCTAATAATGATGTAACATTCCAATTATCGTCAGGTTTAACCCATCCTTTTTCTTGTCTACTAGTTACAGACAGATCTCTTGCAAATACTACTAAATCTGGTCTAGATTTAACAAAAGCATTTAATCTAAACTTGTCCGCTTTAGTTATACCAGGCACATTATAACCAGCGTTAGTCCATAAATATACTCTTATGGCTTGGTCGTAAGTAAAGTCTCCACTTGGTATTTTTTTTCTTAGTTTTTTTGCAACTTGCTTATGGTTTTTTATGGCAGCAACAAACTCTTTTTTTATTTCTTGCCTGACAGATTCCATTTTAGCAATGCCTCTTCTATAGGGTCCCACCAAAGTTTCGTTAAAAAACTCAGCGTGCGATTCACCTTCTTTGCCTTTACCCATTAGATCATACATAAGACCAGTGAAATCCTCGGCTGATGGAGGCACAAAAAATCTATATTTATTTTGTTTTCTACCTAAATTTCTAGCAGAAACATCTCCAAATTTAACATTTGCTTTTAAACCTTTAGTTTGCTCTATAATAGAATTCATGTTTGTTGACAAACCTGACTTAGAAAACTTTGTTTTACCTTTTTTATTAGCTTGATTTTCTATTTTCTTTGCAACGACTTCGTTTTTTACTTCTCTTCTAATAAAATTAGAGTCTTTTGTTATTTTTTGTATATCAATAGAGTTGAAGGCCATGCCGAGCTTGTTTAAATCGCCCTGAACAGATTCTACTAAGTATCTAAAATCTAATACATTGTCACCAAGCTTAAATCCTTTTTTTAAGGAACTTTGATAGATCTTATCTACTTGTTTAGCTACAATTTTTGGTATTATTACTACCGTGGAGGATTCAACTGCATTTTTTAAATCAACCGTACTACCAGTTCCCATAACAAACAAAGCAAATTGAGTCTTCAGGTAATTAGTGGGCAGTAGATGCTCGTAGGTATAATCAATGGGCTTAAACATGCCGTCAAACAATAGCACGCCATCTAGTTTTGCTAATGCTTTTCCAGCTGCTCTCATGGAGCCCGAATGGAGTATGTTGGTTATTATTCCAACAGATCTATTGGTTATTACGCCATCATTGCGGTTTTGTTTTAACCATTCTGCGTATTTAAGATAAATCTCTCTAATTTTATCTGAAGCATCATCTCTAAGATCTTTTTTAATTGTGTTGGTTATAATTGCTTCTTTACTAGTAATCACGTTGGCTATATCTGTAGCGCCGGCTTCTTGTAAAAGAGTACTTGTGATTTTTTCACCTTTAAAAGTCAAAGTTTTACCTTGTGGAACTGCTGGAGCTAAAGCCCATTTCTTTGGGTCAATATCAACACCTGAGTCTTTTAAGGTTTTTAATAAAGGCTGTAACCAATAGTCATAAAACTCTTGATTTTTTAAATAAATAGTCTGAGACAATCCACCCTGAAAAAGCTTTATAGAGTCGTTTACGACTTCTTCTGCCTGCTCCATAGTTGGAACTGGTTTTTTTCCAATAAGTTGACTTAAAACGTAGCCGGTAGTTACTTCGTTGGAATCAGTCTTTAGTTGTTCTCTTTTTTTATTTTTTTTATCTATTGTTTTGGCATCGTCTGTAGATGTTGGTCTTAAATTACTTATACTTATACTCTGACTTGGCACTGATAGTATATTGTGTATTTTACCTTTTTCTACTTCAATAATTTTATCTATTAAGTTTTGTAAGCCTTTATTCTTTTCAGTAAAGCCTCTTTGTTTAAATTCTGAATATAATTTTCTATTCTTGGCTTTTATATACCCAATCTTCATGTAATCTTCATGAGCTTTTTCTAAAGAAGCTTTTAAGTACATATATTCTTTATCCTTTTCAGGACTTTGCACAATAACATCAATATCTTTCATGCTTGATTTTCCAATGTAACTAACCATATTTAATCTAGCGTTATCAAGTGGAGTATATCCTGTTTTAGAAAACTTAACACCAGGTCTTTCAAGTTGGTATAAAACGTCTTGGCTTGCATTTTCTTTAGCGATACCTCTAACAAGATCTTGTCTTTCAAAAAAATCTTTGGCAATATCGCTTTCAGGATTTTTCAATTCTTCAACAAATAAATCAATGCCTATTTCAGCAGCTAACTGTCTAGCTAGAGCTTCTGTTGGCATTTGTGGTATTTTATCTCCCTTAATGTATTTACCTCTAAATTCTTGAAAAGGTATTGCGTTTTTTATGTTTTTTACTCTTCTTATTTTTTGTGGACCAGATGTTGTGCCCTTATACGGGCCTTCCTCAGATGCGTTCCAATGAGCAATGTCTCCGTTTTTTGTCCCTTTAACGGCGCCTTTCCAGTTGGTTGTCCAACCTTTTCCTACTATGTATTTTTCAACGGCTTGTGGGAAAGCCTTCGCTAAATAAGTAGTTGTTAGTCCTTCAAGAATGTTAACATAATTTTCCTCTAAAAACCTGTTATAAAGATACAGTGTTTTATTAGTGGCCTTCATGTGTTTTCTAATTATTTTAAACCCTTCTAGCTGTAAAGCTTGATGAATATCTCTAACAAAGTCAGTTGTAAATTGATTTTTGCTTTTAGACTTATCAAATAATTCTAATTTATATTTTAACTCTTTTACTAACACGCTTTTTAAATCAATTAAAGCTTGCTTTGTAGCGTCTAAAAATGTAATCCTATCTTTTAAGGGTTTTTTAACCTCTTTTTGTTCTTTAGTTTCTCTTTCTTCTAACTTAATAACAGAGTCGGCATCTTCCGCGCTGGCTAACTCTATTTTTGATCCACCTTCGCTGGTTGGAATATCTAAAGATATGCCACTTGGCTGAGCGCCATATTTTTTAGCGACATCGCCTTTTGCTCTATATAATACTCCTGGGTCTGTTTTAGTTCCCATTAACCAGCCAAACAAAGTGTTTTTTGTTATGTCGTAGTTTTTTTCGTATCTATTTAATAGTCCTTCTTTTACGTCCTCAATATAAGTTGGATTGTTTTCTAAAAAGGTTATATTCATGCCTTTTTTAATGTGACTATCTAAAAGATCAGTTCCTGACATTTCAGAATATGCGTCCCAGAAAGCCATAGAATCTCTAAACTCTTCTTTTGTTTTAAAGTCTGTTCTTGTTTCTGGAGGGGTAAATCTATCTAAGTTTACCTTGGCATCATATATTTTAGTTTTAGACTTCTTACTACTTTTGATCTTAGTTTTTTTGTCAACATCGCTAGGTTTTTGTCTAAGATCTTTGTCTTCTATTTTTACGTTTTTTCCAAAATGAGCCTTCTTATTAAAGTTTTCAACAAACACAACAGCATCAGCACCGTTCTCTGGTTTTATTTGGACTGTTGATCCTAGATCTGACATTATTTTATTTACAAATAAACGAACTTGATTTACGGTATTTGTTTTTAATTGCTGACCATCTGCTATAACGTCAGACATAGCGTTCATGGCTTCTTCGTAATAGGCTTGGTCTTTCACCGTGTTTCCTTCGGAATCTTTTTTAGTATAGCTTTGGTCTATTCTGTATGTTACCTTGGCGTACATGTCTGAATCATTTCTTTTCAAATAACCCAACAGGTCTTCACCAGCCTTTGTAGATTTAGCATCTCCAAAATTATTATAAGCATAAGCGTGCAAAACCTCGTGCGCAAATACACCTATTGCCTTGTTTTTAATAGAAGCGTCTTTGTCTATAATGATAGTACCGCCTTTGCCAGTGCCAGACTCCACAAAAACACCGTTGAATAAACCGTTATTTATTTCCGATTCAAGCGCTACTAGATCTTCTTTTGTTGCCCCAGCCTCGGCATATGCTTCTAAAATATTTTTAGTTTTATCTGGACCACTAAAGCTTTTTATGTTTACTTCAAGACCAAGATCTTCCGCCATTTGCCTAGCGTTAGCCTCACCTTTTTCTATTTTTTCTCCATAGAAACTATCTATATAATTAGTCCTAGCCTCTGTTTTTATTTGGTCTTTAGATGGTTCTTCAATTCCTTGTTCTTGTAGCTTAATTTTAGCTTGATCAAAACCTTCTTGCCTAAGCGCTGGGTCTAATTTTTCATAGTTTTGCTCTACCTCAAGTATGCTTTCGTTTAACATTACTTGGTTGTAAATTCTATAGCCCATTGTAGATTCTATACCAACTTGAGCTATGTTTACTTTTTGGTTCTGTTCTTTTACAGCTGTGGTATTGTTGAAAATCCCTTGCTTTTGTTTTTCTAGTTTGTCAAATTCAGCTCTTAGCTGTGCTTCATATATTTTTAACTGACCAGCTCCTATGTTTTGATTAACTGAGGCTGAAATTAATTGATTATTGAGCTTACGCTGCTTTCTATTTATCTCACCTATTTCAAACAAAGTCTCCGCCGAATACCCTGCAGCGGCACCTTGTATTATTTGATCTTCTAATTCAAAACCTTGCCGCGTAAGCGCGTCGAGTTGTGCCTGAAGTTCTTTTGGTAAACTTATACCCATCGCCGATATGTCGGCAACACTTTGTAGATTGTGTTGACCAGTGAGGTCTCTTAACTGCTGAACAATAGAGCGCATTTCTTCTTGCTGCTCTTTATTTGCCATCTCTGAAGCAAATGCCATTTTAACCGCTTTGAAAGCATTTAAGGATTTCATGCTGCCGCCCATTAAAGCGCCACCTGCAAAAGATTCTAGCCCTCCTTCAAAGAAATTCTTATCTTCTCCTAGCATATAAATATCACCAAAGTTCTGCACAAAGGTTGTTCCTAGTTCAGAAAAACCCTCCTGTAGTATGCCTCCTCCAATTTCTTTTGCAGAAAATTGAGCGACGTCAAGGCCAACATCTTTAAAACCTTCTTTTAAAACCCAAGACGGCATTCCCTGTATGCCTTTTTTAACACTTTTGAGTATAGCAATAGTTCCTACTTGTTCAAATGCCACCTCGGCAATACCGTGTAAGCCAGCTGTACCAATAACTTTCCAGTTAGATAAACCTAAAAGATCAGCGTCTTTTTGCATTTCATTCTCAATAGTTGCAATCTCTAGTTGAGACATGTCTGGGGTTTCGTCTAATATCTTACTGTTTTTAGACATTCTAACAGCTGCTTCTTGTTGCTTTTTAGCTGTTTCTAATGTAGATCCACCAAAACCAGAAAGAAAAAACATAGGTAAAGCAGCATGGCCAGTTGTGGCCATGACTAAAGACGGTATCATTTGCATGCTAGAATTAGCGGCCCACCTACCCGCGTCTCTTAAGCTTTTTATCTCGTCAATCTCTGGTGAGGTTTGATATCTTTCTGATTCTTTGTCTAAATCTATAGCTGTGTCAACTAAACCAGTCTGCTCGTTTATTTCTCGCGCATTAAACGCGCTGGATTTTGCCCAATAATAAGGATCACTCGCCATTTTGCTTATAGTTGCTAAGCCATACGTTAAGCCTACACCTGTAGACTTAAAACTCGTAGATAATTGCTCTAGCCTGCTATAATTTCTATTAAAGTCAGAAATAGCAATAGGTACATATTCGTACCTTTGATCTATGTTTTCTTTTACAATTTTGTTTTGTATATCTTGCAGTCTTTCGCTTTGTTGAAGCAAGGCATTGTTTGCTTCAAAAGCTATATCATATGTTTCAATTGATGGGTTTTCTTCGTACTCCATTAAAACCCATTCAAACTGCTCTTGAGCTTTATCTGCTAATTTTTTTATGTCAAAATAGCTTTTTACTTGTTCTTCATCATACGCGGCGAGAGCCAAGATATCCATTCTAGTTTCGTCGTCGCTCTTATTAGCCCATTCACTAGATCTTGTTTTTTTATATTTATCTTTTCTATCTAAATCCCAAGTTAATATTTCTTGTTCTGTGTTTTCGTTTAATGGCTCACCTTTTTTCCACCCTTGGTACTCTAAAAACTCTTCTTCATTTTCAAAATCACTTAAAGTGGCCTCTTTTACATAAGTACCGTAGGTGTATTGCCCGCCGGTGGTTTTTTGCTCGTTGCTTTTTATTTTTGAGAATTTTTCAATTTTTTCTTTAGTAATAAGAGAACTTACTTGCTCTTCATTTAATTCTTCTGGTGTTACATATGGTATAAAATCTTTCTCATATGTTCCAAAATTTCTATTTCTTGCTTCTTCTATAAAATTTAAGTCACCATTTTCTTTAATATATGCGTTTATGGTGTTAGCAGCTTGCTGCAGCTCTTCGTCTGTCTTGTCTTCGCCTATTCTAACGGCATTAAATAAATCACTAACAGAGCCAATAACATAGTCTAGTATACCATCTTTTACAGCTAAACCACCAGCGGTTCTTTGATTTCTTTCAGCTTCTGTTGTAAATGTCAAAGCATCCCCTATTAAAGACTGTTCGGATTGTATGCCTAGTCTAGCTAATTTTTTATTTAAGTTAGCTTCAGCTGTAGCTTCGTCTGTTTTTAGATCTTCAATAGTTACATAGTAACTATCTAGCTTTGGTTTCGATTCCGAAGAACCATCTTCCGAGCTTGATTCCGTATTGTTTTCTGACTCCACAGTTGGAACCGCATTTGCAGAGTCTTTTGTCTTTCCCAATGTAGTTGGCTCTATTTCTTCAGTGTCAACAATTTTCGTGCCCGGGTTTATAGATAAAAACGTGTCCACATCTATGCCGTGTTTAGCTAGAATTTCATTTAATTCTGTTTCATTTAATTCCTTACCACTGCTTAATATATATTTCTTTGGCATAACTATGTGTTAAATTGGTGCTTCTACCTTGGTGGTTTGTTTTGTTTTTTTGTTTCCATTTGCGTTTAAGAAGTTTTGCCATTTTTCAGCTTTAACCGCTTGGCTATCATTTTCTGAAACCGCCGGCAAACTAAATCCTTCTGCTTCAGAAGGCAAATAAGCTCCGGTAGTTTTATCGTAAACTACGTTATTTAAAACCCACTGATCACCTTTCCTTGTCCAAAAGGAACTAGTTTTTGTTTCATCAAGTTTAATCACTGTTTTAAAATTTGGATCTTGAAAGCTGGCTTTAAAGCCGTTTAGCGTAGAAACTTCATATGATTCTTGGACTGTGCCGACATCCACTGCCGCCGCTAAAGGTTTGTACCATATTTTTTTACCATCTTCATCCGTGTAGCTCTTAAAACCTTCTTTAACTTTACCGCTAAAATAAGTGCTCATTAGTGATTTTAGTTTAGCCTCTTGATCTTCCGCATCTGTAAACTGCGTCAAAAAGTCTTTATAAGTTCCAGATTCACCGTTGGACAACTTATAGTCGAGTTGATTTAATATACTATTCTTCTGTGTATTGGTGTTAAACGCGAAATCAGAATAAGCGAGTCCTATCTGTGTGCCTATTAAAGTGTCTATCGCGCCCATGTCAACAATCTGGATTTTTTGCTTAACTTTTTTTGTTCCAGTTGTCTGTTGTGTGTCTGTGTTAATAATTTCTTCATTAAAAACTCTAGTAGAAGGATCGCCAGAAAACCCTTCTTCTTCGTTAACGTAATTAAGATCAGTTTTTAAGTTACCTTTATTATCATAAATCAAATTGGTTAGTTCGAGGGTGTTAGTATTTTTCCAGCCATCTATCTCTTGTATAAGATCATCTTGAGAATTAAAATCAGAAATATTAAAATCTTGATTCCAAAGAGATCCATCTGGTAACTTTCCTTTTCCACTAAAATCAACAACACCGGTGTCTGGATTGTAACCAATACCAAAATCACCCTCGCTATATGTAAATAAATGAAGAAGACCTTGATTGTTAGACATTTGCTCATTAGGATCACCTGCAATTCCAAATGATGTGCCTAAGTTTTTTACCCCACCTTTTTCTTTGTACATTTGAGCTTGTGCCCCTGCGTTTTTGTAAAAAGCTTCTATGTCTTTTAACGCTTTAACAGCATTCATTTTTCTATTTAACCAGAACTTTCTTTTTTCTGGATCATTCTCGCTTTTTAGTTGTAGCTCGGCTTCTCCGGCGACTTCTATAATATTTCTTATAGGCGCGTCAAATTTTTCAGAAAGATTATTTTCGTTGCCTTCTTTTTGGATAAATTTGCCATATTGATCAATGTTTTGAACGTCAATGGCATTTCTATTTTCTTGAGCTTTTTTCTGAGCCTCTTGAAAAGTGTTTAGTTTATTTTTTAAAACATCAGCGACTCTTGAAGCAACGCTTTTGCTTTGCTCCGCCGTGGGTCCTTTATATCCTGGGTTTCTGTAACTCATTTTTTATATTTGTTTAAACTCAACGTCTATTTTAGAGTAATCAACTCTATCGTATCCATTTACATTAATAACAGCTTCCGCTGGTATTTCATCAGACATAACGCCTTGATAAGTGCCTTTTCCATAAGACTCGTCTATATACTCAAAAGAGTATATGTTTAACCCACTAACAGATTTTCTTATTTTTTTAATGTTTTTCTTTAGTCTTCTATCTGACCCAAAACTAGTCGGTACAGTTGGCATCGTCCCGCCTAGATTACTGTAATCACCGCCTTGGTACGAAATGCCTCCAGAAGTAATGGTCTGAGGCGAACCGCCGCCGCCACCGCTAAGACCATACAGTGATGAGGTGATATCCATAAAACTACCCATTACGTCGGATTGGCTTTGTCTGTATTGTGCTTCGGCAGCATCAGCTTGAGCCTGAGCCCTGTCTAGTTGATCGCTAGCTCTGTCTAGTTTAACTTCTTCTCTTTTTTCTTGATTATTAAACTTCTGTATCTCTCCTAAGCCCATCATTTCTTCACGACGCTGGCCTTCTTGCATTAGCATGGCCTGAACTCTACCGCCTTCTTGTATCTTCAACTGACCTAGTCTCTCTTCTCCTTGTGCTTTTAATTGTTCATTTTGAGTTTCTTGTTTTTCAATGCTAGCAGAAACACCTTTTTTACTCTGCAGAGCTGCTTGAGCTAATGCCGTGGCGCCGCCAGCGCTAGCACCCATAGAAGATAAAGTGTCCAAGGTATTGGCTAAACTAATATCAGCTTGCTCTATTTCCATTTCAGCAGCTTGAGTAGCTACGGCCATATGAGCATAAGGGTTTGTTAATGTGCCACTTAAGTCTTTTGCTAGACCGCTTAAATCTGTAGTGAACTTTGCGTAAGGATTTAAAACCTCTTGTCGAGTGTTCTCTAAATGATGTAATCTAGCCTCTGCTTTTTGTTCTTCTTTTTGGGCTTGTTTCATGTCTGTCTTACTCTGATACATGCCAAACATGTCCGTAGCGAAACTTAAAAATTGTGTTATTGGCATGATTTTATATTTTTAATTATCATCTTATTATATTTACTTTAGACCCAACGCTCCAAAGCTCTTTTGCGCCTCCTGGATTTGTTGTTGTATCTGTTGAGAATTTAACTGTTGCAAATCTACCTTTTATACCCGAAACTTGTCCACCAAACACAACCTCACCCGGTTGAGCAGTCGAAGTATTAATAAGATTAGCATAGTATTTGTTTTCTTTTCTATTAAAACCAGAATGATATGTAATACCATTCTCAACATATGTTCCAGCTATGTAGCTTAATACGGGCTGTGAAGAATCGTTGAATTGTTCCCATCCACTTGATGTAAAGTCGTATCCAGTTGCATCTGATATAAAATAATCTACCTGCCAACCGCTATCACCTTCGTAGTTTACTGTTTGAAAAACCTTGTTTTTACTAGAATCCATATTAAATACAAATGTAATATTAGAACCTAATTCTACTCCATAAAAACTAGTAACGTTTGTGCTGGAAACATAGTGCTTCCATAAATTAGAATACTGTGTTGAGTAAAAGTTGTTCATTACGCTAAACATTTGAGATGGCTTATAAGCATAAAAACTAACCCAACCATTTATTAATTCGTCAAATGACAACGTGTTATAATTATTGCCATCAACGTATTGAGGGGTATTTTGTAAAGATAATACATAATTTTTATTATGAACATCATAAGCGCCTAAAGCTTTAGATGGTGCTACGCTTTCAAAGATAACATCCTGGCCATTGGTGACTACTATGTCCCTGTCAACTGTTATTGTTCCACCACTAGAACCTGTTGGTGTTATTTTTAATATATAGGCAGCAAAATTACTATCAACAATAACCTGCATACCGGTAAACATCTTTGATATATCAGTTCCAAGAATAGTTATTTGCCTAGCGTCTCCAGGAACACTTTCAACGCTTGTTGATTGGACTTGCCATAGGTTGTTGTCGTTTAAAGCACTTAGGTTGTCTCTAAAATAATCAACCATACCATAGTTTGATATTTCAGTAATACCATCTCTAGATAGCCTTAAAACAACACCTCTGTCTTTGTCTGTAAAGTATTTTTGAAAACCATAATAAGCAAATGACTCCGGGTTTCTACTTATGCCAAACTCACCTAAATAAGGTTGAATTTGTCCTATTACAACGTTTGATGTTGTTTGGACTGGAGATCCTTCCGCCGTGTAAACAGCGTCTTTGTCTATTAATGCCCTGCTAACCTTAGACTCTTGAAAAATAGTCATATTTGTATCTTCAGAAAACAACTTCTGAATAGAACCATACGCTGGGTCTAAGCTTTTAGTTATATCTTTAGCTACTGAGAATTGATTTGTTTGGTTTATGCCAGTTCTAGAATTATATATTCCAGAGTAAATTAAAGAATTAAACCTGTGTTGCTGTATTGTTTCGTCTTCGACTATATAAGCTTTAACGCCAAGATCTGTTTGAACATTATTGTATCCTCCTCTTATTCTAGATTCTTCAACAAACCAATTGAAACTAGCGCCGCCGGTGGCTGGTCCTGGAAAATCATTATTAACAACGCCCAATGGTAGAGCATTGGTACCCGTGTTATATGGATACCCTTGCGGCCACACAGCAACTGCGCCAGCACTTCCTGACACTGATTTTAGCCAAAATGAATTAAAATATGATATTTCTATTGTTGCAGCCATGTTTTATAATTACTTGTTTTTTTTACTTGTTACGATGGTACGCAGCCACCATTTATA
>Ga0114918_10004054_pt1 | contig 12782 bp, 3 predicted proteins | sample LantaG_FD_87015 | JGI IMG/M metagenome (GOLD analysis project Ga0114918, IMG submission 87015) | Deep subsurface microbial communities from Baltic Sea to uncover new lineages of life (NeLLi) - Landsort_02402 metaG | ecosystem: Environmental > Aquatic > Marine > Oceanic > Sediment | place: Baltic...
CCCCGGCCTTTTTTTTTTTTTTTTTTTTTTGGAAAATTCAGCGAAAGTTTTTTTCTCTTTTTGAAAAAAACGAAAGAGCGAAAAAACAACAACACCAACAGCAGCAGCAGCAGCAACGACCTCACCTGCTCGTCCGTCGCCCACCCCATCACCTTCTCCACTCCCGCCCTGTTGTACCACGACCTGTCGAAGATCACGATCTCGCCCGCCGAGGGGAGGTGCTTCAGGTACCGCTGCCAGTACCATTGAGTTTTCTCCGTTTCGGTCGGCTTTGCCAGAGCGACCGTGCGCAGTCCTCGCTGGTTCAGAGGGCCCGTGAGCCTCTTGATGACGCCCCCCTTGCCGGCCGCGTCGCGGCCTTCGAAGATGACCAGGACTCTGAGGCCCTTGTGCTTGATCCAGAGCTGAGATGGGCGGGGACGGTGGTGGTGGTGGTATGACGGGGACGACGGAAAAGGAGAGTGAGAAGGAACGAAGGAAGCCAGCGGCAGTGGGAGGAGCAGCGGCAGCGGGAGGAGCAGAGAGAGAGAGAAAAAAGAGCCCAGTTTTGCGCATTTTCCCTCTTCACTGCTACCGAAAGCTTCTCACCTGCCAGCGGACGAGCTCGATCTCGAGCTTTTTCAGCTCCTCGTCTGCGATTCCGTGTGTGGTGAAAGAGAGAGAGAGAGAGAGAGAGAGAGTGAGAGCCGGAGGGGGAGGAGGAGGAGGAGGAGGAAGAAGAGGTTGAGAGGAGGCCGAGGAGACGGGGAAGACGAGGTCGAATCGCGCCGCCGGCGCTCGTTCAAGGGCACGATTTGAGCCCTTCCCCTTTAGAACGAGATCTCTGCGAGTCTCTGCTATCGCCGACTTGGCGTAAAGCACTATTCGAAAGAGCAGCACTATCTCGTGCGAAAAAACGTGCTGAAAGAGAGGTATCGAGGAGCGAGAGAGGGGGGGCTCGGCATCATCTCGCATCGAGTGACGACGACATCGGATTTCTTTCGCTTTTCGGTAACGCCCCGTACCAGGGTTGTAGTCTCGCTTGCCCATGGTTTCTAGAGAGCAACGGAAAAGTCAAGAGATGACAGAAGGACGAGATGTCGACGGAATGGAGAGACGCGGTGTTTCTTTTCGAGCAAAGGGCTAGTATTGTTTTTTGTCGAGGTCGTCGCCGTTTCTGGTCTCGTTGACGAGGACCTTTTCTCCTCGTCTTCTGTTTTTTCTCACTTCCTCCTCTCTGAATAAAAAAAACACGTTGTTCGATTTCAGTGTTTCCCCACCCCATGCGCTTTCTCTCTTTCTCTCTGCGTATGTAAAAGCTCTCCACGATGATGATATCGAACCTCTCTCCGAAAAAAAGCAAGGCCAGAGCCAAAACCAATACTCTCTTTCTCAAAAAGGAAAACAAAATTCAGCCCAAAAAGTCGGGCGGCGGCAGAGGAGGAGCAGGCGCAGCGGCGGCAGCGGCGGCGTCGGCATTCCCAAAGGGAGCCCGCTCGCCGTCATCGTCCACGGGAGTCGTCGTCGTCGTAGGAGGAGGAGAAGCAACGGGAACAGCGACGGGAACAAACGGCAGCGGAGCAGGAGCAAGAGCCGGCGGCGGCAGCGGCGGCTGCGCGGCCCCAAATGTCTGCTGCTGCTCCTGAAGCTCCATCGGAGCGACGAACGCGGTCTGGTGCTGCTGCTGCAACTCTGTTGGCGCCACGAGAGGAGGAGCAGCAGCAGCAGGGGCGACCGGAGGCGGCAGCGTCGGCGGAGCCAACGGAGCAGCAGCAGTGACAGCGGCCTCCGCCGTCGTCGTCGTCGCCGCCACCTCTCCTCCTCCTTCCTCCTCCCCCTCATCACCATCGGGATAATCGCCGGCGCTCGGCGCCTGCGTCGCCGGCAGCGTCACCAGCGCCCCCTCCAGCGAGTGCCAGCGCAGCAAGCCCCCCGCGGCGGCGGCGCCGCCGCCGCCGCCCGCACCTGCCGCCGCCGGCGCGGCCAGCAGCCACCCCCGCCGGCGCAGGTCCTCGGCCGCGGCGGCGGCCTGCCTCGAGATGGCCGACCCCTCGAGGTTGTAGGCCGCGCAGTTGCGCCAGACGAGCGCGACGTCCTCCAGGGCCTCGGCGAGCGTCGAATATGGCCCAAGAGCGGAGGCAGAAGAGCCGGAGGCAGCACCAGCAGTGGCGCTCCGAGCGAGCTTCTCCGAAATCGTCCCCAGGTCCATCGGCCTGGAGATCAGCTCCTTGTACTGGAACACGCTCCCGTCCAGCGGCACGGGCTCCGAGAAGGGCAGGCCGTCGCGGGTGGAGGCGACGGCGTCGACGACCTGCTTGGCCGCGAGGGCGGCCTGCGGGGTGAGAGGGGGCAAAAAGGCGTGGAAAGAAGGGGGCGGCGAGCTTCCTCCCGCTGCTGCCGCTGCCGCTGCCGCGCCGGCGCTCCTTTCCTCTGCCGCCAGCAGCTCTCCCCGGCCGACGCACCCGGGGCACGACCACTTGAAGTCTTCTCCCTTCGCTTCGATCTCGGCCATGCTCTCTCCGACGCAGACAGGGTGGAACCACTGCGAGCAGCCCCCCTCGCACTGGACGAAACCCCGGAGGTCGCCCTCGACCTCGGGTCCTCGGCAGACGCAGACGAGATCGACGGCCTTCTTCGCCCTTTTCGCCGCCGCCGCCGACCCCCAGCCGCCACCGCCGCCGGCGCTCGAGCGCCGCCTCTTCTCCTCCCTCCTGGCCTCCCTTTCGGCCTCCTTGCGGGCATGCTTCTCGGCGGCGGCGGCGGCCTTGGCCCCGGCCCTCTGCTCCTTTTCCCTGGTCTTCTCGGCGGCGCGGTGCTCCCTCATCGCCAGCTTGGCCTGCTTGCCCATCTCCCGGGCGGCGCGGCCCGCGGCCTCGGCGGCGGCCCTCCTGGCCGCGGCCTCGCGCGCGGCGCGCTGCCTGTCGGCGTCGCTCGTCCCGGAGCGCGAGGCCTCCTTGGCGAGCCTGCGCGCGTCCTTGGCGGCCTGCTTCTTTGTGCAGGGCGGGCAGACCCAGGACGCGGAGGAGGTGCCGTTTCCGCTCCCGCCGCTGCCGCCGCCGTCGGCGGCGGGTCCGGCGGCGGCGGCGTCGTTCAGCGCGCGGTACTGCTCCGGGGTCACGTTGGCGCAGCGCGCGTGGAACCACTTACCGCACTCGCCCTCGCAGCCGATCCAGGCCGTCGTGGCCTCGGGCTCGTCGTCGGGGTTTTGGCCGGCGGCTGCAGCAGCAGCAGCATTGCCTTCGTCGCCTCCACCTTCGCCTCCCCTCCCTTCCTCTCTCTTTGTCAAGTACGCGTCGTCCTTCCCCGGCAGCTTCTCCCCCTCCCCGCAGGCGGCGCACAGCCCGTCGTCGTCCTCCTCCTCGTCCTCGTCGTCGTCGGAATCCTCCTCTTCGCCTTCGGAAGAAGTCCCTCCGAAAGCGCCCCTTTTCCCTCCTCCGCCCGTCTTCTTGCCCTTCTTGTTCTTCTTCTTGCGCTTCATCGACGGCGCGGGCTTCCACGTGCCCTTCAGGGGGCCGCCGCGCGACTCCTCCTCGAACTCGCGCAGCAGCCAGATCGGGATCCTGTCCTCGTGAACCCAGGAGAACTTCTTGGCGGGGAGATAAGGCAGCTGCGTCTTGGGGTCGTAGAGCTGCTCCTCCGCGGCCTCGAGCTCCTTCTCGATCGCCAAGAAATTGGCGGCGGCGGCCTTGGCGGCGGCGTTGGCCACGGCGAGCGTGTTGTTGTTGTCGCTGTCGTTGTTGTTGTCGCCGCCGTCCCCTCCTTCCTCGCCCAGCTCCACGTCAGAGCCGCCGGGGGCGGGGGACCCCTCGACAGAGCCCCCCCCGGAAGAACCCCCAGCCCCGACACCACCGACGGAGAGGCGCCTGAGCTCCAGCCGGCGCTTCTTCTCCGACTCGTCGAGCCTCGGGCGCCCCGGCCCGCGCCGCTGCTCCCGCTGCCGGGCGACGGCGGTGGCGAGCGCGCGGCTGCCCCCCGCCGCGCGCTTGGCGGCGGCGGCGGCGACCTGCGCCGCGCGCTTCTTCCGCAGCGCCTGGCGGTCCTCCTCGGCCCGGCTGGCCGCGGCGGCGACGGCGATCCCCTCTATCGCCCTCGACTGGTTGGGGTTGAGCATCCCGCGCGCGGCGATCGCGGCGGCCTCGGGGGCCAGCCCGGGCGCCCTCGTCCTCGTCGCCCTCGAGCTCAGCTCGCGCATCGGCAGCGCGGCCCAGCGGGCGGCCTGCTTGACGCGGCCGCGCATGCGGAAGCCCGTCGGCGGAGGGGGCAGCTGCGCCGCCGCGAGCGCCGCGAGCACCTCCTCGGCGGCGAGCCGGCGGCGGCGCGAGGCGGTGGAGGCGGAGGCCGCGAGCCTCCTCCGCTCCTCGGCGGTGCGGTAGGGCTTGGTGGAGACGCGGCCAGCCGGAGGAGGGGCAGGGGCGGCAGCGGGGGCGCGGGAAGAAGAGCGGGGGCGCGATCCGTCGCGGGCAGCAGCGGCGTCGTCGGCGTCCTCGTCGCCGTCGTCTTCGTTGTCGCCGCCGTCGTCGTCGCCGGTGTCGGTCGTCGCGCCGCCACCGCTCGCGTTGCCGCCGCCGGCACTGCCAGCCCTCAGGAACCCGCTCCCGACGCCCCCGGCCGGGGTGTACCCGTGCACGGTCAGCGCGGCCAGGTGCTTGGCGAGCGCCACGGGGTCCTTCCCCAAGGCGGCGGCCCGCACGACCTCCTCGCGGATCCCGGAGGCCCGCAGCACCTCGGCGCGCGCGAGGTCGTACGCCCGCTGCGCCGCGCGGGTCCTGGCCGTCAACACCTCGACCTCGACGCTCACGCCGGCCTTGCCCGAGCGGCCCAGCGCGGCGATCTTGACGGAGACGTAGACGCCGCGCTCGTCTGCTGTTCCCTCGTCCGCTGCCGCGGCCGCGAGCGCTGCGCGGTAGCGGGCGAGGGCCGCGACGGTCGCGGAGGGAGCAGCGGCGGCGCAGGCGGCAGAGGCGGCGGTGGCGACGGCGAGCGCCGCGGGGGCCGACGAGGGCGGAGCGGGGGGGAGGGCCCCGGCGGCGTGCGGCGGCGCAGAGGAGACATGGGGAGCCTCGGCCGCAGCCGCGCCGTCGATCTGCAAAGACCCGTCGGCGCAGGCGGCCGCGACGGCACCGTAAAGGCCGCCGCCGCCGGAGCCCGCCGGGTTCCCTCCGCCGGCGACGACGAAGTTGCCGCCCTCGACCTTGATCCCGCCACCAGCAGCAGCCGCGGCAGCGGCAGCCGCGGCGGCGGCGGCTCCGCTGCACCCCTCCGCGGGCGCGTCGTCGGGCAGCTCCACCAGGTACTCGAACGTTGGGGCCGAGAACTCGCCCCTCGAGTCGAGGGGACAGGGGCCGCGGCGCTCCCTGAGCCTGGTGCGGGACCAGATGTCGGCGAGCCTGCTGCCGAGGGCCTCGCCGTCGTCGTCGCCGTCCGAGCCCCCCGCCGCCCCAGCTGCTCCTCCTCCCCCGCCCGCGGCCTTCCTCCTCGCCGCGTTCCTGCGGCGAGCGGCGGCAGCGGCGGCAGCGGCCTTGACGGCGTCCCCAGCGACGGCCTCGATGACCGCAGCGGCAGCGGAAGCGGAGGAGCCCGCGACCGCGGAGGGGGGGCCGCCCTTTTTCTCGTCGGGCCGGCGCAGGAACTGCAGCAGCAGCGCGTCGGCGAGGACGCGCGCCTGCACCGCGAGCGCCGCCGTCGACCTCGCGGCCGCGACGTCGCGCCTCCAGGCCAGGTGCGGCGGCGTGACGATCGGCGACGTGTAGTAGTCGACCTGCGGGATGCGGAGGTTGGTGCCCCTGCGCGCGGCGCGGCGGACGAGCGACGCGGGGAGCCTGCCGGGGGCCCAGTCGCGCCGCCAGCCCGTCGCGTCGACCATCCAGCCGCCGGGCGCGCGGGCGGCCCTGGGCGGCTCGGCGTAGGGCTTCCCCGGGATGCTGCGGACGGGCGGGGGCGGCCTCCAGGGGCCCGAACGGAGGGCCCTGCGGGCCGCTCCCTCGATCTGGAGCAGGGCGGCGGCGACTGTCCCGACGCCCGAGGCCTCGCGGAGGCGGGCGGCCCAGGCGCGGCGGAACTCGGCGCGGCCAAAGTCGTCGTCGGCGGCGCCCCCGCCCCCGCCTCCGCGTCCACCTCCTCCCCCCCAGGGCCCCTCGAGCAGCGGCGAGACGTCGCGCTCGAGCTTCAGGGTGAAGTTGATCAGGGCCTGGAGCTTGACGTTGAGGAGCGGGGGAGGGGCCGGGAAGGCCTCGGAGGGGCTGCCGTTGGCGGCAGCGGCGGGCGCCGCGCCTCCCCGCGCCGCGCCTCCCCGCCCCTCTGCGCCACTTGCCCCTCCTCCTCCGTCGACAAGCACCGGCGCGAGACACGCCTTCCTCTGGTTCGGGTTGGTGCACGTCTCGCACCTCCCGCACTTGGCGACGCCGGCCAGCACGAGCCCTTTGCCCTGCGACGCGGGCCAGGCAAACTTCACCAGGGGCATGGGCTCGGCCTGCTCCGAGAAGGTCAGCTCCGGCGGCAGCCCGGCCGTCGGTCGGCCCCGGCGGCGGGCGCACTCGTCGTAGGCGGCCCTGTAGACGACGGCGGCCGCGGCCCAGCCGTTGCCGTAGCGGTTCTTGTAGGTCTCCGCCGCCCCCGTGGTGGAGGCGTCGTGGAGCGCTGGCTGCTGCTCCCCGCGGGCGATCAGCTCCAGGGTGGACTCGTGCGGGCGCTCGGAGCCGCGCTGGCGGACGATGGCGGTGGAGGCAAACCGCGACGGGACTTTCGGGATTTCGTCGTCGCCGCCGTAGCCGTCGCCGTCGCCGCCACCGCCCCGAGGAGCCGACGCTTCCTCGCTCGCCCTCCAAGCGGCCTTTGCCTCTTCCCCGACCAGAGCCTCCATCGGCAGGCCCTCCGCAGATCCCTCCGCGGCCTCGGCTCCCGTGCCAGCCCGCGGGGGCCGCGCCCCGCGCAAGAGAGCGCAGTGGGCGACCCAAGAAGCTAGGCCCGTCTCGCGGTCGACGCCGGCGCAGGGCACCCTCAGGCCCGCGGACTCGCCTCGCCCGCCGATCTCGCACTCCGGGCAGATCCAGTCCTCGTCGTCCTTCAGCTTGTTGGGCTGGATCCCCAGGCACTTGAAGTGGTAGGCCCCGAAGCAGGCGTCGCAGCAGAGCAGCGAGCCTCCGTAGCCGCAGAGCACGCACGCGTCGTAGTTGCCCTCCCCTCGAGCGACGGCGTCGTCGCGCTCGGCGACCGACGACCACATCTGCCCGGAGCCTCCTGCGCCGCCGCGGGCACCCGACACGAACCAGCCCTCGGTCTCCCGAAGGTCGAGCTCGGAGCGCACGGCCCGCGTCTCGAGGAGAGCGTCGGCGAGGGCAGAGAAGACGGCGGCTTTCGTGGAGGCCGGCAGCGAGAAGAACTCGGGCCGCTGCCCCTGCGGCGAGCGGCGCGCGAGCTGCGGCCCCGCCGAGAGCGCCGCGTGCAGCGGGTGCGACGAGAGCCTGGCGTTCCTCCTGCGAGGGAGGAGCGACGCCGCTTTGGCTGCCGCGGCGGCGACGGTGGCAGCGGAAGCACCGGGAGGAGGAGCAGGGGCGGTGGCGGCATTGGGAGCGGAGGCGGCTCCGGGGAGCGTCGGCTGGTAGAGCAGCGGCGGCGGCGCGCGCTCGCGGGTCGAGCGGCGGAGGAGGGCGTCGGCGGTCGCGACGGCGTCCTCGGCGGCGAAGGAGGCGTCGGCGGGAGCAGGAGGAGGAACAGCAGCAGCCTCCGCCATTGTCGTGTCGCCGTTGGCGGCAGCAGCAGCAGGAGCAGCGGGAGCGGGAGCAGGAGGGGCGGGAGCGTCGACGACTGCCGGCGCCGCCGCCGCAGCAGGCGCCTCTTCCTCCTCCTCCTCCTCCACCACTGCCAACCCGCCCCCGTCGCCTCCCCCTCCCCCCTCGACCCTCCCGGCCAGCCTAAACTGCCCGGCCTTCCTCAGCGAGTCGCACACGAACTCGGGCCACGTCACCGCGTCGAGCAGCGCGATGGGCAGCCTGCGCCTCCTGGCCTTTCGCCGGTCCTGGACGGTCTCGTCCCAGGCGAGGGCGCGCAGCAGGCAGACCGCGGCCTCGTCGAGCAGCTGCGTGGGCCTGTTGCGGGCCGCGAGCGCGGCGCACCAGTCCGCGAGCGAGAAGGGCGAGAGCCGCAGCTGCCACGAGAAGGCGCGCAGGATGAGGTAGGAGGCGACCGCGTCGGCGAGGGCGTCGGCAGGGATGAGCGCGGGCGGGAGCTCTCCCGCGGCGCGCGGGAGCGTGGAGAAGGGGCGCACTCGGAGGGCGGCGGGGTCGGGGGCGAAGGCGGGAATGTTGCTGTTGTTCTGCCCGGTCTCGTTGTTGCCGCCGGCGGCAGCGGCGTTGGCGCCGCCGGCGCTGCTCCTCCTCCTCCCTCCCGCTGCTTTCTCCGCCGTCGTCGACGGCGGCGCGTAGTCCGGGAAGGGCGCGTCCTCTCCGTCCGGAGAAGGGGTCCTCCTCGCCGCAGCCGCCGCTCCTCCCGTCCAAGACACGCCGCGGCCGCGACCGCCGCCGCCGCGGCCGCGCCCCCTTTCTTCCTCCTCCTCGGAGTCCTCCTCGGACTCGAGCTCCCCCGAAAAGATCCCGGCGACGGTGGGGTCTGCGCGCTCGTCGTCGTAGTCGTCGTCGTCGTCTTCATCTTCGTCTTCGTCGTCGAACTCGTCGTCGCCGTCGCCATCGCGAGCGCGACCGCGAGCAGCAGCGCGGCGACGACCGGCGACAGGAGCGATCAGAGCATCCAGGTCGTCGTCATCCGAGGAGACTTCGCTCTCCTCCTCCTCCTCCTCGGAAGAGGAAGAGGTCGTCCCTCCGTAGCGCTTGGTCCCGGTCTTCCTCTTCTTCGTCTTCTTCGTCCGCCTGGCGGCGGCCTGCTTCCGGTTGGCCGGGGAGGAGGCTGCTGCGGTTGCTGCAGCAGCGGTGGCGCGGGAGGGGGGGCGGCCTCGGGGGCGCCCCGCTCGCTCCGGCTGCTGCTGCTGCTCTCTCCCTCCCTCGTCTGCGTCGTCGCCCTCGCCGACCTTGCGCCTCTTTGAGGGGGCAGCGGCAGCAGGGGGTTTGGAGGCTTGGCGCCCGCTGCTGCGCCTGGCAGCGGCGAAGCCGGCAGCGTTGAGCTTTTCTTCTCCGTCTTCCATTTCGGGCTCCTCTTCTCCTTCGTCGTCGTCGTCGTCGTCGTCAGAGGCCTCGGCGAGCTTTGCTGCAGCGGCGGCGGCGGCGGCCCTGCGCCCGCGAGGGGCAGTGGCAGCAGCAGCAGGCTCGACAGCATCAGCGCTGCGAGAAGAAGTGCGCCTGCGCGTCGCGGTAGCCGGTGCGGTGGCGTTCCCGCCGCCAGCGCTGCTTCCCCTGCCGCCACGAGAAGGAGCAGCAGCAGCAGCAGCAGCAGGAGCAGCAGCAGCGGCGCTTGCTCCTCGAGGCGTCGGCGTCGCTCTCGCCAAAGAAGAAGGAGGCCTCTTCTCGGAGAGCGACTCGGGCGCCGGGCGGGCGCTCTTGGGTGGGGCCCTGCGACGAGTGGATGAGCCTGATGATGTCGGTGTTGACGGAGGTTTTGGAGAGGGAAAGGGTGAGTTTTCGTTTCGGTTTCAGGCTGTCGATGCCGTCGATAGCCTGAAGAGCGATCGTCGATCGACGGAGCGAAGCGAGAGCGGCGGCGGACGAAGAGGAACAAACAAAGCATCGAAAAAACCTCGCCTTTCCTCTCCCTCTTTTCTTCCTCCTCTCTCTTACCAGGATCGTCCGCCATCACGCTCTGCAAGTCAGGCTCCCTTCGCTAGAAGAACAGAGGGAAGCTAAAGGGAGTCGCAGGGAGACGTATTTCCTGCTTCTTTTGCCGTCGAAAAAAACAAAAAGGCGAAGGAGCGACGACAGGCGGTCAGGCTCTAATGCCTCTTGAAAACGCTCAGGCGTGCGCCCAGGCCCTCTTGCTGCTCGCGTGACTTTTCCCGCCGAGCTTTTCTCGCGCTTCCCAATGAGAGACGAGCGCTTGAGAGGGGTATGGAGTCGCCAGAAGAAAAAAAGAGAAAAAGTGTTTGAAGAAGAGCAAGAGAAGAAAAAGCGCGGTTTTTTTTTTCCCTTTCCTTTTTTTTTCTTCTTCTTCTTCTCCGACCGCCTCTTTCCTTTCTTGGAGAGACCGAGAGCCAGCGAGAGAGCGACAGCCAGCGAGAGAGCGACAGCCAGCGAGAGCCAGCGACTCGCGGACCTTTTTCTTTCTCCCTTTGTCTTTCTCTCTCGTTTCTTCTTCCTCGCTCTTCCTTCTCCTACAAATACAAAAAAGCGGAAAAAAACTCACTGTTTCCGCCGCCGTTCCTCGACCACCTCCCTCGCTATCCGCTCGGCGCGCGCCGCGCCGCCACCCCAAGTTCCCCAACCGGCCATGAAGCGCACAAAGTCTGCCGTGGAGAGCCTGAAGTGGTATGCGAGAGTGTCGCGAGTGTATTTCTCCGCTTGCTCGGTCTTGCCGAGAGACCGCAAATCTTCCTGGAGGCACTCGAAATAAAAGTCGAGGCTCGACTCGAGCTGCGCTTCGTCCGAGGAGGAGCCCGCAGAGGAGAGCAAGTACGCGACGTCTCGAGCTCCGACCCCGCGACCGACGTACTGGAAATCGTAGGCAGCCGCGGACATCGAAGGAGAAGAAGAAGGATCGGGATTAGACCAGCAAAAGTTTGCGGCCTTGGCGTCGCCGTGGCTGAGCGTCGAGAACTTTCGCGCTTCCGCCTTCAGCTCGGCCGCGATCCCGTGCGCCTCCTGCTTGAGCCCCGATAAGAAACCGCCGTCTTCCGGGATGGCCTCCCATTCTTCGGGGCGCGTGTCCAGGTGCCAGAAGGTCCCTTCGCGGTCGGCGAGCTCTTTCGGCAAGAGGAGAGCGTCGTCTTCGCCGTCGTCGATGTCATCGCCAGCGCTGTCGCGTTCGTTCTCCCCGCGGCAGCCCCACCAGATTGCGTGGAACCGCGCGAGCCACCGGAGCGAGGCCTGAAGCTGCTCCGGTCTGAGCCCTCCGTGGGAAAAGTTCGGACGCGCCGGCCTCAGGTCGCTGAGCACGAGCGTGAGGGAGAAGGGAGGCGGGCCTCGTCGCTGGTCGTCCGAGCCCGAGCCCCCCGACGGCGTCGTCGAGACCAGGAGCGGCTCGGCGATCGCCGCCCCTCCCTCGAGGGTCCGACGGCCGCAGTGCAGGTAGAATGCCGCCTCGCAGACGTACGAGGCGAGCTTGCGCTGGTGGCCGATGTCGCCGGCGTCGCCCCGGGGCGGGCTGACCCGCTTGACGATGACCGCGGTGGCCGTGGCGTTTTTCTTCTTTTTTCCCCTCTCGCTTCCTCCGTCGTTTTCTTCGGCTTCGACCTCCAGCTCCAGCTCGCTGATCGTTCCGTAGCCGGCCCACAGGGACTGAATGGGGCGCTCTCGCAGGGACGACGAAGACGGCGAGGACGAAGCGTCGTAGCTGACGAGCCGCGGGATGGCGCCCGAGGCTGCGAGGGCCCTGGCGAGGCTCGCCGGGGTCGAGACGTCGACGACGGGGTTGGGCGCCATCGACGACCTCGCCGCGGTCGTTTTCGTCGTCGAACGTGCTTTCGATGGCCGCGCTGACGCGCTACAGGGCAACCTCGTAAAGTCTGCTTTGATTCCAAGAAAGGAGGGGCGCATGAGTTCCCTGGGGAGTGAGCGAGAGAGGGTCGATTCGGTCGACTCGATCTCCTTGCTCGCTCGCCCTCTCGAGCAGAAAGAGAGTTTTGATTTCTTCTCCCCCTTTTCTTCACTCGAGTCCCCCCCGCCTTCTGCACTCCTTCCACGTCCAATCCCCCCCCCCCTCCTTTTTTTCCACAGCATGCTCGCTCTCTCTTCCTAACCGTCGCGCCGCGGCGCTTCGAGCCAGCTCTCTCTCTCTCTCTTGCCTTTCTCGGGCTTGCTTTCTCACCTGCTCTGAACCCCAGAACGTCAGAACGTAAAAGAGAGGGAACGACTCTTGCCCGCTGTTCTCTCTCCTCTATTTCGACGCTCGCTTCGGTTCGATTGCCCGCTCGAAAAAAAAAGAGGAAAAAAACTTCCAAAAACCATGGCCGCTGCCTCGTCCCCCATGCCCGTCCCGGGCGGTCTTCTCGGCCAGGGCAACCAGAACGGAGGCACGCCGACGCTCGGAAACAAAGGAGCGCCCACACCCATGGGCAGGCGGCGGGAGAGCAGGGTGAGTGATCGGTTGAGAATGACGACTTTGAAATCGTCCGTTTTTTCATCCGAGCGACGAGGGGGATCTCTTCTTCTTCCACACGATTGCACCTCGCGAGGCCTTTTCCGCCGGCGCCAATCGTTCTGTGGCGAGCAGGACGCTCTATTGGAACGGTGCTGCGCGATCGCGAGCGAAATGGGGGGCAAGAGGGATGTTGGAAGGAGCAGCGAGGGAAAGCTTTGAGAGAGCGCTCGACGCTTTTTTTTTCGACGAGCGCTCTTTCAACGCTTTTTTTTCTTTCCGTTTTTCGATTTTTTTTCTCGCCCCCTCTCTCTTGTTTGCTCAACCTCCACCTCCTCTCCTTGAACAAACACACAAACAAACAAACAAACAAGCAGGGGCACCTCCTCAAGGACCAGCTCGAGGTCGTCAAGGTCCCTGCCGCGGACGGCGTCGGGAGACCTCGATACACCATCAAGCCCATCGAGGACGAGCTGCCGTTTGACAAGGTACCTTTGAGAAGGGAAGAGAGAGATAGCGGGAGAGCTGGAGAGAGAGAGAGAGAGAGAGAGAGAGAGAGAGAGAGAGAGAGAGAGAGAGAGAGAGAGAGAGAGAGAGAGAGAGAGAGAGAGAGAGAGAGAGAGAGAGAG